>Ga0228699_1001085_pt1 | contig 15513 bp, 24 predicted proteins | sample McNCre217_Aug_MG_FD_178016 | JGI IMG/M metagenome (GOLD analysis project Ga0228699, IMG submission 178016) | Freshwater microbial communities from McNutts Creek, Athens, Georgia, United States - 2-17_Aug_MG | ecosystem: Environmental > Aquatic > Freshwater > Creek | place: USA: Georgia...
CGAAACTTCAGTGGCGGTCAGCGCCAGCGAATCGCTATCGCGCGGGCCCTGATCGTTGATCCCAAACTGATTGTTCTGGACGAGCCGGTCTCCGCGCTCGACCTTTCCACGCAGGCGCAGGTGCTAAACCTGCTGGCAGACCTGGCCAAGAGCGAAGACGTGGGCTTCCTGTTCATTGCCCACGACCTCGATGTGGTGAGGTTCCTATCGGACCGCATTGTCGTCTTGTACAAGGGGCGGATCATGGAGGTCGGCCCCGCCGATGCGGTGGTAACCAACCCACTGCACCCGTACACCAAGTCTTTGATTGCGGCAGCTCCGGTTCCGCGCCCAGCCGAGCAGGCCGAGCGCCGAAAGCAGTGGCTTGAGCTGCAGGAGCGCAAAAATGCGGCTACCAGTCTCTTCAGCGTTCAGGTTTCCCGTGAATCGGTTGGCTGTCCCTACTACAACCGCTGTTCAATCTCTATTGAGCGCTGTGCCACCGAAATGCCCGAGCTGCGCCAAATTGGCGAGTCCAAGGCCGCTTGCCACCTGGCTTAGGCCCGCTCCGAAACTTCCAGAATCTGGACGCTGCCACTGACACAGTAGACCCCGATCGCACGACCGGTGAACGAGCTGTTCACTTCGCTGCTCAGGTAGCGGCCGTCATAGTTGGCAACCACCACGTTGGTTCCATCGGCGGCTAAGTAGCCGAGTTCGATTTGGTCGGGTGAGACTCTGGCCGCGTTGAACGCAAACTCGGTCTGCCAAAAGCGGGAATAGAGCCTGATGGGTAGATCGCCGGCTGGAAGTTCCAGGGCCTCAGACACGGTGGTCATTCCCACCACTCGGAATCGGGCATAGATCTTGCCTTCCGACACCTCTAGGTCGTAGTGGGCGTCCTCGTTGTAACGCACCGAGATGCCGGCCCTGCCCGCCACTCGCAGTTTTGCCGTGAAAGTGCCCAGCATTATCTGCTGTCGCTTGCACAGATATGTGGGCAGCGAGTGATCCAGGTCGCGGCCCTCGCCCCGCAGAGTGACCGACCCCTCGGCCAGCTCAGCGAAATCTGTTGGGAACCTGCGTACCCCAATCCACTCGAGGTTGAAGCCGCTTTCATGGAAGTCGTCCTCAAAAGCAGGGGATTTTTCTGCCGGGTCAGCCTCGATGTTTTGCCCAACCGGCCAGCCATCCACCCATTCGATGGGTGTAATGAAGGTTTCGCGGCCGAGTGGCGAGTATCCCTTGGTGAGTCCTCTGGTGCGGACACCCAGGAAAACCATCGCCCAGGAGCCGTCAGATAGTTGCACCAGGTCGCCGTGGCCCTTGTTCTGTACGGAAGAGTTGGAGCTGCGGGCAGTCAGCACCGGATTGTTTGGATTGTTCTCGAATGGGCCACGGATGCTGCGACTGCGGCCGAATGCCACCAGGTGGCCTCGGTCGGTTCCGCCCTCTGCCGTAAGTAGGTACCACCAGTCGCCAATCTTGTACAGGTGCGGACCCTCGGGAAACATTCCGCCCGATCCCTGCCAGAGGCTGCGGACCTCCTCGAGCTTCTCACCAGTTTCCAGATCAATCTGAACCTGGGTGATGGCCTGGTGCCCGCTCAGGTCTTCGTTGACGTTGAGCCCCGAAAAGGTCAGGTAGCAATCTCCGTTCTCGTCCCAGGCTAGGTCGGGGTCAATTCCCTTTACTTCAACCCGAACTCCATCGCTCCAGGGTCCGGCGGGGTCTGCCGCGCTGTAAATCATGGTTCGGTTGTCAAACATGTACGTGACCGCAACGTGGAACATGCCGTTGTGGTGCCTGATTACCGGCGCCCAGGCTCCGCCAGGAGTTGGAGTCTGGGTGAGGTCAGCTTGGGTGCTGCGCGTGACCACATGGCCAATCTTGGTCCAGGACTTGAGGTCACGAGAGTGGTGGATTGGAATCCCCGGCTGATACTCGAAGGTGGAGTTGACCAGGTAGTAGTCGTCTCCGACGCGCAAGATTGAAGGGTCCGGGTTGAAACCGTGGATGATTGGGCTGGGGTACATCGGTCACCTTAGGCTGGGTTGCCGCAGCGGGATTGGTCCACTCGGCCTGATCCCACACTATTTGCCCACGGGTTCAACAGCGCATGGTGGAATCATCGACATTGGGCAGGTGGCAATAGGCAATTCTGATGATTGATGGCGCTGCGTAGTCGCTAGTGTGAAATTGGGGCATCGTGGCCCCAGATACGGAGTTGAGATGACCCCCTCACCAGCACTTCCGACCAACCCATCACCGCGTTTCATCGAGATGCAAAAGCTGGAGCAAGAGCAGTTGGCCGCCTACACGCCGCCCGCGGTCACTGTTCAGGATCGGGTGATTAGCGGTAGTGAGACCAACATCCCAATCAAGATTTTTACCCCGGCGACACCGGCGACTGGGCTTCGTCCCATATTCGTCTGGTTCCACGGCGGCGCATTCGTTGCCGGCAGCTACCAGATGGGAGAGTCGCTCTATCCCGGCTATGAGCTAGCCGCTCGAGCCGATGCTGTCGTCATTTCGGTGGAGTACCGACTGGCCAACGATGATCTCCGTTTTCCAGCCCCGCAGGTCGATGCATTCGACGCGGTGGTCTGGGCCCGAGACAACGCGGCCGAACTAGGGGCAGACGCTGCTCGGCTCTTCGTAGGAGGAGCAAGCGCCGGTGCCTGTATCGCCGGCTCGGTTTCGCTGATGGCCCGCGACCGCAAGCTCGGCCTTGCCGGGGTGCTGCCAATCTATCCGGTTGCACACCGAGTCTCACCCGAGCACACCGAACCGAAACTCGCCAAAATGGGAGCCGAAGAACCGCTCGGCGACAACTTCATGGTGCTCCACAATCCCTGGCTGCTGGAGCAGATTACCGATTACACACCCGAGATTGACAGCCATCACTGTTTCCCCGGGGACAGCCCCGAAAAAGGCGGGCAGTCGCCATTCCTAATAATCAATGCTGACAACGATGCGCTTCGTACCGGAGGCGAGAAGTGGGCGTCAGATCTTGCCCAGGCGGGCGTGCAGGTCAAGGTTTCGAAGGAAGAGGGCACCAACCACGGCTACCTCAACTTTGATCCAGCCAAGACACCGGGCGCTGGCCACACTCTCGATCTGATGGCCGAGTTCATTCGCGGCTAGAAGCTGCGTCGCAACCCCAAAATCCGCGAAACGCCCGACAGCGTGGGCACAGGATGTGAGTCGGAGTCGCAAAACCAAGAACTTTAGTTATTGCGCAAACAAAAACTTGCAATGACACGATGAATACTGGCAGAATAGACAGGTTCGCAAATTTGCGTGCTGTCTTGCACGCTTCACTGTTGGCAATGTGAACCACCAGAAGGTGGGGCCGGCCGCAGCAAGAACAAAAGTGTATCCATCCATAAACGTGGTTATGTGCGTCGGTTTTTTAGCCGACACGCCCGACAGCGTGGGTGGGAAGAGTAGTACCCCTCCGGGTTCCTACCCCTCAAACATTGAGGTGTGTATTCCGGAGGATTTGAAAACAAAAAAGTGGTGCAACTTCAGTAGTGCTACTAAAGCGTCCGCTGGCCAAACGGCCATCGGTGTGAACGAAAGAGAGTCAAGATGGCGGCACAGAAAATCCGCATTCGACTTAAGTCGTACGACCACGAGGTCATCGACACTTCGGCTCGCAAGATCGTCGACACAGTAACTCGTGCCGGTGCGACCGTTGTAGGCCCAGTGCCTCTGCCAACCGAGAAGAACGTGGTTTGTGTAATCCGTTCCCCTCACAAGTACAAGGACAGCCGCGAGCACTTCGAGATGCGCACCCACAAGCGTGTAATCGACATCATCGATCCAACTCCTAAGGCTGTTGACTCCCTGATGCGTCTCGACCTCCCGGCAGACGTCAACATCGAGATCAAGCTCTAAGGATCAGAATGTCTACCGAAAACAAGATTGTAAAAGGCCTGCTAGGCAAGAAGCTTGGCATGACTCAGGTTTGGGACGAGAACAACCGTTTCATCCCTGTAACCGTTATCGAGGCCGGCTCGAACATCGTTACCCAGATCAAGAACCTAGAGACCGATGGCTACAACGCCGTTCAGGTTGCCTACGGTGCGATCGACCCTCGCAAGGTAAACCAGCCAGCTGGCGGTCACTTTGCCAAGGCAGGCGTAACCCCTCGTCGTCACCTCACCGAAATCCGCACCGCAGACGCCTCCTCCTACGAGGTTGGCCAGGAGCTGGGCGTTGACCTTCTAGAGGTTGGCGCAAAGATCGACGTAGTCGGCACCAGCAAGGGTAAGGGCTTCGCCGGTCACATGAAGCGCCACGGCTTCTCGGGTGTTGCTGCATCGCACGGTGCACACCGCAACCACCGTAAGCCTGGTTCGATCGGTGCTACCACCACCCCGGGACGCGTTTTCAAGGGCACCCGCATGGCTGGCCGTATGGGCTCGGACCGTGTCACCACTCTTAACCTCACCCTTCACGCTGTAGACGCCGAGCGCGGTCTGCTTCTAGTAAAGGGTGCAGTACCAGGTCCTAAGGGATCTCTCGTATTCGTCCGCAACGCAGTTAAGGGAGCGTAACTCTGATGGCAAACATCGACGTTCTCGACGTAAAGGGTAAGAAGTCCGGCACCACCGAGCTTCCAGACGACCTTTTCGACGTCCAGGCAAACATCCCACTGATTCACCAGGTAGTAGTAGCTCAGCTTGCTGCAGCTCGCCAGGGCACCCAGAGCACCAAGCGTCACGCTGAGGTCTCGGGTACCGGTAAGAAGCCTTTCAAGCAGAAGGGAACCGGTCGCGCTCGTCAGGGTAGCCTCCGTGCTCCACAGATGCGTGGCGGTTGGGTCTCCCACGGTCCAACTCCTCGTACCTACGAGCAGCGCACCCCAAAGAAGATGATTGCAGCTGCACTCAAGGGTGCACTTTCGGACCGCGCTCGCGCTGGCCGTCTGCACGTTGTTTCGGAGTTCGCTCTGGGTGCAACCCCATCTACCAAGGCAGCTTCGGCTTTCCTGGCAAACCTCACCAGCCGCAAGAACGTTCTTATCGTTCTTGACCGCAACGATGAGGTTAGCTACCTGAGCCTGCGCAACCTACAGGGCGTTCACGTTCTGCCGGTTGACCAGCTCAACGCATACGATGTCCTGCTTGCTGACGACGTGGTTTTCACCAAGTCGGCACTGGACGCTTTCATCTCGGGCCCTGCCAAGGGTGCTTCGGTCAAGACCGTTGCATCGTCGGCTGAGGCTAACTAGGAGGATCACCGTGGCTGCAATTAACAAGGACCCACGCGACGTCATCATCAAGCCAGTTGTCTCTGAGAAGAGCTACAACTTGATCGACTCGGGCAAGTACACCTTTGAGGTAGACCCACGCTCGAACAAGACCGAGATCAAGCAGGCTATTGAGCACATCTTCAAGGTTGAGGTAGCTACCGTCAACACCATGAACCGTCAGGGCAAGACTCGCCGTACCAAGTTTGGTCTAGGCAAGCGCAAGGACACCAAGCGCGCAATCGTCACCCTAAAGTCCGGCTCGATCGACATCTTCACCAACGTTGGTTAACGGCTAAGGCAAAGAGGAACTTACAAAATGGCAATTCGCAAGTACAAGCCAACGACTCCTGGTCGTCGCGGTGCTTCGGTCTCGGACTTCGCTGAGATCACCCGCTCGACTCCAGAAAAGTCGCTGCTGAAGCCACTGCACAAGACCGGTGGCCGTAACTCGGCTGGTCGTATCACCACTCGTCACATCGGTGGTGGCCACAAGCGCCAGTACCGCGTCATCGACTTCCGTCGCATCGACAAGGACGGCATCCCAGCTGTAGTAGCACACATCGAGTACGACCCAAACCGTACCGCTCGCATCGCCCTTCTGCACTACGCAGATGGCGAGAAGCGCTACATCATTGCACCTAACAAGCTCAAGCAGGGCGACCGCATCGAGCAGGGTCCATCGGCCGACATCAAGCCAGGCAACGCTCTGCCGTTGAAGAACATCCCAGTGGGTACTGTTGTTCACGCAATCGAGCTAAAGCCAGGCGCTGGTGCCAAGATGGGTCGTTCGGCTGGTGCCTCGATCCGTCTGGTAGCTAAGGATGGCGCTTACGCACAGCTTCGTCTACCATCGGGTGAAATCCGTAACGTAGACGCTCGTTGCCGCGCCACCGTTGGTGAAGTTGGTAACGCTGAGCAGTCGAACATCAACTGGGGTAAGGCCGGCCGTATGCGCTGGAAGGGCGTTCGCCCAACCGTTCGTGGTGTTGCCATGAACCCTGTTGATCACCCACACGGTGGTGGTGAAGGTCGTACCTCTGGTGGCCGTCACCCAGTTACCCCATGGGGCCAGGCTGAGGGTCGTACCCGTAAGCCAAACCTGCCAAGCGACAAGCTGATTGTGCGTCGTCGTCCAAACGGCAAGAACCGCTAATAGGAGTTTGATTAGAAATGCCACGCAGTCTTAAGAAGGGCCCATTCGTAGACAACCACCTTCTCACCAAGGTAGTTCGTCAGAACGAGGCCAACACCAAGAACGTGATCAAGACCTGGTCGCGCCGCTCGATGATCGTTCCTGCAATGTTGGGTCACACCATCGCTGTACACGACGGTCGCAAGCACATCCCTGTATTCATCACCGAGACCCTAGTTGGTCACAAGCTTGGTGAATTCGCCCCAACCCGCACCTTCCGTGGTCACGTGAAGGACGACAAGAAGGGCCGCCGCAAGTAAGCGGCCGGCACTCAGACGAGAAAGGAACGGAAACATGGAAGCTGTCGCTAAAGTGCGCCACATCCGCGTAACCCCACAGAAGGCTCGCCGCGTCGTCAACTTGATCCGCGGTAAGCAGGCTGTTGAGGCTATGGCAATCCTGAAGTTTGCACCTCAGGCTGCCAGTGAGCCAATCTTCAAGCTGGTTCAGGCTGCCATGGCTAACGCCAAGGTTAAGGCCGATGCAGCTAACACCTACTTCGACGAGGCAGACCTCGTTGTATCTCAGGCATATGTAGATGAGGGCACCACCCTCAAGCGCTTCATGCCACGTGCACAGGGTCGCGCTTTCCAGATCCTGAAGCGCACCAGCCACATCACCGTTGTGGTTGCTACTCCAGATGAGCTTGCTCAGGCAGGCGCTCAGAAGGCGAGGAACAAGTAATGGGTCAGAAAGTTAACCCTTACGGTTTTCGACTAGGCATCACCACCGACCACAAGTCGCGTTGGTTTGCAGACTCCACCAAGGTGGGTCAGCGTTACCAGGACTACGTAACCGAGGACATCAAGATCCGCGCGCTGCTCACCAGCCGCCTCGACCGCGCCGGCGTTAGCCGTGTTGAGATCGAGCGCACCCGTGACCGCGTTCGTGTTGACATCCACACTGCTCGTCCAGGTCTGGTTATCGGTCGTCGTGGCGCAGAGGCTGAGGCCATCCGCGCAGACCTCGAGAAGCTAACCGGCAAGCAGATTCAGCTGAACATCCTTGAGGTTAAGAACCCAGACATGGATGCACAGCTGGTTGCTCAGGGAATCGCAGAGCAGCTCAACGCACGTGTGGCATTCCGCCGCGCAATGCGTAAGGGCATGCAGGGTGCGCTTCGTCAGGGCGCCAAGGGTATCCGAGTTCAGTGCTCGGGTCGTCTTGGTGGCGCTGAAATGAGCCGCACCGAGTTCTACCGCGAAGGCCGTGTCCCGCTACACACCCTCCGTGCCAACATCGACTACGGCTTCTACGAGGCCAAGACCGTCTTCGGTCGCATCGGTGTAAAGGTCTGGATCTACAAGGGTGACATCACCAACAAGGAGCTCGCTCGTGAGCAGGCAAATGCAAAGCCTGTCCGCGGCGACCGCGACCGCAACGATCGTCCACGTCGTAACGCTGCTCCAGCTGCACCTGCAGCTGAGGCCGCCGCACCAGTGGCACAGGAAGTTCAGGCTTAATCATGTTGATTCCACGTCGTGTAAAGCACCGCAAGCAGCACCACCCAAAGCGTTCGGGTGCAGCTACCGGTGGCACCAAGGTTAGCTTTGGTGAGTTCGGTATTCAGGCACTAACCCCTGCTTACGTGACCAACCGTCAGATCGAGTCCGCTCGTATCGCGATGACCCGTCACATCAAGCGTGGCGGTAAGGTCTGGATCAACATCTACCCAGACCGTCCACTAACCAAGAAGCCTGCTGAAACCCGTATGGGTTCCGGTAAGGGTCACGTTGAGTGGTGGGTCGCTAACGTCAAGCCAGGCCGCGTTCTTTTCGAGGTCTCTGGTGTATCCGAAACCCTGGCACGCGAAGCTATGACTCGTGCCATCCACAAGCTGCCTCTCAAGGCTCGCATCATCAAGCGCGAAGAAGGTGACGCATAATGTCGATCGGTTCTAAGAACCTCACCCCAGCTGAGCTCGACAAGATCGAGGACTCGGTTCTCGTCGAGGAGCTCAAGAAGGCTAAGGAAGAACTATTCAACCTTCGCTTCCAGAGCGCCACTGGTCAGCTCGAGAGCCACGGACGTCTGCGTGCAGTTAAGCGCGACATCGCCCGTATCTACACCATCATCCGTGAGCGCGAGCTCGGCATCCGTGCAGTTGCTGCACCTGCCGCAGCTCCTAAGGCCAAGAAGGCTGCTGACGCAGCTGCCACCAAGGAGGCATAACCATGGCTGAGAAGACCATCGCAACTGCAGCTGCAGAGGCCACCGAGGAGCGCGGTCACCGCAAGACTCGTCGTGGTTACGTTGTCAGCGACAAGATGAACAAGACCATCGTGGTTGAGGTAGAAGACCGCGTAAAGCACCCGCTTTACGGCAAGGTTATCCGCCGCTCGACCAAGGTAAAGGCTCACGACGAGCAGAACAGCGCCGGCATCGGCGACCTAGTTCTAATCGCCGAGACCCGTCCGCTTTCTGCCACCAAGAACTGGCGCCTCGTCGAGATTCTCGAGAAGGCTAAGTAGTAAACCCCCCGGGGATCCTCTACAGAGGAACACCCCTTACTAAGGAGTAAAAAGTGCTTCAACAGGAATCACGACTCAAGGTTGCCGACAACACTGGCGCCAAGGAGCTGCTGGTTATCCGTGTACTCGGAGGCTCGCGCCGTCGTTATGCCGGTCTGGGCGACGTAATCGTTTGCTCGGTCAAGGACGCAATCCCTGGTGGCAACGCCAAGAAGGGTGACGTAGTCAAGGCTGTCGTCGTTCGCACCAAGAAGGAGACCCGTCGCGCCGACGGTTCGTACATCAAGTTTGACGAAAACGCTGCAGTGATCATCAAGAAGGACGGCGAGCCTCAGGGTACCCGTATCTTCGGCCCAGTTGGCCGCGAACTTCGCGACAAGAAGTTCATGAAGATCATCTCGCTAGCACCGGAGGTTATCTAATCATGGCGAACATCAAGAAGGGCGACCTCGTAGTCGTCATCACTGGAGCCAAGCAGGAGCGAGGCGGCGACCGCGGTAAGACCGGTCACGTTCTCTCGGTTAACAAAGAGACCAACCGTGTAATCGTCGAGGGCATCAACCTCGTAAAGAAGCACGTAAAGACCTCTGAGACCGACCGCGGCACCAAGACCGGTGGCATTGAGACCATGGAGGCCCCAATCCACATCTCGAACGTCGCTCTGGTAGACCCAGAGACCAAGAAGGCAACCCGCGTTGGTGTTCGTCTAGAGACCGTCACCAAGGGTGGCGTTTCCAAGACCGTACGCGTTCGCGTTGCAAAGAAGTCGGGTAAGGACATCTAATGACTGACGCAACTACCAAGGCACCAGCCAAGGCTGCTGCAAAGAAGGCTCCTGCAAAGGCCGCCGCAGTTTCGCCATCGGGCAAGGCACTGCCTCGCCTAAAGGCTCAGTACCGCAACGAGATCATCGCTGCTCTAACCGCTGAGTTCGGTTTCGCTAACCCACACCAGGTTCCAGGTCTTACCAAGATCGTTGTGAACATGGGTGTTGGTGAAGCAGCCAAGGATGGCAAGCTCATCGAGCAGGCAATCAAGGACCTAACCGCAATCACCGGTCAGAAGCCTCAGGTTAACAAGGCTCGCAAGTCGATCGCACAGTTCAAGCTGCGCGAAGGCCAGGCCATCGGTGCACACGTTACTCTTCGCGGCGACCGCATGTGGGAGTTCCTTGACCGTCTACTAACCCTGGCTCTGCCACGTATCCGCGACTTCCGCGGCCTAAACGGCAACCAGTTCGACGGCAACGGTAACTACACCTTCGGCCTAACCGAGCAGACCATGTTCCACGAGATCAACCAGGATGCTGTTGACCGCCCACGCGGTATGGACATCACCGTTGTAACCTCTGCCAAGAACAACGAAGAAGGCAAGGCGCTACTCGTAGCCCTCGGCTTCCCATTCAAGACCAACTAATAATCGGAAAGGTCCAGCCGCCCGTAAAGCGTCTGGAAACCACCCGAGGAAGGCGCAACACAATATGACAATGACAGATCCGGTTGCAGATTTTCTGACCCGCCTGCGCAATGCCAACTCTGCGTACCACGAGCAGATCAGCCTGCCTAGCAGCAAGCTAAAGCTCACCATCGCAGAGATCCTCAAGTCTGAGGGTTACATCGCCAACTTCGAGGTAAAGGATGCAGAAGTCGGCAAGACTCTGACCGTAGACCTCAAGTTTGGCCCTAACCGCGAGCGTTCGATCGCCGGTATCAAGCGTGTAAGCAAGCCAGGTCTCCGCGTTTACGCGAAGGCCACCGAGCTGCCACGCGTACTGGGTGGTCTTGGTATCGCTATCCTGTCCACCTCGAGCGGTCTTCTGACCGACCGTCAGGCTGCCAAGAAGGGAGTAGGCGGAGAAGTTATCGCCTACGTTTGGTAATCACAGATGTCGCGTATTGGTAAGCTCCCGATCCCGGTTCCAGCCGGCGTCGAGGTAAAGATTGACGGAAACAACGTTTCGGTAAAGGGCCCTAAGGGTTCGCTAAACCACGTTGTTCCAACTCCGATTGAGGTAGTTCTGGAAGAGGGCACCATTGTTGTCACTCGCCCAGACGACGAGCGCACCTCGCGTTCGCTGCACGGTCTAACCCGTACCCTGATCGCAAACCAGATCCACGGTGTTACCCAGGGTTTCAGCAAGGGTATCGAAATCGTTGGTACTGGTTACCGTGTAACCGCAAAGGGTTCGGACATCGAGTTCGCTCTTGGTTACTCGCACCCTATTTATGTGAAGGCCCCAGAGGGCATCACTTTCACTGTTGAAGGCAACACCAAGCTCACCGTATCGGGCATTGACAAGCAGGCTGTCGGTGAGGTTGCTGCCAACCTCCGCAAGCTACGCAAGCCAGAGCCATACAAGGGCAAGGGTGTTCGCTACGCCGGCGAGGTTGTACGTCGCAAGGCTGGAAAGGCTGGTAAGAAGTAATGGGTCTCACCACTAAGACTCGCGGCAAGTCGAAGGCTGCCGCTCGTACCCGTCGTCACCTACGTCTTCGCAAGAAGATCGAAGGCACCGCGACTCGTCCACGTTTGGTCGTAACTCGTTCGGCCCGTCACGTATTCGTTCAGATCGTTGACGACAGCAAGGGCATCACCCTTGCATCGGCAAGCACCATGGAAAAGGAATTCCGTACCATGGACGCCACCAAGTCGGACAAGTCGAAGCAGATCGGTCAGTTGGTTGCCAAGCGCGCCCAGGCTGCCGGTGTGACCGAGGTTGTCTTTGACCGTGGCGGAAACAAGTACGCAGGCCGTGTTGCAGCAATCGCCGATGGCGCTCGTGAAGCAGGGTTGGTCCTCTAATGGCTGAAAACAAGGAGCAGGCGTTGTCAACTGAAGCAACCGCACCAGCAACTACCGTTGCAACCGAAACCGCTGAGACTGGCGAGCGCGAAGCTCGTCGTGGCAGCCGTGAGCGTGGCCCTCGTAACGAGCGTCGCGACCGCGAAGAGACCAAGAGCCCATTCCTAGAGCGCGTTGTAACCATCAACCGTGTTTCGAAGGTTGTAAAGGGTGGTCGTCGTTTCTCGTTCACCGCTCTAGTAGTTGTCGGCGACGGCAACGGTCTAGTTGGCGTTGGCTACGGAAAGTCCAAGGAAGTTCCAGCCGCTATCGCCAAGGGCGTTGAAGAGGCTAAGAAGAACTTCTTCCGCGTACCACGCGTTGCTAGCACCATCCCACACCCAGTTCAGGGTGAGGCTGCTGCCGGAGTAGTTCTACTTCGCCCAGCTGCTGCGGGTACCGGTGTTATCGCTGGTGGTCCAGTTCGCGCCGTACTAGAGTGCGCTGGTATCCACGACGTACTGAGCAAGTCGCTCGGTTCGAGCAACACCCTAAACATTGTTCACGCCACCGTAGACGCACTGCGTCGCTTGGAAGAGCCAAGCGCAGTTGCAGCTCGTCGTGGCCTGGCTCTTGACGAGGTAGCACCTGCTGCCCTCATCAAGGCCCAGCAGGCAGCAAAGGTAGGTGCCTAATGGCCGTGCGTCTAAAGGTTACCCAGATCAAGAGTGAAATCGGTGGCAAGCCGAACCAGCGCGAGACCCTTCGTTCGCTTGGACTGAAGCGCATTGGCGACATCGTCGTCAAGGATGACAGCCCAGTGGTACGCGGTTACGTGAACACGGTTGCCCACCTTGTAAAGGTTGAGGAGATCAACTAATGGCTGAAGAGAAGAAGCCAGCTGCCGCTAAGGCCGCTGCTCCAAAGGCTGCTGCAAAGCCAGCCGCAGAGAAGGCTGCTCCTAAGGCAGCTGCCGCACCAAAGGCAACCGCCGCCAAGGCCGCAGCTCCAAAGGCTGCTCCTAAGGCAGAGGCTGCTGAGAAGCCAGCCGCTAAGGCTGCTGCTCCAAAGGCTGCCGCCAAGAAGGCAGAAGCCAAGGAAGAAAAGGTTGCTGTTCTAAAGCTGCACCACCTTCGTCCAGCCCCTGGCTCGAAGAAGGAACGTACCCGTGTTGGTCGTGGTGAGGCTTCGAAGGGTAAGACTTCGGGTCGTGGTACCAAGGGTACAAAGGCTCGTTACCAGGTTCGCCCAGGCTTCGAAGGTGGTGGCGTTCGTCTTGTAATGCGTACCCCTAAGCTGCGTGGCTTCAAGAACCCATTCCGCGTTGAGTACCAGGTTGTAAACCTGGAGAAGCTCGTAGAGCTTTACCCAACCGGCGGTGCAGTTACCGTTGCCGATTTGGTACTGAAGGGTGCAGTTCGCAAGAACGAGCTCGTCAAGGTACTGGGCACCGGCGACATTTCGGTTAAACTGGACGTCAGTGTAGACAAGGTCTCGCGCTCTGCAGCCGAGAAGATTGTCGCTGCTGGCGGTACCATCGCCGAATAGTCACTGGCAAGTTTCTAAAAAGCCTGGAGGCATCTGTTGCTAAGCGCCGTCGCACGTGTGTTCCGTACCCCGGATCTGCGTAACAAACTAGCGTTCACCCTGTTCATTGTTGCCCTGTACCGTCTGGGTTCGTTTGTGCCATCACCAATGGTGATCTACCACAACGTTCAGTCGTGTATTGCACAAAACCAGTCCACTAGCGGACTGTACGAACTGGTAAACCTGTTTAGCGGCGGCGCTTTGCTGCAGCTCAGCATTTTTGCGCTGGGTATCATGCCCTACATCACCTCCAGCATTATCGTGCAGCTTCTTCGCGTGGTAATTCCGCGCTTCGAAACCCTGCACAAAGAGGGGCAGTCTGGCCAGGCCAAGCTGACCCAGTACACCCGCTACCTAACCATCGCGCTGGCTGTTTTGCAGTCCACCACTCTGGTTGCGGTTGCAAACCAGGGAGCCCTTTTCGGTCAGAACTGTGTGCTTCCAGTAATCAAGGACAACACCTGGGTAGGCATTAGCCTCATGGTCCTAACCATGACCGCAGGTACCGGACTCATCATGTGGATGGGCGAGCTCATCACCGAGCGCGGTATCGGCAACGGTATGTCCCTCCTAATCTTCAGCTCGATCGCTTCGCGCTTCCCAGCTTCGCTGGCACAGATCGCCCAGACCAAGAGCATCGAGACCCTAATCCTCGTTCTAGCCATCGGTGTTCTAACCGTTGCACTGGTAATCCTCGTCGAGCAGTCACAGCGTCGTATTCCAGTTCAGTACGCAAAGCGTATGGTTGGTCGTCGCGAATACGGCGGTCAGAGCACCTACATTCCAATCAAGGTCAACATGGCCGGCGTTGTTCCAGTCATCTTCGCCTCCAGCCTGCTTTACCTTCCTGCGCTTCTGGCCCAGTTCAACCAGCCGGACAGCAAGACCGGCAAGGTAGCCGAGTGGGTTACCTGGGTTAGCAACTACCTAACCAAGGGCGACCACCCGCTTTACATGGCGCTGTACTTCATTCTTATTTTCGGTTTCACCTACTTCTACGTGGCAATCACCTTCAACCCTGAAGAAGTTGCCGACGACATGAAGCAGTACGGTGGCTTCATCCCTGGTATCCGTGCCGGCCGTCCAACCATGGAGTTCCTAGACTTCGTGCTCAGCCGTGTTACCTTCCCGGGTGCAATCTACCTTGGCCTGATCGCTCTGATTCCGCTGATTGCCTTTGGCCTTCTCGGAACCAGCCAGAACTTCCCATTCGGCGGAACCTCGATCCTCATCATCGTTGGTGTTGGTCTGGAAACCGTGAAGCAGATCAGCGCTCAGATGCAGCAGCGCAACTATGAAGGTCTTCTGAAGTGACCCGTCTACTCTTGATTGGTGCCCCGGGTGCCGGCAAGGGTACTCAGGCGGTAAAGCTTGCCGAGACCTTTGCGATTCCCGCAATCTCGACCGGAGACATCTTCCGCGAGAACGTAAAGAACGAAACCGAGCTGGGCAAACTGGCAAAGTCGTTCATGGACCGCGGCGAATATGTTCCAGACTCCGTAACCAACGATCTAGTCCGTGATCGCCTAACTCAGGCCGATGCCAAGGGCGGCTTCCTGCTCGATGGCTACCCTCGCACTGCCGAGCAGGTTGTAGAGCTGGACGGAATGCTAGCCGACGCCGCCACTTCGCTCGATGCCGTGGTTTTGCTTACCGCAGACACCGATGAGGTCGTTCGCCGACTCTTGAACCGTGCTATCGAACAGGGCCGTGCCGACGACACCGAAGAAGTTATTCGTCGCCGCCTCGAGGTATACGAGGAGCAGACCGCTCCACTGGTAAACCTGTACGCCGCACGCGACCTCGTGGTAACCGTCGACGGCCTGGGTGCTGTCGATGAGGTAACCGAGCGCATCCTGGCGGCTCTGGCTGCCCGCAGCATCTCGGCGTAAAAATGTCTCACGACTTCGAGCTCAAGTCCAATGAGCAGATTCTGCTCATGCGCAAAGCTGGCCTAATCACCGCTGCTGCGCTCGAGGCTGTAAAGCTGGCTATCAAACCAGGCGTCTCCACCCTCGAACTTGACCAGATCGCTAATGACACCATCGAATCGATGGGCGCCAAGAGCAATTTCAAGTTGGTACCGGGATACTTCCACACCATCTGTGCCTCCATCAACAACGAGATAGTCCACGGAATCCCGCGAGCAGATCGCATTCTTCAGGCCGGCGACATCATCAGCATCGATGCCGGTGCAATCATCGATGGCTGGAATGGCGATTCGGCAATTACCGTGGTGG
>Ga0228699_1001087_pt1 | contig 15486 bp, 9 predicted proteins | sample McNCre217_Aug_MG_FD_178016 | JGI IMG/M metagenome (GOLD analysis project Ga0228699, IMG submission 178016) | Freshwater microbial communities from McNutts Creek, Athens, Georgia, United States - 2-17_Aug_MG | ecosystem: Environmental > Aquatic > Freshwater > Creek | place: USA: Georgia...
GTGGCTCCATTACGGCGATCTTGCGCTGGCTCCAATATGCCGATCACGCACTGGCTCCATAACGGCGATCATCGACTGGCTCCTATATGCCGATCTCAAAGTGGCTCCAATATGCCGGTCGGTGACAAAAACAATTTTCTCAATCGCATGATTCAATATGCGCATTTGGTAAAGAGAAAATCCCATCGAGATGACCATCATCATCACGATCGCCCCCATGGCGATTCGCAAACGGGTGATCAGCTTCAGTTCATCGAAATTCATGATTTTTTAATATTCTGCTATTTATAATAATAACCAAAAAATTGATATGGATCAATAAATTCTAGCCAGACACATGCTAGGGGTCAAGGCAATGCAAGGCTTTGGACTGAGAAAACAGGATGGCGAAGTTCTTGCCCAAGCAACCTGACAGACTGCGAGCCCAAGATAGGTTGGCAATCCAATGGCTCTGACACTTGAAAAACTGCAAGGAAAGTGTTTGATTGATAAGAATGTGTAGACGTAGATTTACCACGCCATTTCCAAATCTGTTGGAATTTAAAGCGTCAATTTTCGGTAGGTTGGAGGCCCAAAAGTGAGGTCGGGCAGCATTCAAACCTCAACGCCAAACGCGAAACCCCGCCAGGACTGAGCCTGAGCGGGGTGTTCGGTTTTCCATGGAGGGCATCCATGGAAATGCAAATGGTGGTGGATGGTTCACCACTCAGGAACTTTCTATTCGCATTCAAGCGTGCTAGAGAGTACTAGGGGGTGAATGCGAGGTAGAGACTTCGACCCAACCGATGAGTAGATCTTACATCGCCGCACTGCACCAGATCAACTTCAAATCCGGCTTTGACATTTGAACCCACGTCCACAAGTCATCGGGATCAGGGCTCTGCATGGCGGCATTCTGAAGTTGCTCCGGAGGCCGATTGCCAGAGCCCCACTCATTTCAGCCCGTACCAAACACCACGCCCGCTGCCGTGCTGCTCCAGATGGTTGCGCCCGGTCAGGTCACGGAAATGCTGTTTGAGGGTGTTGCGACTGGCCCCGGTCAATTTGATCGCATCCATCATCGTGACGCGGCCATGCTCGCGAGCGAATTCCACGATCTGCAGTGACAGCTCGGGCAACGCGGCCAGCACAATCTTTTCACGTTCGACCTTCTTCTCCAAGCGTCGAACCTGCTCTGCCAGAGAGCGTAAGAAGAACACCAGCCATGGCTGCCAGTTGGGAGCCTCGGTGCGGATGGTTCCCTGTGTCTGACGCAGGGCCAGGTAATAGGCCTCTTTGTTCAGCTCGATCACGCTCTCCAGCGAGCTGTATGGCACATAGGCATACCCAGCCTGGATCAGCAGCAGTGTCGTCAGCACCCGGCTCAAACGTCCGTTGCCATCCTGAAAGGGGTGGATTTCCAGAAACACCGCAACGAAGATCGCGATAATCAACAAGGGATGCAAGTGCGCCTTTTCCCGCTCGCCATTCACCCATGACACCAATTCAGTCATCAACCGTGGCGTGTCAAATGGCGTGGCAGTCTCGAAGACGATGCCGATCTGCGTACCGTTTTCATCGAATGCGGCGACGCTGTTCGAATGGGTCTTGTACTGCCCCCGGTGGCGTGAATCCTTTTCGCTGTGGGTCAGCAGAACCTGGTGCAGTTGCTTGATGTGGTTCTCGTTGAATGGGATGTCCTGCCACGAGCTGAACACCATGTCCATGAGTTCAGCGTAACCGGCCACCTCTTGCTCGTCGCGCGTGTCGAAGGATTTGATGGCCAGGTTGGAAAGCAAACGCTCCACCTCGCGGTCGGTCAGCTTGCTGCCCTCGATCCGGGTGGAAGAACCGATGCTTTCGATAGTCGCCACGCGCCGCAACGCCGAAAGACGCTCGGGCGCAAGTGTTCCCAAGGCCCGCCATGCGCCCTTGAATTCATCGATCCGGCCAATCAGGCTCAGGATCTCGGGTGTGATTTGAAGAGAATCTGAACGCAGCACGCGACCAATAATACACCCATTAACACCCATTTAAAGGGTGCCCAACCCAAGAATGGATAGAAATGGGTATTTTTTGGTTTATCTCGGATCGCGGATGTCACAGGCTACGTGCCGTTCACCAGGCCAAGCTAGAGGCCGAACGTGCTGGCATACAACTTCAAACGTGTCCTCAGCATCTTGGGTTTCGAGGGAACCAGGAACGTAATGCGGTTGATGGGTGCATAAGCACTTTTTACGGTCGTCGCAGGACCAAATTGCGGCCCAGAGGAGGCTCCAAGATCAATTTGACGGGTCGCAGATGTGGCCAATCCGGAGAAATCCGCAAAACTGCTAGTTACGCCCGTGTTCAGCGAGATCTTTGCGAGTTATCACACAGCCTCCAGCGGAAGCAGACATCGTGCTGTTCCATCTGAGCAACGTGTACCGGCCAGTAGTTGTCGTTTACTTAGACCGTGCTAATTACCGCTCCAGTATGACATGGGGCCATTCGCATTAATCGACTGGCATGGTTGCTGCGATCACTACCGGAAATTCAACAAGGAATGACTCCGATGACCGCTTTACTCTCCATACTGCAAACTCGACGTACCACGCAGGCAATCCCTGCATGAGCGAACATGAACGACCGGTCTAGGGATGGCTGTACAGACACGCCCGCCCCAAAACCGACAATAAAAGACACAAAAAGGTTATGTATGGGAATAGCCAAACTTTGTACGCAGGTGACCAGTATTTCGGTAGACATGAAAGTGTTGACCGAACAACTTTGTAATCAGGTTCAAGCTCTTGGGGGTTGCAGTCGGAAATAGCTCCAGCATTCTGTGACGCTCTCCTGATTCATGAAATGGAAATATGCAATGGCAGTCTCCGTAATTGCCATTGCCATTGCAATTACTTGCTTGCGGCACAACCCTTAGAGGCGTCTTGGCCGCAGGCAACCGAAGCGCCGCCTTGAGCTTCCGCGTTTCCAGCTCTGACCTGCGTGACCACCGCCATCTGCTCTGGCAACAAGTTTTGCAATTGAGCAGGCGTCAGTGCTAGAGCCTTTTCAGGTGTGAGTGCCTGAATCTGATGCAACCCCAAGCCTGATACTTGCGCTGGCGAAAGTGCCTGCAAATGCGTAACGCTCAACGCCCCCAGCTGCTCGACCGAAAGACGCCCCAGGTTGTCCACCGTCAACCCAGCGATCTGCTGTGGTTGCAACACCGACAGCTGCAATGGTGTGATGACCTGTACTTGCGAAGCACTCAGATTGCTCACCTGCGTTGGCGAGAGGCTGACCACCTGACTGGGCGGCAAAGTGACCACAACCGCTTGAACCACTGGGGCCACAGGCACCGCATTGGGCTGAGCTGCAGGGCTCACCGTCGTCGTCATGCTACCGCCTTGGGTATTGGCATTACCGCCAGCGGCACTGCGCCACGACAACAAAGTATTTTGCCCCACAGAGAGCCCCGCTCGCTGTGCCGGCGTCAAGGCTGCCACCTGCTCCGAGCCCAAGCTGCCCAGCTGATTGATGCCCATGCTCCCCACTTGACTGGCCGTCAATCCGCCCAGCTGTGAAGGCGTCAATGCCGACACTTGGTTGCTGTTCAAGCCACCCAGTACCCCGCCCAGCTGGGAGGAGCTCAAGTGAATGACCAAGCTGCCGGACACGGCACTCAACTGCCCGGCACTTAGAGCAGCCAGCTGACCACCCGTCAGCGACAGCGCCATCTGCCCCACCTGGGCACTGCTCAGGCCCTGGATCTGCGAAGCGGTCAAGCCCGACAACTGCGATGCATTCAAAACGCTCGCCTGACTGGGCGCCAAAGCTGCCAGCTGAGCCGTGCTGAGTGCGCCCACTTGCGCAGCGTTCAAGCCTGCAAGCTGTGATGCCCCCAGCGAAGAAAGCTGATTGGCTGTCAACCCACCAAGTTGTAGCGCGCTCAACGTGCCCAGCTGCGTTGCCGACAAACCGGCCAACTGCACAACACCCAATGCAGACACCTGCGACGGCGTCAAAGCCGCCAACTGCGTACTGCCCAACGCGCCCAATTGCGAGGCCGATATGCCAGCCAATTGCCCTGTACTCAGTGTTGACACCTGCACTGCAGTCAATGCACCCAACTGCGCTCGGCTCAAACTACCCAACTGTGAAGCTGACAGGCCTGCCAACTGCGCAGAGCCCAATGCAGACAGCTGCGTCGGCGTCAAAGCCGCCAATTGCGCACTGCCCAATGCACCCACCTGCGCAGCCGACAGACTCGCCAGCTGGGTCGACCCAAGCGTAGCCACCTGGGTCCCAGTCAAGGCGCCCAACTGCGTACTGGTCAGGCCGGCCACTTGCGTAGCCGACAATGCGGCCAACTGCGCCGAGCCCAGAGCAGCCACTTGTGTAGCCGTCAGCCCACCCAGTTGCGCACTGCTCAAGCCACTCAACTGCGTGGGCGACAAGCCGGCCAGCTGAGCCGTGCCCAATGCGGCCACTTGGCTGGCTGACAAAGCACCCAACTGCGCGCTGCTCATCGCACCCAGTTGGGTGGCCGACAAGCCCGCCAGCTGGGCCGTACCCAGCGCTGCCACCTGGGTGGCAGACAAGGCGCCCAGTTGTGCACCACTCAAACCACCCAGTTGTGCTGCAGACAAGCCCGTCAACTGCGCGGCACCTAGCGCAGTCACCTGCGACGCCGTCAACGCGCCCAGCTGCGCGGAGCTCAAGCCTCCCAGCTGCGCAGATGACAAACCACGCAACTGTGCGGCACCAAGCACGGCCATCTGACTGGCTGAGAGGGCAGACAGCTGCATGCTGCTCAGCGTGCCCAACTGCGAAGCCGTCAGCCCCGACAACTGAGAAGCGTCCAGGGCAGCCAAATCACCTGGTGACAAGGCCGCAATTTGGGTAGGATTCATCGCCGCCAGATCCGACGCGGTCAGCACAGGTGCTGGCGGTGGCGTGTTGCTGTTGCTGTTGCTGTTGCTGTTGCTGTTGCTGTTGCTGTTGCTGTTGCTGTTGCTGTTGCTGTTGCTGTTGCTGACAGTCACCAAAGTCTGGATGATGGACTGCTGACCCGGAGCAATGGCCGATAACTGCGCTGGCGTGAAAGCAGCTAATTGCCCCGAACTCAGTGACGCCAATTGCGCCGAGCTCAAACCATCGATCTGCGAGGTGCTGAGCGCCGCCACTTGCGCGACCGACAAAGAGGTCACCATCGCCCCCACTTGAGTTGGGGACAAGCTCCCCATCTGGGTTGGCGACAAAGCTTGAACTTGAGCCAATGTCAAAGTCGCGGCAAGCGTGCCCACTTGCGCCGATGTCAAAGACGGCAGCACAGTACCCACTTGCGCAGAGGTCAACCCAGTCAACTGTCCCGGGCTCAAGGTCTGCACCTGCGCCAAGCTCAAGGTCGCGGCCAAGTTGCCCACTTGCGCCGAGGTCAAAGATGGCAGCACCACACCCACTTGCGTTGAAGTCAGTCCGCTCAACTGACCAGCGCTCAGGGACTGCACCTGCGCCGAGGTCAATGCCGATCCCAACGCACCCACTTGCGCCGAGGTCAAGGACGACAGCACCACACCCACTTGCGTAGAGGTCAACCCTGTCAATTGGCTGGCGCTCAAGGCCTGCACTTGCGATGAACTCAGAGATGAGGCGATCACGCCCACATTGGCTGAGGGCAATGTCGTGGTATTCAACGCCTGGACTTGCGTTGAATTCAACAGCTGCAGTTGCGCTGCCGAAAAGTAGCCCGCCTGCGTGGGTGTCAAATAACCAATTTGCGTTGTCGTCAGGCCCTGCACATCACTGGTGCTCAATCCCGAAATTTGCGACTGGGTGATGGCTTGAACTTGGCTTTGTGTGGTTTGCGCAGAGAGGGAAAACGACACCGGACAAGTCCCAATGCACAAAGCACCAGCGGTTGGAGCCACAACATTTGTGCCAGTGTTGGTCACCGATCCCGTCAGTGTAGTTGTGCCCGGACCATCGTTGTGGATGGAACCCGTACCCGATATCGCATTGGCAACCGAGGTTGGAGCAGTCAAATCAAAAATCAGCGTGCCGTTGACAACAATATTGCTGGCGCTGGCCAACGCACCATCTGGCCCCATCATCGATGCATTACCCAGGGCCAAAGTCGCACCGCTGTTGATGGTCGTGACGCCGGTGTAGGTTTCTGTGCCAAAAAACAAATGCGTGCCACTTGCGATCGTCAAATCGCCCGCACCGCTTATCACGCCCATAAAATTGTTTGGGATTTGCGATGAACTGTCCAATGTGAGGGTCTTGCTGGCGTCAATAACAATAAGACCCGTCCCACGAATCGCAGTGGTGGTGGTGTTGGCCTTCACAGCATAGGTGGCGCCAGATTGCACGTTAACCAGACTGAGGTGGCCCAGAGACCCAGTGACCTCCAACGTACCGGCGCTCACGGACATGCTGCCTGTATAGGTGTTGGGGCCGCTCAACGTCAGCGTACCCGTGCCTGACTTTGTGAAACTACCGCTGCCACTGATGACACCACTGAAGGTGGTGTTCGCGGCAGCACCAGCCGTCAAAGAATTGTTGGTTGAGATGACGATCGACCCTGCGCCGGCAATCGATCCAATCGTATCGTTTGAACTCACCGTGTAAGTAGCACCACTGTTGACCGTCAAGGCAGTGGTGTTGGACAGCGTACCCGTCACAGTCAAACCACCCGTCCCAACCGTTGTCCCACCTGTGTAGGTATGGTTGCCACTAAGTGTGAGTGTGGCTACACCTGTCTTAACCACGCTACCACTACCCGAAATGATGCCATCGTAAACGGAATTACTGCTAGATCTAAGTGTGAGTATTGTTGCATTGGCCCCCGTGTCAATGCCGCCTGAACCTAGAATGCCGCCGTTTGCTGTTAAGGACAGACGCCGACCATCGACAGATGGGAAAACCACGTTTCCAGAGATTGTGATGTTTCCTCCGCTAAATGTCGTGATGTTGACATCAGTGGCGGCCAATGCTGCGTTAAGGGTGCCGACACTGATGACGGATGCAATGGCATTGTTTGGATCGGGATTCCAATTGTCCAAGGTTCCGCCGTTGACAAGCATGTGAACCATATTGGTATCGGTACCCCCAATGGTGAGGTCTGTCGGGTCCAACAACCATTCGCCGCTGACGCCCGCTGTCTTGGCCAGTGTCGACACGCTGGCCGTGCTGTCCACGTGCAGTACATGGCCAGAGGTTTCTACCTTGCCACCGTTGCCGACTTGCGCACCGCCTTCGGCCTTGATGCTGCCCGCCACGCGCGTCACGCTGTCGTTGCTGTGCACATCGCTCCACAGCACCACTTTACCGCCGTCCCCCTGCTGGGTGGCGCTGGCGTCGATGGTGGCACCTGCTTCCATGCTGACCTTGGTGGCTTGGCGCAGGTTGCCGCTGCCTTGCCAGTCGCCGCCCACCAGCACGTTGCCGCCGCCTGTGGCGCCGCTCGCGTTGATGCGGCTGGTGCTGGTCAGGGTGATGTCGTCACCTTCCAAGGTGATGACGCCGCCCTTGTTGCTGATGCTGCTGGCCTCCAGGCTGCCGCTGTTGCGGATCACGCCGGCCTGCAGCTTGTTCAGCGCCACGGCCGACAAAATGATCTGGCCATCCGGAGCTTGCACGGCTTGTTTGTTTTCAATCAAGCTGGCAATGGTGCTGGGCGTGGTGGTGATGCCAGCCAAGCCGGTGCTGCCGTTGAAGTTGAGCGTGATGACCTCACCCGCAGCCAACGCCACAGTGCCCGCTTGCGCCACGATGACGCCTGCATTGCGCACTTCGGGTGCCAGCAGCGCAATGTAGCCACCCAGCGCCGCGTTCAAGCGGCCTTCGTTGACCACGGCGCCGGTGGCGCCGTTGCGGCTGAACGCCATGTTGCCGGCCATGAAGTCGTCGTCACCCACACTGTGTGTGGTGGCGGTCAGCGCACCCACGTTCGCTTGCGCGGTTGGCGAGAAGTAGATGCCGCTCGGGTTACTCAGAAACACCTGTCCGTTGGCGTTGATCTGGCCGTAGATCTGGCTGGGATTCTGGTCGGCAATGCGGTTGAGCGTCACCGCCTGCGCATTGGGCTGGTTGAAAGTGACGCTGGCGTTCTGGCCCACGTTGAAGCTGTTCCAGTTGATGACTGCGCGCTGGCTGCTTTGGTTGATGGTCATGGCCGCAGATTGGGCCGTGCTGGTCTGGCCGATGCTGGCCGTGCCACGCACCACAGCACCGCCCGTGGGCAGCTGGCTGACCGCTGGCGGTGCCTGCTGGGCGTGGGCCATGCTGGCGATGCCAGCCAGTGCCACGCTGGCCAATGCACCTGTGACTCGGCTGCTGGTGCGGCCGCCTTTGGTTTTGCCGCGTGTGGCCTCAGAAACCACATGCCAGCCCTGGGTGACGCAGGACCAGACCAGGCGATAGAAACGATTGAGAGTAGCGTGTCCGTTCATGGTGGTACTGCCTTAAAAAGAGTAGGTGGCGTTGAGCCACAGGCGGGTGAGCTTGAGGGTGCCGTCACCGTCTGCGCCGGTGCCGGTGGTGGCCAGGGGGTTGGTGCCAATGCGGTGTGCCAGCGTGGCACGCAGCTCGGTGCTGGCCAGAGGGGTCCAGGCCAGCGAAACGCCGTAGCCCTTGAGCGTGATGTCGTTGGGAGCACTGCCCGAGTTCAGGTTGCCAGAGCCATTGACCCATGCGTTGTGCTTGAAGGCCTTGACCTGACCGTGGTCATAAAAACCGGTCAAGGTCAGGTTGGCGGCCAACTGCTGGCGCAGCTCGGCAGTCAACAGCTGCCCCTCGGCGCCACCGCCTTCGCTGGTGGGGTAGGCACGCACGCCACCTGAACCACCCAAGTACAGCCGTTCGCTGGAGTCCAGGTTTTTGTTGGCGCGCTGCACGTTGAATGCCACATAGCCGCTCAAGCTGGGGGTGATGGCTTGCAGGCGGCTCAGGCCTGCACGCAGCTTGCTGAAGCTGCCCGCTGTGGCGGGGCCGCTGGTGTCAGCACTCTGGTTGGCTGAGCCCCCGAGCTTGACTTGGCCCTGGCTCAAACCCAGCGAGTAATTGTTGATGCCACCGCCCTGCCAGTCATCGTTCTGGCTGGCACTGATCGCCAGGTTCAGCACGTCAATGCCGTAGTGCGATGCGCTGGCGCCGTTGGCGTTGTTGTCAAAGCGCTTGGCGTCGTAGTTGGCCAACAGGTAAACATTGCTGCTCTGGCTGCGCAACCACGGGTAGCTCAGGTCCAGGCCGCTGGACACCGCCGAGCCATGGGCGTTGAGGCTGGCAAAGTCACCCACCAGGCTGTAGGCCAGGCGCGTGGCATGCACACCGGCACGCAGGCCGTTCAAGCCCACAGGGACGGTCCAGGCCAAGCGCTCGAAGTCGCTGCCCTGTGTTTTGAGGGCCGTCAACTGAAGCTGATCGCCCATGCCAAGCGGGCTGTTAACACTGAGGTTGGCCAGCACACGGTTGGAGCCTGTCGAGCGGGAGCCGTTGTTGTCCAGGCTGACGTCGCCATTGACAGCCGCGCGGTCGGCCACGCCCAGCAGCAGGTCGGTCTGACCAGGCTGCTCGCCTTCAATCAGGTTGCCCACCACATTGAGGCCAGGAATACTGTCGAGCAGCAGCAAGGCGCGGTCAATGCTTTGAGCCTGCACGGGCTGACCGCTGGCCTGCGCGGCATCGACCATGGCTTGCAGCGTGGTCGGGTCTACCCGGCTCTGGCGACCTTGCACAATGGTCTTACCAAAGGCGGCTTCGACAACGCGCAGTGTCACCACGCCGTCTTTGACCTCTTGTTTGGGCAGACTCACGCGCACAAGCCAGCCTGCGTCGCGATAGGCATCGGCCACGACATCTGCGATCTGGCGCAATTGGTCCAGGTCGTACTGGCGGCCCTGGTATGGGGCAACGATGGCAGCGAGTTGCTCGGCGCTCAGGCGGGTGTTGCCTTCAAAGGCGAACCGCTCAACAGACAAGGCCGTGGCACCCTCGCGTGCAGGGCCCAGGGCGCGTGCTGTTTTGGGCACAGCCTGTGTTTTTTGGACGGGTGCGGCTTTGAGATCTTGCTCGATTTGTCGCTGTATTGCACCGGCGTCGGGGGTCGCCTGAGCCCAGGCAGCGGTTCCCCAGAACGACATCAGCAGGGCTGCAGCCAGCCCGGATTTTTGGTTTGCATGCATTCGTCGCACCTCATGTTGAACTTGAATGGCGCTGACGATAGAGAATCACATTTATCAAAACCAACACAAACCAACAAAAACAACAAAAACAACAAAACAATAATTTCACCCCATCAACGAAGCTGGATTTTGGCCTTGTTGATTTCAGTCTGAATGGCCGCTTCGAGCTTGCGTTGGGCCAGCGATTGCTGCAGTTGCGGTTTGATCTGCTCCAGCGGTGGCAAGGCAAACGGGCGCTCGGCTACCAGCTCGAGCACATGCCAGCCCACCGCCGTCCGGACGGGTTCGGCCACCATCTGCCCGACCTTGGCTTTGCTCACCACCTCGCCCAAGGGGGTCACCAGGACGCCGGCATTCACCCAGGGCATCAGACCGCCCTCGGCCTTGCTGGCTGCGTCGATCGAATAACTGCGGGCCAAGTCTTCGAGCTTTTTACCGCCCTTGACTTGCTCAAGCACCAGATGGGCAGAGGTTTCATCGCGCAGCACCACCTGGCGGATCTGGTACTCCTTGTCACCCGAGCGCGTCGCCAGCGCCGCGTACTCGGCTTGCACCTCGGTGTCACTGACCGGATTGTCTTGCAGCCACTGCTGCTGCCAAGCCGCCGTCAGCACCGACTTGCGTGCTGCCTCGGTGCGCAGTTGCACATCGCCTGCTTTGTCCAGGCGCTGCTTGACCGCTTGCTGCGCCAAGAAGGTTTGCAGCACCAACTCGCGACGAATGCCTTCGCGCAAGGCCGCACTGTCTTGCACACCCGCGCGCAGCTGGTCCTTGAGCGCCAACTCGAACAAGGCCACAGACACGCCCTCGTCATTGACGCGTGCCACATCGCGGTTGGTCTCGGCGCCTGATTTTTCTATAGACACCTTGTCGGCCGCCGTGGCTTTAGGAGGTGCCGCCAAGGCCGCATTGACGCAGCAAAAGACTGCCAAAAAGGGCACGATGGCTCGGATTTTCTTCATGTTTGGATTCCTTCAAAAAATACATATTCAGCGCAGGGCCAGGTACTGCGTCACAGCATCCTCGGCCACGGCTTTTCGTTGTTGCAAAGCGATCAGACAGCGCAAGCTCAAATCTCTGGAGCCGTAACAAACGTGCGCAATCAATGCCATGTGACGCAATTGCTCGTCGCTCAGCGTGCCCATGTCACGCACATCGCGGATGTAGACCACATCGGCTTCGAGCAGCTGGTTCAGCGGCTTGGCCGGGTCACCGTCAATCACGGCTGGTGCCATGGGCCAACGCTTGATGTTGGCAAAGCTGTGCGGCATGAACCCCTGCGCACGCAACTCCAGGTCCACCTCACCCCAGGCAGGCTGGTCTTTGTAAAGCGTCACAAACGACACCTCGGTCTGAATGAACACCGCCTGTGCCAATTTGTTGTGACCGTTCTTGAACACCGCCAACTCACCGCCCTGGATGTCGATTTTCAGAAAGTCGATGGCCTCGATCTCGCCAATGTCATCGAGCCTGCGGGTCTGCACATGCTCACGCGCCAACACCTGACCCAGAGGCTGAAAAAACTCAAACAAGGCCAAGGATGCGGGGTCAGGCTCCAACAAACTGGTGAAGCCCACCGATCGACACAACTGCAGCGAGTGCTCTGCGCCGTCACCCACCACACAGGGCAAGTACCGCTCATGAGGTCCCTTGCTGCGATGGAGTTGAGCCAACTGCTCCGGTTGGGGTTCAAAGCCCGTCACATGGCACAGCCCGGCGTCCAGCAGCCCTTTGTAGGGCGGCACGCCATCGATCGGGCTGGCGCCAATGTCCACCACGCGCGTGAGGCGCTGCAGGCCCAGCAGCTCGGCGAGCCTTTTCATGCTGCATCCAGCATGGCGGAAGTCTCTGACCTGCGGATCAAGGCCGCCATGAACTTCTGGCCCATGATCTCGGGCCGCCCTTGGAAAATGCTTTGCACTTTGTCAGGACCGCTGCGCGTGCGACGCAGTTCGCTGCGCAGCGCGTGGTTTTCAGCCAGCTTGACACAGGCCTTGATGTAGCCCTCGGTGTCGGTGGCCACCAGCCAGTGCGGCAGGCCAAAGCGCTCGAACAGGCCCTGGTCAATGTGCTCATTGACTTCCATGCCAGTCTTGCAAATGCCCACCAGCCCGGCCGTGACGCAGTCAATGATGCCGTTGGTGTTACCAAACGGAAACGGATTGATGAACATGTCACAACTGCGCACGATGTCCATGTATTCGGTGTAGCCACGGTGGCTGTAAACCGTGGCTGTCTCGCCCAGAAAGCTGCCCACCACGCGCCGGATCTGCGCATGCACCATGCCCTGCGCAAACGCCACTGCAAAATGAAAATGCACCGGCACCTTGCTGCGCCGAGCGATCTCTTGGCACGCGAGCAAAAATCCCGGGTTGATTTTCATGGCTGAAGCGGCCACGCAGATGTCCACCCGCTCAGGTGCCTCACGGATCAGCGGCGGCAACGGTGTCTGGCTGGCCAGCCCAGAGGGGCGGTACGGCATGCCATCGCTGGGCAAAATCAGCAGCTCCTCGCTGAAGCAGGCTGGGTCGCCCACATAGTCCTCTTCGACCACCACATAGTCCATCACAGGTGAGTGCGTGGTCGCGGGGTGCCCCAGAGCCATGGCCATCACAGGTGCTAGGCGGATGTTGGTCAACATCATGGTCAGCGGGAACATGCCCACGCTGGGCATGTAAAAAATCTGCGCCTGGCGGTCACTGGCCACCCTTCTGATCTGGCGAATCTGGTCCTGCAAGTTCCCGGGCTTGATCTCCACCCATTCGTCAAACACCGCGTGCCCCACCGCATCGGTGGCATTGGCCAGGCCCATGCCCACCACATGAAACAGCGCCCGCGCTGCTTCAAGCGTGCGCGAGTGGGTGCGGTAAATCGAATGCCCAGCATTGAACCACTCCATCACCACCAGCATCACGGGCTTACCGCCCTCGGCCGGAATGCTCACCGCTGTGTTCAGCGGGGTGAGCTTTTGCTGCGCCATCCATCGGCGAATCAGTACATTGATCGAGCCTTTGATCGCATGCTTGTCAGGCCGGTCTGCATAGCTGCAGTGCATGTACACATCGTGCATGATCCCAAAGGGCAAGGCTTCCAGATTCTCGATCTCGGGCAACTTTTCGGTCAACCAAGGCAACAGTGTTTCTCGTTTGCCATGTGCCTGCACTGAGCCCAGAAAACGCGGTGACAGCAAGGACAAGCCCAGCGACACTGCCAGCTGTTTGTTGACCTTGTACAGTGCATCGATCTCCAACACGATCTCCGACTCGGGCAGATAGAGCAGGCAAAACTTGGGCAAATCGGCTGACTGGATCTCCAGTTGGTTCAGATTACCCTTGCCAGCGGTGTTGAGTGCCCGCACCACATGGTCTGCGTTGATGAAATCAGTGGAGCCGAAGATGCTGGCAAACCAGCGTTGCAGCCCGAACAAGGTCACCAGGCTCTGCGGGGAAAAGTGAAAATGCTTGTCAGAAAACAAGCACGATATGGCCGCAGCCAGGCGGTTCCCCACATGCGCTTCGCGCTGCCCTGGAACGACAGCCAGCAAAGGCATGGCCTGGTACTGCGCACCAGGTACACCGTAGCTGTTGTCCAGAATGCTCAGCAAGCTCAGCAGCATTCGGGCAGCCAACTCGTGCTGCCGACTGTAGGCCAGGTGCTCAAATTCTTCGAGTTGAAACACCATGGTTTATTCGACCTTTTTGGATGGCTGTTGGTTGATGATCAAGAGCCGTGCAGCATCCTGAACCACCGTCTGCCCTGTGGGCTCTGGCGCTTTCTTGCCTGCCGGCAATGGGCGCTGAGGTGCTGCTACGTCCTTGTCGTCTTTGTGTTCCACCACAGGCAACTCGTTTTGTCCCTTTTCTTCAAGCTTGGGCAACGGTGGGAACAACAAGGTGCCGCCCTCCACTTTCGTGTTTTGGTGCATCAACGGGGCACTGCCTGAGGTTGTGGTGTTGCCTGAGGTGGTGGTGTTGCCTGAGGTCGTGGTGGTGCCCGAGGTGGTGGTGTTACCTGAGGTGGTGGTGTTGCCCGAGGTGGTGGTGTTGCCTGAGGTCGTGGTGTTACCCGAGGTGGTGGTGTTGCCTGAGGTCGTGGTGTTGCCTGAGGTCGTGGTGTTGCCTGAGGTCGTGGTATTGCCCGAGGTCGTGGTGTTACCCGAGGTCGTGGTATTGCCCGAGGTCGTGGTGTTACCCGAGGTCGTGGTATTGCCCGAGGTGGTGGTGTTACCTGAGGTGGTGGTGTTGCCGTCCACAGGTGGCGTATTGGGCGACGAACTGTTGCTCGGCAATGTCGCGGTGCCAGCCACAGTAGAAGTCCCCCCCGACTGGGTCAGACTGCCACTCACGCTCAAATTGCCCCCTGTCGTCAGCGTGCCGTTGCTCTGACTCAGGTTGTTGATGCTCAATGCACCTTGCGAATTGATCTGGCCGCCCAACACCGTGAGGTTGCCCACCGTGGTATTACCGGTCACGGTGACGTTGCCCCCTGTGATTATCAGGTCGCCCGTGGTCGTGCTGTTGCCCGTCACAGTGGTGCTGCCGCCACTCACGTTGGTGTTGGTCGTAGTCAGGTTGCCGGTGGCCAACGCACTTGGCGAAGAGCCATTGCTTGCCGACACCGTGAGGTTGCCCGCCGTCGTGTTACTGGTCACGGTGACGTTGCCCCCCGTGACGCTCAGGTTGCCCGTCGTCGTGTTGTTGCCCGTCACATTGGTGCTGCCGCCACTCACGTTGGTGTTGGTCGCAGTCAGGTTGCCCGTTGTGATGTTGCCCGACAAGCTGGCGTCGCCTTGCACCGTGGTATTGCCCCCCACAGAAGTGTTGCCACCGGTGATGCTCAGGTTGCCCGCCGTCGTGTTACCGGTCATGGTGACGTTGCCCCCTGTGATGATCAGGTCGCCCGTGGTCGTGCTGTTGCCCGTCACAGTGGTGCTGCCGCCAGTCACGTTGGTGTTGGTCGTAGTCAGGTTGCCGGTGGCCAACGCACCTGGCGAAGAGCCATTGCTTGCCGACACCGTGAGGTTGCCCGCCGTCGTGTTACCGGTCACGGTGACGTTGCCCCCCGTGACGCTCAGGTTGCCCGTGGTCGTGCTATTGCCCGTCACATTGATGCTGCCGCCACTCACGTTGGTATTGGTCGTACTCAGGTTGCCCGTTGTGATGTTGCCCGACAAGCTGGCGTTGACTTGCACCGTGGTATTGCCCACCACAGAGGTGTTGCCACCGGTGATGCTCAGGTTGCCCGCCGTGGTGCTGCCCGTTACCGTGACGTTTCCCCCCGTGACGCTCAGGTTGCCCGTGGTCGTGCTGTTGCCCGTCACATTAGTGCTGCCGCCACT
>Ga0228699_1001092_pt1 | contig 15445 bp, 18 predicted proteins | sample McNCre217_Aug_MG_FD_178016 | JGI IMG/M metagenome (GOLD analysis project Ga0228699, IMG submission 178016) | Freshwater microbial communities from McNutts Creek, Athens, Georgia, United States - 2-17_Aug_MG | ecosystem: Environmental > Aquatic > Freshwater > Creek | place: USA: Georgia...
CTAGCGGCAAGCCAGAGCCCACAAGGCCTGCGAGCTGACGCGTCCAAACTGTGAGCCCCGTGCTATTAAAAATGCGGCGTGGAGCAAAGATGCCTTGCGATTTTGCCGATGCGTTTGAAGCGCCAACGACGGCGTTCACTTCCAATGGAATCAGCGACTGACTTCGAAGGCTACTACGCGCACCGCGCGCCGTGTCAGCCTCGATGATGCCTTTGCGGGTTTTGCCGTCGGCTTCTAGCGCAGTGAATTGGTAGGCGGGCATTAGTCTCTCGTCACGCGAACCAACTCTTCGCGACTGGTGATGCTACTGGCAATCAAACGTTCGCCGTCTTCGCGCATCAGCTGCATCCCGCCTGCAATGGCGGCTTCGCGAATGTGTGCTTCGCTAGCGTTTGTATGAATGAGCGCCTTCATCGGCTCATCAGTCACGAGTAATTCAAAAATGCCTGTGCGACCTGAATACCCTGTATGACTGCATTCGCTACAGCCCTCGCCGCTACATGCTTTGCAGAGCTTACGCAGCAAGCGCTGGCCGAGCACACCCAGCAGAGACGAGCTAAGTAAAAACGGCTCAATCCCCATGTCGATGAGCCTTGTGACGGCGCTAGCAGCATCGTTGGTGTGTAGCGTTGCCAGCACCAAGTGACCCGTGAGCGAAGCTTGAATGGCAATTTGCGCCGTTTCAAAATCGCGGATCTCGCCAATCATGATGACGTCTGGGTCTTGGCGCAAGATGGCACGAAGCGCCTTGGCAAAGTCGAGATCAATTTTGGCATTGACCTGCGTTTGTCCAATGCCTGCTAGCTCATATTCGATGGGGTCTTCCACGGTCATGATGTTGCTGGAGCGCGCGTCCAGCTTACCGAGCGCCGAGTACAGCGTGGTGGTTTTACCCGAGCCTGTGGGCCCCGTGACGAGGATGATGCCGTGCGGCTGCTCGATCAAATGCAAGAAACGTTTGAGCGTCTCGCCTTGCATACCCACCGCTTCTAGTGTGAGTTTGGACTCGCTCTTATCGAGTAAGCGCAGCACGGCGCGTTCGCCATAAGCCGAGGGTAGCGTCGAGACGCGCACATCCACCGCGCGAGTGCCGATGCGCAAACTGATGCGACCGTCTTGCGGCAAGCGCTTTTCGGCGATGTCCAGTTCCGCCATGATTTTCAAACGCGAAATCAGCGCGGCGTGCAAAGCGCGATTGGGCTGCACGACTTCGCGCAGTGCGCCATCCACCCTAAAGCGGACGACGGAATGGCGCTCGTAAGGCTCGATGTGAATGTCGCTTGCGCCGTCGCGTGCGGCTTGCGTAAGGAGCGCATTGAGCATTCGAATGATGGGCGCATCGCCTGCCGACTCCAGCAAATCTTCGACAGCTGGCAACTCTTGCATCATGCGCGAGAGGTCAGCGTCCGATTGGACCTCGCTCACCACTTGCTGAGCGCTGGACTCGCCGCTAGCGTAGGCCCCGCTGATGCGCGTGGCAAGCTCGGTGTCTTCTAGTTGCTGTACTTGCAAGCCTTGCTGCGCGTACTTTCGGCGCACCTCTGATAGGCCGCAAGCCTTGCTAGACGAGGCTTGCAGCAAAGTCAGCTGCACGCCATCGTCCACCAGCAACACTTGCTGCGTGCGGGCAAAAGCGTAGGGCAAGAGATAGCGCATGGTCTTTATTTGCCCCAGCTCTCAGGCAGTACAGGCACGCCATAGTTAAAGTGCGGCGAGTTGGTTTTATCTAAGTCGACTTGTTCCAACTCTAATCGGCGCATATTTTGATAACGCTCCAGCGAGAGCGTTTGCGTACTGGCGCCATCGCGCACGATGACGGGGCGCAAAAACACCATCAAATTAGTTTTGGCGCGGCTCTTGGTTTCGCTGCGAAAGAGTGCGCCTAAAAATGGAATGCTGGCCAAGCCTGGCACGCGGTTTTGGTTGCTGGCCTGCGTATCTTGCAAAAGACCGCCCAGCACCACGACGGCACCATCATCCACAATGACGTTGGATTCGAGCGAGCGTTTGTTGGTCACCAAACCCGTGGCGGAGTTGACCGATGCGGAATCCACACTAGACACCTCTTGAAAAATAGTCATTTTGATGGTGCCGTTTTCGCTAATTTGCGGCTTGATGCGCAGCGTAATACCGACGTCTTTGCGTTCAATGGTTTGGAACGGATTGGTCGTGCTGCCGCTGGAGTTGTTGGTGTATTGCCCTGTCAGGAAAGGTACGTTTTGCCCCACCACAATTTTTGCCTCTTCGTTATCGAGCGTTAGCAAGTTGGGCGTCGATAGCACATTACCGTCCCCCGTTGTCTCTAAAAAATTGGCCAAAGCGCCCAGCACATAAACGCCGCCCGTTTTATGCGCCACACCTACGTTTAAACCTGCCCCAGGGGCAACCGTGCTAGTGCTGCCTAGCGTACCCGTTGCGGCGGCGGCACTCAGTCCCAAGATATTGTTGCCGCCCGAGCCAAAGTTGGTGCCTAAAACGCCAATGTTGGTGTCGCCCTTGCTGCCCAAGGCGCCCTGCCATTGCACGCCAAACGCAGCCGCTTTGCTGCTGTTAACTTCGGCAATCAAGCTCTCCACAAACACCTGCGCACGGCGCACGTCGAGCTTATCAATCACAGCGCGTAGCTGGCGGTACTGCGGCTCTAGTGCCGTGATGATGAGTGAGTTGGTGGCGGGATCGGCCTGTATTTGTCCGCCCGTGCTGGGTTGTGCGCTAGCGGCAATTGGGGCGGTTGCCGCGCTGCCTGATAGTGGCATGCCAGGAGGGGTAAAACCAGCGTTGCCCGCTAGGCCTGCTGAAATAGGGCTTGCAGACGATGTTGCCTGTAAAGCCGCGCGCAGCGTGACCGCCAGCTTAGTGGCATCGGCATTTTTAAGTGGAATAACGTAGATGTTGCCTGCTGCACCGTTACCGCTAGAGGCAGGTTGGTCGAGCTGCCGAATCAGCGATTTAGCAAGCGATAAGCGTGCAGGATTGGCCGCGCGTACGATAAGCGCATTGCTTCGCGGCTCGGCCAACACCGCTGTCTTAAAAGACCCGTCGCCCGCACTGCTGGGCCCGCTGCCGGGTGGGCCGCTGCTTGCGCCGCTGGACTCTAGTAAGCGAACCAGCAATGGCGCAAGATCGCTGGCGAGCGCGTGGTGAAGCGGAATAATGTCAAGATCGGTTGCGCTGGCAACATCGAGTGCGGCAATGATGCGAGCGATTCTGCCTAAGTTTTCGTTGTAGTCGGTAATGATGAGCGAATTGCTGCTGGTGCTCACATTGATCGTATTGTTAGGACTAATCAAAGGTCGCAAAATGGGCACCAAGTTGTTCGCACTCTCAAAATTGAGCGCGAAGATTTTGGTCACAATTTGATTGCCCGCTGCGCGCGTCGTCTCGCCAGGGGCAATCACCGTGGCATCGCCGCCTTGCAGCTTGGCCTCTGCTTCGGGCACGACTTTGTATAAACCGCCTGACTCCACGACGGTGAAGCCTTGCAGCCGCAAAGCGCTTAAAAATTGGTTGAAGGCCGCTGCACCGCTCACGGGCTTTTCAGTTGATAAATTGATTTGACCTTTAACGCGAGGGTCAACGACCACATTGCGATTGGTCAGCGTGGCAATGGTGCGCGCCACGGCTTCAATCTCGGCATTGACAAAATGAAGTGTGACAGGCGTGCTGGCGGCGCGCTTGGTTTGACCCCACGCGAGGTTCGCCACAAGGAGCAGCGCTCCAGTAAACATCAAAATCTGCTTCATAAAGTGAATCTCATATTTTTAAAATTGCGCGGGCGCGCCCGTCTGCGCTGGGTTGCCATTGACCCATCATATGCAAAAGATTGGCAAGCGCGTCTTCTCGGCCTTTGGCAGCAACGGCTTGGCCTTGAAAGCTCAGCCGCCCTTGTTCAATGCGCCCCGATCCGGTCAGTAGCAATGCCGTTTCGTGTGGCGCCGCTGTGTCCACCGTCTCTAGCTGGATTGCCGTGTCAATGCTGGTGAGTCGATAACTGCCCAGCGGGCGTACCGTCGAGAGCGCTGTTGCCATGCCGTTGGCTTGTAAGGTGGCGCGGCCAGTGATATGGCTCGTACCTTGAGGGGAGGATACGCCCGCTAGATGATCGCTGGTCAACCATAAATCGCCTGTGAGTTGCAGGGTGTTCCAAGGCGCCCCCCATCCCATCAATAGCTCGGCAGGCACTTTCAAGCCGGGTGCGTCGAGTTGCCACTGCAGATCCTGCCAATGAGCAAGTCCACTGGCTCGCAGGCCAAGTCGGATGGGGCTTGCAGCCGTGGCGCAACAAGGTGCGCTCAGGCTCACATCCAGTCCGAGCCATGCGGGTGTGATGCGCCACTCAAGTCGTGAGGGTAGGCTGACCGCATTCGCGCTGCCATCGCCGCCTGACAGAACCAAATGGGCCGATCCCTGCCACACGGTGCCGCTTGGCGTTTGAAGCAGCACGCGCTGGGCACTGGCATACGCCACGCCGCTGGCTAACCACGCTGCGGGCGCAGCCATCACCAGTGCATAAAGTGCGCCGCAGAGCGCACCACCAAGCGTCCATTTTTGAAGATCTTTCATTGGGCATCTAGTTCAAACAAGAGGGTACCACTCCATAGGGGCGGCGCGTCCGCTGGTGCCCCAGTGCGCGTCCAATTGGCTTGCACGGGCTGAAGCTGCACGCTCGTCCGTGTCTGGGCAAGCCACGCAGCGAGTGCTTCGGATGTCGCTCCCTCAAAGTGGATGAGTACGCGCTGGCCTTCGGTGCTGGCGCTGGCTTTGCCTAGTTGCCCAATAGATGCCTCTAGCCAAGTCTTCGCTTGCGCGCGGGGTGTTGGGGTTAGCGCTTTTAACTGCTGCGCTTGGTGAGCCATCGCTTGCATGGTGGCAAGCTGTGCATCCAATGTGGCATGCGCATGGCTGGATTCTCGGTAGGTTTGCCATGCAGGTGCAATTGCTAATAACCAGATGAAAGCGGCGCTTGCCAGCAGGGCGAGCACTGTCAGCAGGCGTTGTTCGCGTAGTGGACGCTGCGCTAGCCAAGCGGTTACATGAGAAACGGAGGGCGCGTTCATGGCTTTTGTGCTCCCGCGCGTAACTCAGTCAGTTTGAGTTCGCTATTGGCATAGTCCACTTGCCCGTAAGCCTTGCCTGCTAGGGCTTTGCTGGCCAATTGTGCTTCTAGGCCTTGTTCCACCAGCCCGCCACGCAGGGCGCTATCGCGAGCCAAAGCCCGCGCCATTTGCAGCGGAGCATCTACGACCACTTGCGTTTGTGGATAGGTTTGCATCAAGATGCGATGGACTTGCTCGCGCTTGGCCGCTAAGGCGGCGCGGTCGCGCCATGCCCACAGGTTGATGCCAATGAGCTGGACAATCAACAAGGCGGCCAAGCCGATCCGCGCCCAGCGCCACTCGGGAGATTGCCCAACCAGCTTGGCAGCGGTTTGTAGCCACAAGGTCAGGCGCGGTTTGGCGCGAAAGTCAAACTGCGCCAAATTCCAGCCCGCCAATTGGCGCACGCTGTCTTCGGGCACGATAGCCACAACGCTGTTGCCCTGCGCTTTGGTTTGAGCTAAAAGTCCAGTCAGCCAAGCTTTATCGCACACCATCACCTCAAACGAGCGGCCAGCGCGGATGGCGGCATCAGCATGGGGCGCCAGCGCAAAGTGCAGATCGGCAGGATCGTCTAACAGCTGCTCCTCTAAAGCCCCTGCCAAAGCAGCGAGTAGCCGATGCGCGGGCGTTGGCGGCAGCGTCACTTCGTGCACCGATAAGCGATCGGTTGGTAACACAAGGCGCAGGCTCTTTGGTTCAAGCGGCGAAGGCATCAAAATAGGCATGGCTCTATTGTATGAAGGCGCTGTTTAGCGCCGCCTTCGCCAAACGGTGGTGACGCTCAAACCTTCACGGCGCACCAAAGACTCTTCAGCGATGACCCAGTCGTCTAGGCGCAGACGTCCGCGAACTTCAAAGTACTGGCTATACACATTGAAGTCGCTCTCTGGCAAATTGACTCCTAAGCCCATGAGGCGGCTGGCATCGGATAGGCTTTTCATGGGCGACTGCGCGCGCGCCGTGACTAGCTTTTGTGCGGTCGCCATATCCATGCTCGGCACGCTAGCAAAAATAACGGCCGCGCTGGCGGTATTGAGGTTGACGGGCGTGCGGCTGGGCAAGATGGTGAGGTAGTTCTTGAGCAGCTCCACGTTATCAGGCGGCACACCTAGCCATGTTAGTTGCTCGATACGCATGGGGCGCAAAGCCCCGTCCGACTTGGCTTGCCAGCGCTCTGTCCATTGCTTGAGCTCTTCGGGCGGCAAGTTGAGCTGCTGGTACAGCCGCATCAAGCTGGCGTAGGTCTGGCTCAGCGGGGCGGGCTGCCCCGTTTCGCTGACTGTGAGGTTGCTCAGGTTGATTTTGCTTTGTGCGTCGGTGATGGAGCCCGATAAATACGCAGTCTCTTGCGACGCATCGCGCAAGCTCTCAGCCGTTAAAAACGAGGCAAGTTTGACCTCTTGCAGTGGCAGTGCCCAAGGCTCGCCCAAGTGATCCATGAGTCCGTTATTGCCTGCCGAGCGTGCATCCTCGCGCAAAATGAGCCGCGCCCAATCGAGCGCCCCCACCAAAACCCAGCCCGCTTGGCTTTGCGCGCGCGCCGCCGCCTCTGCTTGCAGCAGGCGCCACTGCCGCCACTGCAAACCCGCAGCCAGCGTCGCTACCAAGGTGACGACCAGCATCGCCACCAAAAGGGCCGCGCCGCGCTGCTGCCTCATGGGGTTGCTCCTCATGGAGTTGCTCCTTGTGTGGGCGCGATCCAGTAATGTGTGAGCTTGCCGCCAAGAGACGTACCGCTAGCGGCGGGCAGTCCCAGCACCAACTGCACACCATCAGGTAGGCGGGTCGCCGTTGTCGTTGTCGCTGCGCCTGCCCCGCCAACGGCTGATTGCGGATTGCTCCACGCATCGCCGCGGTAATAAAAGATGTGCCAGCTATCAACAGAAATGAGCGTAACCGTGCGCACATCGTCTTCAGGTAGCGGCGTTTTGCCCCAGCGCAAAGCCCCGTCCCACGCGGTTTGCAGGCTGTTCTTGTCGGTGACAGGCGGCGCTGCCCAGCGCTGCCAGACGCGCCCTTCGGGGGTGTTTCTGAGTGTCCAGGCCACCACTTGAACCCCCGCGCTTTGCTCGCCGCTAGAGCGCGTGAGACGCAAGCTGTGGCCATCAAAATCCAGCGCTTGCACACGTGCCGTGCTGGCGCTGGTGTCAACGATGGCATTTAAATCGGCTGTCCACTGTGCCAACGCGATCTGCGTGCGCTGCACAGCTTGCTCATTGACCTGGGTTATCTCGCCTGCGCGCGCCATGCCATCTAACGCTCGCCACGCCAAAAGCGATAAGAGGCTGACCAACACCAGAGCTACCAGCACTTCGATCAAAGTAAAGCCACGCTTTAAGAGATTGGTATTCAAAATCGCCCCGCCAATGTGGACAGTTTTAAAAGCGTGTACGCCTCTTGATCGCCTGCGACGGCTTGATAGACCACGCTATCTACTTTGCGAAAGCTGGGGTTGGGCGTGGCCTCAACGTGCAGCTTACCTGCCAGCGTGATGCCCGCTTGCTCGCAGCTAAAACGCTGATCTCCCGTATCAGGTAATTGCCTTGTTAGCCGCAGCTTGATCAGTTCGTTTTCGGCGCAAAGCTGCGCACGAAACATCAGCCCTTGACGTTCAGCATGGTTAATTTGCGAGCCACTCACGCGCAGACCCGCCCCCAGTGCAATGGCCACAATGGCGAGCGCGACGAGCACCTCGACCAGCGTAAACCCGCGCAAAACCTTGTCCACATTGACTTTCAAGGTTGCTCAACCTTGAAGGAGCTCACGCCGTCCGTTACCACATCACGGCGTTCTGTGCCAAGAGTCAAGCGAACACGCTGCGGTGCAATCACGGGGTCGGGACCCAGCACGAGCAATATGGGGGTGGCAACGCGAGTTTGAGCGTCTAACCACTGCGTCGGCAATGGCTCTTTGCTACGCAGTCCGCGCCAGCGCATGACAGGCGTGCCAGCGTCGTCCTGCGCGGCTTGCCAAGTCACCATCACACCAGATGCCCGCGATTGGCTGCGCGCCGCGTCCAGCAAGGCCGAGAGCCGAAGCGCTTCGCGTTCTAGGCTGGTTTGCGCCGAGTCCCGCATTGCCAAAGCTACGCCAGCTGTGCCCAGTGCAATGACGGCAATGACGACTAACAGCTCTAACAGCGTGAAGCCGCGAGCTTTGTTGAGGGCCATGAACTTTATTGCCAAGACCCTATGTCCGCGTTTTTGCCCTCACCGCCGGGCACGCCGTCCGCGCCAAAAGACATCACGTCAATTTCGCCCTTGATGCCTGGGTTTAAGTATTGGTACGGCTTGCCCCACGGGTCTTGTGGGAGTTTGTCGAGGTACGGCCGCCAAGCTATGGGAGCTTGTCCCGTTGTGGGTTTGCTCACCAGCGCTTGCAGACCTTGCTCGGCGCTTGGGTAACGTTGGTTATCGAGTTTGTAGAGCTTCAAGGCTTGCGTGAGATTGGCAATGTCGGTTTTAGCCGCAGTGCTGCGCGCGTCGTCAGCTCGGTCTAGTACGCTGGGCACAATCAGCGCAGCCAAGATGCCAATAATGACCAGCACGACCATGAGTTCGATGAGCGTAAAGCCCCGTTTTGTCTTTAATTTTTTCATGGTTGAATGATAATCTGCCCATGCTCTCATCCTTGCTCCCATTTTGGGCCGTCCGATTGACCACTTTTTTGCTGTGGGCTCTAGCCGCGGGTAGCGCCGTGTTTTGGATGTTGCAAAGCGTCAATGCCAATGACACCCACAACACCTCGGCAAGCGCTACACCCACTGTGCGGACAGACCGCGCACAAGATCACAACGTGACATCTCAAGTCGCTTTGACGCTTGGGGCAAAACCCTCTGTTGCGCCAACTGCTGCTAGCGCGTTGATGGCCATGCAAGCACGGCTTCAGCTACAAGGAGTTTTGGCGGTAGGCTCGCGGCAGGGCGCAGCATTGATATCCGTTGATGGCAAGCCCGCCAAGCCGTATCGGGTGGGCTCTGCCATCGAAGATGGCCTGCAAGTCACGTCAGTAAAGGCTCGCAGCGTATCCATTGGTCAAAATGGCGCGGAAGCCTTTACGCTTGAGCTGCCGAAGCAAGATGTTAATTTAGGCCTGAAGAAATAAGCGATACGCGGGATTGGCAGTCTCGTCTACATACGGATAGCCCAAATTTTTAAGGAACGCATCAAAGGCCTTACCCTCTTTTGGTGGCACTTGAATGCCCACCACAATGCGTCCGTAGTCCGCGCCTTGATTGCGGTAATGGAAGAGACTGATGTTCCAACTAGGCTGCATCGCGCTTAAAAATTTCATGAGTGCGCCGGGTCGCTCGGGGAAGGTAAAGCGCAAGAGCCGCTCATCCACCGCCAACTTAGACGAGCCGCCCACCATGTGACGGATATGTTCTTTAGCCAGCTCGTCGTGCGTCAGGTCAATCGCCTTGAAACCCTCTCTGGATAAGACTTTGACTACTTTTTTGGATTCATCTGCGGCACTGGTAGTGAGTCCCACAAACACATGCGCGGCTTTGGTATCCGACATGCGGTAGTTGAATTCGGTCACGCTGCGGCCCTCGCCAATCAGCGCACAAAAACGCTTAAAGCTGCCGCGCTCTTCAGGAATCGTCACCGCAAAAAGCGCCTCTTTGTGCTCGCCCACATCGGCGCGTTCGGCAACAAAACGCAGACGATCAAAGTTCATATTCGCGCCGCACAAAATCGCAGCATAGGTTTCGGATTTTTTGGTTTTGCGAGCAGCGGCGTATTGCTTAATCGCAGCGACAGCCAGCGCGCCCGCAGGCTCGACGATAGAGCGCGTGTCCACATAAATATCTTTGATCGCCGCGCACACCGCATCGGTATCCACCGTCATAAATTCATCGACCAAGCCACTGCTAGCCACGCGGAAGGTTTCCTCGCCCACTAACTTTACTGCCGTGCCGTCGGAGAACAAACCCACATCAGGAAGCGTCACGCGCTTACCAGCCGTTACCGACTGCATCATCGCGTCTGAGTCGTTCATTTGCACGCCAATCACGCGGATGCTGGGGTCAATCGCTTTGATGCAATTGGCCACGCCCGAGATCAAACCGCCACCGCCAATCGCCACAAACACAGCGTCTAGTTTTTTGGAAGGTGCGCTTTGCATTTGACGCAAGATTTCTAAACCAATCGTGCCTTGGCCTGCGATCACATCAGGATCGTCAAACGGATGGATAAAGGTCAGCCCCTTTTGCGTTTGTAATTTTTGTGCGTGCAGCGAAGCATCCGAATAGCTCTCGCCAAACAGCACCACATCACCGCCCAGCGCCCGCACTGCATCGACTTTGACCGACGGTGTGGTGGTGGGCATGACGATGATGGCCTTCGTGCCTAGCGTCTTTGCGCCCAGCGCTACGCCCTGCGCGTGATTGCCCGCCGAGGCGCAAATCACGCCCGTCCGTAGCTGTGCAGGCGAGAGTTGCACCATCTTGTTGTACGCACCGCGCAGCTTGAAGCTAAACACGGGCTGCTGATCTTCGCGCTTCAAGAGCACCGTATGGCCAATGCGGGCGCTCAAATTTTTGGCGTAATCAAGCGATGTTTCCTTGGCCACGTCGTAGACGCGAGCGGCAAGGATTTTCTTTAGATAGTCGTTTGGAGACAACGGCGTAATAGCTTTATTCATAGGAAGATTCTAGGTTGCTGTTTAATCTTTAATAAAGATTCTGTTATACGGAATATAATGAGTCATGATTCTGACCTTTGCATCTGCTGAAACGGAGGACTTGTTTAACAGCCTACGCGCTCGGCGTTTTGTCAATATTGAGCGAATCGCGAGGCGCAAGTTGTTGCAACTTCACGCTGCTGTTGATTTGGACAATTTGCGGATTCCGCCTGGCAACCAGCTAGAAGCGTTGAAAGGCAATCGACGTGGACAGCACAGCATTCGGGTCAATGACCAATGGCGCGTTTGTTTTATTTGGGGAAAAGATGGCGTTCGCGATGTAGAAATTGTGGACTATCACTAGAAAAATTAAGGTACGAGTATGAGCACAAAAATTCAATTAGACGAGATCCATCCTGGCGAAATTTTGCTAGAGGATTTCATGCGCCCTATGCGCATTACGGCTCGGCAACTGTCCTCCGACATGGATGTGCCGCCTAGCCGCATTAGCGATATTGTCAACGGTGCTCGTCCCATTACAGCGGATACCGCGTTACGCTTAGGTTTGTTCTTCGGCATGGACGCGCGTTACTGGCTGAATCTGCAAACCGAGTACGACGTGCGTATCGCTAGTCGTGAATCTCTCGCTTCCATGCAAACACGGGTGCGTGTTTACGATCATGCTAAAAACGACGCACGCATCAAACTAGCGGCCTAATTACTAGAAAAAAGGAATCAGTATGCAATGCACAGTCAGCTGGACGGGCGCAAGTGGCGCGAGCTCCAAAATGGGATTTTTAGCCGAAACAGGCACGGGTCATGCCTTGATGATGGACGGTGCACCTGACGCTGCCAAGCCCGAAAACGGCGGCCTTAACCTAGCGCCGCGCCCGATGGAGCTTTTGCTGGCAGGCACGGGGGGCTGCTCGGCCTACGACGTGGTGCTGATTTTGAAGCGTGGACGGCACGATGTGCGCGGTTGCTCGGTTAAGTTGACCAGCGAACGCGCGGAAGTTGACCCCAAAATCTTCACCAAAATTCACATGCAATTTAGCGTCACGGGCAAGGGCATTCCAGCATCGGCCATTGAACGCGCCATCGCCATGAGCCACGACAAGTACTGCTCTGCGTCCATCATGCTGGGAAAGATGGCAGAGATTACGACGGGGTTTGATTACGCTGAGATTTGAGGCTACATCTGCCCCCAGGGCAGGCCATCGTGTCTCCAGCCGTTAATGGTGCTGCGGTGATCGTGCTCATCTAAGTCGCCCTCAAAGCCGTGCAGCACGTTGACAACCCTCGTGAAACCCCTATCCAGCAAGGCCTGCGCGGCATCTAAGGTGCGCGAGCCGCTACGGCAAAGTAGCACCACGGGTTGATCTGGGCTTGTCACTTCGCCTCTCACAGCAGCAACAAAAGCATCTGCGTCGGCTTCGAATTCAGGATATTCGTACCACGGGATATTGATAGATCCTAACGGTCTGCCGACGTACATGGATTCGATTTCCATTCGAACGTCAATAAAAACAGCGTCTGGGTTGGCTTGTAAAAAATCCCAAGTTTGTTTGGGTTCTAAGTGCTGGAGTTGAGTAGCAGTCATCGCTCTATTCTAAAATCTAGCCATGACTGCAAAAAAATACACGCGAGGCCAAGCGCTGCCTGAGATTCTAAAAAACCGAATCATGATTTTGGATGGCGCCATGGGTACGATGGTGCAGCGCTTCAAATTGTCCGAAGCGCAGTTTCGTGGCGAGCGGTTTAAAGATTTCCACAAAGACATCAAGGGGAATAACGAGCTACTGAGTTTGACTCGCCCCGACATCATCCGAGACATCCACGAGGGCTACCTTGCCGCAGGTGCCGACATGGTGGAGACCAATACCTTTGGTGCGACCACGGTAGCGCAGGCTGACTACGACATGCAGGATTTAGCTAAGGAGATGAATCTTCAATCCGCCAAGCTAGCCAGGGCTGCTTGCGATAAATTTTCGACTCCCGACAAGCCGCGATTTGTCGCGGGCGCTCTTGGCCCCACACCCAAAACTGCCAGCATTAGCCCCGATGTGAACGATCCAGGCGCTCGCAACGTGAGCTTTGAAGAGTTACGAAGCGCTTACTACGAGCAAGTGGCAGCGCTAGTGGAGGGCGGCGCAGATCTACTGTTAGTGGAAACCATTTTTGACACCTTGAATGCCAAAGCCGCGCTTTTTGCGATTGACGAGTACTTTGAAGCCAGCGGCGAATGCCTGCCCATCATCATCAGCGGCACGGTGACCGACGCATCGGGTCGCATCTTGAGTGGGCAAACGGTGACCGCGTTTTGGCACTCCATTCGCCACTCAGCGCCGCTGGCCGTGGGACTGAACTGTGCGCTTGGTGCGGCTTTGATGCGCCCCTACATCCAAGAATTGGCCAAAGTGGCGGGCGATACCTTTATCAGTTGCTACCCCAATGCAGGCTTGCCCAACCCGATGGCGGAGACAGGTTTTGACGAAACGCCAGAAGTCACCAGTCGCTTACTGCACGAGTTTGCTCAGGAAGGATTGGTCAACATCGTGGGTGGCTGCTGCGGCACGACACCCGAGCACATTGGCGCGATTGGTCATGCCGTGTTTAAGTTACCGCCTCGCCGTAAGCAGTGAGCCTTCTCGTTAGTTGGTTGATGCGTAGCGACTTCTAGCCAGCGCCGCACCCGCACCCAGTGCAGCCAGCTTCGCCATCGCCACCTCACGGCTCATCGGTGCAAGGCCGCAATTGGTGCATGGGAAGAGTTTGTCTTTGCGCACGTATTGCAAGGCTTTGCCAATGGTGTCCGCCACTTGCTCAGGCGTTTCGATCACGTCGCTTGCCACATCAATGACGCCAACCATCACGTCTTTGCCTTCTAAGAGCTTCATCAGTTCCGGTGGCACATGCGAGTGGTAGCACTCTAGGCTGACTTGATCGATGGAGCTTTTCGCCAGCGCAGGAAACACCTGTTCGTACTGCCGCCACTGGTCGCCTAAAGTCGTTTTCCAATCGTCATTCGCCTTGATGCCGTAGCCGTAGCAAATGTGAACCGCTGTCGTGCAAGTCAATCCAGCCGTGGCGCGCTCCAGTGCTTCGACTCCCCACGTGGCAGCGTCCGCCATAAAAACGTTAAATGCCGGCTCGTCAAACTGGATGATGTCCACACCCTCGGCCTCCAGCGCCCGTGCTTCTTGGTTGAGCAAGTCGGCAAAGGCAAATGCCATCGCCTTTTTATCGCCATAAAACCGGTCCGCGACGGTGTCGATGATGGTCATCGGGCCAGGCATCGTGAATTTGATTTTTCGTGTCGTGTGCGCTCGCAAAAATCGAGCTTCGGTTCCATGAACGCGACCTTTGAGTGTGAGCGGTGCGACGACCTGCGGTACCTGCGCGTCGTAGCGGTTGTTGCGAATGCCCATCGTGACTTTGTGTTCAAAGTCGATGCCATCCACCTGCTCCAAAAAGCCGTGCACAAAGTGCTGGCGCGATTGCTCGCCGTCTCCAATCACGTCAAGCCCCGCGTCTTCTTGCGCCTTAATCCACAGCAAAGTCGCGTCCAGCTTGACCTGCGCCAGTTCGGCACCCTCAGCCATCCACTTGGGCCACAGCTTGTTGGTCTCTGACAGCCAAGCGGGTTTGGGGAGCGAGCCAGCAATGGTGGCGGCGAAGAGGGGCGTGGCTTGAGTAGTGGTCATGGTACGTCCAGTAGCTAAAAAATGTAGAGCGCACAGTATAGATTGGCGCAAGGTAATCCCCCCACAAAATAAGAACAGTTAAAAGTAGAGACTTCAAAGCCCGTTGGGCAGAAAGAGTTTTTACCAATGAAGACAAGCAAATTTAGCAATAGCCAAATCATGGCAATCTTAAAACAAGGCGAATCAGGCGTACCAGTCAACACGCTATGCCGAGAGCACAGCATCAGCAGCGCCACGTACTGCAGATGGCGCAAAGCGCAGTCACGGTGCATCAAATCAGCGTGCGCCGTAGCTGCCAACTCTCCAATGTCAGTCAGACCTGTTACCGCTACGCGGCAAAAATGACATAGCAACTATCAAACGCCTCAAGCCTGAATACTTTTACTTCAAAGCATAGGCTTTTTGCTCGCCAGTTTATTGAGAGTGCACTCATAACGCCATCAACCCCCAAAGCGGCACGGCCTCTACACCTTGGGCAATGGGATAACGATGTTCGCCTGGATAGACGACATAGAGCGCATCTAGTTTCAAATCGCTTTGTGCAATGCGCATGCTGGGCGTGAGGCGCGGCTCGCTGGTGCGTTTGAACTCTACGCCGATGCGCCGTCCGCCTTTAAACATTAAGAGATCAAGCTCTGCGCCTTGGTGCGTTGCCCAAAAATAAGCTTGATCGGGCTTGGCTATACGCAGCACTTGCTCTAGTGCAAAGCCCTCCCAACTTGCCCCCGATGCGGGATGCGCATGCAGCTGTTGTGCGGTCTCTATGCCTAGCAGTGTGTGTAAAAAGCCTGAATCACGCAAATAAATCTTAGGCGCTTTCACTTGCCTTTTGCCTAAGTTTTCATGCCAAGGTGGCAGCTGACGCACCATGAGCGTTTGAGTGAGCAAGTCGAGGTGGCGGCGAATCGTTGGCTCGGACACACCCATCGATTGCGCAAGTGGCGCGGCTGATTTACCATGAAAATCGAAAGTCTGACTTTCCTTTTTCATGGTAATTTTTATGAGGGTCAATCCACT
>Ga0228699_1001098_pt1 | contig 15416 bp, 15 predicted proteins | sample McNCre217_Aug_MG_FD_178016 | JGI IMG/M metagenome (GOLD analysis project Ga0228699, IMG submission 178016) | Freshwater microbial communities from McNutts Creek, Athens, Georgia, United States - 2-17_Aug_MG | ecosystem: Environmental > Aquatic > Freshwater > Creek | place: USA: Georgia...
CAAAACGTGAAAGTCGCCCAGCAACTCAACACGATTCGCAGCATCGGTGCTTTGGACGGCATCGGCCTCTGCTTTCAGATGCTCACGCAGACTTTTGATTTTGGCAGCGTTCAATCCATCAATCAAGGCCTCCACCATGGCCGACTCAAGCATCATGCGCACAGCAAAGACCTCTTTGGCCTCGCGGCTAGAGGGCGCGCAAACAAAAGCGCCGCGCGATTGCTCGATACGAATTAAATGCTTTTGCGAGAGTTGATAGAGCGCTTGGCGCACCAACGTACGCGACACGCCAAATTGATCCGCAATACGTTGTTCTTTGAGTTTTTCACCCGGTATTAAGCGATGCTCGATGATGCCCCTAGTCAAGGCTTGAACAATGGTGTCCGTGCTGGAGAGCGTAGGCTCGGCAATTTGAGACGCGGCTTTAAAAGCGGAAGTTTTGGACATGGCAAAATTGTATACACATCAAGACACAAAAAAGGACGATCTATGGGACTCTCTACACACGTTTTAGATACCGCGCACGGCTGTCCAGCCGCAGGCATGGCGGTCACGCTCTACACAACCCATGACATGCAGGCAACCCAGGTGATGGCGTTCACGCTCAATAGCGATGGACGAAATCCCAATGGGCTGCTATTCGAGCACGACAAATTGAAAGTCGGCACTTACCGCCTAGTCTTTGATGTGGCAAGTTATTTCAAACAACTCAAAGTTCAGCTACCTGAACCCAATTTTTTGAATCATGTCAGTATTGATTTTGGCATTGCGCATGCAGATGAGCACTATCACGTGCCCTTACTCGTGAGCCCATGGAGTTATTCAACTTACCGAGGATCGTAAAAAGTGATACTCGTCACTGTCACGCAAACCCAAGGCTCAGTGCCGCGCGAAGCGGGTACGTGGATGATTGTGCGCGAGCACGACACCATCGGCACAATGGGCGGCGGGAACGCAGAGTTTCAGGCGACGGCTTTTGCTCGCGATCTGTTCAAAATTGGCACGCCCCAAGCAACCAAACGCTTTGCTCTGGGGCCGTCCTTGGGGCAATGCTGCGGCGGCGTGATGGATTTGTCGTTTGAACGTATCGATGCCGCGCAATTGGCACTCTTGCAAGCCAAGCAAAAACAGGCTTTGCAGCCCATCGCCCTGTTTGGTGGTGGCCATGTAGGTCGCGCTATCGTCAACGTTTTAGCCACGCTACCCTACTGCATCACTTGGGTGGATTCGCGCGATGAAATCTTTCCTGAGAACCTGCCCAGCAACGTGATCTGCGAGCACTCCGATCCCGTGCAAAACGCCGTGGCAGATGTGGAAGCTGGCAGCGCCGTCCTCATCATGAGCTTTAGCCACGCCGAAGATTTGGAAATCGTCCAGCAATGCCTCGCGCGCAATCGCGCGTCGATGGCACGCGGCGCCGTCGCAGATTTACCCTTTATTGGTCTGATTGGCTCCAAAACCAAGTGGGCAACATTTCAAAATCGACTGCGTGAGCGTGGCTTTACGGACGCAGAACTGGCGCAAGTGACCAGCCCGATTGGCGTGGCAGGCATTGCAGGCAAAGAGCCCGAGGTCATCGCCGTGGCAGCGGCAGCGCAGCTTTTGCAACTGCGCGCTTGAACTGTATACACTTCCCGCATCTTATTTCGAATGCTTATGGAAACTTACCTGCTCGACTGGGCCAATCTTCTCATCCGCTGGGTTCACGTCATCACCGCGATTGCGTGGGTTGGCTCGTCGTTTTATTTTGTCTTTTTGGACAACAACCTCGTCAAACCCACCTCGCCTGATTTGCTAGAAAAAGGTGTGGACGGTGCGATGTGGGCTGTCCACGGCGGCGGCTTTTACAACCCGCAAAAATACGTCGTCGCGCCCAAAACCATTCACTCGCACCTGCACTGGTTTTATTGGGAAAGTTACTCCACGTGGCTGTCGGGGTTTGCGCTCTTCACCTTGATGTACCTGTACAACGCGGGCACGTACCTGATCGACAAGTCGTTGATGGATTGGGACAAGGCAGATGCCATCGGTGTGGCGCTGTGTTTTTTGGGCGGCTTTTGGTTGATTTACGATTTTGTTTGTCGCCTCTTTGGCTTCCGCAAAAACGGCGAAGCCATCGTCGGCGGCATCATGCTCGTCGTCGTCACCTTCGCCGCGTGGCTTGCCTGCCATTGGTTTGCGGGACGTGCTGCATTTTTATTGATCGGCGCGATGATCGCCACGGCCATGAGCGCAAATGTGTTTTTTTGGATCATCCCAGGCCAGCGCAAAGTGGTCGCCGCGATGACCAGCGGCAAACCGTACGACGGTAAGGCACTTGCCATTCACGGTAAGCGCGGCAAACAACGCAGCGTGCACAACACCTACTTTACGCTGCCTGTTTTGTTTGCGATGCTGTCCAACCACTACAGCTTCACCTATACGCACGAGCACAACTGGTTGGTGCTGGTGATGATGATGCTGGCAGGCGCGGCAATCCGTCAATACTTTGTCATGCGCCACGGTTTTAAACATGGACGTAACGGCAATCCGATTCGGTATGCGATGGCTGGCGTTGTGGTCATTTTGGCGGTGGTTGTGTGGCTAGCCCCTACGCAATTGACCCCTGCCCCGCAGAGCTTGTCAGACAAGGCTTCCCAGACAGGATCCCCCGCAAGCCCCGTACCACCCGCCTTGCAAGGCGACCTCCTACAAACCATCATCCAAACGCGCTGCATCATGTGCCACGGCGCGGCGTTGCAACAAAAAGGTATACGGCTAGACTCCAGCGAGTTGATCGAAAAAAATGCCGCACTCATCTACCAACAAGTGGTGCTTACCAAGCTCATGCCGCTGAACAACGCCACAGGCATCACCCCCGCCGAGCGCCAGCAGATTGCCGATTGGTTTAAAGCCAAAAAGTGAACTAGGCCTTAAAATGAGCAGCTTCTTTTTGCCTCCTCTTCTCCTCAGTCAAGGCCATCTATGACCCAAGTCACCAATACCGTCCGCTTCGTTCTAGACGGCAAAATCCAAGAAGCCGTGGGCGTGCGCCGCACCACCACCGTGCTCGATTACGTGCGCGAATCTTTGCACCGTACAGGCACAAAAGAAGGCTGCGCCGAAGGCGACTGCGGCGCTTGCGTGGTGCTGGTGGGCGAGCTGGCGGCAGACGGCAAAACCATCAACTACGTGCCGACCAATTCGTGCATGCAGCTTTTGCCATCCATCGATGGCAAATCGCTCAAAACGGTGGAGAGTTTGCAAGGCGCAGACGGCAAACTACATCCCGTGCAAGAAGCCATGGTGACCTGTCACGGCTCGCAGTGCGGCTTTTGTACACCTGGCATTGTGATGAGCTTGGCTGGACTTTCTGATGCCCACGCCAAATGCGGCACCTGCCCAAGCCGCACTCAAATTAACGATGCATTATCAGGAAATTTATGCCGCTGCACAGGTTACAAACCCATTGTGGACGCGGCTTTGCAAGCAGGTACAACAAAGATTGAAGACGCGGCAGATGTGACGCTGTTAAAGGAAATCCAGCGCCCAACAGAAGCCACGATTGGTCTTGATGGTCAAACCGTGATACAGCCTGTGCTGCGCACCAAAAAAGGTAACGAGTTTGTCTCGCCCGCTACGGTTGCCGAAGTTGCCGAGTATCTACTCGCGCATCCCAAGGCAAGCTTGCTGGCAGGCAGCACGGAGATTGGCCTGCAAGTCAACAAGCAATTTAGCCGTCCCGATCACATCGTGTATTTGGGTAACGTCGCTGAACTCAAAGCCATTCAAGAATCCGCCACTCACTGGACGATTGGCGCGGCAGTTTCACTCACTGCTGTCGAGTCCTTAGTTAGCACCGCCTATCCCGACTTCGCAGAAGTGCTGCGCCGCTTTGGCTCGCCGCCGATTCGTTCGACCGCCACGCTGGCGGGCAACATCGCTAACGGCTCGCCCATTGGTGACTCCATGCCGTGCCTCATGGCGCTGGATGCCGATCTCGTACTTCGCAAGGGCGACAAAACGCGCAAAGTTTCTATCAACGCCTTCTACACGGGCATGAAAGCCAACGTGCTGCAAAGCGGCGAGTTTATTGAAGCAGTAGTGCTACGCAAGGCTGCAACTGGCGTGACCTTCAGAGCACACAAGGTAAGCAAACGCTTTGACCAAGACATCTCGGCCACGTGCTGCGCGATGTCGTTTGAAATCAAAAACGACAAGTTCGTCAATGTGAAAGTGGCGTACAACGGCCTCTCACCACACCCTATGCGTGCCGCCAAAATTGAAGCAGCGATTGAAGGCAAATCAGCCGCTCAAATCACAACTGACGCGATTGACGACGCGATTGCGCAAAGCTTTACGGCGCGTGATGGTCTACGCGCAACGTGGGCATATCGTTCGCTCGTTGCTCGAAATTTAGTCATGCAGTTTTTGGAAGAGTCCGTTGAAGGTGTTGCGATACAATCCTAATTATGTATCGCAACTACTGAAAGGCAATTTATGGCACTCTCACTCAGACTTCCCTCAGACATTGAACAAATGATTGTGGCTTACAGCGCCAGCGAGGGCATCAGTAAATCTGCGGTCATTGTGCAATCTATCCGTGATTTTTTTGAGCGCCAAAAACCGAAGCCCACAGCGTATGAGATTTATCTGGAGGTGATGGCCGAGTCGAAAGCTAGGCAAGCTAAAAATCCAAAAGAGGATTGGTCTCACATTGACAAAGAAACACGCCCCCACAAGATAGCGATCCATAAAGCCATACAAGCCAAACATGCACGTCGTCAGGCGGCAGCTCTGGCATGAAAACGCTGCTTGACACGGGCTTTTTGATTGGGCTTTTTTCGCCTAAAGACGCGCATCACAAAACTTGCATTGCGTGGATCGCGAGCCATCGGGGTGAGCTTGTGACTTGCTGGGCAGCCATCACTGAGGCAACACATTTCCTTACACATGAACAGCTACATGATTTAATGAAGATGCTCAGTCAGTACGTCGATGCAAAATTGCTACGTATAGAAAATCCACCGCCACAAGCTGTCATGGCGCTGTGGCAACTCATGGATAAATACGAAGACCTACCGATGGATTTTTGTGATGCAAGCTTGGTATACCTAGCCACTACGCTAAAAATTGATCGTATTGCGACAGTCGATAGGCGAGACTTCACGGTGTACCGCCTGCCCAATAACAAAAAATTTATCCATGTTTTAGAGCCTTATCAACAATGAAAACCATCAACAACCCCATCATGGCTGGCGAGGCCAAACACCAAGGCGAGCAAGGCAAAGAGCTTGCGCATGAATCCGCGCATCTGCACGTCACGGGCAAAGCCATTTATACCGACGACATCCCCGAGCTGCAAGGCACGCTGTACGGGGCTTTGGTGCTCTCACCGACAGCACATGGTGAACTCCTTGGTGAGGGCATTGACCGCGCCGCCATTCTTGCCATGCACGGCGTGGTGGCGGTGTTTACTGCTAGCGACATCCCGGGCGAAAACAACTGCGGCCCGATCATTCACGACGATCCGTTCTTAGCCGCTGGCAAGGTCGAATACCTCGGACAGCCCATTGCGCTGGTCGTGGCACGCGACATGCTCTACGCCCGCGCGGCGGCTAAAGCCGCCAAGGTCTCGGTGAAAGCATTGCCAGCAATTTTGACGATTGACGAGGCGATGGAGGCCAAAAACTTCATCATGCCGCCCAAAGGCATTACGCGTGGCAAGCCCGCCGAGGCCATAGCCAGCGCGCCCTACAAGCTATCGGGCCGAACGGAATGCGGTCAGCAAGAGCAGTTTTATTTGGAAGGCATGATTACCTACGCCGTGCCGCGCGAAGACGACCAACTCACGCTCTATGTCTCCACCCAACACCCTGATGGCAACCAGCGTGAGGCTGCGTCTGCGCTCAACCTGACCACCAACGATGTCGAAGTGATTTGCCGCCGCATGGGTGGCGCGTTTGGCGGCAAAGAAGGACAAGCGTCTATCTTTAGCCAGTCCGCAGCACTCGCGGCATTCAAACTCAAGCGCCCCGTCAAACTGCGCGCTAACCGCGATGACGACATGACGATTACGGGCAAGCGCCACGATTTCCGTTTGGACTATGAGTGTGGTTACGACGACACAGGTCGCATCTTGGGTGTGGACTTTGTGCTCGCCTCGCGCTGCGGTTACAGCACGGACTTCTCGGGCCCTGTCAACGACCGCGCCATCCTTCACATCGACAACTGCTACTACTTGCCCAACCTGTCCATCATTGGTCACCGCTGCAAAACCAACATGCAAAGCGCCACGGCATTCCGTGGTTTTGGTGGTCCGCAAGGCATGTTTGGCATTGAGACCGTGATTGAGCAAATTGCGAACAAGCTCGGGCTCGACCCACTGGATGTGCGCAAGGTTAATCTGTACCAAGACCCTAAGGTCTCTGGCAACCCTGCCACGCTCACGACCCAGTACAACCAAGAAATTGAAGACTGGATTGGCGACAAAGTGATTGATCAACTGGAGGCGGAATCCAACTACAGAGCTAGAAGAGTTGAAATTAAGAATTTCAACTCCGCCAATAAATACAAAAAGCGCGGCATGTCGCTGGTACCGCTCAAGTTCGGTATCAGCTTTACCGCCACCATGCTGAACCAAGGCGCGGCGCTCGTCAACATTTACCAAGACGGTTCGGTTAGCGTGAACCACGGCGGTACGGAAATGGGACAAGGTCTCAATACCAAGATGGCGCAAGTTGCGGCAGATGGTTTGCGCATCCCCGTGAGCCTCGTGCGCGTAACGGCGACTGATACGCAAAAAGTCCCCAACGCCAGTGCGACTGCGGCCTCCAGCGGTGCGGACATCAACGGCGCGGCGATTATGGATGCGACGCGCCAACTGCGCGAGCGCTTGGATGCGCTCGATGCAGGACGCAATTTACCGTGGACGGACTTGATCAAACAAGCGTGGCTGAACCGCGTGCAGCTGGGGCAAACGGGCTACTACATGACGCCCGATATCAAGTACGACTTTATGACGCTGCAAGGCAAAGCGTTCTATTACTTTTGCTACGGCGCGGCGGTGACGGAGACCGAAATCGACACGCGCACGGGCGAGTGGCGGCTTAAAAAAGTGGACATCGTGCACGACGTGGGGCAGTCGATCAACCCCGCCATTGACAAAGGCCAAATCGAAGGCGCGTATGTGCAAGGCATGGGATGGCTGACCATGGAAGAGTGCATTTGGGACATGAAAAAGGGCAGCAAAAACTACGGAAAACTGCTCACGCATGGCCCATCCACCTACAAAATCCCCGTGGCGAGCGACATCCCCGAGCACTTCAATATCTCGTTTTTTGATACCCAAAACGTCAAACCCACGCCGTTTAGAAGCAAGGCCGTGGGCGAGCCGCCGCTCATGCTGGCGCTGTCGGCGTACTTCTCACTGCGGGATGCGGTGGTCGCGGCTGGCGGCAATCAAAATCTCGTATCGATGGATGCACCTGCTACGCCTGAACGAATTTTGATGGCGTGCGCGGCCGCGAAGAAGAGCGCCTAAAAAGATACCCTGACGAGCATGAATGACGTTCAAAATCTCGATTGCAGTGAGTGCTTGACGTGAACCCATCCACAAAATAGACAGCAGATTCCTTCGTCTTTAGTAAACTGAAAGGTTTTTGCTATGTCCCTCCGCACCACTCTCGACTTTCTCCTCTACGACTGGCTAAACGCTGATTCATTGGTCGAAAGTGCGCGCTTTTCAGATCACTCGCGCGAGACGTTTGATGCGGTGCTGGACACTTGCGAGCGCATTGCCCGCGAGAAGTACGCGCCGTTCAATCGCTTGGTGGATACCGAGGAGCCGCGTACCGAAATGGGCGCGGACGGTGCGCTGCGCGTGATTCTCCCCAAAGCGACGCATGAGGCGCGTGCTGCTTATGCCGAGTCGGGCATGTTGGCGGCGGCACAGGATTACGAGCGCGGCGGCATGCAATTGCCCTATACCGTCGAGGCGGCAGCGAACACGTTTTTTGGTTGTGCCAGTATCAGCATTGGTTCGAACTTGCTATCGGTCGGCAATGCCAACTGCATCCTCACGCATGGCACGGCAATGCAAGCCGAAGTCTTTGCAGCGAATGAATTCAATGGACGCTGGGCAGGCACGATGTGCTTGTCGGAGCCGCAAGCGGGCTCGTCGCTGTCAGACATTACGACGCGTGCAGTGCCTGATAGCCAAAACTTTGCAGACGATCCCCTTGGGCCCCGTTACCGCATCACAGGCAACAAAATGTGGATTAGCTCGGGTGAGCACGACATGACCGAAAACATCGTGCATTTGGTGCTGGCGAAGATTCCAGATGAGAGCGGCAAGTTGGTGGCGGGTACGCGTGGCATTTCGCTGTTTATCGTGCCAAAAAAAATGGTGAACACAAAAGGCGAATTGACGGGCGAGCGCAACGATGTGGTGCTAGCAGGACTCAATCACAAATTGGGTTGGCGCGGCACTACGAATACGTTGCTCAATTTTGGTGAAGGCGCGTTCACGCCTGATGGCGGCGCAGGCGCAGCTAAAGGGGCCGTTGGTTATCTCGTTGGCAAGCCAGGTGAGGGCCTGCGCTGTATGTTCCACATGATGAACGAAGCCCGTATTGGCATTGGCATGGCAGCAACCATGCTGGGCTTGGCGGGCTATTACGCTTCGCTAGATTACGCTAAAAATCGTCCGCAAGGTCGGCCGATTTCAGGATCGAAAAAGGACGCATCCCAGCCGCAAGTTCGCTTGATTGAACACGCCGATATCAAGCGGATGCTGCTGGCGCAAAAATCGTATGGCGAAGGCGCACTGGCGCTGGCGCTGTACTGCGCAAGGCTTGTCGATGAGATGCACACGGCCAAGGCGGATGCGGCGAATGAAGCGCGTTTGCTTTTAGAGGTGCTCACGCCAATCGTCAAAAGCTGGCCGTCCGAGTGGTGTTTAGAAGCCAATAGCCTCGCGATTCAAATCCACGGCGGCTATGGCTATACGCGCGATTTTCCAGTGGAGCAATACTGGCGCGATAACCGCCTGAACATGATCCACGAAGGCACACATGGCATTCAAGCCATGGACTTGCTGGGACGTAAAGTTTTAATGGAAGAGGGCAAGGGTTTGCAATTGCTGGCAACACGCCTGCAGGCCACAGCGGATAAGGCTTCTACGAGAGCAGAATTAATGAATCATGGACAAGCTTTGACGGCCGCGCTACTCAAAATTGACTCGGCAACCAAGGCCGCTTGGAGCACGAGTAAGCCGTCTGAGGCACTCGCCAACGCCGTGCCCTACATGCAAGCTTTTGGGCACGTCGTACTAGCGTGGATTTGGCTTGATGTTGCTATGACTTGCGTCGGCAAAACCGATGACGCATCCGTGGGTCGCTTAGGCGCGATGCAATTCTTTTTTAACTACGAGTTACCTAAGATTGATGCTTGGCTTAATGTGGTGAGCAGTCGCGATTCGACGTGCGCCGATTTACCTGAAAACGCTTTTTAAAAAACTCGCATCTTGAAATTCCTACTGAAATTTTTGCAACTGGGCTTAGCCGTCATCGCATGTATCGCTAGTATGACGAGCCATGCCGCGCCTGATGAAGACAAGTTAGGCAAGGCAAGCGGTTACCCCATGGGTACGCCTCGCACCTGGTTCGTGGACGAGTCCGTGCGTGTGGGTTCGTTTACGCATCAAGCAGACATTGCGGGTTTGTTTAACGGCAATGCCAATGAACTTAAGGCTTCCAGCAAACCTATGCCGTTTGGCAAGGTGGACAAAGAGACGGATTACCGCTGGGCTATCGATCAGCAAAGAGGTTTAAACGTTGACGATTATTTGGCGCGGCAACGCACGATGGCGTTGATTGTGGTGAAGGACGGGGTGATTCAAGTCGAGCGTTATCAATATGACCGCACCGATAAAGATCGGTTCCTGTCGCAATCGATGGCGAAAAGCGTGACCTCGATCGCCATTGGTTTGGCGCTGCGTGAGGGCAAGATTGCATCCTTAGATGACCCTGCCGACAAATATGCGCCGCGCTTGGCCGGCACGCTTTATGGCGATATTAAGATTGTGAATTTGCTGCGGATGGCCTCGGGTGCAAAGTTTGAGGAACTCTACAACGGACAAGATGATTTAGCGCGTTTTGGCGCCGCCGCTTACAGCCAAGATGCGGCAGCAGGTGCCAAAGTCATTACAGCGCGAGCGGCACTGCAAGGGGAAAAATTTAACTACGCCAGCATTGAAACTGAAATGCTGGCGCATGTGCTCTTTGGCGCGACGGGTCAAAACTTGAGCAGCTATTTAACGCCGCGTCTGTGGCAACCGATGGGGGCCGAGAGCTCGGCTTTATGGCGTGCCGATAAAAATGGCGTGGAGCGTGCTTCGGGTAATTTCAATGCGACGGCGCGTGATTATGCGCGGCTTGGCGTGTTGCTGGCGAATGACGGCCTGCGCCCCGATGCACCAGAATTAGGGGAAATTATTCCTAAAGATTACTTGATCGCCGCAACCGATAGCACCCGTCACGCTGCCGCATTTCAGCCCAAAGTGGCAACTCCTTATTTTGGTTACGGCTATCAATTTTGGACATTTCCAACCAGTTCGCGTCGCTTTGCTTTACTTGGTGTTTATGGACAAGCCATTTTTGTGGATCCTGCGCAAAAGTTGGTGATGGTGCATTTGGCTGCCAATCAAACGGCTAAATCAGGCCAAACCAGTATGGCGCGGGAGCTGGATGCGCTCTGGCGCGGGATCGTTGCAAAGTATGGACGCTGGTAACTTATCATTTCTTAATAGGAGCTTTTTATGACAACTCGCACCATCCAACAGTTATTTGACCTGAGCGGTAAAACTGCCTTAGTCACTGGCGGCTCACGCGGACTCGGCCTGCAAATGGCACAAAGTCTTGGCGAAGCAGGTGCAAAAATTGTGCTCTCGTCGCGCAAAGCTGCGGACTTGGAAGAGTCGGTTGCGCTGCTAAAAGCGCAGGGTATTGACGCGAGCTTTATTGCTGCTGATTGCTCCGCCGAGCAAGACATTACGCGCCTTGCGGACGAGTCCATCGCACGCCTCGGACATATCGACATCTTGGTCAACAACGCAGGCGCTGCGTGGGGCGCACCAGCCGAAGATCATCCGATTGAAGCGTGGGACAAGGTGATGAATCTCAATATCCGTGGCTACTTTATTTTGAGCCAACAGATCGCCAAGAAGTCCATGATTGCGCGTAAGAGCGGCTCGATCATCAATCTCGCCTCCATTGCAGGACTGGGCGGTAACCCCAGCGGCATGAATACGATTGCTTACAACACCAGCAAGGGCGCGGTGATCAACTTCACGCGTACGCTGGCGGCAGAATGGGGCAAGTACAACATTCGCGTCAACGCCGTATGCCCAGGATTTTTCCCCAGCAAAATGACCATGGGAACGCTCAAAGCACTAGGAGAAGAGCGACTCAAAGCAGGTGCGCCGCTAGGTCGCTTTGGCGATGATGAGGATCTAAAAGGACTCACCTTACTGTTCGCTTCTAACGCTGGCAAACATATTACAGGCCAATGGATGGCTGTGGACGGCGGCGTGTCTTGCGTGACGGCAGGCTAATGGATAAAGGGCTTTAATGAAATTTGGCGTTGATATTCCTTTTGTCCATTTGCTTGGCTTCGATCTCACCCGATTTGAAAACGGTGAGTCCACGATCCTGTATACGCCAAAATCAGAGCACGCCAATTCGTTTGCTGTGGCGCATGGCGGCGTGGTGATGACACTGCTTGACGTGACAATGGCAACCGCAGCAAGGAGCGCTCAAGCTGAAATGGGCGTGGTCACGATAGAGATGAAAACGTCTTTTATGCGTCCGTGTCCACTGGGTCTGCTCACCGCCAAAGGCAAGCTGATTCATCGCACCGCGACGATGGCGTTTACCGAAGCCACTATCTTTGACGAAGCAGGCAAACCTTGCGCGGCTGCTACGGGCACATTCAAATACGTGAAGCGCTTGTTGCCCGCTCGCGTTACGCCGCAAATTTCAACGGATTAATAAAGGTGTCACGAGGCATAATATGGCTACCCATATTTATTAGGTAAAACCATGAAAACGACATTGGAGTTATCACCGCCATTATTTGAACAAGCAAAAGCCATTGCGGCCGAGCATGCTATGAGTTTTAAAGCCTTGGTGGAGCAAGGCTTACATATGGCGATTAGCGCGTTGCAGCAAAACGACAAAAAATATAAGTACAAGGATTTAAGTGTTGGCGGCGGCGGATTGTCAGCGGAGTTTGTGGGCGAGTCATGGGCTGAGCAACTTGAGTCCATTTATGCCACTCATGTCACTTCTAAATGATTGCTGTTGACACCAATATCTTGGTTTACGCGCACAGGCGAGATATGCCGCAGCACGAGGCAGCGGCCGCTATGTTGCAAGATCTTTGCCAAAACCGCGTTTTGTGGGGGTTGCCTTGGCCTTGTATCCATGAGTTCATTGCAACCGTGACGCACCCAACTCGTTTTATAAAACCCAGCACACTGGCGCAAGCTCTTGCGCAGCTTAATCTGTGGATGAACAGCCCGTCATGCCGCATGCTAGGTGAAACACCTGATCACTGGGTAGCGTTACAAGAAATTGCAAAAAGCGAGAAGGTGCGCGGTGCCATGATTCATGATACGCGCATAGCCGCTATTTGTGTCTGCCATGGCGTACGCGAGTTACTTTCCGCAGATCGAGATTTTGAGCAATTTTGCAGTTTGAAATCAAGCAATCCGTTTGCAGCCCCACGTGCGATTCAACGTTAATTTTTATTTTTATAACAGGAGACTTTCATGCCTATCAACCAACAAATCGTTTTGGACAATCGCCCCGTCGGTGATGCTGTTGCCAGCAACTTCAAGCTGGTCTCAAGCCCTACCCCCGAACTAAAAAACGGTGAAGTGCTGGTGAAGCACCACTACCTAAGCCTCGACCCTTACATGCGCGGGCGCATGAACGACAGCAAGAGCTACGCAGCGGCGCAACCTCTTGGCGAAGTCATGATTGGCGGTACGGTGGGCGAAGTGGTGGAGTCGAAGAGCGCCAAATTTTCGGTCGGCGACAAGGTGGTGGGTATGGGTGGGTGGCAAGAGTACAGCGTCGCATCGGACTCTGTCATGGGGATGCTGCGCAAGGTGGATACCACCCACGTGCCGCTCTCCGCTTACCTTGGAGCGGTGGGCATGCCTGGCGTGACCGCTTGGTATGGCTTGGTGAAAATTTGTAATCCCAAAGCAGGTGAAACGGTTTGCGTGACGGCTGCGTCTGGCGCGGTAGGCAGCGCGGTGGGCGTACTTGCCAAGGCGCGTGGTTGCCGCGTCGTTGGCATCGCAGGTGGTAGGGACAAATGCGATTACGTCGTTAACGATCTGGGCTTTGATGCGTGCATCGACTACAAAGAGCACGCGGACGGCAAAGCACTGAACAAGGCACTCAAAGAAGCCGCACCGAACGGCATCGACTGTTACTTTGAAAACGTGGGCGGCTGGATTATGGACACGGTGCTGCTGCGCATGAACGCTTTTGGCCGCATCGCGATATGCGGCATGATTGCGGGCTACAACGGTGCGCCCATGCCACTGGCAAATCCTGCGCTAATTCTGGTGAACCGTTTGAAGGTGGAGGGGTTTATCGTTAGCGAGCACATGGAAGTGTGGCCCGAGGCGTTGAAAGAACTCGGCACACTCGTTGCAACTAAGAAACTCAATGTTCGCGAGTCAATTGCCAACGGTATTGCAGCTGCGCCAGAGGCATTTTTAGGCCTACTCAAAGGTAAAAATTTTGGCAAACAGCTTGTTAAGTTGATCTGACTGACCGTTAGCGCAACGGCGCGATATACCTCGTTACGCTAAAATCAATGGCACGGAGAAGTGGCAGAGTGGCCGAATGTACCTGATTCGAAATCAGGCGTACCGCAAGGTACCGTGGGTTCGAATCCCACCTTCTCCGCCAATTTACACACCCACATCACTGCTCATCTCTTCCAAGAGCTCCGCTTCGCGTGCGTGCTCCAAAGCGGTAATGACGTCGCCGAGGTCGCCCTCCATGACGCTGAGTAGCTTGTAAAGTGTGAGATTGATACGGTGATCGGTTAAACGCCCTTGCGGAAAGTTGTAAGTGCGGATCCGATCGCTGCGGTCACCGCTACCAATCAAACCTTTGCGCATGGCGGCCTCTTTGGCGGCGCGCTCAGAGCGATCTTTTTCGGCAATGCGTGCTTGTAGCACTTGCAGCGCCTTGGCTTTGTTACTGTGTTGGCTACGCCCGTCTTGGCATTCGGCGACGATGCCCGTGGGCAGATGCACCACGCGCACAGCAGAGTCAGTTTTGTTGATATGCTGGCCGCCTGCACCACTGGCACGGAAGGTGTCGATACGCAGATCGGCGGGGTTAAGCGTAATCGCCTGCGCCTCGTCGGGCTCGGGCATCACCGCAACGGTGCACGCGCTGGTGTGGATACGGCCTTGCGTTTCGGTGGTCGGTACGCGCTGCACGCGGTGACCACCCGATTCAAATTTGAGCTTGCCATAAACGCCTGTGTTTATTCCCGAACCCGCGTTGCTCCCCTCCACGCGCAACACCACTTCCTTGTAGCCGCCTAGTTCGCTGGCGTTTTCGCTCATGATCTCGGTACGCCAGCCTTGGGTGTCGAAGTAGCGCGTGTACATGCGCATGAGGTCGCCTGCAAACAGCGCGGACTCGTCGCCGCCCGTGCCTGCGCGAATCTCGACAAACGCATTGCGCGCATCGTCTGGGTCTTTGGGTAGAAGTAACCGCTGGAGCTCGTCCTCTAGCGCAGCAAGTTCGCCTTGGGCACTTTCGATTTCTTCACGCGCCATCTCCGCCATGTCTGGATCATCGCTCGAGCTGGAGGCCATATCCCGTGCGGCTTGCAGGTCAGATTCACGCTGCAAGTACCGTGCGTAACGGCCTGCGGCAGGCGTGACCTCGGCGTGCTCTTTAGAAAGCTTTCGATAGGCTGTTTGGTCGGCCATGATGTCAGGGCTGTTCAGCAAGCTCTCCAAATCCATCAATCGCTCTTGCGTTCGTACCAGTTGTTTGCGCAGAAACTCTTTCATAAATCTTTCATAAGTTTTTATACGCAAGATGCAAGAATTTATTGGATAAATTTCTCGCTAACGCTTGCAGTGCCTTGTCTATATTGGCTTGCGAAACATCGCCGCCTGTTAAGAATTGTTTTCTAGCACGTTCAATCTCTTGCTCTTGCCACTCTTTGGCTTGTTCGTTCAGGGCTTGAATTTTGGGCACGAAGGTAGCTCTCGCCTCTTGCCACGCAGCAAATTCCGCCACTCCTGCGTCGACTAGTTTTTCGGCTGCACCAACCGCCGCTGAGCGGTTAGCAAGGTTTGTCTGCACCACAGCAGAGAGGTCATCCAC
>Ga0228699_1001099_pt1 | contig 15405 bp, 16 predicted proteins | sample McNCre217_Aug_MG_FD_178016 | JGI IMG/M metagenome (GOLD analysis project Ga0228699, IMG submission 178016) | Freshwater microbial communities from McNutts Creek, Athens, Georgia, United States - 2-17_Aug_MG | ecosystem: Environmental > Aquatic > Freshwater > Creek | place: USA: Georgia...
TGATCTTGCCGCGCGAGGGCGGCTATGTGTTTCGCATGTATGTGGAGCTCGACAAACTCAATGTGGGCGAAAAAGCAGCGCAACGCAAGTTGACCCAAGACGACATGATTGCTGCAGCCAACCGCATCATCAAACCTTATTCGATCGATGTGAAAGAAGTGGTCTGGTGGTCCATCTACGACATTGGTCACAGCATCACCGACAGATTTGACGATGTGCCCGAAGGCGTAGACCGCAACCCACGCGTCTTTACAGCGGGTGATGCCTGTCACACCCACTCGCCCAAAGCGGGTCAAGGCATGAACGTGTCGATGCAAGACACCTTCAACCTCGGATGGAAACTCGTGCACGTGCTGCAAGGTCGTGCCAATGCCAGCTTGTTGCGCAGCTATTCCAAAGAACGTTTGACTGAAGCCAAACGCTTGGTGGAAACCGACCACGCTTGGGCGCGCGTCATGTCGGCGCCCACCACGCAGGCCGAGCGCGATGGCACAGAAGAGCCGCGCATCATTCGTCAATTCAAAGCGAACCTCGAGTTCACGGGTGGCACCGCTGTGAAGTACGACACGTCGTATCTTTTCGCGGCAAGTGCCCATCAAGCGTTGGCTACAGGCGAAGAGGTGGGTCGCCGTTTCCACTCGGCGCCTGTGGTGCGCGTGTCTGACGCCAAGCAAATGCAGCTCGGCCATGTGGCCGAAGCCGATGCACGCTGGCGCATTTATGCGTTTGCGGGCAAGGCCGACAGTTCGAACCCCGGCTCAGCCATTCACCAACTGGCCGATTGGCTGGAAACGAACCCCCAATCACCCGTGGTCAAACATACGCGCAAGGGCGAAGACATTGATGCTGTGATTGACGTGCGTGCCGTGTTTCAGCAGACCTTTGATCAATTGGCCTACGAACACATGCCTTCTTTGCTCAAGCCCAAGACGGGCAAGCTGGGCTTGCAAGACCATGAAAAAGTCTTCTGCGTCGACCACAAAGGCGTGGGTGACATTTTTGACATGCGCAGCATCAACCGCGACAAAGGTTGCATGATCGTGGTGCGTCCTGACCAGTACGTGGCGCATGTGTTGCCACTCGATGGCTTTGAGGCGTTGACGACCTTCTTTGCAGGTGTTTTACGCTAATTGGTCCAACCCTCAAAGCCTTCGTCACTCTTTGGGGGCGCCTGAATTCTTGACGATGGCCTCATAGCGCTTGACCTCTGCTGCTGTGAATTTGGCGAACTCGGCCGAGGTGCCACCCATCACCTCAGCGCCCATGTCGGTGAGTTTTTGTTTGATCTCAGAAGATTTCAAAATCTTATTGATGGCTGCATTGAGTTTGTCGACTACCTCTGTGGACGCATTCGCGGGCAGCACGAGACCGTACCAAGCGGACGCCAGCATGGGCGTACCCGCTTCGGTAAACGTGGGGACGTTGGGCAATGCCGACAAACGTTTGTTGGCGGCAACCGCAATCGGTTTGAGCAAGCCGCCTCGGATGCTGCCCAGCGAGCCGGTATCTATCATCATGTCAATGTGGCCGGCAATCAGGTCTTGTGCCGCAGGGCCGCTTCCTTTGTAGGGCACATGGTTGATGTCAATGCCTGCAGTCGTTTTGAATTGAGATCCTGCCAAGTGCTGCGAACCACCAATGCCCGCTGAGCCGTAGGTGTATTTGTCGGGCGACTGCTTGGCGGCGTTGACGATGTCTTTCAACGAGTTCCAGGGGGACTTGGTGGGCACCACCATCACGTTTGGAATTTCGCACAAGGACACCACAGGTGTGAAATCTTTGATGGGGTCAAAGCCCAGCTTGGCGTACAAATGCGGCGCCGCTGCATTGGTGGAGCTGGTAGCGAGCAGCAGCGAATAGCCGTCAGCTTTTTCTTTCACAAAGAGTTGGGTGCCAATCACCCCACCTGCGCCGGCTTTGTTGTCCACCACCACGGGCACGCCCAAGGCCTCTGACAGTGGTTGTGCCAGCATGCGTGCCACTTGATCGGTGGCTCCACCTGTGGCCCAGGGCACCAAAATTTTGATGGGTTTATCCGGATAGGCGGCCAATGCGAGGTTAGAGAACCCGCCAAGCAAGACGCCTATCAGCAGGCTGCGACGCAGAGTGGAGGCGTTGATGAGGTGAGTGGATGATGTCATGGGATGTGTCTCCGTTGAAGCTTAAAAATCAAAGGCCATGTGCGGCCAGCACTTTGTTCAGCCATGCTTGCTCGCGTTTGCCTGTGGCAATTTCGGCCTTGATGGCTTCTTCGTTTCTTTGTGTTGTGACCACAGCTTGGAGCAAGCGATCTACGTCGTTGTGGGGGAAGCTCACCACACCGTCTTCATCGCCCACGATCCAGTCGCCGGGCTGAATGACTTGGCCACATACGCTCACTGGAACATTGATTTCACCTGGGCCATTTTTATAGGGGCCACGGTGGATCGATGTCTTGGCATAGCAAGGAAAGTCGCTGTCTTGAAATGCGGCCACATCGCGAATCGCGCCATCAATCACAAACCCAGTACAACCACGTTGCATGGCATACAGCATGATCAATTCCCCCACCAGCGCGTTGTTGCCATCGCCACCGCCATCGACCACCAGCACTTGACCGGGCTGCATGTCCATCAGGGCTTTGTAAATCATGAGGTTGTCGCCAGGGCGGCATTTGACGGTGACAGCGCGCCCCACCAGCTTGCGTGCTTTGTGAAAGCGGTGCAGTCCGACCAAGCCAGACATGCGTTGCAAGTTGTCGCTCAAATGGGGCGTGACGATGTGCTGCAGCGCTTGGGCGATGTGTGAATCGGTAGAAGTCATGTGTTACCTGTGAAAATTTTGTCAATTATCAAAGAACTGCCACAGGTGGTTCGGCGCATCCTTGGCTTTCTGAGGAAGAATAAGCCTTTTCAGTGTCTTTGTTTACGCCACCATGTCTCGCATTCAATTCGAACTCCCCGACCACTTCATCTTTGCCACGGATATTCAGATTTACATCAGCCACGTCAACCAAGGGGGCCATTTAGACAACGCGCAACTGCTGACCCTGGTGTCCGAAGCGCGTGTGCGTTTTTTCAAATCGCTGGGCTATACCGAAGGCAATGTGGCAGGCTATCCCATCGTGGTGGGCGACATCATGGCCCAGTACAAGTCCGAAGGTTTTCACGGCGAAACCATGCGGGTGAGCATGGTCCCGCAGGACTACAACCGTTACGGGTTTGATTTGGTGTACCGCATGGAGTGCCTGGACTCGCAACGCGAAGTGGCGCGCGGAAAAATAGGCATTGTGTTCATTGAACGCGACACCCGCAAAGTGACGCCTGTTCCACAAGCGTTCTTGGCCCGCGTGAATGTCAGTGCTTCTGAAGCGGCGCGTGAAGTGCGGTGACCGCTGCGTGACGGTGACAGCTCACCAAGTGGTCATTCACCATGCCTGAGGCCTGCATGAAGGCATAACAAATGGTGGAGCCCACAAATTTGAAGCCCTCTTTCAGCAAGGCTTTGCTCATGGCATCCGAAGTCTCTGTTTTGGCGGGCACATTAGCCAAGGTGCGGCGTTGGTGTTGAAGCGGTTGCCCACCCACGAATTGCCACACAAACTGGCTGAAGTCTTGGCCGCGGGCTTCCATCGCCAAGTAAGCCTTGGCGTTGCCAATCGTGGCAGCTACTTTTAAGCGGTTGCGGATGATGCCCGGGCTAGCCAAAAGCGCGGCCACCTTGGCATCGTCATAACGGGCAATTTTCTCGGGATCGAAATGGTCGAAGGCGATGCGGTAGCTGTCGCGCTTCTTCAGCACCGTGGACCACGAAAGCCCCGCTTGCGCGCCTTCCAGGTTTAAGAGCTCGAACAAGGCGCGCTTGTCACGCAGTGGCACACCCCATTCGGTGTCGTGGTAAGTGCGGTACAGCTCAAAGCCTTCGCACCAAGGGCAACGTTGCATAGGGCGTTTACTTGGCGGGGCGATACAGTGCGCAAATTTTGTTGCCGTCGGGGTCACGCAAGTACGCAAGGTACAGCTTGCCTGCGGGTGTTTCGCGAAAACCGGGTGGGTCTTCGCAAGTCACGCCACCGTTGGCCACGCCGGCGGCGTGAAAGGCATCGCCTTGTTCGACCGACTGAACGGCAAAACCAATCGTGCTGCCATTGCCATGTGTGGCGGGTTCGCCGTTGATGGGCGTGGTGATGCCGAATGTGCCCGTGGGGCTGCGGTAGAAATAGCGGTTGTTGTTAGCCACACCTGGGGCGATGCCCAATGTGCCCAACACGGCGTCGTAAAACTTCTTCGAAGCGTCTAAGTCTTTGACGCCCACCATGACGTGACTGAACATGTGTTTCTCCTTGTTTATTCGTGATGCTTAAGCGTGATCGCTTGAGCGGCATTGTGCCCCGGCAGAGGTACGATGTGGGTGAGGAAAGATTTGAAATGACCCACCCCACCCCCGAAGCCCAAGCGCAATGGGATACAGCCTGCAAAACCCTCGCCGAAGAGTTTCAGCTCAACGCCCACGACCTGCCTTGCATCGACGCATCCTTGACCTTGTTTTGTCAGTTGCTGGGGCGACGCACGATCACACAAGAAGCGGCCAACGCCTTGATGTACAGCGTGTATTTTGTGGGTTACTTGTCGACGCTGAGCGCGTGCAAACAGCAGTCGCCAGATTTTGAGGTGCCCGAATACCTCCACACCCATCCGGTGCTGGAAGCCTCCAACCGCTGGGCCCAGCAAGCCAGCGACGGGCATTTGCTGTTGCAACTCGCGCAGCCCATCATTCACGACACACAGCTGTTGTTGGACCAACTCAATTGATTCAACCTCGTATTGCCACCCACCGCTCCAGCGTGCACGGGACGGGTGTGTTTGCCGCCTGCCACATGGCGGCAGGTGAGACGGTGATTGAGTATGTGGGCGAGGTGATCTCAATGGCCGAAGCGCTACGACGCCATCCGCACGATCCCCAAAATCCTGAACACACGTTTTACTTTCACATCAGCGATGAACGTGTGATCGACGGTTTGTACGGTGGCAACGACGCACGTTGGATCAACCATTCCTGCCGCCCCAACTGCGTGCCCGACGAGGTGGATGGGCGTATCTTCATCAAAACCCGTCGCCCCGTGTGGTCCGGTGAAGAGCTGACGTTTGACTACGGGCTGGTCAGCGACGAACCCCTGACCGATGCGCTGAAAGCGAAATACGCCTGCCGATGTGGCGCCAAAAAATGTCGCGGCACGATGCTGGCGTTGCCCTGAACCGCGCTTGTGCGGATTGAAAAGAACCTGATGAACCATCCTCGCGTGACACGCCGAAAAGCCACACCCTCTGTTTTGGCGGGCATTGGTCTGGTGATGATGGCCATGGCCTGCTTTGCCTTCATGGACAGCTTGACCAAGCAAGTCACCTTATCGGTGCCTGTTCTGATGGTGATGTGGGCGCGCTATTTCATCCAAGCCGTGGTCACCTCGGTGGTGATTCTTCCCAAGACCGGGCGCACCGTGTTGATCACCGAGCGTCCCTGGGTCCAAATTGGGCGTGGTGCCTTGCTGCTGTTCACCACCTTGCTGGCCATCTTGAGTTTGCAGTTTCTGCCGGTGGGCGAGTTCTCGGCCATTGTCATGACCTCGCCCTTGCTGGTCACCCTCTTGGCTGCACGCTTGCTGGGCGAGCATGTCTCCAGGCTGCGCATTGTGTTGGTGTGTGGCAGCTTTGTGGGCACCTTGATGATTGTTCGCCCCGGCTCGGACACCTTTGGCTGGGTGATGATTTTTCCTCTGTTGCTCGTGGTGGCGAATGCGGCTTTCCAGTTGCTGACCAGCAAGATTGCGCAAACCGAAAAAAGTATGACCACGCATTTCTATTCGGTGTGGACTGGGGCGGTGCTGACCAGCTTGATGCTGTACTGGGGTTGGTCAACCATCGACAACCTGTCGCTGTGGTTCGAGATTTTTCTGATCGGGGTGGCGGGTGCGATCGGCCATTTCTTGTTGATCGTGGCTTTTGAAAAATCACCCACCGCCACGCTCATGCCCTATATGTATGCGCAAATCGGCTTTGCCATGTTCGGGGGCTGGCTGCTGTTTGACCATATTCCCGACCATCTGTCCATGCTGGGCATTGGCTTGATTGCTGTGTGTGGTTTGGCGGGCGGCATCCTGACCTTGATCGAGAGCCGGGCTGCTGCAGCTAACGCCGCACACTAGGTGTTCAACGGCGTGTGCGCCAGTACAACCAACCGGCGATGGACAGATTCAACAAGTTCCACGCCATGCCATTGATGAAGGCGGCTTTGTAGCTGCCTGTCACGTCAAACACCCAGCCCGACAACCAGCCGCCCAGCGCCATGCCAACCAGTGTCGCCATGATGGCTGCGCCCACCCGTGCACCCGCTTCTTCGGGCGCAAAGTGCTCACGCACGATGATGGCGTAAGACGGCACGATGCCGCCCTGAAACAAACCAAACAGGGCCGAGATCACATACAGCGGCACCAGCCCATCAAACGGTAAAAACAACAGCAAGGCCACGCCCTGCAAAGCCGAGCCCAGCAGCAAGGTGCGGATGCCGCCAATGCGGTCGCAAATCACGCCCGAGACCAAGCGGCTCACGATGCCGCAGGCCAACATCAAAGACAGCATTTCAGCGCCCCGCGCAGCGCCAAAGCCCAAGTCTGAGCAATACGCCACGATGTGGACCTGGGGCATGGACATCGCCACGCAGCACGCCACCGCCGCTGCGCACACCAAGGTCTGCGCATACGCGGGCGACAAGCCGAAAGGCCGGTTGCGATCGACCACGGGTGCGTGGGTGTTGGCGGGCGCGTGCAAGACCAGCGGTGGGCGTTGCCGCATGCGCAGTGACAACACGAACATACCCAGGCCACACACCAAGCCCATCAGCACATAGGTGTGACGCCAGCCGATGGTCTCGATGCCGTGTTGCACCAAGGGTGGCCATAACGTACCCGCAATGTAGTTGCCGCTGGCGCATACGGCCACAGCAATGCCGCGTCGGCGGTTCCACCACAAAGCGGTGTCGGCCATCAGCGGCGCGAAGGTGGACGAGCTGCCCAGCAGTCCCAGCAGGGCATGCGCAAAGCCAAAGGCCCAGATGCTGCCAGACAACCCGGCCCACACAAAGCCGCCGCACACGGCCAGTGCACCGACCCACAGCACCGGCATCAGCCCATGGCGATCGGCCATGCGGCCGGTCCACAAACCGCCAATGCCCAAACAAATCATGATCAGGGTGTAAGGCAACGAGGCATCGGCGCGGCCGACGCCAAACTCGGTTTGCACCGTAGGTAGCACCACCGACACCACATACATGCTGCTGTTGCCCAGCACCACCAGCCCCAATGTGGTCAGCAAACGCCAAGCCGCTTGGCGTGAATCAATCAGCGAGGGGTCGGCGGGTAGGGTGGTGTGCATGCCTCGAATCTAATCGACACCCTGGCTCAGGGCTTGTCATGCACGTTACTGTGCGCTTTGTGCTCTGAAGCCCAAAGCACAGCACCCATTTATTTCGCTGGCGCGACTTCGTGGGCCGCCATCAGCTCCAGCGACTTGACCAAGGCCGAGTGGTCGAGCTGGCCCCAACCGTTGGACGCGCAGGCTTGCATCAGCTGGGCGGCCGATGCCGTTTGTGGCAACGACACGCCAATGGCTTTGGCACCGCTGAGCGCCAAGCTCAAATCTTTCTGGTGCAAGGCGATGCGGAAGCCGGGGTCGAAGGTGCGCTTGATCATGCGCTCGCCATGCACTTCCAAAATACGGCTGGACGCAAAACCACCCATCAAGGCCGCACGCACTTTGGCGGGGTCTGCACCGGCTTTGCTGGCAAACAACAGCGCTTCGCCCACCGCAGCGATGTTGAGCGCGACGATGATCTGGTTGGCCACCTTGGTGGTTTGGCCGTCGCCGTTGCCACCCACGAGGGTGATGTTTTTGCCCATCAATTCGAACAGTGGCTTGACGCGCTCGAACGTGGCTTCGGTGCCGCCGACCATGATGGTCAAACTCGCGGCCTTGGCGCCCACTTCGCCGCCTGACACAGGCGCATCCAAATACTCACAACCCAGGGCATTGATTTTTTGCGCAAAAGCCTTGGTGTCCATGGGCGAGATCGAGCTCATGTCCACCACCACCTTGCCTGCGCTCAGGCCTTCGGCCACGCCGTCTTTGCCGAACAGCACGGCCTCGACATCGGGGGTGTCAGGCAGCATCAAAAAGATGATGTCGGCGGCACGCGCCACATCGGCGTTGGTGGCGCACACGTGCGCGGCTTGCAGGGCTGCTGGCACTTTGCTGCGGGTGCGCACATGCATGTCGTGGCCTGCGTTGAGCAGGTTCTGGGCCATGGGTGTGCCCATGATGCCTAAGCCAATAAATCCGAGTTTCATAGATTGCCTTTCAGTGAATGATGGGGTTTGCGGGCATCGCTCAGTCTGTGGTGATGCCGCGTGTTTTGATCACGGCGCTGTAACGCTTGCGATCGTTGTCGATGAATTTGCTGAAGTCAGCGGGCGATGAGGCTTTGGGAATACCGCCTAAATCGATCAAGCGGTTTTTCACATCCGGCATCTCAACAATGTCGCGGACATCGGCCGAGATTTTGTCCACCAAGCTCGCGGGCGTGCCCGCTGGGGCCAACAAGCCAATCCAGCTGATCGAATTGAAGCCAGGCACAGAGCCTTCCGCCAAGGTGGGCACATCCGGCAAGGCGCTCACACGCTGTTCGCTGGTCACTGCCAAGGCGCGCAGTTTGCCTGCCTTGATGTGACCGCTCGCCTCCAACACCGTCATGAACGAGAGCTGCACATTGCCTGCCAACAAGTCTGTGATGGCCGGGCCGCCGCCTCGGTAGGGCACGTGCACGATGAAGGTGCCCGTGGCATCTTTGAACATTTCAGCCGCCAAGTGGGGGCCGCCGCCTGCGCCAGAACTGCTGTAGTTCAATTTGCCGGGCTGGCTTTTGGCAAGCGCGATGAATTCTTTGTCAGATTTCGCAGGAACCGACGGGTTGACCATCATTGCCAGTGGCAGCTCCGCCACGAGAGAGATAGGCGCGAATGCTTTGTCTGGGTCGTAAGGGAGTTTTTTGTACAAGGCGGGATTGATCGACTGGGTGCCGACATTGCCCATGAGCAGGGTGTAGCCGTCGGGTTTTGCTTTGGCCACAAAGTCGGCCCCCACTTGCCCAGCCGCGCCCCCTTTGTTGTCAATGGTGACGGGTTGGCCCCACTTCACGCTGAGCTTTTGCCCGACGATGCGAGCGCCTGTGTCGGTGCCGCCTCCGGGTGGAAACGGAACCACGAGGGTCACCGGCCTGTCTGGCCAAGCCCAAGCGGACGTGGCGATCGCCAGCGCACACCACGTCGCGGCCATGAAGGTGCGTGAACGCTTTGTCATGAGGTGATCCGTGTCTTGTTAACGCACCATGCAGGGACGCTTGTGGTCAAACTTCCAGCCAGGAATCAGGTACTGCATGGCGGTGGCGTCATCGCGGGCGCCCAAGCCGTGCTGTAAATACAACTGATGCGCGGCTTCGACTTTGACCATGTCGAGTTCAATGCCCAAGCCAGGCTTTTTCGGCACTTCGACATGACCGTTGACGATTTGCAGCGGCTCTTGCGTGAGTCCGTGGCCGTCTTGCCAAATCCAATGCGTGTCAATGGCGGTGACTTTGCCCGGCGCGGCAGCAGCGACATGGGTGAACATGGCGAGCGACACGTCGAAATGGTTGTTCGAGTGCGAACCCCAAGTCAGGCCCCAATCGCGGCAGGTTTGCGCCACGCGCACCGAACCTGCCATGGTCCAAAAGTGCGGGTCAGCCAAGGGAATGTCCACGCTTTGCAAGGAGAGCGAATGCACCATTTGGCGCCAGTCGGTGGCGACCATATTGGTGGCGGTGGGCAAGCCGGTTTCGCGGCGGAACTCGGCCATCACCTCGCGACCACTGAAGCCTTCTTCGGCACCGCAAGGGTCTTCGGCATAGGCCACCACACCGCGCATGTCACGCATCAAGCGGATCGCGTCTTTGAGTAACCAGCCGCCATTGGGGTCTAACGTCACGCGTGCTTGTGGAAAGCGCTCGTGCAGGGCGCGCATGGCGTCAATTTCAGCCTTGCCCGCGAGCACGCCGCCTTTGAGTTTGAAGTCGTTGAAACCATATTTTTCGTGCGCCGCTTCGGCCAGGCGCACCACCGATTCCGGCGTCATGGCTTTTTCGTTGCGCAAACGGAACCAGGCGTTGTCGGCATCGGGCTCGGCACGGTAAGGCAAATCGGTTTGGGTGCGGTCGCCGATGAAGAAAAGATAGCCCAGCATCTCCACCGAGCTGCGTTGCTGGCCTTCGCCCAGGAGCGCCGCCACCGGCACATTCAGGTGCTGGCCCAGCAAATCGAGCAAGGCCGACTCCACGGCGGTGACGGCGTGGATGGTGGTGCGCAAGTCAAAGGTTTGCAGGCCACGTCCGCCAGCGTCGCGGTCGGCAAAGCGGGTGCGCATGTGGTTGAGCACGGCTTGCACATTGCCAATGCTTTGGCCGACGACCAGCTCGGTGGCGTCTTCCAGCGTGGCGCGAATTTTTTCGCCACCAGGGACTTCGCCAATGCCGGTGCGCCCCGCGTTGTCGGTGAGGATCAGCAAGTTGCGCGTGAAGAACGCGCCATGCGCGCCCGAGAGGTTGAGCAACATGCTGTCATGCCCCGCCACGGGGATGACGCGCAGCTGGGTGATGACGGGGGCTTGGGTCGATGCAGGATGGGACATATCAGTCGGCTTTGATGTTGCGGGTTTCGATCAATTTCTTCCAGCGCGCAAACTCAGCGGCTTGGTAAGCGGTGAATTGCTCAGGCGTGTTGGCCACGATTTCAAAGCCCAGCTCCAACAACTTGGGCTTGACTTGGGGGTCGTTCAAGCCCGCCACGATGGCGGCATGCAATTTGGCTTTGATGTCGGCCGGCAGGCCTTTGGGCGCTGCAATGGCTTGCCAGGAATACACGTTGGCGTCTTTGATGCCCAACTCTTCCAAGGTCGGCACATTGGGCAGCAAGGGCGAACGCTTGGCGCTGGTGATGGAGAGCGCGCGTAGCTTGCCAGCCAAGATTTGCGGCATGGCCGTGTTGATGTTCATGAAGGACGAATCCACTTGCGCGCCCAACAAGTCGGTCATCACCGGGCCACCGCCTTTGTAGGGCACGTGGATTCCGCTGGTGCCGGTTTGCAACCAGAACAACTCAGCCGTGAGGTGGTCGCTGCTGCCGTTGCCCGACGAGGCAAATGTCATCTTGTCGGGATTGGCTTTGAGGAAGGCAATCACATTCGCCATGGTTTTGTGCGGCGAGTTGGCCGGCACCACCAACACATTGGGGGCTTGCACCGCGACGGTGATGTAGTCAAAGTCTTTCAGCGCGTCGTAGGGCACTTTGGCCAGCAGATGCGGCGCAATCACGAACGGCCCCAGGGACGACACAAACAAGGTGTGGCCATCGGGCGCCGCGCGGGTCACAAACCCAGCGCCAATCGTGCCGGTGGCACCGGCTTTGTTGTCGGTGATGAAGGTGCCGCCCAATTTTTCTTGCAGCTTGGGCGCCAAGGTGCGGGCAATCAAATCGGTGGAGCCGCCGGGAGGAAAGGGCACGACCAGCGTGACCGGCTTGTCGGGCCAGGCCAAGGCACTGGTCAGCGTGAGGGTGGCGGCAAGCGCGCACAGCAGTTTTTTCATACAAGGCTCCTGAAAGTGGATGGCTCCACCAGAAATGGTAGCGCTACCATAACTGGGTAGGTCATATTTGTCGATGGGGGTTTTTACGGATCAGGCGCTGTCGCGCGCCACGATGGAGAAGCCCACATCGACGATGCGGGGCGTCACTTCGCGGCCTTCGGCGCGGGCAATCAAGAACTGGGCTGCTTGCTGGCCGATGTCGGCGCTGTTGATGCGCACCGAGGTCAGTGCGGGCGACATATCGGCCACAAACGGCACATCACCAAAGCCCACCACGGCCAGTTGTTCGGGAATGGCCAGGCCGCGCGCTTTGGCCTCGGTCATGACGCCAAGCGCCAACAAATCGGAGCTGCAAAACACAGCGTCAGTATCTGGCGCTTGCGCCAAGATACGGCTCAGGGCTTCGCGGCCGCTTTTGAGGGTGCGCGAGGAGCCCACATTGGCCTCGATCACGGTTCGACAGCCGTGCTGCGCGGCGGTTTCTTTGAAGGCGCTGGCGCGCCGATCGGCGCGCTCGTCTTCGGCGCGCACCAGGGCGAGTTTTTGGTGCCCTTTGTTGAGTAAATAGCGTGCCACTTCGCGCCCGATTTCCGAGTGAGAAAAGCCAATCAGCATGTCAATCGGGGTGGGCGTCAGGTCCCAGGTTTCTACCACCGGAATACTCGACGCCAGCAAGCGGGTGCGGCCTTTGCCGGGGGGCAAAATGCCGGTCAAAAAAATCCCATCAGGGCGACGCCCAATGATGGCTTCAAGCAGTGCCTCTTCGCGCACTGCCGAATAGCCCGATTGGCCCAGCATGAGCTGGTAGCCGGCATCAAACAAGGTGTCGTTCAGGGTCTCGATGGTTTCCATGAACACCGAGGCCACGGTGCTGGGCACCACAGCGGCAATCAAGCGGCTGCGCGCCGATGCCAAGCCACCCGCCATGCGGTTGGGCACATAGCCGGTGCGCTGTACCGCGTCCAGCACCTTGTTCAACACCTCGGGCGAGACTTGGTCGGGCGTGTTGAGCGCGCGCGAGGCCGTGATGGGTGCCACGCCCGCGAGCATGGCCACATCGCGCAAGGTGATGGCGCCGCTGCTGCGGCGTGAACGTTTGGATGGGGCAGGTTCTGTCATGGATGTCTTTGGCATGCGTGACTTGCACACGGCGCAATGGTACCGCTATCATTATGGGCAAATACTGGAGACAAACCATGACCCCGCTCATCATCCGCATGCAAGCCCGCGACAACGTGGCCATCGTGGCTAACAACGGTGGCCTGCCTGCGGCCACTGTGTTGCCAGACGGCTTGGTGTTGCGCGATCAAGTGCCGCAAGGTCACAAAGTGGCCTTGGTCGATTTGCCGGCCAAGAGCGCGGTGTTGCGCTACGGCATTCCGATTGGCTATGCCTTGAAGGACATTCCTGCCGGCAGCTGGGTGCATGAGCGTTTGCTAGACATGCCCTCGGCCCGTGAGCTGGACAACCTGCCGATTGCCACGGTCAAACCTGAGCCGCTGCCGCCGCTGGAGGGCTACACCTTCGAGGGTTATCGCAATGCCGATGGCTCGGTGGGCACGCGCAACATCTTGGCCATCACCACTACCGTGCAGTGTGTGTCAGGCGTGGTCGAGTTTGCGGTTCAGCGCATCAAAAACGAGTTGCTGCCCCAATACCCCCATGTAGACGATGTGGTGGGCCTGGAGCACACCTATGGCTGCGGTGTGGCGATTGACGCCGAGGGCGCCGACATTCCGATTCGCACCTTGCGCAACATCAGCCTCAACCCCAACTTTGGTGGCGAGGTGATGGTGGTGAGCCTGGGCTGCGAAAAACTGCAACCCGAACGCCTGATGCCGCCTGGTGCCATTCCCATCAACGACCAACGCGGCGAGGCCTTGGATGTGGTGTGCTTGCAAGACGATGCCCATGTGGGCTTCATGTCGATGGTGGACGACATCCTGCAGACGGCCAAGCGTCACCTCGCACGCTTGAACCAGCGTCGCCGCGAAACTGTGCCTGCCAGCGAACTGGTGGTGGGCGTGCAGTGCGGTGGCAGCGATGCGTTCTCGGGCGTGACCGCCAACCCGGCCGTGGGGTATTGCACCGATTTGCTGGTGCGTGCCGGGGCGAGTGTGATGTTTTCGGAAGTGACCGAAGTGCGCGATGGCATTGACCAACTCACCTCACGCGCCACCAGCCCCGAGGTGGCGCAGGCCATGATCCGTGAAATGGCCTGGTACGACGCTTACCTTGCGCGCGGCCGCGCTGACCGCAGCGCCAACACCACACCCGGCAACAAAAAGGGCGGCTTGTCCAACATTGTGGAAAAAGCCATGGGCTCCATCGTCAAGTCGGGCTCGGCGCCGATTTCCGGGGTGTTGTCACCCGGTGAGAAACTCAAGCAAAAGGGTTTGATTTACGCGGCGACACCCGCCAGCGACTTCATTTGTGGCACTTTGCAATTGGCCGCCGGCATGAACTTGCATGTGTTCACCACTGGGCGCGGCACGCCTTATGGCTTGGCCGAAGTGCCGGTGATCAAAGTGGCCACACGCTCTGACTTGGCGCGTCGCTGGCACGACCTGATGGACGTCAACGCGGGCACCATTGCCGACGGTACCCAAACCATTGAAGAAGTGGGCACCGCCCTGTTTGAGCTGATGCTCGATGTGGCCAGTGGTCGCAAGAAAACCTGGGCCGAGCACTGGAAATTGCACAACGCTCTTGTGCTGTTCAACCCCGCACCGGTGACCTGATGACCATGTCTGCGCCCGCTGTGCTGACGATCGAGCAACTCGGTTTTGCCTATGCCGAGCGTGTCATCCTGGAGGGCTTGAATGCCCGCATCACGCCAGGCCTGACCTGGATACGCGGTGGCGATGGCCGTGGCAAAACCACCCTGTTGCGTTTGATCGCGGGTGAGTTGACACCGACCTCAGGTGCGGTGCGGTTTGTTGACGCCAAGCTTGTGTTTTATGCCGACATGCGTGAGGCCACGCTCGATGAGGTGGTGGCACACGATTGGCTGACGACGCAAGCGCACAAATTTTCACGCTGGAATACGGCGTTGGCAGATGACTTGGTGCAGGCCCTGCGCTTGGATGAGCATCTGCACAAATCATTTCACATGATGTCGGCGGGCATGCGTCGCAAAGTGGGCTTGGTGGCGGCTGTGGCCAGCCAAGCGGAAGTGGTCATGCTGGAGACACCTTTTGCCGCCTTGGATTCGGCGGCCTGCGCGGTGGTGTCCGAGGTGCTGAGCGAAGCCGCGGTACAACACACCTGCGCTTGGTTGTTGGCCGATTACACGTTGCCGTCTTCGCTGAGTGAGGCCCAACTGGCGGGCCTGATTGACTTGGGGGATTGAGTGATCCCCCTGCTGCGCTTAGCGCTGCTTCATGTTGCCGCGGAACTGACCGCCGCGTTGAATCTCAAGCTCTGAATATTCCATCGTGCCCGACACGCGACCTGTGTTGTGGATCAAGATGTGTTCGCGGCACACAATGTCTTGGTTCAACTCACCGTGTACATCAATCTCACGCGCATTCACCACGCCAGTGACTTGACCGTCTTTGCCAATCAGCAAATCGTCAGCCGTCAGCTCGCCGGTGACGTTGCCGTTCACGATGGCTTTGCCAGGCGCCGCGATAGAACCTTTGAAGGTCACACCCGTGCCGATGACCAAGTTGTTTGAAACCACCACATCGTCTGCCATAC
>Ga0228699_1001106_pt1 | contig 15351 bp, 19 predicted proteins | sample McNCre217_Aug_MG_FD_178016 | JGI IMG/M metagenome (GOLD analysis project Ga0228699, IMG submission 178016) | Freshwater microbial communities from McNutts Creek, Athens, Georgia, United States - 2-17_Aug_MG | ecosystem: Environmental > Aquatic > Freshwater > Creek | place: USA: Georgia...
CACCGTCAAGCTGATCGCCCCGATCGCCATGGAAGAAGGTCTGCGCTTCGCCATCCGTGAAGGCGGTCGCACCGTCGGCGCCGGCGTGGTGGCCAAGATCATCGCCTGAGTCTCATGACACGCTGCCTGCTTCGGCCCTCGGGCTGGGGCAGGCGTCATTCATCGCTCTTTAATTGAAGGAAGTGTCATGGCACAACAGAAGATCCGCATCCGCCTGAAGGCTTTCGACTACAAGCTGATCGACCAGTCGTCGGCCCAGATCGTCGAAACCGCCAAGCGCACTGGCGCCATCGTCAAGGGCCCCGTGCCCCTGCCGACCCGCCTGCAGCGTTTCGACATCCTGCGTTCGCCGCACGTCAACAAGACCTCGCGCGACCAGTTCGAAATCCGCACCCACCAGCGCCTGATGGACATCGTCGACCCGACCGACAAGACGGTTGACGCCCTGATGAAGCTGGACCTGCCGGCTGGCGTGGACGTGGAAATCAAGCTGCAGTGATGCAGGCTCGGTCCGGTCCGCCCCGTGCGGACCGTGCTGAAGCAAAAAGCCGCCCCTGACGAAGGTCTGGTGCGGCTTTTCTTTTTGGCGTTGGGTGGGTGCCGAGCGTCAGGCTGACGGGCGCAGCCGTTGCCGACGGGCCGCGACCAACATGCCCAAGCCCATGGTGAAGGTGAGGGTGGAGGCCGCTTCAGGCACTGCGCCCGTGGGCTTGACCATGAAGTAGCCGATCTTGCTGGGGTCGATGCTGTTCACCACGCGCGCCCCAGAGCTGGATGCATCGGGGTTCTGGGTCATGACCTGGCTCAGTGATGAGATCAAGGTGCTGCTCTCACCCCAGCGGGCCGCGTAATCGTTGCTCAGCGTGGTGACCACGCCGACGGTACCCGCGCGGCCACCAGGGCAGCCCTCGCCGTAGCATTGATACCAGGTGCTGTCGGGCCTGCGGGACAACCAGCCCAGGTCTTCGGTACGCCCATTGAGGTAGCCCAGCGTGTGCCCTTGGCCTGAGCGCGATACCGTCACAAGCGGGGCGTTGGTGCCTTGGGTGAGCCCGAAGCCCAGGGCTGAGCCCGCCCGAACATAGCCGGAGTCGCCTTCGGACAGCAGCACGGGGCTGTTGCCCAAATGGCCTGGCAGGTAAGGGTTGCCCTTGTACGTCTGGTATCCCAGGTACAGCGAACCGTTGCCGCTGTTGGCGCTTTCGTTCACATAGAAGCCACCGTCTTTGAGCAGCAGGCTGAGGTCTGCGAAGCTCGCGGGGCGAAAGCCTTCCGCTTGGCCGTTTGCCAGCGAAGCGGCGTACCCCCATTGGAGGCCTGAGGCCGTGTCAGTTGGCCCGAGTGCCAAGCTGGCGAGTGCCCAGGGCTGGTCGTCAGCAGCGCCGACGCCAGCACCCACACGCGGTGATGGTGGTTCATGGTGAGTCCCTGTGTTGATGGTTTTCTCTCGGGGCGACGTCAGCGCCGCCCCTCGCCCATCACGCGCAGGAGGACATGTTCATGGGGTGCTGTGAACCCTGGGTGCTCTGAGCTGGCAGGGCGTCAATTGCTGCGGTCCACCGACAGCGCGAACCTCGTGCGGCCATCCGCCAGCGGCAAGGCGGCGAAGGTCATGCCCATGCCTTTCAGCGGCAAGGCGTAGACCATGCCCGAGGCCACCGTGCGCCAGGCCAGTCCGGTCATGGGCTGGTTCAGCGTCAGGGTCTGGTTCTCATTGGTGGTGGCCAGCGTGACGGAATTGGTGATGACGCCACTGCGCGTGTACGACGAACCCATCGATCCCGGCGTGCTGGTCACCGTGTAGCGGCTGTCGTTGATGGTGGACACCACCGAGCCCAGTTCGCCCAGCATGATGGCGTCAGCCGTGTGGGTGGCGTAGCCCAGCGGCGGCAAGGGCAGGGCGCTCAAAGGGCTGAGGAACATCACCTTGCCGCGTGCATCGATGGCCATCGCCATCTTGCCCTTGCTCGTCTGGTAACTGAACACGCGCCAGTTGTGGGCTGGGGCGCTGGGGCTTTCCGGGTCGCTCACGTTCAGGCTCCAGGCGCCGTCGGTGTGTCGCGTCAATTGCCCCAGTGTGCTGCCTGCGTCCTTGCAGGTGGCCTTTGCGGTGAGCTTGCTGCCGAGGGTGTCGCCCAGGCAATCCGCGATCGCCACCGTGCCTTGGCTGTCGATGCGCAGGTTCACGGCGGTGGCGCTGTAATGGATGGCCGTGATGGTGCTGGTGCCCAAGGTCGTGCTGGTGCTGCCGTCGCTGCCCACGGTGGCGGACCCGCCTGTGCCGGCGACCTCAACCTGGGCGTTGCTGGTCAGGCCCACCCAATCGCCCGCGAAGTCGCTGGCCACGAGGCTGGTCTGCTCGGGGAAGGCCAGGTACAACTGCAGGGCGCCCGTGCCCAAAGAGGCGTTGACCCGGGTGAAGGCGATGGCGCCCGAGGGGCTCACCAGCAGGTCGAGGTCGTCGCCCCGGTAGTGGCAGGCTTCGCCAGCGACCGGCGTGAGCGTGGTGCGGCCGTTGGGGCCAGCCACCACGGGCGTGGGGCCGCTGAGGTCGACATTGGAGACCAGGGTCAGCGTGTACTCCCGGGCGTTGGGGTCGGTGCTGCTCGCCGACAGTGCGATGCCCCGGTGCGGGCCTGCGGTCAGGCTGCTGCAATGGGCGTCGGCGGTCTTCAGGTTCTGTGGCGTGGCGCCACTGTCGCTGCCGCCACCGCCGCCGCAGGCGCTCAAGCCGGCGACCAGCGCGGCGCCCACAGCCAGCGCCACGCCCGGTGCGCGCAACGACTCCAGGGCGCTCTGGGCGCCCGAACCACGGGGGTGGTGCATCTTGTTGTCTCCTCGCCTGAACATGAATATGGGTGTCCGATGTCCGCGATTGTGTGATGAGTAGGCCAAGCGTGCCACCCCGGTCTCAAGGGTGCTTGCCAAAAAAACAGGCAGGCGCTATAGTGGCGGGCTTTCCCGTCTTTGGGTGGGCGGCCTATGCCTTTTTGGCGGTGGTCACTCACCCGGCGCCTTCAAGCAAAGAGGCGGGAGATCCATCCGGGCCCGACCAATCGCTGTCGGGTTTATGAACAAGGCCCCGTGCATCGTTACGGGGTTGGAGAATATCCATGAGTCTTAGCAATCGCCTCGGATTGCTGGGCCGCAAGGTGGGCATGATGCGCATCTACACGGACGACGGCGACGCCGTGCCCGTGACGGTGCTCGACGTGTCGAACAACCGCGTGGCTCAGGTCAAAACCGTTGAGACCGACGGCTACACCGCCCTGCAGGTGGTGTTCGGTGCACGCCGTGCATCGCGAGTGACCAAGCCCCAAGCTGGTCACCTGGCCAAGGCTGGTGTCGAAGCCGGTGAATTCGTCAAGGAATTCCGCGTCACTGCGGAAGTCGCTGCCGAGTACAAGGCTGGTGCCACCATCGCTCCCGCTGCGCTGTTCCAAGCTGGCCAAATGGTCGACGTGCAAGGCACCTCGATCGGTAAGGGCTACGCCGGTACCATCAAGCGCCACAACTTTGGTTCGCAACGTGCTTCGCACGGTAACTCGCGTTCGCACAACGTTCCCGGCTCCATCTCGATGGCCCAGGATCCTGGTCGCGTGTTCCCCGGTAAGCGCATGACCGGCCACATGGGCGACGAAACCGTCACCACGCAAAACCTCGACGTCGTGCGCGTTGACGAAGCCCGTCAGTTGCTGCTGGTCAAGGGTGCCGTGCCTGGCGCCAAGGGTGGCTTTGTCACCGTGCGTCCGGCCGTGAAGGTCAAGCTGAAGAAGGGAGCCAACTGATGGCACAGCTGGAACTCCTGAACGAACAAGGTCAAGTCGCTTCGAAGGTTGAAGCCGCTGACGATGTGTTCGGTCGCGAATACAACGAAGCCCTGATTCACCAGGTCGTGGTGGCTTACCAAGCCAATGCCCGTCAAGGCACCCGCGCCCAGAAGGACCGTGAACAGGTCAAGCACACCACGAAGAAGCCGTGGCGTCAAAAGGGCACCGGCCGCGCTCGCGCCGGTATGTCGTCGTCGCCCCTGTGGCGTGGCGGCGGTCGGATCTTCCCGAACCTGCCTGACGAAAACTTCTCGCACAAGATCAACAAGAAGCAATACCGCGCTGGTGTTGCCGCGATCCTGTCGCAACTGGCCCGTGACGGCCGCCTGGCTGTGATCGAGAACTTCTCGGTCGAAGCCCCCAAGACCAAGCTGGTCGCTGCCAAGCTGAAGGCCCTGAACCTGGACCACGTCCTGGTGATCGCCGACACCGTGGACGACAACCTGGCCCTGGCCTCGCGCAACCTGCCCAACGTGCTGGTTGTCGAGCCCCGTTACGCTGATCCCCTGTCGCTGGTCTTCTACAAGAAGGTGCTGGTGACCAAGGCTGCGATCGCCCAGCTGCAGGAGATGTTCGCATGAGCACTCTGAAATTCGATGAAAACCGCCTGATGCAAGTGCTGGTTGCTCCGATCATTTCGGAGAAGGCCACTGCTGCTGCCGAGCGCGGTGAAGTGGTGTTCAAGGTCCTGCGTGACGCTTCCAAGCCCGAGATCAAGGCTGCTGTCGAGCTGCTGTTCAAGGTCGAAGTGAAGTCGGTGCAAGTCCTGAACCAAAAGGGCAAGACCAAGCGTTTTGGTGGCCGCATCGGTCGCCGTGACCACGTCAAGAAGGCCTATGTGGCCCTGAAGGACGGTCAAGAGCTGAACTTCTCCGGGGAGGCTGCGTAATCATGGCTGTCGTCAAAGTCAAACCGACCTCGCCTGGCCGCCGTGCCGTCGTGAAGGTCGTGCACAAGCACCTGCACAAGGGTGCCCCGCACGCTGCACTGCTGGAACCCCAGAAGCAGAACTCGGGCCGTAACAACAACGGTCACATCACGGTTCGCCACAAGGGCGGTGGTCACAAGCACCACTACCGCGTGGTTGACTTCGTGCGCAACAAGGATGGCATCCCCGCCAAGGTGGAACGCATCGAGTACGACCCCAACCGCACGGCCCACATCGCTCTGGTGTGCTACGCCGACGGCGAACGTCGCTACATCATCGCTCCGCGCGGCCTGGAAGTCGGCGCCACCATCCTGTCGGGCTCGGAAGCCCCGATCAAGGCTGGCAACACGCTGCCCATCCGCAACATCCCCGTGGGTTCGACCATCCACAACATCGAATTGCAACCGGGCAAGGGCGGCCAGATCGCTCGCTCGGCCGGCACTTCGGCTGTGCTGATGGCCCGTGAAGGCACCTACGCTCAAGTGCGTCTGCGCTCTGGTGAAGTGCGCAAGATCCACATCGAGTGCCGCGCCACCTTGGGTGAAGTGAGCAACGAAGAGCACAGCCTGCGTCAATACGGCAAGGCCGGCGCGATCCGCTGGAAGGGCATCCGCCCGACCGTCCGCGGTACCGCAATGAACCCGGTGGACCACCCGCACGGTGGTGGTGAAGGCCGTACTGGTGAAGGTCAGGTTCCTGTGTCGCCGTGGAACACGCCGACGAAGGGCTACCGTACCCGCAACAACAAGCGCACGCAGACGTTCATCGTTTCGCGTCGCAAGAAGTAAGAGGTAGGCTGAAATGGCTCGTTCTCTGAAAAAAGGTCCCTTCGTGGATCACCATCTGCTGGCCAAGGTTGAGAAGGCTGTGTCCACCAAGGACAAGAAGCCCGTCAAGACCTGGTCGCGTCGTTCGACCATCCTGCCTGAGTTCATCGGCCTGACCATTGCTGTGCACAACGGCAAGCAGCACGTGCCCGTGTACATCCAGGACCAAATGGTTGGCCACAAGCTCGGCGAGTTCGCCCTGACCCGCACGTTCAAGGGTCACCCTGGCGACAAGAAAGCCAAGAAATAAGGAGCAGCGACGATGGAAACGAAAGCAATCGTTCGCGGTGTCCGCCTGTCGTGCGACAAGGGTCGCCTCGTGGCTGACATGATCCGTGGCAAGAAGGTCGACCAGGCCCTCAACATCCTGACGTTCACCCAGAAGAAGGCTGCCGGCATCATCCGCAAGGCACTGGAATCTGCGATCGCCAACGCCGAGCACAACGACGGCGCTGACATCGACGAACTGAAGGTCACCAGCATCTATGTGGAGCAAGGCACCACGCTGAAGCGTTTCACCGCCCGTGCAAAGGGCCGTGGCAACCGCATCAGCAAGCCGACCTGCCACATCTATGTGACCGTGGGCAACTAAGCAGAGGCTGACAATGGGACAGAAAATCCACCCAACCGGCTTCCGCCTGGCCGTCACCCGCAACTGGGCATCGCGTTGGTACGCCACCAACCGCAATTTCGCCTCGATGCTGGCTGAAGACCTGGAAGTCCGCGAATTCCTGAAGAAGAAGCTCAAGAACGCGGCCGTGTCGCGCATCTTGATCGAGCGTCCCGCCAAGAGCGCACGCATCACCATTTTCTCGGCTCGTCCGGGCGTGGTGATCGGCAAGAAGGGCGAAGACATCGAAAACCTGAAGCTCGAACTGGCCAAGCGTCTGAATTGCCCGGTCTCGGTGAACATCGAAGAAGTGCGCAAGCCTGAAGTCGATGCTCAACTGATCGCCGATTCGATCACGCAACAGCTGGAAAAGCGCATCATGTTCCGCCGCGCCATGAAGCGCGCGATGCAGAACGCCATGCGTCTGGGCGCTCAGGGCATCAAGATCATGTCCGCTGGCCGCCTCAACGGCATCGAAATCGCTCGCACCGAGTGGTACCGCGAAGGCCGCGTGCCTCTGCACACCCTGCGCGCCGACATCGACTACGGCTTCTCCGAAGCCCACACCACCTACGGTGTGATCGGTGTGAAGGTGTGGGTCTACCGTGGTGACCGCCTGGCCAATGGCGAAGCTCCGGTGCTCAAGGGTGATGACCGCGAAGACGACCGTCGCAACCGCCGCGGCCCCCGTGGCGATCGTCCGAACAACGGCGATCGTCGTGGTCCGCGTGGCAACGGTGGCCCTGGTGCCCGCCGTGGTGCTCCGGCCGCCGAAGCGAAAGGAGAATAATCAATGTTGCAACCTAATCGTCGCAAGTTCCGCAAGGAGCACAAGGGCCGCAACACGGGTGTCGCCACCCGTGGCGCCGATGTGTCTTTTGGCGATTTCGGCCTGAAGGCAACCGAGCGTGGCCGTCTGACCGCGCGTCAGATCGAAGCTGCCCGTCGTGCGATTTCGCGTCACGTGAAGCGCGGTGGCCGCATCTTCATCCGGATCTTCCCGGACAAGCCGATCTCCAAGAAGCCTGCCGAAGTCCGTATGGGTAACGGTAAGGGTGGCGTCGAGTACTACGTGGCTGAAATCACGCCCGGTAAGGTGCTCTACGAAATCCAAGGTGTGCCTGAAGAACTCGCTCGCGAGGCCTTCAAGCTGGCTGCTGCCAAGCTCCCGCTGTCCACGACCTTCGTGGGCCGTGAGTTCGGCATCTGATTGACGCGCAAGGAGAAAGACATGGCGAAAGCCTCTGAACTGCGCGCCAAGGATGTGGCCGCACTGGAATCGGAAATCAAGGACCTGCTGAAGTCGCACTTCAACCTGCGCATGCAGCGTGCCACCCAGCAACTCAACGACACGTCGACCCTCGGCAAGACCCGTCGTGACATCGCTCGTGCCAAGACCATCCTGGCACAGAAGAAGCAAGGAGCCGCCCAATGACGGAAGCTCAAACCAAGGCCAAAGTGGTGCGCAGCCTGGTCGGCAAGGTCGTCTCTGACGCCCGCGCCAAGACCGTGACCGTGCTGGTCGAGCGCCGTGTGAAGCACGAGCTCTACGGCAAGATCGTGGCCAAGTCCAGCAAGTACCACGCTCACGACGAGAACAACGAGTACAAGCTCGGTGACATCGTCGAGATCAGCGAAAGCCGTCCGCTGTCGAAGACCAAGAACTGGGTCGTGACCCGTCTGGTCGAGAAGGCGCAGGGCGTCTGATCTGCGCGCTGACCGTGTGCCAAACACACGCGGTCGGCGGTGCTGATGTGCGGCGCGTGCCCGCGCTTCGTTAACATCGGGGTCTGTCCCTGGTGTGGGCGAGGATGAGGCGCACAGCCCAACCGAAACCGGTTGTCCCGTCACACGGGCAGCCGGTTTTTTCTTTTTCTGGAGCATCCACCATGATCAAGGTCGGCGATCAACTGCCTGACGGCACCCTCTACGAGTTCATCGAAAATCCGGAAGAGGGCTGCACGCCCGGGCCCACTGCGGTGCAGGTGGCCAAGGCCGTGGCGGGCAAGACCGTGGCGATCTTCGGGCTGCCAGGGGCCTTCACGCCCACCTGCTCGGTCAAGCATGCGCCGGGCTACATCTGCCAGAGCGAGGCGTTCAAGGCGTTGGGCGTCGATGAGATCTGGTGCGTGTCGGTCAACGACGCGTTCGTGATGGGGGCCTGGGGGCGTGAGCTCAAGGCCCAAGGCAAGGTGCGCTTCCTGGGTGATGGCAGTGCGGCCTGGGCCCGCGCCACGGGCCTGACGCTCGACCTGTCGGAAAAGGGCTTGGGCTTGCGCTCAGGCCGCTATGCGATGCTCGTGGACAACGGCAAGGTGGCGCTGCTCAACAACGAGAACGGCGGCGGCTTTTCGGTGAGCGACGCCGAGACGATGTTGGCGCAGTTGGGGCGCTGACCGGCGCCACGGCCTATCGGTGTGATGCCATCTCTCGATGGCGCGGCGCCAAAACCCGTGCTACAGTGGTTCGCATGTTCGCTGCACGCTTTTACTTTAGCTCGTTTTACTTCTCGCCCATGACCGGCGCAGGAGTGGCTCAGGCATAAGCCCGCAGACCCAGATCCTGAAAACCGCCGGTTCACCCCGGCGGTTTTTTTTCGTCTACCCACCGTCACCAAAGATCGCCACGATGAGCAAGTCCAGCACGCCGGCCGGCTACGAGCCGCACGCCGAAAAGACGTCCCGCACCGATGACCAACGCATCCGCACCGTGACCCCGCTGCCGCCTCCCGAAAGCCTGATCCGATTCTTCCCGATCTCGGGCACGCCGATCGAAACGCTGGTGGCCGACACCCGCAAGACGATCCGCAAGATCATCAATGGCAAGGATGACCGCATGCTGGTCATCATCGGCCCCTGCTCGATCCACGACCCGGCCGCCGCGATGGACTACGCCCGTCGCCTGCTGCCGCTGCGCGAGCAGTACAAGGACACGCTGGAGATCGTGATGCGCGTGTACTTCGAAAAGCCGCGCACCACCGTGGGTTGGAAGGGCCTGATCAACGATCCGTACCTGGATGAGAGCTACAAGATCGACGAAGGCCTGCGCATGGCCCGCCAGCTGCTGCTGGAGATCAACCGCCTGGGCATGCCTGCGGCCAGCGAGTTCCTCGACACGATCAGCCCGCAGTACATCGGTGACCTGATCAGCTGGGGCGCCATCGGTGCGCGCACGACCGAAAGCCAGGTGCACCGCGAGCTGGCCTCGGGCATCTCGGCACCGATCGGCTTCAAGAATGGCACGGACGGCAACATCAAGATCGCCACCGATGCGATCCAGTCGGCCTCGCGCCCGCACCACTTCCTGTCGGTGCACAAGAACGGCCAGGTCGCCATCGTCGAGACCGCCGGCAACCCGGATTGCCACGTGATCCTGCGCGGTGGCAAGGCCCCGAACTACGACGCCGAGAGCGTGGCCGCGGCCTGCAAGGACCTGGAAGCCGCCAAGCTGCCGGCATCGCTGATGGTGGACTTCAGCCACGCCAACAGCTCGAAGCAGCACGAGCGCCAGGTGGTGGTGGCCGAGGACATCGCCACGCAGGTGCGCGGTGGCTCCAAGCAGGTGTTCGGCGTGATGGTGGAAAGCCACCTGTGCGCCGGCGCGCAGAAGTTCACCCCGGGCAAGGACGACCCGAGCAAGCTGGCCTACGGTCAGTCGATCACCGACGCGTGCATCGGTTGGGACGACTCGGAGAAGGTGCTCGACATCCTGTCGAGCGCCATCGCCGCGCGCCGCAAGGGCTGAGCCGGGCGCCACGGGGCCACACCCTTAAGGGGGTAAGGCCCCTGTATTCGGGTTGAACAGGAGCGCTGGTCGCTCCTGTTGTCCTTCTGAACGCGGATACTGCAAAGCCGGACGCCCCCCGATGGTCACAGGCGCGCCGGTTTGCACATGCGTGAACCCGTAGATTTCCTCATCGTCGATGACCATGCCCTGTTCCGATCCGGGCTGGCGATGTTGCTCGCGCAGGCTTGGCCTGACGCTGCGCTGTTGGAGGCCGCCAGCTTGAGCGACGGCTTGGCCTTGGCCCGACAGCATGCCCCTCGGCTGGTGCTGCTGGATGTGAGGCTGCCCGATGGCGAGGCCTTGGCGCAGCCCGAGGCCTGGGCCCAGGCTGCCCCCAATGCCGTGGTGATGCTGATGTCTTCGGATGTCGATGGCAAGGTGCTCGGCCGGGCGAGGTCCGCCGGGCTGGGGGGCTTTTTGCACAAGGGCGCGGCAGCGCAAGCCGTGCTGGACAGCGTGGCGCAAGCGCTGGCGCGCCAGCCCGCCTTTGCAACGGTGCCGTATGACGCCTTGCCGCAGCGCCCCCCCAGCGGCCACGTGGTGGCGGAGGGCCGAGACCCAGCGGACAACAGGCCCACGGCACTGCAGGCGCAAATCATCCCCTTCCTGGGGCGCGGCACGCCCAACAAGGCCATCGCCCGGCAGTTGGGCTTGAGCGAGAACCAGGTGCGTGTGGAGGTGTCGTGGTTGACCGAGGCGCTGGGGGCGGACAGCCGTGAAGAGGCGTACCGCCGCGCCCTCTCGCGGGGGTGGTGGCAGCCATGAGCGCCCTGGCTTGGCGCAAGCTGTGGTCCTTCGACGAGCCCAAGGTGCTGCAGGCCCAAATGGCCCTGCTGGACCGCAACTACCTGCCAGCCTACATCGTGTCGCTGCTCATCAGCGCGATCACGGCGGTGGGCATCCAGGCCGTCACGGGCAGTTCGCAGATCTGGTGGTGGGCCGGTTTGCAGGCCGTGGTGGGCACGGTCGCGACCGTCAGCCGGCACCTGTTGCCGCCGCCCACGGATCCGGCTTCGACGCTGCACTACGCCCGCCGGGTGCGGATCCTGTCGCTGATCGGTGGGGTGTTCTGGGGCACGCTCGCGCTGTTCGTCGATCCCGCCCACCCGCTCACCCTGACCATCGTGATGGGGATGCTCGGGGGCATGACCGCTGGGGCAATGGTGGTCTATGCGGCGGCCTGGACCATGGGCGTGGCCTTCTGGTTGACGGCGACCTTGCCCACGGTTTTGGTGATGCTCGCCAGCCCCTTGCTGGTGATGAACCTGTTCGGCCTGGCGACCCTGGTCTATGTGGTGGCCGTGGCCACCTTTGGCTTTTTCACGGCCGAGACGACCCGCCGCGCCATCGAGCTGGGTTTTGAAAACGAGGGCCTGGTCCAGCGCCTGCGCGACCAAACGCAGCGGGCCTTGGAGGCGCGCCAATTGGCTGAGGGTGCGCAGGCCGAGGCCGAAGAGGCCAACCGCGCCAAGACGGTGTTTTTGGCCTCGGTGAGCCATGACCTGCGTCAGCCCCTGCACGCCATGGGCCTGGTGTTGGGGGCGCTGTCACGGGCGGGCTTGAGCGAGCGGCAACAGGCCTTGTTGGGGCAGGCGCAGTCGTCTGCCCTGGCCACGGGAGACATGTTGGCCACGCTGCTGGATTTCTCGAAGGTGGATGCGGGGGTCATCAAGCCCCATGCGCAGCCGTTCAACCTGCAGCAGATGTTCCGGCGCCTGGCCGATGAGATGGCCCCACTGGCCGAGGCCAAGGGCCTGGTCTTCCGGATGCGTGACACCACGTCCGTGATGCATGCGGACGCGGCCCTGGTGGAGCTCATCTTGCGCAACCTGCTGCTCAATGCCATCCGCTACACCGAGCGCGGCGGGGTGTTGCTGGCCTGTCGCAAGCGTGGCGGCATGGCCAGCATCGAGGTGTGGGACACGGGGGTGGGGATCCCTGAGGACCAGCGGGAGGCGGTGTTCCGTGAGTTCCATCAGCTGGGCAATCCGGAGCGTGACCGCAACAAGGGCTTGGGCTTGGGGCTGGCCATCGTGCGCGGTTTGGCCCACGCGATGGCGCTGCAGGTCCAGCTCTCCTCCCGGTTGGGCCGAGGTTCGGTGTTCGCTGTGCGGCTCCCGCTCAGCCACGACCGGTGGTGGCCCGAACTGGACGCCTTGCCCGAGGAGGCTGACTTGCAAGGCTTGCGGGTGCTCCTCATCGATGACGACGAGCACGTCTGTGCCGCCATGCGTGACCTGTTGTCGGCCTGGGGCTGTTGGTGTGAGGCAGTGTTCAATGAACGTGAGGCCGAGCAGCGCTTGTTGAGCTTCGAGCCGGACGTGGTGCTGACCGATTACCGCTTGCGCAGCCACCGCACCGGGCTGCAGGCCCTGGCGCGGGTGCGCCGTGCCATGCAGCGAGAGGTGCCGGCTGCCGTCATCACGGGCGACACGGGTGCGGAGTTGGTGCGCGAGGCCGAGGCCTTGGGCCTGCCCGTGCTGCACAAGCCGGTGACTGCGCCGCGCATGCAGGCCTTGTTGCTGCAGCTGTGGCGACAGGCCCAATCGCTGCCGCACGGACACCTGTCTCAGGACAACGGCGACGCCTCTCGGGCCGCCTGATGGGCATCGCCCCGGAAGCTGGGCTCAGCGATCCGGCCCGCCCATTGCGGTGTTGCGCCTGGCGCCACCCTGGCTGAGGGCCAAGGTCAGGGCGAGGGCGCCCAGCCACAGGCCCTGGCCTTGGATGCCAAAGTGGTCGATGGCCCAGCCGCTGCACACCGGCCCCAGCGCGCCGCCCAGCGTGTAGCCGGCGATCATGGCGGAGGTGCCGGCCAGCGCCGAGTGCGCATGGAAGTCGTGCGCCACGCGGATCATGCTCAGGGTGTAGAGCGCCCCGCCCACGCCGCCCCACAGCGCCGCGCAGGCCCACAGCAGCCAGGGCCAGTGGGCGGCGCCCACGAAGGCGGCGGCGCTCAGGGCCAGCAGCAGGGCGCCGGCGGTGAACAGGCGGTGCGGCTCGCTGCGGTCGGCCAGCCAGCCAATCGGGTACTGGAAGAGGAAGGAGCCCAGGCCCAGCGCGCCGGCGATCGAGGTGGCCGCACCCAGGTTGAGCCCCATCTGCGAGCCGTAGGCGGTGGTGATGGAGCCCAGGCCCACCTCGTAGACGCCGCCCACCACGGCGGCCCAGGCCAGCTCGGGGCGGAAGCGCCAGGCGGCGAGCAGGCCCATGCCCTCGTGCCCCTCGTGGGTGGCGCGCAGGCGCAGCACGGCGGGCACCAGCGTGAGCGCCAGGCCGGCGATCAGGCCGCCACTGGCCAGCACATTGGCCGCCGTGGGCCCCAGGCCCAGCAGCCCGGGCAACATGGGCCCCACCGCCATGCCCGCACCCAGCAGCGCCTGGTACAGGCCCGTGAGGCGGCCACGGTGGGTGGGCGGCACGTTGTGGGCGATCAGGGCCTCGGTGGCGTTCCACGCGGCGGCAGCGCCCAGGCCCGAGACCAGGCCAAGCGCGCACCACAGGCGGTAGTCGTCGGTGAGCAGGTAGCCCAGGCTGGCGGCCACCTCCAGGCCCAGGCCCAGGCGGTAGGCGCGTCCCACGCCCAGGCGGGCAAACAGCGCCGGCACCCAGGGCACCAGGGCCACCACGCTCACGAAGGGCAGGGTGGCGAACAGGCCGATGGCCGTGGCGCTGGCGCCGCCGGTTTGCAGGCGCACGGCCAGCACCGGGTTGAGCAAGCTGAAGCTGAACACCACCAGCGCGGTGCCCAGCATGACGCGCCACAGCCCATCGGGCAGCGGCGGCAGCGACAGGAACGTGCGCGGCGCAGGGCTCAGCTCAGCCACCCGCGACGCTTGAAGTACCACATGGGCACCAGGGCGCTGCAGATCATCAGGCCCACGGTGTACGGGTAGTTCCATTGCCCCAGCCATTCCAGCTCGGGGAACTTGAGGTTCATGCCGTAGACGCTGGCCACCAGCGTGGGCGGCAGCAGCGCCACCGAGGCCACCGAGAAGATCTTGATGATCTTGTTCTGGTTGATGTTGATGAAGCCGACCGTGGCATCCATCAGGAAGTTGATCTTGTCGAACAGGAAGGCGGTGTGGCTGTCGAGCGAGTCGATGTCGCGCAAGATCTGGCGGGCCTCTTCGAACTGGTCGGCGTTGAGCATGCGGGCGCGCATCATGAAGCTCAAGGCGCGGCGCGTGTCCATCACGTTGCGGCGGATGCGGCCGTTCAAGTCTTCCTGGCGGGCGATGGCCGCGAGCGCCTCGGCGGCGGCCGCGTCGTTGACCTCGTCTTTGAGCACGCGCTTGGAGACCTTCTCCAGGTCGTCGTAGATGCCTTCGAGCGTGTCGGCCGAGTACTCGGCGTCGGCGTCGTAGAGCTTGAGCAGCACGTCCTTGGCGTCTTCAATCAGGGCGGGGATGCGGCGTGCGCGCATGCGCAGCAGCCGGAAGACGGGCAGGTCTTCGCGGTGCACCGAGAACAGCACGTTGTCGTGGAGGATGAAGGCCACGCGGACGTTGCGCGGCGCTTCGTCGTCGTCGATCAGGAAGTCGGAGCGGATGTGGATGGCGCCGTCTTCTTCGTAGAAGCGAGCCGATTCTTCCAGGTCGTCGTCGATGACGTCGGCCGGGATGACGAAGCCGAACTTGACGGCGATCCAGCTCTTTTCTTCAGGCGTGGGGTCTTCCAGGTCGACCCACACCGGACGGGCTGCGGTGAGCTCGTCGAGGCTGTCGATTTCTTCCTGAAACAGCCGGCCATTGGCCAGCGTGAACACATTCAGCATGGGTGCTCCAGCACTCGGGCACGGGCGGTAGGTGGCGCGCGTGGCCTCTCGGGTGGGAAGGGGGGTGAGTGTGTGTCCGCCCCCTCCCGCTGGCCGCAGGCCGGTGGGTGCTCAACGCACGAGGGGCCTGTCGGGTGCACCGGCTGCAGCGTCGCTCACACCGCTGAAACAGCCTGGGTGTGTTGGCGACAAGGCCAGTGGCTGGAGTGGGCGGTCACCGAGGGTGACTGTCCAAGATGTGACTCCGTAGCGCCGTGTTCAAACGGCAAGACCGCCATTATCGCCCGAAGCCTGGCCGCCGTGGGCGGGCTTTGCGGCGCTTGTGGGCATCCACATGCAGGCGGCTGTGGCTGTGGGGCTCAGCGATCGATGTCGTAGTAGTAGAAGTTGGTCGCTTCGCGGTCGTGGCCGTTGAAGATGCGGCGCAGCAGGTCGGGGTGGCGCACCAGGTACCAGTCGCCGAACTGGTCGAACTTGCGGGTGGAGGTGTAGATGCCGTGGCGGTAGAGCGTGCCGTAGCGCAGGCCGCGCTGCTGTCCCCAGGCCTTCATGCGGTAGGCGAAGTCGAGGTCTTCGAGGCTGATGAGGGTGGT
>Ga0228699_1001107_pt1 | contig 15345 bp, 17 predicted proteins | sample McNCre217_Aug_MG_FD_178016 | JGI IMG/M metagenome (GOLD analysis project Ga0228699, IMG submission 178016) | Freshwater microbial communities from McNutts Creek, Athens, Georgia, United States - 2-17_Aug_MG | ecosystem: Environmental > Aquatic > Freshwater > Creek | place: USA: Georgia...
CGACGATCCTGATGGCTACAGACTCGCTGAATCTAAGCTTGCACAAAATCGCCAATCAGCTGCTTGATTCGAGCAGGCTGCTCGTGCGTGACCCAGTGCGTGGCATCGTTCATTTGATGGATACGCAAATCGGCAATGTAGTCCTCTAAGCCATCCAGCAATTCGGGACGTAGGGCAATATCACCCATGCCCCAAATGACCTGCGTGGGAATTTTGATGGTGCACATTTCTGGCGGCAGCACAAGATTTTTGATGTTGTCGTCAGGCTTCATGGGCGAGACGGCGTAATAGTTACAGCCGCCTGTGAGCCCCATGCTCCAGACCTCGTGGTACTTGGCTCGTACCGCGTCGGTGAGCCAGCCGTATTGGTCTGCCCCCGCGCCCATATTGGTAAAAAACTCCCACAAACGGCGGAAATTGTCTTCGGCAAGCATCGCAGGCGCATCGGGGCGTGCAAGAAAGTTGATGTACAGGCTGGCAGCATGTTGCTCGGGCGAATTTTGCAGTTCACGCAAAAACGTACCCGGATGCGGCGAGTTAATGATGATGAGCTTTTTTTGCAAAGCGGGAAGCTGATTCACCAAGTTCCAAGCCACAGCGCCGCCCCAGTCGTGCGCAATCAAACACGCAAGTTGTCCGTCCTTGCCCACCTCAGACTCAATCAACGCAGCGATGTCTTGTACCAAGTGTTTGGCGCGGTAAGCGGACACGTCCGCTGGACTACTCGACCGTTCAAAGCCCCGCAGGTTGGGGGCTACAGCGCGGTAGCCGCCATTCTCAGGTTGGGCGAAGTGCTCCAAATACTCGTCCCAGACAAACGCGGCTTCAGGAAAGCCGTGCAGGAACACCAGCACAGGGCGACCGCGTTCGCCGCACGTGCGGATGGATAAGTCGATGCCATGAGGCAGTGGTTGAATCGTCGTTTCAATCATAAAAGACTCCTCTTTGGGCGATGCCTTGCATGGTAAGCTAATGCGGTTATTCAAAACCCTTATTTCTACGGAGATCTTTCATGCCAGGCTTACTACCCAACGTTGACCCGCAAGGTCTTCTCGAATATTCAGTCGTCTATACCGATCGCGCGGTCAATCACATGTCGGTTAAATTTCGCAATGTTGTTTGCGATATTTCGCGCATGCTCAAAAAAGTTTACAACGCCCACGCGACGGTGCTGGTGCCTGGTAGCGGCACGTTTGGCATGGAGTCCGTGGCGCGTCAATTTGCAACGGGCAAAAAAGTGCTGGTAATCCGTAATGGTTGGTTTAGCTTTCGCTGGACGCAGATTTTTGATATGGGCAGCATTCCATCCGAATCCATCGTGATGAAAGCGCGCCAGATTGCCGCAGGGCCTCAGGGCGCATGGGCTCCCGCCCCGATTGAAGAAGTCGTCGCCGCAATCGCCAAAGAGCGCCCTGCGGTGGTCTTTGCACCGCACGTAGAGACTGCCGCAGGCATGATCCTCCCCGAAAGCTATATGCGTGCCGTGGGTGATGCGGTACACGCTGTGGGGGGGATCTTTGTTTTGGACTGCATCGCATCAGGCACGATTTGGGTGGACATGCAAGCGGCGGGCGTGGACGTGCTGATTTCTGCACCGCAAAAAGGCTGGAGCAGCTCGCCGTGCTGCGCGATGATTGCGCTGTCCAAGCTGGCACGCGAGCGCATCGATGCCACCACCAGCACCAGTTTTGCGATGGATTTGAAGAAGTGGCTGCAAATTATGGAAGCGTTTGAAGGCGGCGGTCATGCGTATCACGCGACCATGCCAACGGATGCGCTCTCACGCCTGCGCGACACCATGCTGGAGACCGAATCCATGGGCTTTGACAATGCAAAAGCGTTGCAACAAGAGCAAGGCGATAAAGTGCGTGCACTGTTAGAAGGTCGCGGCTTTAAGAGCGTGGCAGCTATCGGCTTCCAAGCGCCAGGTGTGGTTGTCAGCTACACCGAAGACGCAGGCATTCAAAGCGCCAAGAAATTTATCGACCTTGGCCTGCAGACCGCTGCTGGCGTGCCTTTGCAGTGTGACGAAGGCGCGGATTTCAAGACCTTTCGTATTGGACTTTTTGGCTTAGATAAGCTACACAATGTAGATCGTACGGTGCAGCATTTGACGCATGCGCTGAATCAAATGTGAGGAAGCGGCCGATGCAGACCTTAAATGCAAAGTTACGAATGAAGAAATTACACCACCCTAGCCTGAAAGCCTTATCCGTATTAGCTTGCGGCATCATTGCCTCGGCAGGCCTTATCCAGCAAGGCCTAGCGCAGACCGCTGCGTCCAGCTACCCCAGCAAACCCATCACACTCGTGGTGCCCAATCCACCCGGCGGCTTTGTGGATGCGTCGGCGCGGATTTTGTCGGACTCGCTCGCTAAAGTCACCAAGCAATCGGTGGTAGTGGATAACCGAGGCGGCGGCAGTGGCAATGTGGCCTACGGCTATGTGGCACGCGCGGCGGCGGATGGCTACACGCTACTCAACTCGTACTCGGCGTATCACACAGGCAATCCAAGCCTTGCAGCTAACTTGCCGTGGGCGCAAAAAGATTTCGCGCCTGTAGCGCTCATCGCCATTGCGACCAACGTGATTGCGGTGCATCCTTCTGTTCCTGCCAATAACTTAACTGAGTTTGTGAAGTACCTCAAAGCCAACCCTGGCAAGCTGAGCTACGCATCACAAGGCAGCGGCTCGCTGTCGCATTTGGGCACGGAGCTTTTTAAGCTGCAAACGGGCACGCACATGGTGCACATCCCGTATCGCGGCTCGGGGCCCGCTATTTCGGATGTGCTATCAGGGCAGGTGCAGGTATTTATTACCACGCCCCCCTCAGTCATGGGACACGTGCAAGCTGGAAAATTAAAAGGCTTGGCAGTGGCTGGTAAATCTCGGCATCCAGGGTTGCCCAATGTACCGACAACAGCGGAAGCAGGATTAAAGGGCTTTGAGCTAGAGGCGTGGATTGGCATCTTTGCGCCAGTTGCGACGCCAGCGGATGTGGTGGCAAAACTAAGCGGCCAAATTAAGGCGGCACTGGAGTTGCCAGAGGCCAAAACTCGTGCTGATGGGGCGGGTGTGGAGCTTCGCTATGCGGGTCCGGATCAACTAGCGGCTCTTGTGAAATCCGAAACCGCGCAGTGGGCAAAAACCATCAAAGCGGCGGGAATTACGGCTGAATAAACATGAAAAAAGCCGCAAAAACAAAAAGTTTCTGCGGCTTTTAATTTGGTGGCCTGGGGCGGAATCGAACCACCGACACAAGGATTTTCAATCCTCTGCTCTACCGACTGAGCTACCGGGCCTAAGCCTCGAATTATAACCTGACTGCTATCGTTAGGCAACTGGCAAGGATCGAGGCTTACCGTTTTCATCGATCGCCACATAGGTGAGCTGGGCTTCAGTGACTTTAATATACGAGCCTTGCAGACGCAGGCGTTCGGCAAACACCTCCACTTTGACCGTAATCGATGTCCGCCCCACACGCGTGATCTCTGAGTAAAACGAGAGTAAATCCCCGATGCGCACAGGCTGTTTGAAGACGAACTCATTGACCGCCACCGTTGCCATTCGCCCTTGCGCCCGCCTTGCTGGCAAAACGGAACCCGCCAAGTCAACCTGCGCCATCACCCAGCCACCAAAAATATCGCCGTTGGCGTTGCAGTCGGCTGGCATAGGAATAACTTTGAGCACCAGCTCTTTGTCGTGCGGAAGCGAGGAAATGAAGGGGGTAGCGTTGGACATGGTGACAATCGGTTAAAGAAACATAAAACATCATCATATTGCAACCATGCGCCATCACCACTCTACTTCCTCCGATTTCCCGTCCGCAGTATCACCCAGCACGCCAGCCGCACCGCGCTCAGACTGGGCAACGCTCCAGCGGTTGCTCCCGTACTTGTGGCGCTACAAATGGCGTGTGGGCCTGGCTTTAGCCTTTATGGTGGCGGCCAAGATGGCGAACGTCGGCGTACCGATTTTGCTCAAAACCTTGGTGGACGACATGACCATCACGCCCACGCGCGCCTTGCTGGTTGTGCCCGTGGCGTTGTTACTCGCCTACGGCGCACTGCGGTTGTGTACCTCGCTATTTACGGAGCTGCGCGAGCTGATCTTCTCTAAGGCCACCGAGGGCACGGCTCGCAGCATTTCGTTAGAGGTGTTTCGTCATTTGCACAACCTCAGCTTGCGATTCCATTTGGAGCGCCAGACAGGCGGCATGACCCGCGACATTGAACGCGGTACACGCGGCGTGCATTCGTTGATTTCGTTTTCGCTCTACAGCATCGTTCCAACTTTGATTGAAATGATCATGGTGCTTACGCTGCTCGCGGTCAAGTTTGACGTATGGTTTGCTGTGATTACGCTCATCGCGCTGGTGTTCTACATCGCCTACACCATCACGGTGACAGAGTGGCGCACGCAGTTTCGCAAGAAAATGAACGAGCTGGACTCTAACGCCCACAGCAAGGCGATTGATTCGCTCTTGAACTACGAAACGGTGAAGTATTTCAACAACGAAGAATACGAAGCCCAGCGTTACGACAAAAGTTTGGTGAGTTATCGGCAAGCGGCTATTAAAAGCCAAACGACGCTATCCTTACTCAATATCGGACAGCAAGTCATCATTGCCGTCGCGCTCATTGCCATGCTGTGGCGAGCGACCGAGGGGGTCGTGGCAGGACGCATGACGCTAGGTGATTTGGTCATGGTCAACGCTTTCATGATCCAACTGTATTTGCCGCTGAACTTTTTGGGCGTGATGTACCGCGAAATCAAACAAAGCCTGACCGATCTCGACAAAATGTTTGTGCTTTTGGAGCGTGAGCGTGAGATTGCCGATAAGCCGTCTGCCAAGCCAATCGAGCTGCAAGGCACGCCCAGTGTGACCTTCACGAGTGTCCATTTTGCGTATGAACCATCCAGACCGATCCTGCACGGCATCAGTTTTGACATCCCTGCGGGCAAAACGGTCGCGGTGGTCGGCAGTTCCGGTTCGGGCAAATCGACGCTGGCGCGGCTCTTGTACCGCTTCTACGATATTCAATCGGGGCAGATCACCATCAATGGACAAGACATTCAAAACGTCACGCAAGCGTCTTTGCGCAAATCCATTGGTATCGTGCCGCAGGATACGGTACTGTTTAACGACACGGTGGCGTACAACATTGGTTATGGCGACACCTCGGCAAGCCAAGCCCAGATTGAGCTGGCAGCCAAGGCGGCGCATATTCATGACTTCATTAGCAGCACGCCAAAGGGCTACGACACGATGGTGGGCGAGCGTGGGCTTAAGCTGTCGGGCGGCGAAAAGCAGCGTGTGGCAATTGCTAGAACACTGCTCAAAAATCCGAGTATTTTGATTTTTGACGAGGCCACGTCGGCACTCGATACTACCAACGAACGGGCGATTCAGTTAGAGATCAAAAACCTCACGCAAAACAAAACCACGCTGGTGATTGCGCACAGGCTTTCCACGGTGATTGATGCACATGAAATTTTGGTCATGGACAAAGGGCGCATCATCGAACGCGGTAATCATGCAGCGCTTTTGGCGATGGATGGGCGCTATGCGCAGATGTGGCGAATACAGCAAGAGCAAAGCGCAGAGCAGCCCACTAAAATCGAGGCATGACTTCATCCTCACTATTCCCTTCGCCGCTAACCTTCATTCGCCAAGACGTACAAGGTATGCATGCGTATGCGGTGCAGGACTCGCGCGGGATGGTGAAGTTGGACGCAATGGAAAATCCATTCGCGCTACCCCCTGAGCTGCAAGCCAAGCTGGGCATGGCTTTGGGGGCTGTTGCCATCAATCGCTATCCTGCTCTGCGTGTCGATGATTTGAAGGCAGCGCTCAAAACCTATGTCGATCTTCCCGCTGGCTGCGAGCTGATGCTGGGCAACGGTTCGGACGAATTGATTTCGCTGCTAGCGATGGCTTGCTTGACTGCCAAGGACAAGCCAAAGAACACCATCCTCGCCCCCTTGCCGGGCTTTGTGATGTACGAAATGAGTGCGCAATTGCAGGGGCTGGATTTTGTGGGCGTGCCACTCACCAAAGACTTTGAGCTTGACGAAGCGGCCATGCTGGCAGCGATTGCGGATCACAAACCCGCCATCACTTACATCGCCTACCCCAACAATCCAACCGCCAATTTGTGGAATGCAAACACCATCAAAAAAATCATCACTGCGTGCTCTGCTTATGGCGGACTTGTGGTGATGGACGAGGCGTATCAACCGTTTTCATCGCTCACATGGCTGGATGAGATTCGCGCCAATCCAAGTGCAAACGCCAATGTGCTGCTCATGCGCACACTCTCAAAGTTTGGACTGGCGGGTGCGCGCCTCGGTTACATGATTGGCAGCAAAACGCTGATTGATCAAATCGACAAGCTACGCCCGCCCTACAACGTAAGTAGTTTGAATGCTGAAATAGGCATTTTTGCGCTAGAGCACAAAGACGTATTTGCAAGCCAAGCAGCGAGTATCTGCACCGAGCGCGAGCGCCTGTACACGCGGCTCGGCGAGCTCTCTGGCGTGACGCCCTTTAAGAGCAATGCCAACATGATCCTTGTTCGATTTTCGGATGCCGACGCTACTTTTGCCATGCTCAAGTCAAAAAGTATTTTGGTTAAGAACGTCTCTAAAATGCATCCATTGCTCGCCAACTGTTTGCGCTTGACCGTTGGCACCCCAGACGAAAATAATTTACTACTGAAAGAATTAGGATCTGACCCCAATTAATTAGGGTCAGATCCTCATTAAATTTATGACTACACAACGTACCGCAACTATTTCCCGAAATACAGCCGAAACCCAAATCACCGTCAGCGTCAACTTAGACGGCACGGGCGCAGCCAACTTCAACACGGGTATTGGATTTTTTGACCATATGCTCGATCAAATTGCGCGTCACGGTTTGATTGACCTTGACATCCAAGCCAAGGGCGATTTGCACATTGACGGCCACCACACCGTAGAAGACGTGGGCATTACGCTAGGACAAGCGGTTGCCAAAGCCGTGGGCGACAAAAAAGGCATCCGCCGATATGGTCACGCGTACGTGCCGTTGGATGAGGCACTAAGCCGCGTGGTTATTGACTTTTCGGGTCGTCCAGGCTTGGTGATGAACGTGCCGTTTAAATCGGGGGCGATTGGCGCATTTGATTCGCAGCTTGCGCACGAGTTTTTCCAAGGCTTTTGCAACCACGCGTTTGTAACGCTGCACATTGACAACCTCAAAGGTGAAAACGCGCATCACCAGTGCGAGACCGTGTTCAAGGCTTTTGCCCGTGCGCTACGCATGGCGCTAGAGCTTGATCCGCGTTCGGTTGGCATGATTCCATCGACTAAGGGGTCGCTGTAATCGGCGAACATCACCATGAGTAAAACAGTCGCCGTGGTGGATTACGGCATGGGCAATTTGCGCTCGGTGTCGCAGGCGGTCAAAGCCGCAGCCGAGGGTTCGGGTTATGAGGTCATCATCACGCAAAGCCCAGAGCTGGTAAGGGCTGCCGAACGCATCGTGCTGCCAGGCCAAGGCGCTATGCGGGACTGCATGGGCGAACTCAAAGCCTCTGGACTCATGGAATCTTTGCTAGAAGCCGCAAAAAGCAAGCCGCTATTTGGCGTGTGCGTGGGAATGCAAATGCTGCTCGACCACAGTGCAGAAGGTGATTCCGACGCAGGCACTGCATCACTAGGTTTAATTGCAGGCGAGGTGCTGAAGTTTGATTTAGCAGAGCAAGTACAACTAGATGGTTCGCGCTTTAAAGTGCCGCAAATGGGTTGGAATCGCGTCACTCAAAAGCAACATCAAAATGCTGTACACCCCATCTGGGCGGACATTCCCAATCAAAGCTACTTCTATTTTGTGCATAGTTTTTATGCCAAGCCTATTGATGCCGAGCACATTGCAGGCGAAACGGAATATGGCGCGACATTTGCTTCTGCTATTGCACGAGACAACCTCTTTGCGACACAATTTCACCCAGAGAAAAGCGCGGCGCAAGGTCTCGCGCTTTATCGTAATTTTTTAAACTGGAAACCTTAGATCATGATTTTGATCCCCGCCATCGACCTCAAAGACGGTCACTGCGTTCGCCTCAAACAAGGCGATATGAACCAATCCACTACCTTTGGTGAAGACCCTGCGGTGATGGCGAAATCGTGGCTGGATAAGGGAGCACGGCGTTTGCATCTCGTCGATTTAAATGGTGCGTTTGCGGGCAAGCCACAAAATTTCACAGCGATTAAATCGATTCTCAAAGTGGTTGGCGACGATATCCCTGTGCAGCTGGGCGGTGGTATTCGCGACATGGACACGATTGAAAAATACATTGACGCGGGCATGCGCTACGTCATCATTGGCACGGCAGCGGTTAAGAATCCTGGCTTTCTCAAAGAGGCTTGCATTGCGTTTGGCGGCCACATCATCGTAGGTTTAGACGCGAAAGACGGCAAGGTTGCCACTGACGGCTGGAGCAAGCTCTCGGGGCACGAAGTGATTGATCTTGGCAAAAAATTTGAAGACTACGGTGTCGAGTCCATCATCTATACCGACATTGGGCGCGACGGGATGCTGAGCGGCATCAACATCGACGCGACGGTCAAACTGGCACAGGCCTTGTCAATTCCCGTGATTGCTTCGGGCGGCTTGGCTGGCATGGCCGACATTGACGCGCTATGCAAAGCGCACAAAGACGACAACGACGCGGCGATTGAAGGCGTGATTTGCGGCCGTGCGATTTATTCGGGCGATCTTGATTTTATGGAGGCACAAATGCGGGCGGATGAATTGACTGCGACGACATAACTGCCCTACAAGCTATACTGGATAAGCCTTGTCCGAGTGTTCTGTTAGTATTTATTCAAACTTATCAACTAAAGCAAGAGGTCGCAACATGAATATCTATCGCAGATTAATTTTGACTTCATCAACGCTATTATTTTTTGCTTGTGCATCCGTCCAAACCCAAAACAACATCGGAACATCTGTTGAAGCAACCCAAAAAAAGTATGAGCAAAACAAAGAAAAATTTGGCGTAGTTCTTCTAGATGCTCGATGGGGGAGGCAATGGAAATGCGGCAAATACGAAAACGCACAGCTAATTAGTTTTTCTTTTGATAAACCCTCGCCAATCGCAAGACCAATCGATGATTCTGCCGACATCACCGTTGGCACGACAAGTCTCCTTGCTGTAAGTCCGAAATTTGAAAGCTATGCACTGGTTGTCCCGCCAGGGGAATATGTACTTAGTAATTTCAAAATTAAAATAGCGCAATCCGTCTCAACTGTTGGATACTTGATTGCCAATCGCTCTCACCTCATTAAAGAAGGAAGGCCACTTGGTGGAAGTTTTACTGTCGAAGCTGGTGAAGTTGTTTATATCGGCAACTTCACAATTGATTGCAACGATCCCGAGCCAACCCTATGGCGCTACTACACAATTGGTCAGGATGGGTTTAAAAAAGGATTAAGCGACTACAAAAACAAGTACCCATTTCTTGATTTGAGCAGCGTCAAATACCGTCTGTTTAAAACAGAAACAATCGGCAAGCCATACGAATTGAAATGAAGTTTTAATTCGGCAGTAAATACCGCTTGCTAATCGGCTTCAAATCTTTATTCAACTCATACACCAGCGGATTGCCATTCGGGATATTCACGCCCACGATGTCGTTATCCGACACGTTATCGAGATATTTGACGAGTGCACGAATCGAGTTGCCGTGCGCCGCAATCACCACGCGCTTGCCGGCTTTGATGGCGGGAGCGATGGACTCTTCCCACAGCGGCATCACGCGCTCGACGGTGTCTTTCAAGCATTCGGTCAGTGGGATTTGCTCGGGTTTTAACTTCGCATAGCGAATATCACCGCGCTCGCTACGTGGGTCGCTCGCATCCAGCACAGGCGGCGGTGTGTCGTAGCTTCTGCGCCAAATGAGCACTTGCTCATCGCCGTATTTTTTAGCCGTCTCCGCTTTGTTGAGGCCTTGCAAACCGCCATAGTGGCGCTCGTTAAGTCGCCAGCTATGCACCATTGGCAGCCATGTTCTATCCATCTCGTCAAGTGTGTGCCACAGCGTGCGGATAGCGCGTTTGAGCACGCTGGTATAGGTCACGTCGAAATCAAAACCCTCAGCCTTTAAAGCTTGGCCAGCGGCTTTGGCTTGCGCGAGTCCAAGGGGGGTGAGATCAACATCGGTCCAGCCTGTGAAACGGTTTTCTAAATTCCAAGTGGATTCGCCGTGGCGAATGAGAACGAGTTTGTACATAATCAAGATTCAAAATAAAGACGCTAATTTTAGATGCCTACAAAAAATACCGCGACAAGCATCACACGCCAAGCACCTGCCAAGCTAAATCTGTTTTTACATATCAACGGCAGGCGCGCCGATGGCTATCATTTGCTGCAATCGGTGTTTGTGCGCATAGACTGGTGCGACACGCTGCATTTTGAATTGACTACCGATGGACGGATCACGCGCACGGACGCTCTCAATGAAACAGGCAAGCCGCTGCCCGAAATGGATCTGGCGGTTCGCGCGGCAATGGCCTTGCAAGCTAGGACGGGCGTGGCTTTGGAGAAAAATTTTGGCGCACACATCACGCTAGAAAAACGCATTCCATCCGAAGCAGGCATGGGCGGCGGATCGTCCGATGCTGCCACCACGCTTTTGGCACTGAACGAGCTTTGGCAAACCCATTTATCTTTACCCGATCTTGCCGCGATGGGCCTCAAGCTGGGCGCGGATGTGCCTTTCTTTTTGTACAAGCGCCACGCTTGGATTGAAGGTGTGGGCGAGCGCGTAACGCCGATTCCGTTGCCAAGCTCTTTGGCTCACGCCCGTTTTTTAGTTGTGAAGCCACCTAGCGGCGCATCAACTGCTGCTATTTTTGGATCGCCATATTTGGTTAGAAATACAAAAACTGCTACAATCGAAGGCTTTGCTGCATGGACTGAATCAAACGCCTCGCAGCAGTATTTAGAGTTATTTGGTTGTAATGATTTGCAACCAGTTGCCCTCCAAGTATGTCCCGACATACAGACCGCACTCAAGTGGTTAAGCGCTCAGGGGCTTATTGGTAGGATGACAGGATCTGGCAGTGCTGTTTTTGCACAAGTCCCCGATTCTTTTGATCTAACGACTGCTCCCAGCTTACCTGCTGGTTGGATGTTCAGGCTGTGTAGCTTGATTTAATGCACCGTAGGGGTGTCGCCAAGTTGGTTAAGGCACTGGATTTTGATTCCAGCACTCGAAGGTTCGAATCCTTCCACCCCTGCCAAGTTTTCATTGTTACCCGAACTGCTCACATCTGCCATGTCAAGCCATCATCCAGATTTTTTGGTTTTTACGGGTAACGCCAACCCAGAACTCGCCGCTGAGGTGGCGCAGTGCCTAGGCACCAAGCTGGGTGCAGCCGATGTCGGACGTTTCTCCGACGGCGAAGTCACGGTAGAGATCAAACAAAACGTGCGTGCGCGCGATGTGTTCGTCGTGCAATCAACTTGCGCTCCGACTAACGAAAACGTGATGGAATTGCTCATCATGGTGGATGCACTCAAGCGTTCGTCTGCTGAGCGCATCACGGCCATCATTCCTTACTTTGGTTATGCGCGGCAAGATCGCCGCCCGCGCTCAAGCCGCGTGCCCATTTCCGCCAAGGTAATCGCTAATTTGCTCGAGACTGTGGGTGTCGATCACGTGCTGACCATGGACTTGCACGCCGACCAAATTCAAGGCTTCTTCGATATTTCAGTTGACAACATTTACGCATCGCCTGTGCTGCTGGCCGACCTTCGTGCTAAAAACTACCAAGACCTCATCGTGGTCTCGCCCGATGTGGGCGGCGTGGTTCGTGCCCGTGCGCTAGCTAAACAACTCAATTGCGATTTAGCCATCATTGACAAGCGTCGCCCTAAGGCCAACGTGTCGGAGGTGATGCACGTGATTGGCGAAATTGAAGGCCGCAACTGCGTCATCATGGACGACATGATTGACACCGCAGGCACGCTGGTTAAAGCTGCCGAAGTGCTCAAAGAGCGCGGCGCTAAAAAAGTGTATGCCTATTGCACACACCCCATTTTTTCAGGTCCTGCGATTGAGCGCATTACCAATGGCGATGCACTCGATGAAGTCGTCGTCACGAACACCATTCCTTTGTCGGCTGCTGCTAAAGCCTGCAAAAAAATCCGCCAAGTCTCTGTTGCCCCACTGATGGCTGAAACCATCCAGCGCATGGCCAAAGGCGAGTCGGTAATGAGTTTGTTCTCGGAGCAAGACGCGCCAACGTTGTTTTAAGCGCTGGCATTTTTGAACCTGGAACTAGACAAGAAAAGTCACACTGGTCGCGGTGGATTTTTCGTATTTCAACCCCAATGGGTTTAACCTTAACTTTTAAAGAAGATCATTATGAAATTTACCGCTTTTGAGCGCGCCAAGCAGGGCACGGGTGCGAGCCGCCGTCTCCGCATTACAGGACGCACACCTGCTATTGTTTACGGTGGCGAAGTCGCACCGATCCAAATCGAACTCGATCACAATGACTTGTGGCACGCCCTCAAGAAAGAGGCATTCCACGCTTCGATTCTTGACATGGAATTGAATGGAAAGACTAGTAAAGTCTTGCTGCGTAACGTGCAAATGCACCCATTCCGTCAATTGGTTTTGCACCTTGACTTCCAACGTGTGGAAGCTGGCACCAAACTCAAAATGCGCGTGCCAATGCACTTCTCGGGTCAAGAAACATCGCCTGCCTTTAAGCTCGACAACTGCTTGATCACGCACGTGTTGACTGAGCTAGAGATCACTTGCTCGCCAGCTGATTTGCCAGAATTCATCGCGGTTGACCTCAGCACCTTGAAAAAAGGCGTATCGCTGCACGCATCTGACATCGCACTTCCAAACGGCGTAAAAGTTGTGAAGCACGGCACGAACAACCCTGTTGTGGTCTCCGTGGTGGCTCAGGCTGTTGAGGAAGCGCCTGCGGCCGATGCTGCCCCTGCGGCTGACGCAAAAGCAGGCAAGAAAGCACCCGCTAAAAAATAATCACTCTGTGATATTCATCACGTGATTAAGTTATTTGTTGGCCTTGGCAACCCTGGCTTTGAATACGAAGGCACGCGACACAACGCGGGCTTTTGGTGGATTGAAGCCTTGGCTGCCAAACTCAAACTAACGCTTCACGCAGATAGAGCTTACAAAGGCTTGACCGCTAGAGGGAACTCTGGTGGCCAAGCCTTTTGGCTACTTACGCCGCAAACCTTTATGAACCTCTCGGGACAATCGGTGGGTGCGCTTGCTAACTTTTACAAAATAAAACCAAACGAGATCATGGTTGTCCATGACGAGCTAGACATTTCGCCAGGCCAAATCAAAGTCAAATTTGGCGGAGGGCACGCGGGGCACAATGGCCTGCGCGATATTCATGCACGCCTAGGTTCCTCCGACTATTGGCGGCTACGCATTGGCATCGGGCATCCAGGTATTCGCGAAGAAGTGATTAACTGGGTACTGCAAAAACCGATGGCAGAGCACCGCGAAGCGATTCAAGCATGCATTGCCAAAACCTTGGAAGCCACGCCCCTCCTGCTCTCGGGAGAGATGGAAGCCGCTACTAAACTGATTCATACCAAGCCAAAGCTAGCGCCCGCTGGCCCTAAAGCGTCATGATGTCTTTTTTTTCTAAACTCAAAAGCGGCCTCAAAAAAACCAATCGTGCCATTGCCGAGGTATTTACGGGCAAGCAAATTGACGACGACTTGTATGAGGAACTAGAAGCTGCGCTCTTGATGAGCGATGCGGGTGTTGCGGCCACTGAGCACTTACTGGCTGACCTCAAAGCGCGCGTGAAGGCGACAAAGGCCGGCGATTCATCGCAAGTTAAAACGCTACTCATTGATGCCATGACGGAACTGCTCGCACCGCTGCAAGGCTTGCTGGAGTTGGCCTACAAGCCCACCGTGATGATGGTGGCAGGCGTGAACGGCGCAGGCAAAACGACCAGCATCGGCAAGTTGACGTGGCATTTTGCGAGCGCGGGCCATTCGGTTTTATTAGCCGCCGCCGATACATTTAGAGCCGCCGCGCGTGAGCAGCTAGCCGTGTGGGCGGATCGAAACAAAGTCGAGATCATTAGCCAAGCGGGCGCAGACCCATCCAGCGTGTGTTACGACGCAGTGATAGCTGGCAAAGCACGCGGCACCCACCTTGTGATTGCCGACACCGCGGGGCGCTTGCCCACGCAGGCGCACTTGATGGCGGAGCTGTCCAAAATCAAACGCGTGATTCAAAAAGCAGACGAGGGATCGGCGAATCCTGCACCGCACGAAGTGCTTTTGGTGTTGGATGGCAACACGGGGCAAAACGCACTGGCGCAGGCTAAGGCGTTTGATGCTGCCATTGGCGTGACGGGACTCATCATCACCAAACTGGACGGCACGGCCAAAGGCGGTGTGTTGGCCGCCATTGCACTGTGGGCACGCGAGCTTGCGGCAGCAGGAAAAACCGCCCCGCGCGTCTACTTTATTGGCGTGGGCGAAGCCTTAGAGGACTTGCAGCCGTTTGTCGCGCACGAATTCGCACAAGCGTTGCTGAGTTAACACATCAAATGCTCGATCGCCCGCTGGCCAATCGGATCAAGCCCTGCGTTGATGCCACCGCGCAAAGGCTTATCCAGATTGGCCTGCAGGCCGATGCCTTAACTTGGATTGGTTTTTGCCTTGGCCTTGCAAGCAGCGGCTTGATTGCGATTGGAAACTTTTTCCCAGCTCTTGTTTTATTGCTGATTTCACGTGCATTCGATGCCTTGGATGGCGCTGTAGCACGGCTCTCTAAACCTACCGACTTTGGTGGTTTTTTAGACATTACGTTTGATTTCATTGTTTACGCCAGCGTTCCATTAGCGTTTGCCATTCACAATCACACCGCCAATGCGCTCGCCGCTGCGACGCTGCTATTTGCCTTTATGGGGACGGCATCGAGCTTCTTAGCTTACGCCAGCTTAGCCGCCAAACGTTCTCATCCGCCGTCTGCCAGAAAAGCGATTACTTACCTTGGAGGACTCACCGAGGCGTTTGAGACCTTGCTTTGTTTTGCGTTGATGTGCTTCATGCCCCAGCACTTCGCGATGCTTGCCTATGGGTTTGCGGCGCTTTGCGGCATTACCACCCTCACACGGCTCTATGCGGGTTGGCATGACCTTAAAAATTAGCACTCATCCTCCATGAGTGCTAATTTTCGTGTATCCTCGGGTTTTCCCTTGCATTTCATGTTTTAGGAGAATCTATGACATCACAAGCTCTTGCACTGACTGCGCCAGTTAAATCCTGGGGTTTG
>Ga0228699_1001109_pt1 | contig 15289 bp, 14 predicted proteins | sample McNCre217_Aug_MG_FD_178016 | JGI IMG/M metagenome (GOLD analysis project Ga0228699, IMG submission 178016) | Freshwater microbial communities from McNutts Creek, Athens, Georgia, United States - 2-17_Aug_MG | ecosystem: Environmental > Aquatic > Freshwater > Creek | place: USA: Georgia...
CTTCAAATGTCCACTCCAAACAGTAAATATTCTTTTTTTTCAAATGCTGACATCGATGCTATCGATGCAAATCCTCATGTCAATTTTTTTACCCCGGTATTGCATGAGGCAATGAGCTTGGTTGGTTCGCCATCCGCGATTTGTGATGTCGGTTGTGGAAATGGGGTTTTTACGAGCTGCCTGAAGGCGTGGGGTGGGGTGGGACGACTTATTGGTATTGATGGTAGTCCTTATGCGCTTCAGCAAGCGCAGCTTCTCGGGTTTGATGAACTTCGCCTGGTGCAAGACTTTTCGTCCAACTCATTACCATTTGATGACGAAACATTTGAATTTGTCATCAACAAAGATGTACTTGAACACCTCCTTAATCCAGAGGCTCTCGTTGACGAGATGGTGCGAATTACCAAATCGGGTGGGTACTTATTGGTCTCTGTTCCAAACCATTTCCCCATTGCTGGACGATTGCAGCTTCTGTTGCACAACAAAATCGACACTTTTGGGTATTTTCCGAAGGCTCACAGGTGGGATTTTCCCCACATACGTTTCTTCAATAAAACGGATTTTTTATTGTTGATGGAAAGCAAAGGTTTGAAGCCGGTTCACTGCCTTTCGCATCATTTCCCAGCCATCCCTAGGGTCGGGCGGCTTATGACAGAGCGTGCGAGAAAATATCTTTCTCGAAAATACCCGGATGCTTTTGCGGAAGCACATTGTTGGCTTTTTAAAAAATGATATCATTAATCATGCGGCTGGTAAAGTTGTGAAATCTGTCTGCCCAGAAGTCGGGTTCAGGCTGCCGCATAAAGGCGCTTGGCTTGTTAATTTGAAGCACGTAATATTGAAGCGCTTCACTGCGATGCAGAATAAATTTAATATATTAATTTCGATGATATCTGGAGTGGTCGATCTTGGTCAAGGTGTAAATTGTGGTGCTACGGCAGCTCTCTTGCATGCCCTATTATTTTTTCCTTCGAGAAGCGATAGTTACTTCACTCATTCCCTGTCACATTTAATAGATTTAGTTTGAAAACCGCATTTTTCACACAGAACATCAAGCAGGGCGGCCTTGATACTTTTATCTTGAATTTAATCGCGCACTGGCCCGATATTGATGAAGTCGTGCTGTTCTGCAATTCTTCTCATCCTGGGCTCGTCGCGCTGCAAGAGGGCCTCGCGGGTAAAGCGAACGTTGTAGCCTATGATTTTTGGATTGCTCAAGATATTGGAGCTAAGTTCGCACATGCCCCGTTTGCATTTCGTTTGCTGTTTCGCGCGGCATTCTGGCTGTTGGGTTTCCCATATTTAGTGTTTAAGACCTGGCAATTGTTTAGAAGCTTTGGTGTTGATCGACTAATGGTGATTAATGGTGGCTACCCGGGAGGCGATGCCTGCCTTGCAGCAACGATTGGCTGGCGGTGCATAGGTCGGGGTGCGCAAGCTTGGCACAATTATCATAATTTGGTACAGCCTTATTCGCACCAGCCGCTGCGTCGATTTAAGGAGTGGCTTGTTGATCAATGTGTTGTTAAATCTTCTGCCGGCTTTGTCACAGTTTCAAAGGCGTGCATGGCGACACTCTCTGTGCGTTTGCCGCTGGCGGCTGCCGAGCGGTCTTTCATTTATAACGGCATTACACAACTTGGAATCCGATCTGAAACTCCGCTGATGAGCGAATCAGCGCAGCTTGCAGACGAGCAATTGATTCTAATGCCTGCGGTTTACGAGCCTCGTAAGGGGCATGCCTTCATGATTCATGCAATGGAGGAGATTGTTCGTCGTGTGCCGCGAGCGACGCTTCTAATCTGCGGAGATGGCAGTCCTACAGAAGTTGATGTTGTACGCCGTCTACGCGAGGCATCGAGCGTCGCGGAAAGAATCGTTTTGCAAGGGCATCGTCGCGATCTCAGTAATCTTTTGTTATTGGCGGACGTGCTGGTTTTGCCAGCGCAGGAGCAGGAGTCCTTCGGCTATACAGCTGTAGAGGCGATGGCCTGCTCCTGTCCTGTTGTCGTTACAGATGTAGGCGGATTGCCTGAAGTAGTCGACGACGGCGGTAGCGGCTACGTAGTCCCACGTAACGATGGGCACATGCTTGCCGAACGCGTCGTTGCGCTGTTGCAGGATGAGAAGCTGCGCAGGAGGATGGGGGCGGCAGGTGTGCAACGATATATGAAGCGATTTAGCGCGTCACGCATGGCTCTCGAATACTTTTGCCTGCTAGAAAAGACTTCTATAAACGCTGTCCAGAGTAGTTCCTCGGATTGAGCTGTGGCAGTGTTGTAACGTGGTGTTCAAATTAAAAACAGGAGGTAAATCTTGAAAGTAGTCATTCTCTGCGGTGGTTACGGCACGCGAATACGCGATGTCAGTGACAATATTCCTAAACCGATGATTCCTATTGGTCGATTCCCGATCCTTTGGCACATTATGAAGTACTACGCAAGCTACGGACATCGGGATTTCGTGCTCTGCTTAGGTTATAAAAGTCACGTGATTAAAGACTTCTTTCTGAATTACGAAGCGCATACCAAGGATTTCACGATCGACCTCGGGCGGAAGGATAGTATTACCTTTCATAACAATCACGGAGAGTCCGACTGGAGGGTTACGCTAGCTGAAACGGGGCTCGAGGCTATGACTGGAGCGCGCATCAAACGGATCCAGCAGTACGTTGGCGACGAAGATTTTATGTTGACCTATGGGGACGGCGTAGGCAATGTAGATCTCGATGCATTGCACGCGTATCATTGTGGGCACGGTCGCGCGCTCACCGTGACTGGCGTGCGTCCGCCGGGGCGATTTGGCGAGCTTATACATTCCGACGGTGTTATTACGGAGTTCAACGAAAAGCCGCAGGCCGCGGGCGGGCGGATATCGGGTGGTTATTTTGTAGCTACGTCAAAAATATTTAACTATCTGAGTGATGACGAGGATTTGGTTTTTGAGCAGCAGCCAATGCGGGACGTGGTTGCTGACCGGCAATTGATGGTTTTTGAGCACGATGGATTCTGGCAACCGATGGATACAAGCCGAGAGTACCAGTTGTTGAATTCGCTTTATGATAAAGGGGAAGCGCCTTGGGTGCGTTAATAAGAGGTTCAGAATTAAGCGTCTTCCGAGGGAAGCGTGTCTTAGTCACAGGTCACACAGGCTTCAAGGGATCGTGGCTGACACTGTTACTCGACTCACTGGGGGCCGAAGTGATGGGTTATGCTTTGCCGCCAGAGTCCGCTGAAAGCCACTTCGTTCGCTTAAAGATCGAGAAATCGATTCGTCATGTTGCCGCAGATATACGTGATGGAGACCGTTTACGTGTCGAGATGGCTGCCTTTCAGCCCGAAATAGTTTTTCACCTCGCTGCGCAGGCCCTCGTTCGACCTTCCTATGTTGATCCGAAGACTACTTTCGACATAAATGTCGGAGGCGGTGTTAACCTGCTTGAAGCTGTGCGCCAGTGTGAAAGCGTTCGTGCGCTGGTCTTTATCACTTCTGATAAGTGCTACGAAAACCTCGAGTGGATCTGGGGCTACCGCGAGTCTGACGTGATGGGCGGCCATGATCCCTATAGCGCGTCAAAGGGGGCTGTCGAACTCGTTTTTTCATCATATCTCCGCTCTTTCTTCGCGCGGCGATCGAATTTTGGTATCGCCACCGCTCGCGCAGGCAACGTAATTGGCGGCGGTGATTGGGCCGCTGATCGAATCGTCCCTGATTGCATTCGTGCTTTGCGTGGGGGGCAGCCAATCACAATCCGTAGCCCGCGTGCGACCCGACCTTGGCAGCATGTGCTCGAGCCCCTCTCCGGTTATCTCACCTTAGCCGCTAACTTATATGAGTATGGGCACTCATTCGACGGGGCATGGAACTTTGGTCCGCAGGTCGGCGACGTGCGGACCGTGCTTGACGTTGCCAATGCAATTGCTTCTCAGTTTGATGATGGTAAGGTGGTTGTTAATGAACCGCTAAACATGCTTCATGAGGCGAGCTTGTTGCAACTTAATAGTGACAAGGCTCGCCAGCTGCTAAGCTGGGATACGCGTTGGAATTTCGACCAAACGATGGCGTTTACGAGTGGCTGGTATAAAGCGGTGCTTGTTAATGGACGGTCTGCAGATGCAGTTTCAAGAGAGCAAATTTCTCAGTATTACGGAGGAGCGCTGTGATTGATGGGGTAATCGTTACACAGTTAAAACAAATTGTCGATGAACGAGGCAAAATCATGCATATGCTACGTTCCGATGCTGCTCATTTCTCGTCTTTTGGGGAAATCTACTTCTCATCGGTACACCCAGGCGCGATCAAGGGTTGGCACGTTCATCAACGAATGACCCTCAATTATGCTGTGCCGCAAGGATCGATCAAATTCGTTTTATATGACGATAGGCCAGGCAGTAGGACGCAGGGTGCGATTCAGGAAATTTTTCTAAGCCCCGACAATTACTGCCTAGTCACAGTTCCACCTATGGTCTGGAATGGTTTCAAGGGCATCGGTATTGAAACAGCTCTTGTGGCCAACTGCGCAAGCATTCCTCACGATCCGGATGAGATCGATCGCAAGGATCCTTTCGATCCTTCGATTCCTTATGATTGGGCGATAAAACATCGATGAAAACGAATATATTGTTAACAGGTGGCCTAGGCTATATCGGAGGACGGTTGGCGCTGGCTTTGCGCGATGCTGGGCATGTCGTGCATTGTGGAACGCAGCGAAGGGGATTATTCGCCCCGTCGTGGTTTTCAGACATGCAAATGGCTCATCTCGACTGGCAGTCGATCGAATCTTTGGCCCAGGCATGCAAGGAAGCCGACTGCGTGATCCATCTCGCGGCGATGAATGAGGTTGAGTCGATGCGTGATCCCGTAGGCGCTTTGCAAATGAACGGACTCGCTAGTTTGCGCCTGCTCGAAGCAGCTAAACGAGCGGGGGTAAGACGTTTCATATACTTCTCGACTGCTCATGTTTACGGTAGTCCGCTGCTGGGAAGTATCGATGAGTTTACGCTGCCAAGACCTGTTCACCCCTATGCAATCACGCACAAGGTTGCCGAGGATTTCGTACTGGCAGCTCATGACAGCAAGCAGATCGAAGGCATTGTCATCCGTTTGTCCAATGGTTTTGGTGCGCCAGTAACGTCAGAAATCGATCGCTGGACCTTGTTGGTGAACGATCTGTGCCGGCAGGCTGTAACGACAGGAGAGTTGCGACTGAACAGTTCGGGATCGCAGGTGCGCGACTTCATCACCTTGGGAGATGTTGCTCAGGCTGTGAATCATATGCTGCAACTAGATGCTGATCAGCTAGGCGATGGCTTGTTTAATCTGGGAGGCGGCAGGGCCATATCTATTCTTGAAATGACAGAAAAAATTGCAGCGCGCTGGCAGGTGTTGACAGGATGCGCAATTGCCATATCTCGACCATCAGGCGACGGCGTACCCTCCCCTGTCTTGAACTACCGGTGCGACAAACTGGCGGCAACAGGGTTTCGGCTCACTTCGCATGTTGATAGTGAAATCGATAATACGCTGAAGCTGTGCCTGCAGGCCTTTGGAAAGTAATGAAAGACGTGCTCAATCCAAGCCTTTCTATTATCATCCCGACATACAATCATGCCCGCTTCTTGCGCACCGCGCTCGACTCAATCTGCGCACAAACGTTCAATGACTGGGAAGCGATTATCGTTAACAACTTCTCAGAAGACGATACTGTTGCTGTTGTTAAATCGTACGATGATCCGCGCATCCGGATAGTCAATTATGCAAATCATGGTGTTATCGCAGCAGCGCGTAATCATGGGTTATCGCTGACTCAAGCACCGTATGTCGCCTTTCTCGATTCGGATGATTGCTGGTACCCCGAAAAGCTTCAGCGGTGTTTTGATAAGTTGGCAAAGGGCTACGATCTGGTGTGCCATGCAGAAGTCTGGGTGGGGCCAGGTGAGAGGCGGCGTACTGTTTACTACGGACCTGACGCTCGAGCAACGTATGAGAGTCTGCTGCTGGACGGAAACTGCATCTCCACATCGGCGGTGGTGGTGCGCCGTGGATGGCTAGAGCGTGCAAAGGGCTTCAGTATCCAGCTAGAATTCGTTACTGCTGAGGACTACGATTTATGGCTGAAGATGGCGCACAATGGCGCTAAGATCGCTTTTGTTAATGAAGTGCTGGGCGAATATCTGATCCATGACGACAATCAAAGTCGGGTCGCGTTACGCAATATGCAGGCGGTGTTGGCCGTATTTGAGCATCATCGAACAGCTCTGAATGGTCAAACGTATGCTAGGCGCTTACGCCGTCGAGAGGCGGTAATCATGTATAGCGGGGCGCGTGCCTTGCAGGATAGTGGTCAATATCGCCAAGCTTGGCGATATTTCTTTAAGGCTGTGGTTCATTATCCTTGGGTCCTCCGTTTTTATGCCGCGATGGTTTTCAATGCTTTTGGACGGCGCCCTTGAGCGGGCATTAAGATGAATTTTCGTCGTTTAATAGCGCGATCTATCTCGGAAATGGTTGCAGGTGTTTCTTGGATGCGTGAGCCTGTTGGGGGTTTGCGTGTACTTATGTACCATGCCATCGGTTCTCCGGCCCTCGGTGACGCCCTAGGATTGTTTTCCTTGACGCCGGAACGCTTCCGGCGGCACATGACCACGCTGGCAAATCGAGCGCCTGAGTCGATTTGCCAGCTTGACAAAGCGGCGCTCGGCACGAACGAGGCGCGGATCGTGATTACCTTTGACGATGGTTACCTCGATAATCTGGAGGTCGCAGCGCCGATCCTCAGCGAGTTGGGATTGCCCTTTACCGTATTCGTAACCTCCGAGTTTGTGCGCAAAGGTAAAGCCGGATTTCTCTGTCCCGTTACCTTACGTATGTTGGCAGCAGTGCCTGGAGCTCGGATAGGCGCTCACGGCGCGACCCATGTTGCCTTGACGCAGTGTGACGACCAAACCTTGAGCAACGAACTAAATTCGAGTAAGCATTATCTGGAAGATGTGATCGGTTGCGAGGTGCGGACACTGGCCTATCCTTATGGCGCTGCCAATCGCCGGGTCAGGGATGCTGCCGAGGCAGCAGGATATCAATTGGGTGCCTGCAGCCAAGCAGGCATCAATCAGCCAGAACGCGATCCACTATTGCTTGCGCGGACTGAAATCGTTTCTTATGATGATGTACGCGTTTTTTCCCAAAAGTTGCATGGTGACTGGGACTGGTATCGCTGGCGTAGACAGGATCCATCATGCCTCTGAATTTTCCGGTGACGCTTGTTATCCCGATTCTTAATGAGGCAGAGTCGTTGCCCGAGTTATTACTAAAGATCAAGGCGCAGAGCCATCGACCTGACGAGATCATCTTTTGTGATGCTGGATCAACCGACGGCAGTACGGCTTTGATCGATGCCTGGTGGCGTGCAGAGTGCTGGGATGGTGCGGCTTGCCACGTGCTGGCGCGGCCGGGCGCGATGCCCGGCGCCGGGCGGAATGCCGGTGTGCGTGCTGCACGCAATGACTGGATCGCCTTTATCGATGGAGGCATAACGCCGGCCAGCGACTGGCTGGAGCAGCTGTGTCGGCATGCACAGAAGATGCAGGTGTTAGCGGTATTCGGTGTTTGTCACTTTTCTGCGAACCACTCTTTTCCAAAGGCTGTTTGTGCCTTGTCTTATGGACACGGTGCGATCCATCCTGTGATTCCTGCATCCTTGTTTGCTCGAAGGGTGTTTGCAGAGAGCGGATATTTCCCCGTAAATCTTAGGGCAGCTGAGGATTTGGTTTGGATCGCAGCCTTTCAGAAGCGTTTTGGGGCGAGAGAAGTTTGCTCAGCGGCACAGGTTAGTTATATTTACTTTCCGACGGGTTGGCGCGAAGTTTTTCGCAAATGGCGGGTGAGTGAGTTGCATCGGGTGCTTGCTGGGGTGCGTATAAGTCAACAAGTGATGTATCTATTTGGATTGCCCGCCCTTTATGCCCTAGTTGCTATTGATGAGGGTGTCTTTGGCGCAGTGTTCCTTGCGTATCTTATTTTGCGCGGCATAGTTGATCCGATTCGGCGTAGCCAAGACAAACCTTGGTGGTCAGGGAAATTCGCTGCAGTGTTTGTTGCAATACCGCTCGCGGCGTTGCTCGACATTGCAAAATGGATCGGGATTGTTCAAGGTATTGGAGCCAGGTTGTTAGCTGTGTTCGGTTTTGGTAGGGAGCGGAATGTCAACCTCTGAAGTCTGGCAGCCGACATTCGTCGGTGAGGGACGGGTTCGTTATTACAGTTTGGCGCGTCATGCTTTGATCGAAGCGTTACGCTTGGCTGATGTGCGGCTGGGGAGTCGCGTTTTGCTGCCTGAATACTTGTGCCGCGACTTGCTGGCCCCGTTGCATCTGTTGGGGGCGACCCCGTGCTGGTACGCGGTTGCTCCCGACATGACGCCGGCGGCATCGTCTTCTGAATGGCCATTAGCTGATGTTGTGCTGGCGGTGAATTATTTCGGTTTTGCTCAGGATTTAGAGCCGTTTAAGGACTACGCGCAACGAACAGGGGCTGTTGTAATTGAGGATAATGCGCACGGTTATCTGAGTCGTGATGCAAATGGGCTATGGCTGGGTTGTCGCACCAGTCTTGGTGTATTTAGTTTACGAAAAACCTTGCGAATTCCTGATGGCGCCGCGTTGTGGGCCGGTCCGTCGTATGGGGTCTACGACTTTCCCGTCCAAGCTGAATTTGACAGTATTGGGGTTTATCCTATGCAGCTAGTTAAGGCTCGCCTTCGAAGCTTGCCGCTAGTGGGGGAGTTCGCCTATCGGCTCCCGACTACTGCGGTCCGCTGGTTGCGTAAGTGGCGAACGGGGAGCGACATTCCCGTCCCTGATCATGGGGCGGAGCAGACGCTGCCGGCCCTAGCTAATCCCTGGGCTGGGCTGTTGTCCGCTTTGTCTGCAAATGACGTCTTGGCGGAAATCGCGCGGCGACGTGCAGCATATGCCAGCTGTGCGGAGGTAGGCGAACAAGTGGGGGCAATACCAGTTTTTGCAGATTTGCCAGTCCATTGTGCGCCATACGCTTATGTTTTTCGGGGTGATGCAGATGCACAGGATGGCATGCGCCTTTATGCAGTGCGCAATGGATTCGACCTAATCAGTTGGCCCGATTTGCCAACAGCGATTGTCGGCAACGCACCAGAACATTACCGAAACGTATTCATGGTCAATTTATTATGGTAATTTGGGAACAATATCGAGGCCTCGCTGAGGAATGGGATGGGTACATCGATTCCATGTCTGGTAATTTTTATCAGACCTATGGATGGGGTGAGGTGCGCAGCTTGGCTGGCTGGTTACCATTACGTCTACTTGCTCGACGCGGTGAACAAATCGTCGCAGCTGCGAGTGTTCTTGTTAAGCGCAGATTCGGGCTGGCCGTTTGCTGGCTTCCTGGTGGTCCGATCGGTACCAGCGAAGTGCTTGATGGTGGATTTCGTACCATTCTAGGTAGTGTGCTGGGCACCCGGTTGATCTACTGTCGCATTAGTTTACTTCGAGTCGATCGGGTAGGGGAAGCAGCCTTCTTGGCTAGCTCCGGCTGGCAACGCCCAGCTGTTGCAATGAGCAGCGGCTTGACAATGCTATACGAGCTGACGGGTGATGAACCCGAGCGCCTGAAGCGAGCCAGTGGTAACTGGCGTCACAATCTCAAGCGCGCTGCTCGCTACAGTCTAACTGTCGAACATTGGGAAAAACCAAATCAAGATGCCATCTCGGCGCTATATCGCGAAATGGAAAATCTTAAATCTTTGCCAGTTCAACATAGTGCGGCGGAACTTGCCGCGATTTTCGAGCTGTGCAGAGAAAGGGTTGTCGTTTTTCGATGCCTAGATGGAGCGGGTAGATTACTAGCAATCAGAGCGGCTGGTCTGTGTGGGGTCACGGCTATGGATTTGTTGGCTGCGGCGGGCGGGGACGCACGCAAGATGTATGCCTCGCATGCGACGCTGTGGGCACTACTAGGACATTGCAGTCAGCTTGGTTTGCGTGAATATGATCTAAGCGGAGTCGATCCGACAGGCAACAAGGGTGTGTTCGACTTCAAGCATGGAACCGGCGCTAAACTAATCGAATGTCTTGGCGAGTGGGAGTGGTCCTCGGTGCCTGGCTTATGCCAGATAGTCAATTGGTGGGTAAGGCGAAACTTTGGGATTCACTGATTTATTCGTAATTCCAACGATTCATTTATTGGATTGCACGTAAGATCGATTGATCTTAAAGTAATGCAGGCTAGATTTGAACATGCAGTTAAAGTGTTTTTGGCTGTTAACTGGATGATTAATCGTCACTCGCATTATAAGAGCGGTATGACTTAACTAAAGGCGAGAGTGCGGTTGTACAGATAGTGCTGCTAACATGCCATCCAGATAATAAATCTTCTGATGATTGAGTGTTGTTTAATTAACCCTGACGGTGCTTGAAGAACTCCGGACTCGTAATGAAGCTAGCAGTCAGCACAATAAAATAGGCGCTTGCTAAGCACAGGCCTGCCCAATCAGTTCCTACTCATAAAAGGTGTCTTATAGTCATTGCGATAAATGTATATCACATTTCGTAATTTTCAAAATAATTCACCGCCCGCTAAAGTTAATAAAAAAAGTGAATAATATAACTGCTGTTGCAATAGTTGGCTCGTATTTTTCATTCTCTTATTTTTCAATTTTTGAGTTGTTTGGAATAAGAGCGGGGGTGCAGTTGGTATTTGTTGTTATCGTGTGCGTGCTTTGCTTGATTTTAATGATGCATGTTAAATCAATTAGAATTGATGCCTATGCTGCATACTTGGGTATGCTTGCTATATTTGTTGCAATAAATAAAGTAGAAGACTCAATATTGTATACACTTCTATATTCTCTTGTGGTTTATTTTGTATTAATTAATTCAGATGTGGAATTAAGAAGAAAAGTGATTAAGTTTACCAGTTTAGCTTTAATGATACTTGCAAGTTTGGCTATTGTTCAGTTTTTTGTCATGCTTATTTTTGGCTCTGTAATTGCAAAAGATTTAGCATTGTTTAATGATGCATATCATGGCGCTGATAGGATAATTTTATTTGATCCAAGTGCATATGGTACAAATGAATATTCGTGGCTAAGGCTGCTTGGCTTTACTGATCTAAAAAGCTATAAGTTTGGGCTATTTGAATTTTTTAACGTACGAAGTTTTATTCATGAACCGTCACTAGCGCTTTCAATTTTTTATCTGCCAGTAGTTGCGACGCTCGTTACAAAGTGTAGTAGCAGATTTGTCAGTGCAGTAATTCTAGTTTTTTGTTTGCTCACATTTTCATGGGGTATTTATCTTGCGCTGGCTATAGCTGTTATTATTAAATCAATAATGAGCATTAGGAAAAGATTTCCATTGATGATATTTTCTTTTGTATTTATAGCTCTTTTATTTATATATATATTTATACCGCCTGATGTTGCGTATCAGTTTGATGTGGATAAGGAGGTGAAATTCGAATCAAACCTTGGGCGGTTGATGGTGATTTCATATGCGCTGCACAAAGAGCCGCAATTGGTGTTTGGAAATTCGGATTTAATTCGAGCCCCGTTGGGAATGATGACATACTCTTTCTATTATGGGGGGGCGGTTTTGTTTGGAGCTTGTTGTGTTTTGTTTTTTAAAATAATTAAATGGGCTTCAAATATTAATAAGATGCATGGAAGTCAAAAGATTGGCGTCGCAATGCTTATGTCATATTTGATGCAAGTTTTGATTTTTAACGAATATGGATTAATAACACCGATAGGGATTATTACGTTGGGATTGTTATATCGATATTTAGGCGATCAATATCGATAAGGGTAGCAATTTTGGATGTCTATTTTTGCGTAGTTAACTATGGCTTTGAGTTGCTTTTCCGATGTGAATTTTTCTAGCTATACGAACAAAGTATGCGACTGGTTTTAAATTTCAATGTCATTTAAAATTTCTATGTTTTCACGGGATGAGCGAACTCGTGTTCTTTTCCGGAAAAGTTGGGAAGCGGCAGCAATCAACAGTGGGGCAGATTTAAGAATATTCTGCCGAAATTTTGGCCTCTTCAACTTATTAAAATCAATTTGCAGATTTATTTTTGCGCAGCCTGCAAAGAGAGTCGTGTTTGGAACGACTGAGATTTTATTGTATGCTCTTTTCTCGACCAATAAAGATGTTTGGGTATTTACTGGACTTGGAAGACTTTTGTTGAAAAATGATAGTTTTTCAGACTATATAAAAATATATTTGCGTATGCTTTATAAAAAACAACTTATAGTCGTTCTTAATGTTCATGATAGAGATTTTATCTGTAGTTTTATAGCCGCCGAACCGGTTGTACTTGAAGGGGAGGGGTACCCTTTTAAAGATCGATATAAAGAAAAAGAAATAAAGTCTAAGACAAGCGAAATTAAATTCGCATACGTTGGGCGTCTATTAAAGAGTAAGGGCGTTGACAAGTTGGTTGAGGTTTTTTCTGTTGCATCGCAAAAAGATTGGACATTGCTTGTGGTCGGTGATGCAGACTTCTCAAATATGGATTCCGTTTCGCGCAGTGTATTAAAGAATAGCGCAGATCGTTCGGTTGGTAAAATTATTTATACGGGCTTTAGTCGTGAAGTTTCATCTATTTTAGAAAGCGTTGATGTATTAATATCAATGTCGGAAAGAGAGGGCCTTCCTTTTGCTATCTTGGATGGGGTGGTTTCAGGGGCTCATTTGGTTTTATCTCCTGTGCCTGGACATCTTGCATTTAGTGGATTACCTGGAGTTACCTTCGTCAAACCGGATAATCTCTCAGAGATATTTCATAATTTTTCAGTAAATCCATTGATGGTTAAAAAATTTGATGGTCTAAGCAGATATATAGAATGCAAGAAAAGATTTGGACAAACGATAATTATTGAAAAAATTAAAATGATTCTTAATTCATAAAAAAATTATGTCTAATTTAAAGGAATGTTAATTTAAAAGTATGCCTATTCTTTGGGGCGAAAACACAAATATCATAAAACCAAGTTGGCAGTCAGTGCTGGCCATATTTTTGGTCAGTTTAATTGCCGATTAAAGATAAAATCTTAAAGGATTTCAATTTATGAATCGATCAACAAGGCGACTCATTTTGCTTGAGCTTAATGAGCTTAATTTTGATGTGGTTGAAAAGTATATAGCATCGGATGCTGCAAGGTTCCCTGCTCTTGGAAGGTTGTGTGAAGGGCCAAGAGTTCGAACTTCTTGTGAAACTCAATACGAGGAGCTGGAGCCATGGATTCAATGGGCCTCTGTGCATACTGGTAAAACCTACGCTGAGCATGGAATTTTTCGTTTGGGGGATATTGTAGGTTCTGAAATTCCACAAATATTCGAGCTGGTGGAACAGGCGGGCTATAAAGTAGGGGCGATTTCTGCAATGAATGCAGAAAACAGACTTAAGCACCCATCGTATTTCATACCCGATCCATGGACCCAGACGCCTTCTGACGCTTCTTGGTGGAGCCAGTCACTGACAGCGGCGATTTCGCAAGCGGTAAATGACAATGCTCAATCCAAAATTACTTTATTGTCCGCATTACGGGTAATTTTCGGATTGATTCGTTTTGGTCGTGTGAGTCACTATCGAAAATATTTTAAATTAATTACTGGTAGTCGTAAAAAGCCATGGATGAAAGCCTTGGTCTTGGATTTGTTGCTCCACGATGTTCATTGGAGTATGTTTAACTTCAAGAAAACGAATTTTTCAACTCTTTTTCTAAATGCCGGAGCGCATATTCAGCATCATTATTTTTATAATGCTATGCCGCTTCGAGGCGAAATGCCATATAAAAATCCGACTTGGTATGTCAGTGATGACGAAGACCCATTGGCCGATGTTTTGAGTTTGTACAATTTGATTGTCGGTGAATATTTTGAGCGAAAAGATACCGATGTGATATTGGCCACTGGATTGACGCAAAAGCCATATGACAAAGTAAAATTTTATTATCGCCTTAATTCGCATGCGGAATTTTTGAATAGTTTGAATATAAATTTCACTGATGTTTTTCCTCGTATGACACGAGATTTTTCGATAGAATTCAAAGATGAATTGCAGGCTCAAAAAGCTCAAAGAGTTCTGGCAAGTGTCTACGTTGAAAAGGATGGTATCCCCCTTTTTGGCGAAATTGACAATCGCGGTAATAATTTGTTTGTCACACTGACATATCCGCATGAAATTACAAGTTTAATGCATTATGTAGTGAATGAGCGCAAAGCGCTGCTGATGCCGAAAGTTAGTTTTGTCGCCATTAAAAATGGTATGCATCAAGGAGACGGGTTTGCGTTCTTCACTCCTGGAGTTTCAAATTATGGGCTTGCTGATGGAGCACATGTTTCAAAAATATTCAAAACTATTTTGCGTTACTTTGGAGTTGCTTGAGATGTACAATAAAGCCAGAATATGAGCATAGCCTTGAGCAGGTTTATGATTAATCTGACGATGTGCAAATGCTGGGTGTTAGGAAAATTGCATTCAAAACAATGAATCTAGCATTACTAGAAGGCAGAGAGCGCGGATTGATAGCGATGCGAATTTTAGTGGCTCTAATGACTATTGTGAAATATAAGGCAGGAGCGATAACTATAATTTTGAAATTATACACATTCCATTGGATCATTAGCCCCGCCAGCGTTGTTCGGGGGAGTTAATCTGTAACCGAGCATCCCGACCGAGCTGGATTCCGGAGTTAATCTCAATAAGAAAAATTGAATTTAAGGTTGATGTGAATAAAGATGTTTTTTTGAGAAGATCAAGCGCGGCGTGGGAGCAAATTGTTCCATTTTTAATAGGGGTTGGTTTTTTGCTTTCAATTAGCACCAATCTAAGAATTGCGGCCTTCCCTGTTGGGCCTGGCGAGCTACTGTTGGTTGTACTTGCCGCTGTGGGGGTGCTTTACGGCAAGCCTTGGCGACTATGCAAAACGCCTGTGGTTTTATTTTGGTTACTTGTATCGATGGGCATGTTACTCGGCTCTTTAGTCGAAACCCCAAGAGGGTCCTTGGCTGCGCATCATGCCATGGCGTATGCATTTACTGCCACCGTGACCATTGGTATGGTTGCGTTACTGGCTAAGTTGAGTGATGTGGCTTTACGTCGTCTTATTTATTGGCTATGTACGTTGACGGCAATTGGCTTGTGGTCTGGCTTTGTGGTTTACGTGTCGGGTGATGTGCAGCTTGCTCAAAAACTGTACATGACTGACGCTGGTGACGTTCGTTATTCTGGCTGGTCGATTAACCCG
>Ga0228699_1001116_pt1 | contig 15208 bp, 14 predicted proteins | sample McNCre217_Aug_MG_FD_178016 | JGI IMG/M metagenome (GOLD analysis project Ga0228699, IMG submission 178016) | Freshwater microbial communities from McNutts Creek, Athens, Georgia, United States - 2-17_Aug_MG | ecosystem: Environmental > Aquatic > Freshwater > Creek | place: USA: Georgia...
GTACCACTTCCGCCTGCTGACCAGGTTGATGAACCTGCAGCCAAGCCAGGGCGGGTGCTGCTGTGGCCCAAGCACCAGGTGCTCGGCGATGCCCTGGAACTTGCGGCTGAGCGGTACAGGATGACGACGGAGGCGCTGGCGGGCGTGGATGCCGCTGCTGGCGTCAGCCATGATGACGTAGTGGCCTGGGCTGCGACGCTTGGCACCGACAAGCGCGGAACACTGCCCGAATGACGCTCCCACGGACGCAGACCGCGAAGGTTGACCAGAGCCGCTGGTGTGGGGCGTGTAGCCGGTGAACCTGGCCGAAGCAGCAGAGGTGTTTCAATGAACAACGGCCCCGCCGGACCTACTGGTGCAGCAGCCGTAGGTCGATGCACGCTTCATTGAGGCCCATCCTGAACCTGCCTTTCCGTTTGGTGAATATCCAGAAAATGGCATCCGCTGCGAAATCACCAAAGGCGCGACCATGTGAACATGGCCCTCAAGTCACACAGGCCGTAGCCGTCGACCTCGCCTGATACCGGCTCACATCAACCCAAATGCTCCAACCCAGGGTTGAACGCCACCTCCCAGAGGTGTCCATCTGGATCTTGGAAGTAACCGGCGCGCCCGCCATAGAAGGTCGCGCCAGCGGGTTTGATCAGCTTGGCGCCGGAGTTCACCGCCAGTTGCAGGATCTCGTCGACCTCCTGTGCCGCCTCGACGTTGTGGGCCAGGCAGCTGTGGGTGGCACTGGCTCCTGTCTGGGGCAAGCCGCTGTCGTGCGCCAGGCTCGCGCGCGGCCACAAAGCCAAGAGCAAACCTCCAGTCAACCGAAAAAAGCACACCGCACCATGAGGGATGTCTTCGCCCACGATGCCGGAAGTGGGCCAACCCAGGCCATCGCGGTAGAAACGCATGGCGCGATCCAGGTCGTCGACCCCCAGGGTGATGATGGCAATGTGGGGTTTCATCTCGGGAGGGAAATGAGGATTTGGGTTTGGAGCAACCCCCGGGAAGGGGTTTGTGCACGCCGGCGAAGTTCGCAAACTGACCGAATGGCCACACCAAGCATTGTGCAACCCAGGTCACCCGCCTCGGCGCCGCAAACAACAACCAGGCCGAGCTTGGTTACCAGCCCACAAGCCCCGCGTCTGCTTGATCAGGTGCGCGAAAAGGTGCGCTACCTGCACTACAGCATCCGCACCGAAGAGGCCTACCTGTATTGGGTCAAGGCCTACGTGCGCTTTCACCAGTTGCGTCACCCCAAAGACCTGGGGGCCCCTGAGGTCGAGGCCTTCCTCACCCACTTGGCCACCCAACGCCAGGTGGCGCCGGCCACACACAAACAGGCCTTGTCTGCGCTCATCTTCTTGTACGACAAGGTGTTGGGCTTGCCCGTCCCCTGGCTGGAACGCATCGGCCGCCCCACGTCACAGCGCAAGTTGCCAGTGGTGCTGTCGGTGCCCGAGGTCCAAACACTCATGACGGCTTTCGAGCCTCGCCATCAGTTGTTGGCACAACTGCTCTATGGCACCGGAATGCGGCTGATGGAAGGCTTGCGCCTGCGCATCAAGGACATCGATTTCACCCACCAGACGGTGGTCGTGCGCGAAGGCAAGGGCGCCAAAGACCGTGCGGTCATGTTGCCTCAGCGCCTGATGGGGCCGCTGCGTGAGCACCTGGGGCGGGTGCGGGTGCGCTTCGAGGCCGACCGCGCCGCGCAGCTGTCAGGGGTGTGGGTGCCCCATGCCCTCGAGGGCAAGTTTCCCAGGTTGGGCGAAACCTGGGGGTGGCAGTGGGTGTTCCCGGCCGAGCAGCCCGGCGTGTGTCCGCGCACCGGTGTGATCAGGCGCCACCACATCCAGGATGTCACCTTCCAGCGGAGCTTCAAAAAAGCGGTGCGTCTGGCGGGCATCGACAAGCCGGCCACCCCGCACACCTTGCGCCATTCGTTCGCCACGCACCTGCTGCAGGCCCGCTACGACATCCGCACCGTGCAAGAGCTGCTGGGGCATGCCGACGTGAGCACCACCATGATCTACACGCACGTGTTGAAGGTCGGGGGCGGCGCCGTGCAGAGTCCGATCGATGCCTGGTGAATGACTGCTGCGCCAGGCCGCCCGAAAGTTCAGAGGATGAGCACCATCGTGAGCCGGTCGAAGTAGCGCACCTGGCCCGGCCCGTCGATCAGCTTGATGGCATGCGGACGCACGCCGCAGGGCTGGAAGCCGGCGCGCTCGTACAGGCGCACGGCCTGCTTGTCGGCGCTGTTGACCTGCAGCACGATCTGCTCCAGACCCAAAGCCTGGCGGGCCTCGGCGATGGCGGCCTTGAGCAACGAGGTGCCGATGCCCCGGCCCTTGGCGCGTGGGTCGACCATCATCGAGCTGAGCTCGGACGTGTGCCGCAATTTGGCCAAGCTGGCGCGCTCCACGCCGATGACGCCCAGCAACTCCTGCTGGTCCCAGGCGCCCATCAGGAAGGTGCCGCCCAAGGTGTCGGCCAGGCCAAGCCGGCCCACGAAGCTCTCCGGCGGACGGGCGCGTTCGCTGTCCACATCGGCATCGAAGGCCTCGGGGTGCAGGGTCAGGCCTTGGTCGCGCAGGCGCTTGTAGTCGCTCAGGTCAGCCGGCGTGATCCGGGCGATGCGGATGGGCCGGTCAGCGGTGGTCATTCAGGGACTCCAGAGCGTTGAGGTTGGCGAAAGCCATCGGGTCGGCGAAGGATACGCGATGCCAGCGCAGGCCGCAGAGCCAGCGGGAGACTTTTCGCTCGCCCGCGTCAAACTGCTGTGTCAAAGCCGGCAGGCTGCGCCGGTGCACCAGTGCGCAGACCCAGTGATCGCGCGACTCGCCATGGGCGTCCAGGGTGTGGGGCACCACGGCGTCGGCGTCGGTGGCAAGCGCGGTGGCCAGCAGCCGGTCGATCAAGTCGCCGGGCAAGCTGGGGCTGTCGCAGGGCAACACCTGCAGCCAGTCGGTGTGGGCCTGGCGCGCCAGGCTCAGGATCCCGGCCAGCGGGCCGCCGGCCGTGGGCAGATCGGCCGCATCGGGCCAGACGGCGGACGAGCCAAGCTGCGCCGCGGCGGAGCGCGTGGCCCACGGAGCGGTCAGGGCTTGGTAGCGGTCAAGGTTGCGGTTGGCCGAGACCAGCACCTGCGCGCAGCGGGGCGCAAAGCGCTCAAGCACGTGCCAGACCAAAGGCTGGCCGCGCCAGGCCATCAGCCCTTTGTCAGCGCCGCCCATGCGGCGGCCCTCGCCGCCAGCCAGCACACACAGGGTCACGTCGGACAGCAAGGGGGCCTGACGCTCAACCACCGATGTAGCTCATCTCGATGCGCGGGCTGCGCATGGCCGCCGTGCCTTCGGCTTGCGGCGCATGGGGCTGCGGCGCCTCAGCCTGACGCAACTCAGAATAGCGGTCTTGTCGGCGCTGCCACAGTTGACGCAGGCTGTCGGCCAGTTCGCTGTCATCCCAGGGGGACTCGGCCCGCAAGGCGGCACGCAGGTCATGGCCCTGGCTGGCGAACAGGCAGGTGTATAAGCGGCCATCGGTCGACAGGCGCAAGCGGTTGCAGTCGCCACAGAACGCCTGGGTCACGCTGGAGATGAAACCCAGCTCGCCCTGGCCGTCGGCATGGGCCCAGCGCTCAGCGGTTTCGCCCACATGTGTGGCCGACAGCGCGGTCAGCGAGAACTCGGTGCGCAGCCGCGCCAGCACCTCGGCGCTGGGCATCACCTGGTCCATCTGCCAGCGGTTGGTCTGGCCGACGTCCATGAACTCGATGAAGCGCAGCACGACGCCGCGGCCACGGAAATGGCGCGCCATCGGCAAAATCTGTTGGTCATTGACGCCGCTCTGGACCACCATGTTGACCTTCACCGGGCCCAGGCCCACGGCCTGCGCGGCGTCGATGCCCGCCAGCACGTCGGCCACGTTCACGTCAGCGTCGCTCATGCGCGCAAACAGGTCGGCGTCCAAGGCGTCCAGGCTCACCGTCACGCGGTGCAGGCCGGCGGCTTTGAGCGCTGCGGCCTTGCGCGCCAGCAGCGTGCCGTTCGTGGTCAGCGCCAGCTCCAGCGGGGCGCCGTCGGGCGTGCGGAGTTCAGCCAGCTGGGCGATCAGGTCTTCGAGGCCTTTGCGCAGCAGGGGCTCGCCGCCGGTCAGGCGCAGTTTGCGCACGCCCAGCGTGGCCATCACGCGGGCCACCCGGGTGATCTCTTCAAAGCTGAGCAACTCGCGGTGGGGCAGGAAGGCGTGGTCTTTGCCAAAAGCCGAGCGCGGCATGCAGTAGCCGCAGCGGAAGTTGCACCGGTCGGTCACCGAGATGCGCAGGTCGCGCAGTGGCCGCTGGCGTGCATCGCGCACAGGTCCAGGCTGAGGCGCTGTACCCAGGGGCCTGGGCAAAGGCAGCGCCATGGCCGCAGCCGGTTCGGTGACCACGGCGATGGGGATGGGGCGCGGGGTTTCAGGCAGGGACATGGGACAACTCGCTCAACATTGTGCGCGAGAAGCGCCATGACCGCCTTGCTGCCGGGCAAAACCCTGCGCGTTGCACTGGTGCACGGCTACAGGGAGAAGGGGCAGCCGGGCGAGCCAGCCAGCCTCAGTTGTTGGCAGCGTTGGCGGCCGCATTGGCGGCGTTGGCCGCGCGGGTGCCCGCCAAGCCGGGTGCACGGCGAGCACCGTCGTAGCGCTGCTGCCAGTAGGCTTCGCGGAGGTCTTCCACGCGCACCTTGGCGCCCGCCCTTGGCGAGTGGATGAACTTGTTGTCGCCGATGTAGATGCCGACGTGCGAGAACGTGTTGCGCAAGGTGTTGAAGAACACCAGGTCGCCGGGCTTGAGCTCGGCGCGGGTGACCGGCTGCAGGTCAGGCGAGTTGGCTTGTTCGGCTGCACGACGCGGCAGGATCAGGCCCACCGTGTTTTCGAACACGTGTCGGGTGAAACCGCTGCAATCGAAGCCCGTGTCGGCGCTGGTACCCCCGCGGCGGTACGGCACGCCGAGCAAGGACATGGCGCTCACCACCAGGTCAGACGCCACGTCGGTCGCGCGGCTGCGCACCTGTTGCGCCATCTCGACCACGGGTTTGGTGCTGGGCAGCAGACCCTTGTCGTTGAGGAATTTGAGCACCGGGTCAGCCGAGTCGGTGGTTTTCGCCACGCCGGTGCTGTTGTTGCTGGTGGTGGCGCTGATGAGCTTGGGCAGCAGGTCAGCCGGCAGCCACGACAGGTCGCGTTCGCCTTCTTTGGGCTTGGCGCCCACCTCGGCCGTTTGTGCGGCCGTCGCCGGCGCGCCACCACTGCCCGCGTTGCCGCCCGTGTGGCCAGCGGCCGGGGCGGGCAAGTTCAAGGGGGCATTGGCCGGGCTGACGGTGGTCGCGGTCGGCTGCGCCACCTGGGCAACGGCGACGTTGCCAAGTGCCATCCAGGTGCACAGCAGGGCGCACACCCAGCTCGCGCGGAGAACAGACCGGTTCCAAAAATGCATGGGTCGCAAATCTAGTGGCGCTGCGCGCCGACGTCAACCTCGAAAAATCAAGGGTTTAGTGAGATTAGCACCAAATGTTGCGTCTTTCTCCCTGGCTGCACATCGGAAATTCCACGGGGTGAAGCGCCTCGGTGTGCTGCTGGGCCTTGACGCTGAGCAAGAAGCAGGCCGCGCATCAGGGATAGCCTGGGGGCATGGTCAGTCCGATCTGACCTGACACCCCACACACTGAGGAGCACACCATGTCGCGCGCCGTCACCCCGAACGCATCCCCGATCACGCCGGCCAGCTTGGAGCAGCTGCGCCTGCGCCTGCAGGAGATGCACGCCGAGCTGGACCAGCGCGAGGCGGAGTTGCGCGAGCGCCTGGCCATCCCGCCCTCTGAAAGCAGCAACGCCTTCATCGCCGGCTCAGAGGCCGGGCTGGCTGCCGAGGCCCAAGACGAGGTGATCGCGCAGATCCACCACGAAGATGGCTTGCTGCACGATGTGAACGCGGCCTTGCAGCGCCTGAAGGACGGGCACTACGGCGCGTGCGCCGATTGCGGCGAGTCCATCGAGCTGGCCCGATTGCATGCGGTGCCGTGGACCACGCATTGCCTGAGCTGCCAGGAGCAGACCGAGAAGCAGGCCGCCCCGCTCAGGCAGCGTCTTCACGCATGATGGCGTCGATCTGTTCGCTCAGCTCCAGCCAGGCCATCTCGGCGGCCTCGATCTGATCGCCCAGCACCTTCAGGCGCTTGCCCACGTCGGCAAAGGCCGAGGGCTCCAGCGCGCCTGAGGCCAGCTTGTCGTTGAGCTCGGCCTGCTCGGCCTGGTCTTTGGCCAGCGCGGCCTCCAGCTTGGTGAGCTTGGCTTTGAGGGGCTTGGCCTGCTCGGCTTTGCGCTGGCGGGCCTGCGCCTGGGCCTTGCGGTCTTCCTTGCGGTTGCCGCTGGCTTCTGCGCCTGAAGGGGCGGCGGCGCTGGCGCTTGGTCCGGCGTGGCCCGATTCGGCGGCGGTCGCCTCGGCCGCCAGCAGCTTGGCCTGGTCTTTCAGCCAGCGCTGGTAGTCGTCCAGGTCGCCATCGAACGGAGCGACGCCACCGCGCGTGACCAGCCAGAACTCGTCGCACACCTCGCGCAACAGCGCCCGGTCGTGGCTGACCAGCATCACCGTGCCTTCGAACTCGTTGAGCGCGATGCTCAGCGCCTCGCGGGTGGTCAGGTCGAGGTGGTTGGTCGGTTCATCGAGCAGCAGCAGGTTGGGGCGCTGCCAGACCACCAGGGCCAGCACCAGGCGCGCCTTTTCGCCGCCTGAAAACTGCCCCACGGGCTGGTTGACCATGTCGCCGGTGAAGCGGAAGCGCCCCAGGAAGTCGCGCAGCTCTTGCTCGCGGGCATTGGGCGACACCTGCTTGGCCAGGCGGATCATGTGCGTGAGCGGCCCATCGTCGGGGCGCAGCACATCCAGCTCTTGCTGGGCGAAGTAGCCGATGCTCAGGCCCTTGCCTTCGGTGACCACGCCTGCCACCGGCGTGAGCATGTGCGCCAGCGTTTTGACCAGGGTGGACTTGCCCTGGCCGTTGGCCCCCAGGATGCCGATGCGCTGGCCCGGCAGCACCGAGCGGTTGACGTCGCGCACGATGGTGATGGGCTTGCCGGCCTCTTGCGCGTAGCCGCAGTGCAGGCCGTTCATCACCAGCATGGGGTTGGGCAGGCTGTCGGGCTGGGGGAACTCGAACTCGAAGTCGCTGGCGGTGAGCACCGGCGCGAGCTTTTCCATGCGCTCCAGCGCCTTCACGCGGCTTTGCGCCTGGCGGGCCTTGGTGGCCTTGGCCTTGAAGCGGTCGATGAACTTTTGCAGGTGGGCGATGCGCTCTTGCTGCTTGTCGAACGCGGCCTGGTGCTGGGTGAGGCGCTCGGCGCGCATGGCCTCGAACGCCGTGTAGCCGCCGGTGTAGCGGGTGAGCAGGCCGTCTTCGAGGTGCACCGTCACGCGGGTGATGGCGTCCAGGAATTCGCGGTCGTGGCTGATGATGAGCAGCGTGCCCTCGTAGCGCTGCAGCCAGCCTTCCAGCCAGACCAGGGCGTCCAGGTCCAAGTGGTTGGTGGGCTCGTCAAGCAGCAGCAGCTTCGAGGGGCACATCAGCGCGCGGGCCAGCTGCAATCGCATGCGCCAGCCGCCCGAGAAGCTGTTGACGGGCGACTGCAGTTGCGTGGGCCGAAAGCCCAGGCCCAGCAGCAGCGCCTGCGCGCGGGCCGAGGCGTCGAAGTCGCCCGCATCGGCCAGGGCCGCGTGGGCGTCGCCGATGGCGTGGCCGTCGTCGGCGGCTTCTGCGGCGGCCAGCTGCGCGCGCGCGGCCATGAGGCGCGTGTCGCCCTGCAGCACGAAGGCCGTGGCGGGCTCGTCGGTCTCGGGCATCTCCTGGGCCACTTCGGCCATGCCACCCGGCTGCAGCCAGCTCGGCGGGATGCTGCAATCGCCGGCATCAGGCAGCAGGCGGTTGGTCAGCATGGCGAACAGCGACGATTTGCCCGCGCCGTTGCGCCCGATCAAGCCGACCTTCTCGCCCGGATGCAGGGTGACGCTGGCGTCTTGCAGCACGGGCTTGCTGCCGCGCAGCAGGGTGACATTCTTGAGGACGATCATGGGCAGGCCCTCAAGGCGTGATGATGCTGAAGCCCGATTGCGACAGCATCTCGGCGGTCACCATCAGCACCTGCTCGTCGCCGCTGCTGGTGGGCAGCCAGAAGACGGGCAGGTCGGGGAAGGCGGCCTCGAAGTTCGCCTGTTCGTTGCCGATCTCCAGCACCACCACGCCCTCGGGTGTAAGGTAGCGGGCCGTGTCGTCGCGCAGGGCTTGCAGCAGGGTGCGGCAGAAGTCCATGCCGTCGTGCCCAGAGCCCAACGCCATGGCGGGCTCGGCCTGGTATTCGGCGGGCAGGGCGGCCATGGACTGCGCGTTCACATACGGCGGGTTGCACAGGATCAGGTCGTAGGGGCCGTCCACGCTGGCCAAGCCGTCGCTGTGCAGCACGCGGATGCGGTCTTGCAGGCTGTGCTTGTCGACGTTGATGCGGGCCACGGCCAGGGCATCGTCGCTCAGGTCGGCGGCGTCCACACTCACATCGGGGTAGGCCATGGCGGCCAGCACGGCCAGGCTGCCGTTGCCGGTGCACAGATCGAGCACGCGGCGGGTTTGGGCGCTCAGCATGTCGTCGATGGTGCCCAGGGCCAGCACTTCGGCGATGAACGAGCGCGGCACGATGCTGCGCTCGTCGATGTAGAAGGGCACGCCTTGCAGCCAGGCCTCTTGCGTGAGGTAGGCCGCCGGCTTGCGGGTGGCGATGCGCTGCTGCACCAGGGTGTCGATGGCGGCTTGCTCGTCGCCGCTGAGGGCGCGGTCGGCCACGCCATCGAGGTCGTCCAGGGGCAGGCCCAGGCGCCACAGCACCAGCCACGTGGCCTCGTCGTGGGCGCAGGCGGTGCCGTGGCCGAAGGACACCTGGGCGGCCTCCAGCTGGGCGGTGGCCTGGGCGATGGCAGTGGCGACGGTGGGCGCAGTGGCGGAAGAGGCGGTCATGGCAGCAAGACAAAGGGCGCCCGTGCGGCGCCCAGTCTGAATATTCGGGATGACGGGAGGGCAGCGCCCGAAGCCAAGCTCGGGTGCGCCAAAGGCGGGAGGTTAACAGCCGTTGGGCCGGCAAGGAAGGCGATGGGCCTGGCCGGCCGACCCAGCCCCGCGATCAGGCGTCCGGCAGCAGCTTCTCCAGCGTGCGGCGGTAGATGTCCTTCAGCGGGTCGAGGTCGGCCACCTGCACGTGCTCGTCGATCTTGTGGATGCTGGCGTTCAGCGCGCCGAATTCGACCACCTGCGGGCAGATCTGGGCGATGAAGCGGCCGTCCGAGGTGCCGCCGCTGGTGGACAGCTCGGTGGTCACGCCGGTGGTCTCCAGGATCGCGGCGCTGATGGCCGCCACCAGCGGGCCTTCACCGGTCAGGAAGGGGCGACCGCCCAGCGTCCAGGCGATCGTGAAGTCCAGGCCGTGGCTGCGCAGCACGTCTTCGAGGCGCTGTTGCAGGCCTTCGGGCGTGGATTCGGTGGAGAAGCGGAAGTTGAAGTCGATGACCAGCTCGCCCGGGATCACGTTGTTGGCGCCGGTGCCCGCGTGGATGTTGGACACCTGCCAGCTCGTGGGCGGGAAGTGGGCGTTGCCCTGGTCCCAGACGATGGTGGTGAGCTCGGCCAGGGCCGGTGCGGCCAGGTGGATCGGGTTTTTGGCCAGGTGCGGGTAGGCGATGTGGCCCTGCACGCCCTTGACGCGCAACTTGCCCGACAGCGAGCCCCGGCGGCCGTTCTTGATCATGTCGCCCAGGGTGTCGACCGAGGTGGGCTCGCCGACGATGCAGGCATCGAGCCGCTCGCCGCGCGCGGTCAGCCACTCGCACACCTTCACCGTGCCGTCGACCGAGGGGCCTTCTTCGTCGCTGGTGATCAAAAAGGCGATGCGGCCCGTGTGCGCCGGGTGGGCAGCCACAAACTCTTCGCAGGCCACCACCATGGCCGCCAGCGACGACTTCATGTCGGCTGCGCCGCGGCCATACAACTGGCCATCGCGGTGGGTGGGCACGAAGGGCGGCGAGGTCCATTGTTCGAGCGGGCCCGTGGGCACCACGTCGGTGTGGCCGGCGAACACCACGGTCGGGCCAGCGTCGGTGGGGCTCAGCGGTCGGCCGGTGCGCACGGCCCACAGGTTGGTCACGGGCGCGTCGGCGGGGCCCCAGGTCAGCGTGGTCGACTCAAACCCCACGGCGGCCAGACGCTCGCTCATCAGGGCCTGGCAGCCTTCGTCCTTGGGGGTGACGGAGGGGCGGGCGATCAGGGCTTCAAGCAGGCGCAGGGTGGAGCGGTCGGACATGGTCTATCGGCAAAAGAAAAAGGCGCCGCAGCCAGGGCTGGCGCGGCGCCCGAGAGTGTGCAGCAAACTGATCAGAAACGCGTGGCGTTGCCCTCGTCGTGGTGCACATCCAAGGTGATTTCGGTGAACGAGGGGCCGTCGTCATCCTCGGGCTGCTGGGCGGCGAGCTTGGATTTGGTGCTCAGGTCGTTTTGCAGGCGCCACATCAGGTTGGTGGGCGAGTCCGAGTTGATCAGGCCTTCGTCGCGCGTGATCTGGCCCTCGGTGATGAGGCGCGCCAGGTCTTCTTCAAAGCTCTGCGAGCCTTCGGCCATCGATTTGCCGAGCGCTTCGCGCACCCCGGTGAAGTCGCCCTTTTCGATCAGCTCGCCAATGAGTTGAGAGTTCAGCAGCACCTCGACCGCTGGCACGCGGCCGCCTGCCGTCGATTTCACCAGGCGCTGGGACACGATGGCCTTGAGGCCAGAGGCCAGGTCAGACAGCAACGCGGGGCGGGCCTCAGGCGTGTAGAACGACAAGATGCGGCCCATCGCGTGGTAGCTGTTGTTGGCGTGCAGGGTGGACAGCACCAGGTGACCCGACAGCGCGTAAGAGAGCGCGGCCGTCATGGTCTCGCGGTCGCGGATTTCGCCGATCAGGATGCAGTCCGGCGCCTGGCGCAGCGCGTTCTTCAGGCCCACTTGCAGCGACTGGGTGTCGCGGCCCACTTCGCGTTGGTTGACGATCGACTTCTTGTTGCTGAACAAGAACTCCAGCGGGTCTTCGATGGTGAGGATGTGGCCCGTCATCTGCTGGTTGCGGTGCTCCAGCATGGCCGCCAGCGTGGTGCTCTTGCCCGAGCCCGTGGCGCCGGCCAGCAGGATGAGGCCGCGCTTTTGCAGCACCAGGTCACCCAAGACAGGGGGCACATTCAGCGACCCGATGGGGGGGATCTCAGAGGGGATGTGGCGAAACACCGCCGCCACCGAGCCCCGCTGCTTGAACGCGCTCAAGCGGAAGATGGCCACCCCGGGGATGGTGATGCCCAGGTTGAGCTCACCGGTCTCGTCGAGCTCTTCCATCTGCGTGGGCGAGATCATCTCGGACAGCAACTGGCGCGGCTGCGAGGGCGTCAGCACCTGGTCGGTCAGCTGCATGATCTGGCCGTGGATCTTGATCAGGATGGGCGTGCGCGCCGACAGGAAGACGTCAGACGCCTTCTTCTCCGCCATCAGGCGCAGCACACGTTCAAGGTTGCCACCACTCATCGCCAGACTCCTGCTTCGGGGGGTTCTTGGCCCGCATCATGAAAAAAGGGCCGCAGCGCGAAGCATAGCGGCCCTCTTGGCGCACCGGTCTCAGGAGAACCGGTGATATTTGGCGATCAAGCGCCGCGCAGCAGGTCGTTGATGCTGGTCTTCGAGCGCGTTTGCGCATCGACGCGCTTGACGATCACGGCGCAGTACAGGCTGTACTTGCCGTCGGCCGAGGGCAGGTTGCCCGACACCACCACCGAGCCGGCGGGGATGCGGCCATACGACACTTCGCCCGTGGCGCGGTCGTAGATCTTGGTCGACTGGCCGATGTACACGCCCATCGAGATCACCGAGTTCTCTTCGACGATCACGCCTTCGACCACTTCCGAACGCGCGCCGATGAAGCAGTTGTCTTCGATGATGGTGGGGTTGGCTTGCAGGGGCTCCAGCACGCCGCCGATGCCCACGCCGCCCGACAGGTGAACGTTCTTGCCAATCTGGGCGCACGAACCGACGGTGGCCCAGGTGTCGACCATGGTGCCTTCATCGACGTAGGCGCCGATGTTGACGTACGACGGCATCAGGATCACGTTCTTGGCCTGGAACGAGCCACGGCGGGCCACGGCCGGCGGCACCACGCGCACGCCGGTGGCCTTGAGCTGTTCAGCCGACATGCCGGCGTACTTGGTGGGCACCTTGTCGTAGAACTGCAGGGCGCCGTCGCCCATGGGGGCATTGTCGTTGAGGCGGAAGCTCAGCAGCACGGCCTTCTTGACCCACTGGTGCACTTCCCAGGCGCCATTGATCTTCTCGGCCACGCGCACCTTGCCGGTGTCGAGCTGGTCGATGATGTGGTTGACGGCGTCACGGACTTCGGCCGGGGCGCTGGCCACGGACAGGTCAGCACGGTTGTCCCAGGCGGATTCGATGACGGATTGCAGGTTGCTCATGGCAGGTCTCAGTGGGGGGCTTGAAATCAGACGGCGGGCGCTTCAGGCGCGGTGCTTCAGGACGAATTCGCGGATGCGCTGGGCGGCTTCCACGCATTCTTCCACTTCGGCGACCAGGGCCATGCGGATTCGGCCGTGACCCGGGTTGACGCCGTGGGCGGTGCGCGCCAGGTAGCTGCCCGGCAAAACGGCGACATTGTATTGAGCCAGCAGCTCTTTCGCGAACCATTCGTCGCTGCCGTTGCCCAGGTGCGCGGGCACACCCGCCCACAGGTAGAAGCTGGCATCGGGCAGTTTGACGTCCAGCACGTCGGCCAAGATGGGCGTGACGCGCTCGAACTTCTGGCGGTAGAGCTCGCGGTTGTGCACCACGTGGGCCTCGTCGTTCCAGGCGGCCACGCTGGCGCGTTGCACCGCCACGCTCATGGCGCTGCCGTGGTAGGTGCGGTAGAGCAAGAAGGCCTTCATCAGCGCGGCGTCGCCCGCCACGAAGCCCGAGCGCAGGCCCGGCACGTTCGAGCGCTTGGACAGGCTGGTGAGCGCGATCAGGTTCTTGAAGTCGCTGCGACCCAGCTTGGCGGCGGCTTCCAGGCCGCCCAGCGGTGCCGCATCGGGGCCTTCGCGGAAGTAGATCTCGCTGTAGCACTCGTCCGAGGCGATCACGAAGCCGTGGCGGTCGGACAGCGCGAACAGCTTGCGCCACTCATCGAGCGGCATCACCGCGCCCGTGGGGTTGCCGGGCGAGCAGACGTACAGCAGCTGGCAGCGGGCCCAGGTCGCGTCGTCGATCTGGCCCCAATCGGCCGCAAAGTTGCGCGCCGGGTCGGAGTTGGCGAACACCACCTCGGCGCCGCCCAGCAGGGCCGCGCCTTCGTAGATTTGGTAGAACGGGTTGGGGCAGACCACCACCGGGCCGCCCAAGTCGCGGTGCTGGGTGGGGTCGATCACGGTTTGCGCCAGGGCGAACAAGGCCTCGCGCGAGCCGTTGACCGGCAGGATCTGCGTGGCCGCATCGAGCTGCAGGCCGTAGCGGCGCTGCACCCAGGCGGCACAGGCTTCGCGCAGGGCCGGCTCACCTGCGGTGGCCGGGTACATCGCCAGGCCGGCCAGCGAGGCGCTCAGCGTGTCGCAGATGAAGGGCGGCGTGGCGTGCTTGGGCTCGCCGATCCCCAGGCTGATGGGGCGCAAGGCCGGGTTGGGCGTGATGCCGGCGGTCAGGCCGCGCAGGCGCTCGAAGGGGTAGGGCTGGAGGCGTTGCAGCAGGGGGTTCATGCCCCGCATTATCCCAGGGCTCAGGCTTGTGGGTCGCCCGCGATCACATCCTGGTTGCGGCCGTTTTGCTTGGCACGGTAGAGCGCCTGGTCGGCGCGCTCCATCGTGTGGTGCAAGCCGGCGGCCTGGTCGTGCACGGCCAGCCCTGCTGAGAAGCGCACCCGCAGGTCGGGCCATTGGCTCGACACCACGGCGTCGGCCAGGGCGCCGCGCAGGCGGTCCATGGCGATGCGGGCTTTGGCCGCCGAGGTGTTGGGCAGCAAGAAGATGAATTCCTCGCCGCCCCAGCGCGCCACGATGTCGGAGTCGCGCAGCACCAGCGTGGCGGCGGAGCCAAAGGCCATCAGGGCGAGGTCGCCCGCGCGGTGGCCGTACTGGTCGTTGACCTTCTTGAAGTGATCCAGGTCGACCAGGGCGATGGTGAAGTGCTCGCCATAGCGGTCGTAGCGGCGGATGCAGTCGTCGAGCTTTTGTTGCATGTAGCGGCGGTTGTACAAGCCGGTCAGCGCGTCGCGCGTGGCCATGTCCTCAACCCGCGCCAGCGTCTCGCGCAGCTTCTCGCGCTGGGCCTTGAGGTGGTTGCGCCAGGTGGTCAGCTGGTGGGCGCAGTAGGCCATCGACGGCACGGTGCCCGCCAGCAGCTCGAAGCGCAGCAGCTCCAGGTCAGGCGGGTAGTAGGCCGGGTCTTGCTGCGACAGCACGCCCATGCACAGCCCCAGTGAGACCACCGCCAGCACGCCCACGATCACCGATTGCCGGGGTGTGTGGGTGTACATGCCGAACACCATCACCAGGGCGATCAGCACCAGCACCACGCCACGGTCGGCCGGGCCGGCGGCCGTGTAGCCAAACGAGATCGCCAGCAGCGCAAACAGGTTTTGCGGCAGCATCAGCGTGGGGTCGCTGAAGCGCTTGCTCCAGCCGCTGCGCACGGCCGCGTAAAACCCGACGTAGGCGGGGATGGTGGTGCACAGCAGCAACTGGGGGGCGAACGGGCGGATCAGGTCGAGCGTGGCGGCATAGAAGGCCACGCCGCAGCTGATCGCGTACATCACGAAGCACAGCAGGATGCCGGCTGTGCGCGCACGGGTGGCGCGGTCTTCACCGAAGATGACCACGGTCAGCCGGTTCATGCTGTCGACCACCGGGTCGGGCGACGGGCTGTGTGGCACGTACTGGCTCATGCGCTGACTCCCAAAGTGGGGGCCACTTGCGGGGCCGAAACGGTGTGCCCCAAGGGGGCGGCGGGCAGCACGCGGTTGCGGCCGTCGGCCTTGGCGGCGTACAAGGCGTGATCGGCGCGGTCGATGGCGTGCTCCAGCGTTTCGCCCCGGGCCACCTCGGCCACACCGGCCGACAGCGTGACGCGCAGGCCCG
>Ga0228699_1001118_pt1 | contig 15199 bp, 12 predicted proteins | sample McNCre217_Aug_MG_FD_178016 | JGI IMG/M metagenome (GOLD analysis project Ga0228699, IMG submission 178016) | Freshwater microbial communities from McNutts Creek, Athens, Georgia, United States - 2-17_Aug_MG | ecosystem: Environmental > Aquatic > Freshwater > Creek | place: USA: Georgia...
CTGGTCTGAGGCATCGCTGTGGGCCACCAGGTCGCCACCGATCACGCGCAGGCCCTTGTAGCGGCGCTGGAAGCGCACGTGCTCACGGCCATCGCCGTCTTGCACCACATCGCTGGATTCGAGCTCGTCGTCGTCGTCCAGGTCATCGGCGTCGTCGCTGCTGGCCGTGGGCTTGGCCGCATGGGCCTTCATCTTGGCCTGCAGGGTGGACAGGGCACGCGAGATGGCACGGCCGCGGTTGCCGTCTTGGTCTCGGTCTTGGGCCTGGGCACCTGCGCTGATCACCAGGCCTAGCAGGGCCGCCATCGCGATGCTTGTCTTCTTGAACTGCATGGGTCACCTCGTTGACTGTGTCGGTGGCATCGGCTCGTCCCAAATGACAAACCGGTTACCGTTGATCACAGTTTTCCGAAATGCGGCACATGCAACAAGGCGAGTAACCCTGTCAGGCTATACCTGATCGGGTACCCCCGCCCCGCATTCAGGGGAGCCAGGCGTCGCGCTTCTTGGGCTTCTTGCACAGGATGGTCGGGAAGCTCACGGGCAGCGTGCGCGGGTAGTCGCGGCTGAAGTGCAGGCCGCGGCTTTCCTGGCGCGACAAGGCCGAGCGCACGATCAGCTCGGCGCAATCCACCAGGTTGCGCAGCTCCAGCAGGTCGCGGCTGACGCGGAAGGCCGCGTAGTACTCGTCGATCTCGTTGCGCAGCAGTTTGATGCGGTGCAGCGCACGCTCCAGGCGGCGCGTGGTGCGCACGATGCCGACGTAGTTCCACATCAGCAGGCGCAGCTCGTCCCAGTTGTGGGCGATGACCACCTCTTCGTCGGCATCGGTGACCTGGCTTTCGTCCCAGTCGGCCACCTTGGGCGCGCTGGCGGGCATCTGGCCGTGGATGTCGTCGGCGCAGGTCTTGCCCAGCACCACGCATTCGAGCAGCGAGTTGCTGGCCAGCCGGTTGGCGCCGTGCAGGCCGGTGTAGGTGGTCTCGCCCACGGCATACAGGCCGGGCAAATCGGTGCGGCCGTGCAGGTCGGTGACCACGCCGCCGCAGGTGTAGTGCGCCGCCGGCACCACGGGAATGGGCTGGCGGGCAATGTCGATGCCCAGATCCAAGCAGCGGGCGTAGATGGTCGGGAAGTGCTCTTTGAGGAAGGCCTCACCCAGGTGGGTGGCATCGAGCAGCACGTTGTCCAGGCCGTGCTTTTTCATCTCGAAGTCGATGGCGCGGGCCACGATGTCGCGCGGGGCCAATTCACCACGCTCGTCGTGATCGGGCATGAAGCGCGTGCCGTCCGGCAGGCGCAGGATGCCGCCTTCACCGCGCAGGGCCTCGGTGATGAGGAAGCTGCGCTCTTGCGGGTGGTACAGGCAGGTCGGGTGGAACTGGATGAACTCCATGTTGGCCACGCGACAGCCGGCGCGCCAGGCCATGGCGATGCCATCGCCCGTCGAGGTGTCGGGGTTGCTGGTGTAGCGGTAAACCTTGCCCACGCCTCCGGTGGCCAGCACCACGGCCGAAGCCTGCAGCGTCTCCACCCGGTTGGTGAGGATGTCGAGCGCGTAGACGCCGTGGCAGCGGGGCTCGGCGCGCTCGCCCGGATCTTGTTTTTTCAGGTGACGGTTGCTGATGAGGTCGACCGCCATCCAGTGCTCGCGCAGCGAGATGTTGGGGTGGCGGCGCACCTCGGCGAGCAGCACATCGTGGATGGCCTTGCCCGTGGCATCGGCCGCATGGGCGATGCGGCGCACGGCGTGCCCACCCTCGCGCGTGAGGTGCAGGCCCAGCGGGCCGTCTGGATCGGGCGAAAACGGCACGCCCCGATCGACCAGCCACGACACGGCGTCGGCGCTGTGGCGGGCGATGAACTCGGCGGTGCGCTCATCGACCAGACCGGCGCCTGCCTCTTGCGTGTCGCGCACGTGCGAGCCGATCGAGTCGTCGCTGCCCAGCACGCCCACGATGCCGCCTTGCGCCCAGGCGGTGGCACCTTCTTCCAGCTGACGCTTGGCCAGCACGATGACCGGCGCGTGCTCGGCCAGGTGCAGGGCCACGGTCAGCCCGGCCAGGCCCGCCCCCAGGATGACGACGGGCAAGGGAGCGGAAGCGGCTTGAGACATGTTGCGAAGAGGTGGAAGCGGTGCGGGATGTCAGCCGAGATTGTAGTCAGCCACCCCAAGCTGCAGGCGGATGCCCCACTGCTAACATCTCGCGGTCAATCCAGCAGGACTTCACATGCGACTCGATGGGCAAAGAGAGAGCGACAACGTCGACGACGTGCGCAATGCGGGTGGCGGTGGCGGCGGCATGCCTGGACTGGGTGGACTGGGTGGACTGGGCGGGGGCCGCCTGGGCCTGGGCACCGTGGCCGTGGCCCTGGTGGCCAGCTACTTCCTGGGCGTGAACCCGCTGACCATGCTCAACCTGCTCAGCGGCGGAGGCGGCACCTCGGGCGCCATGCAGCCGCAGCGGCCTGAGCCGAGCGCCACACCGGCACGCGACCCGGGCGCCGTGTTCGTGCGCCAGGTGCTGGCCACCACCGAAGACGTGTGGCAGCAGCAGTTTGCGCAGCATGGCGGCCGCTACGCCCTGCCCCGGCTGACGCTGTTCCGTGGCAGCACGCCCACGGCCTGCGGGCGCGGTGAAGCCGCCATGGGCCCTTTTTACTGCCCGGCCGACCAGCGCGTCTACATCGACCTCGACTTCTACGACACCCTGCGCGAACGGCTCGGGGCCCCTGGTGACTTTGCCCAGGCTTACGTGATCGCCCACGAGGTGGGACACCATGTGCAAAACCTGGAAGGCACGTCGGCCAAGCTCGACGGGTTGCGCGGCCGCGTGAGCCAAGCCCAGTACAACGCGATGAGCGTGCGCCTGGAGCTGCAAGCCGACTGCTATGCCGGCATCTGGGCGCACGACACCCAGCAAGCCAAGGGCCTGATGGACAGCGGCGACCTGCAAGAAGCGCTCAACGCCGCCTCGCGCATTGGCGACGACGCGCTGCAGCAGCAGGCACAAGGCCGGGTCGTGCCCGAATCCTTCACCCATGGCACCAGCGCGCAGCGCGTGCGCTGGTTCCAGCGCGGTTTCGACAGCGGTGACATGGCCCAATGCAACACCTTCCAAACAAGGAACCTGTGAGTTCCCCCCACTGAGGAGACCCCATGCAAGCCTGGACCTGCGAAACCCTGGACGGCCCCGACGCCCTGACCTGGAAGGACACCGCCACCCCCGAGCCGGGCCAGGGCGAGGTGCGCATCGCCATCAAGGCGGCGAGCCTGAACTTCCCCGACCTGCTGATCGTGCAAGGCAAGTACCAAATGCGCCCGCCCCTGCCCTTCGTGCCCGGCGCCGAGTTTGCCGGCGTGGTCGAGGCTGTGGGCCCGGGCGTCAAGCACCTGGCCGTGGGCAGCCACGTGGCCGGCTTTGCGGGCACGGGCGGCTTTGGCACCCACACGGTGGCCCCTGCGGCGGTCTTGATGCCGCTGCCCCCGGTGTTCTCGTTTGAAGATGCTGCCGCCTTCTTGTGCACCTATGGCACCACCTACCACGCACTGATGGACCGCGGGGCCTTGCAAGCCGGCGAGACCGTGCTGGTGCTGGGCGCCGCAGGGGGCGTGGGCACGGCGGCCATCCAGATCGCCAAGGCCGCAGGCGCGCGCGTGATCGCGGCCGCATCGACCGACGAGAAGTGCGCCCTGTGCCGAGAGCTTGGCGCCGACGACACGATCAACTACACCCGCGAGAACCTGCGCGACGCCCTCAAGGCGCTGACCGGCGGCAAGGGCCCCGACGTGGTCTACGACCCGGTGGGGGGCGACCTGACCGAGCAGGCCTTCCGCTCGATCGCCTGGCGCGGCCGCCTGTTGGTCATCGGCTTCGCCAACGGCCCCATCCCGGCGCTGCCGCTGAACCTGGCGCTGCTCAAAGGCGCCTCGGTGGTGGGCGTGTTCTGGGGTGAGTTCGCCAAGCGCGAGCCGCAAAAGAACGCCGCTTGCCTGATGCAGCTGGCCGCCTGGTACATGGAGGGCAAGATCAAGCCCGTGATCGAGCACAAGCTGCCGATGGCCGAGCTGAAGACAGCGTTCGCGTTGATGGGCTCGCGTCAGGTGCGCGGCAAGGTGGTGCTGGTCAACTGAACTCAGCCTTGCGCCAGGGCCCAGCGCACATGCTCGGCCACGAGCGCGCGGCCCGCAGTGTCGTCCGTTGTGTCGTCAGATGCGTCGCCCGATGCGTCGGGCGGCTGCGCCAACCAGGTCTGCAAGACAGATCGGATGGCTGAGCGGGTGTCAGCGTCCAAGGCCGGATTGCGCAGTGCATTGCCCATGGCCACAGCCAGGTTACGCCGCCAGCGCACGGGGCCGATGCGGCGGATGGGGCTGCCTTCGGTGTGGCGCAAAAAGGTGGCGTCGTCCCAGGCCCACAGCTGCAAGAGGCTGGGCTGGTCGAGCGCGGGCCGCACGTCGAAGTCGGCCACCACCGCGCGCTGGGCAAACTTGTTCCAGGGACAGATGAGCTGGCAGTCGTCGCAGCCGTAGATGCGGTTGCCCATCAACGGGCGCAAGGCCTCGGGGATGGGGCCGTCGTGCTCGATGGTGAGGTAAGAGATGCAGCGGCGCGCATCCACCTGGCGCTCGGCCACGATGGCGGCCGTGGGGCAGGCATCGATGCAGGCGCGGCACTGGCCGCAGTGTGCGGTTTCCGGCTCGGTGAACGGCAAGGCGATGTCCACGTAGATCTCGCCCAGGAAGAAGGTCGAGCCCGCCTCGCGCGAGAGCAGCAGCGTGTGCTTGCCCCGCCAGCCCAGGCCGCTGCGGCTGGCCAGCTCCACCTCCAGCACCGGCGCCGAATCGGTGAAGACGCGGTGGCCAAAGGGCCCGATGGCGGCCGCCAGGCGGTCGGCCAGCTTTTGCAGGCGCTGGCGCAGCACCTTGTGGTAATCGCGGCCCCGGGCATACATCGACACCATGGCCCGATCGGGCGTGCCCAAACCCTGCCATTCCATGGCCACCCAATCGCGGCCTGCTGAGAGCGCGGCCGGCAGGTAATCCATGCGCGCCGTGATCACCCGCACCGTGCCGGGCACCAGCTCGGCGGGGCGTGCCCTTTTGAGGCCGTGCTGGGCCATGTAATGCATCTCGCCGTGGCAACCTTGATCCAGCCAGGCCAACAAACCCGGCTCGGCACTTGACAAATCCACGTCGGCTACGCCAATCTGAGAAAATCCCAACTCTGTTGCCCAGGCGCGCAATTGCGCCAACACCAGATCTGGCCGAGAAACCAGATCCATGGTGAGCGGGGCCTGGCCCTCTGTCGAGGCCAAGTCGCCGTGACCTGCAAAGGGCGACTGTCGTTGATGATGCATGTGAACATCGTAGCAAGCCAGGCCCAGCCCGCCGTGTTCGACACGGTCTGGCAGGATGAACGCGCCTGTGCGCAAGCCGCCGCCCGTTGGGCGCAAACCCTCCAGCCCCATTTGAGCCAACAGGGCTCGGTGGTGGTGCACTTGCATGGCACCCTGGGCGCCGGCAAAACCACGTTCACCCGGCATTTGCTGCGGGCGATGGGTGTGCAAGGCCGCATCAAAAGCCCGAGTTATGCCGTGGTCGAGCCGCACGAAACCCCCAGTGGCTCGGTGCAGCATTTTGATTTCTACCGCTTCAACGACCCCAGCGAATGGGAAGACGCGGGGTTTCGCGACCTGTTTGCCGCGCCGGGTTTGAAACTCGTGGAGTGGCCGCAAAAAGCCGGCGAGCTGCTGCCTGCCGCTGATGCCGAGTTGCACCTCACCCCGCCCGCCGCGGCCAGCGAATCGGCAGCCCCAGACGGCGAGCCGCGCGACGTGCGCGTGGTGGCCCACACCGCGATGGGCCAGGCCTTGCTGGCCGCTTGGCAAACCACGGAGCCCGCCCATGGCTGACCCCACCCCGCGCCCCGTGACGCTGGCGAGCCGCCGCCAGTGGCTCAAGCACGCCTCGGCAGGTGCTGCCGTGCTGGTGCTGGGCCCGCACGAGCTGGCCTGGGGCGCACAGCTGCTGGCGGTGCGCGTGTGGCCGGCCAACGAGTACACGCGCGTCACGCTCGAATCGGACGTGCCGCTCAACGCGACCTTCTTCTCGGTGCCCAGCCCGCATCGGCTGGTGATCGACGTGGAGGGCCTGGAGATCACGCCGCAGCTGCGCGAGCTGGTCAGCAAGGTCCAGGCTGACGACCCCTACATCGCCGGCGTGCGCATCGGCCAGAACCGGCCCAAGGTGGTGCGGCTGGTGCTCGACCTCAAACAGGCCATCAAGCCGCAGGTGTTCGGCCTGCCACCGGTGGCGGCTTACCAGCACCGGCTGGTGTTCGACCTCTACCCCTCGGTGCCCCAGGCCACGGCCTTGACGCCGCCCACTGCGGCCGGCAACAAGGTGCCCGCGCCAGTGGCCCCGCGCGCCAGCGGCCCGGTGGCCCCGCCCACGGTGGCAGCCAGCCAAGGCAGCGCCGCCAGCAGCCCGCCCGATGTGGCGGTGGCCGGTGGTGGCGGCAGCCCGGGAGCGTGGATGTCGGCCACGCCGCCCACGGGTGCGGCCAGCAGCTCAAGCAGCACGGGGGCTTCGGCCAGCCAGGCCGCCGAGGCGATGAACGATGCCCTGGGCGACTTCATCGGCAACCTGCGCAAGCCCGCCGAGGCGGTGGCTCGCGCGTCTGGTGGCAAGCCCGGAGAGCGTGGGGCGAACATGGCCAACGACAAGGTCAGCGACAAGGCCAGCGACAAACCCATCCCGAAGGCGCCTGATCGCGGGGGCGAGCGCAGTGACACCACGGTGGCCGAGCGCAACCCGCCCGACGGCCGCACCCACCGCCTGGTCATCGTGGCCATCGACGCAGGCCATGGCGGCGAAGACCCCGGTGCCGTGGGCCCCAGCGGCCTGTTCGAGAAAGATGTGGTGCTCAAGGTCGCGCACAAGTTGCGCGCCCTGATCAACGCCCAACCGGGGATGCGCGCCATGCTGACCCGCGATGCCGACTACTTCGTGCCGCTGCACGACCGCGTCACCAAGGCCCAGCGCGTGCAGGCCGACCTGTTCGTCTCCATCCACGCCGATGCGTTCATGAACGCCCAAGCGCGTGGAGCATCGGTGTTCGCGCTGTCTGAGAAGGGCGCGACGAGTGCGGCCGCGCGCTGGATGGCCAAGCGCGAAAACGCCTCGGACCTGGTGGGTGGCGTCAACTTCAAGGCCAAGGATGCGATGGTGATGCGCGCCTTGCTCGACATGTCGACCACCGCGCAGATCAAGGACAGCATCAAGCTGGGCCGCGACGTGCTGGGCTCGCTGGGCAAGGTGGGCAAGCTGCATGCGGGCCATGTGGAGCAAGCCGGCTTTGCCGTGCTCAAGGCACCAGACATCCCCTCCATCCTGGTCGAAACCGGCTTCATCTCCAACCCGGAAGAAGAAGCCAAGCTCAAAGACCCGGACTACCAAGATGAGCTGGCGCAGGCCCTGCTCGCGGGCATCCAGCGCTACTTCGCCAAGAACCCGCCGCTGGCGCGCGACCGGGCGACTTGAGCGCGCCAGCCCTGCCGGCCGCTCAAGACGCTCAGGTCGATCAAACTGCCTGGGCCGTCTGGGTCGCCTTCGCCTTGCGCGAAGCGCGCCACGATCCCAGCACAATCAGCAAGCCCGGGATCAGTATCAGCGACCAGATGATCTTGTCGAGGTGGGTCTTCACCCAGGGGATGTTGCCAAACAGGTAGCCCGTCAGCGTGACCCCGCACACCCACAGCGCACCGCCGGTCACGTCGAAGAGGGTGAACTTGCGGCGGTCCATCTGCGACACACCGGCCACGAAGGGCGCGAAGGTGCGCAAAAAGGGCATGAAGCGCGCAGCCACGATGGTGAAGCCACCGTGCTTCTCGTAGAAGGCGTGTGCCTGCTCGAAGGCGCGCTTGTTGAAAAAGCGCGAGTTTTCCCACTGGAAGACCTTGGGGCCGATCTTGCGCCCGATGGCGTAGTTGCTCTGGTTGCCCAGGATCGCGGCGGCGGTGAGCAGGCCCATGGACAGCGGCAGGCTCATCAAATCGAGGCCGCACAGCGCCCCCACCACGAACAGCAGCGAATCGCCCGGCAGGAAAGGCATGACCACCACGCCGGTCTCGACGAAGATGATCAAGAACAGCAGGGCGTAGACCCAGATGCCGTGGTCCTTGACGAAGGCCATGAGGTGCTGGTCCACATGGAGAATGAAGTCGATGAGGAAGTGGGCGATGTCCATGGCCGGGCATTATGCGTGGCCTCTGTGAAGACGCCGACAGCCCCCCTCCCCTAAAATGCGCGGATGACACCCGAGTCCGCCACGTCCGCCCGCTTGCCCGAGGGCGCCGACGCCGCTGCCGCCACGCCCGCCGTGCAGCCCCGCCGCACCATCGCCGAACTGCCCGACGAGCTGATCAGCCAGATCGCCGCCGGCGAGGTGGTGGAGCGCCCCGCCTCGGTGGTGCGCGAGCTGGTGGACAACGCGCTGGATGCCGGGGCCACGCAGGTCACCGTCAAGCTGCTGGCCGGCGGCGTGCGCCAGATCCTGGTCGAAGACGACGGCTGCGGCATCCCCGTGGCCGAGCTGCCGCTGGCCCTCAAGCGCCACGCCACGAGCAAGATCCGCAACCTCCACGATCTGGAATCGGTGCTGACCATGGGCTTTCGGGGCGAGGCGCTGGCCGCCATCGCCTCGGTGTCGGAGATGGCGATCTCGACCCGCACGCCAGATGCCGCGCACGCCCACCGGCTGGATGCGCGCTCGGGCGAGCTGAGCCCGGCGGCGCGGGCCGTGGGCACCTCGATCGAGGTGCGCGAGCTGTTTTTCAGCACGCCCGCGCGGCGTAAATTTTTGAAAACGGATGCCACCGAGCTGGCCCACTGCCTGGAAGCCGTCAAGCGCCACGCGCTGGCGCGGCCCGAGGTGGGCTTCACCGTGTGGCACGAGGGCAAGCTGGTGGCGCAGTGGCGCCCGGGCACGGCCATGCAGCGCCTGGCCGATGTGCTGGGCGAAGACTTCGTGCAAGACAGCCGCGAGGTGAGCTGGCAAGCCGGCCCGCTGCACGTGCATGGCCGCACTGGCCTGCCGGACGCCGCGCGCAACCGTGCCGACCACCAGTACTGCTACGTGAACGGCCGCTATGTGCGCGACAAGCTGATCGTGCACGGCATCCGCTCGGCCTATGAAGACGTGCTGCACGGCGCCAAGCAGCCGGTGTACGCGCTGTTTCTGACGATCCCGCCCGAGCTGGTGGACGTCAACGTGCACCCGACCAAGATCGAGGTGCGCTTCCGCGATTCGCGCGAGGTGCACCAGGCCATGCGGCGCGCGGTGGATGCGGCGCTGGCGCAGTCGCGGGCGCAGGCCAGCGCGGTGTCGGTGGTGCCCACCGTGGCGCCGGCGGGCATGGGCCCGGGCGCGACGGCGGTCTCGCCCGCAGCTGAAGACCTCCAAAGCGCCCAAGGCATCCCAGGCGCATCGGTCTCGCCCCTGTCGAACCGACAACAAACCGCGTTGGGTTGGGGGCAAGTGGCCCGCGAGCCGGTGCGCGACGCCGCGCCTCAACAGCGCTGGGCGGGATGGCCCTTGGGGGCCGATCGCGCCACGACCGTGGGGGCGCCCGCTGCCGCTGGGCCACTGCCCGCGCAAGCCGAACCCGCATCATCGGCCAGTCAGCCCCAGCCTGGCAATGGGGTAGCGGCCCACCAGGTACAAGAGCCTCGCCAGGCCTGGTCCGTGCCAGCGGACGCCAACCAGGCTGCCTGGCAGCCGCCATCGCTCAAGACGTCTGGCACGCCTGAGCCGCAAGGCTGGGCTGCAACGGCCGACGAACCGCGCGGCAACGTGGCACCTGCCGCGCTCCAGGTCGCCAGCTTCTCGCCCGGAGCTGCCCCAGGCGCAGCGGCCATGCCATCGGTCACACCATCGGCCACAGCACACACTGAGACACCGCCCACACCATCGGCCACGTCCCCAGCAAGCTGTGCAGCGGCCGCGCCCCACGAGCAGCCCTTGGGCCGCCCCTTGGCCCAAGTGGCCGGCATCTACATCCTGGCTGAAAACGCCCAGGGCCTGGTCATCGTCGACATGCACGCGGCCCACGAGCGCGTGGTCTACGAGCGCCTCAAGGCCCAGATGGCCGCGCAGCAGATGCCCAGCCAACCGCTGCTCATCCCCGTGAGCTTTGCCGCCACCCCGGCCGAAGTGGCCACGGCAGAGGCCCACCGCGACACGCTGCTGGCGCTGGGCCTGGACGTGTCGCCCATCGGTCCGGCCAAGCTGGCCATCCGTGGCCTGCCCCAAACCCTGGGCCAGGCCGACGCCACCGCCCTGACCCGCGACGTGCTGGCCGACCTGGCCCTGGCCGATGCCAGCACCGTGGTGCAGCGCGCCCAACACGAACTGCTGGCCACCATGGCCTGCCACGGCGCCGTGCGCGCCAACCGACGCCTCACCTTGCCCGAGATGGACGCCCTGTTGCGCGACATGGAGGCCACCGAGCGGGCCGACCAGTGCAACCACGGTCGCCCGACTTGGCGACAGATCACCCTGCGCGAACTCGACGCGCTTTTCCTGCGCGGCCGCTGAGCCGCCCCGCCCCATGACCGAACGCAAGAAAATCAGCCTGCGCCCTGCGGAGGCTGATGCCGACGCCGACACCTCATCCGCCCGCCGCCGTCCCCCGGTGCGAGGCTCGGGCACGGCCCCGCGCCCCCGCCGCACCGCCGAAGACGCCGCCCGCGCGGCCGAAGAACGCGCGCAACGCCCAGCGCCATCACCCGACGACGCCCCCCGCTGGCGCCAAGATGGCCCCGGCCGCAGCGATGCGCATGGCCATGAGCGAGGTGGCCATGAGCGCGGATTTGATCGCGGGGATCGCCGAGACGATCGCCGGGGGGATCGCCGGGGGGATCGCCAGGGGGATCGCCCAGGTGAACGCATGGGCGAGCGCCGCGACGGCGGCTGGGAACAGCGCGGTCGCGGCCCCGGTCAGCGCCCTGAACACCTTGGCGACCGCCGCGACCAGCCGCGTGATGGCCGCCCGGGCCAACGCCCCGGAGGCCGCCCAGGTGCTCATGGAGGTCACGGTGGTCACGGTGGCCGTGACGGCGGACCGTTCGGCCAGCGTGACCCCCGCGATGACCGCAACGACCGCCACAGCCGTGGGCAAGATGGCGACCGTTGGGGCACCGGCCGTGACGACCGCGACCACCGCGCACCGCGTGGGGATCAACGCCAGGACGGCCCACGCTGGGGCGAGCGCGACGGCCGATCGGATCCGCGCCGTGCACATGGCCCAGGCCCGGGCCAGGGCCGAGGACCCGCTCACGCAGGTGACCGTGGCCAGGGCCGCCACGAGCGCGATGGCGATCGCCGTGACACGCGCCGTGCGCCGCAAGACCGCCGCTTTGACGGCCACTTCGACGGCCGCCCCGGCGAGCGTGGGCACGACCAGGGCCATCACCACGGCCACCACCCAGGCCAAGGCCAAGACCGCCGCGATCACCGCCGCGCCACCGGCCACGGTCCCCGCCCGGACGCCCCGCCGCCCACGCCACCGGCCGTGCCCCGTGAGGACGATGGCCGCGTGCGCCTGTCCAAGCTGATGAGCGAGCAAGGCCTGGCCTCGCGCCGCGAAGCCGACGAATGGATCGAACAAGGCTGGGTGCGCGTCGATGGCGAGGTGGTCGATGAACTCGGCACCCGCGTCTTCCCGCACCAGCACATCAGCATCGACCCGCTGGCCCGCACGCAGCAAGCCCAGCGCGTCACCATCTTGCTGCACAAGCCCATCGGCTATGTCAGTGGCCAGGCCGAAGATGGCTACGAGCCGGCCGTCGCCTTGATCACGCCCGAAAACCGCTGGCCCGACGACAAGCTGCCGCTGCAGTTCACCCGTGGCCACCTGCGCAACCTGGCCCCGGCCGGCCGCCTCGACATCGACTCCACCGGCCTGCTCGTGCTGACGCAAGACGGCCGTGTGGCCAAGCAGCTGATCGGCGAAGACTCGGGCGTCGAAAAAGAGTACCTGGTGCGCGTGCAGTGGATGGCCGAGCCCGAGGCCGAGAACGTCTCGGCGCTGGTGCCCGAAGAAGCCATCAACCTGATGCGCCACGGTCTGGAACTCGATGGCCGCCCGCTCAAGCACGCTCAGGTGTCGTGGCAGAACGAGCAGCAGCTGCGCGTGGTGCTGCGCGAAGGCCGCAAGCGCCAGATCCGCCGCATGTGCGAGCTCGTGGGCCTCAAGGTGGTGGGCCTCAAGCGGGTGCGCATGGGCCGCATCACGCTGTCCAAGCTGCCGCAAGGCCAGTGGCGCTTCCTGAGGCCGGATGAACAGTTCTGACCGCGACGCGCTGGCGTCGCCCTGGACGATCGTCATCGCCCTGTCGCTGCTGTTGGGCCTGCAGCCCATCGCCACCGACCTGTACCTGCCCGCCCTGCCGCAGATGCGTGCCGAGCTGGGCTGGCTGGCCTCCGAGGCCACCTGGACGCTCACCGCGTTGATCCTGGCCTTTGGCGTGGCCCAACTGGTGTGGGGCCCGGTGGCCGACCGCCTGGGCCGCAAGCCGGTGCTGCTGTCGGGCCTGAGCCTGTTCGTGATCGCCAGCGGCATGACCATGGCCTCCGGCAGCCTGGCCACCATGGTGATGGCGCGCGCGCTGCAAGGCGCGTCGCTGGCCGCCTCGGTGGTGTGCGGCCGCGCCATGATCCGCGACCTCTACCCACCCGAAGAGGGCGCCCGCGTGATGGCCAAGGCCATGGCCGGCCTGGGCGTGCTGGCGCTCACCGGGCCGTTTTTGGGCAGCTACAGCGCCGTGCATGGCGGCTGGCGGGCTTCGCTGGGCGTGGTTGCGGCCTTTGGGGTGATCACGGCCCTGTACGTGTGGCTGCGCCTGCCCGAAACCTGGCCAGCGCACCGGCGCCACGCCGCCGTGGGTGTGCGCGAACTGGTGGGCCAGTGGACCCACATCGCGCGCCAGCCCATCTTCCGGGCGCACGCCCTGCTCACGGCCTGCACCTATGGCGGGCTGTACGCCTACCTGGCGCTGTCGGCCTTCGTGTTCATCGACACGCTGGGCATCAGCCGCCCCCAGTACGGCCTGCTGATGGCGAGCATTTCGCTGGTCTACATCGTGGGCACCCAGGTCTGCCGCGTGGCCTTGCAGCGCGTGGGCCTGGTGGGCACGGTGCGCGTGGCGGGCTGGCTGTCGCTCTCGGCCATGGTGTGCCTGGCCACCGTGATCGCCTGGCAGCTGTGGCTGCAGCACAGCGGAGCGCGCCACGTGCCCACCTGGGCCCTGCTGCCCGGCATGTGGCTGTATGGCCTGGCCCACGGCATCCACCAGCCTTGCGGGCAGACCGGCGTGGTGTCGGCCTTCCCCAAACAGGCGGGAGCGGCTTCGGCGCTGGCCGGCTTCACCCTGTCGACCTGTGCGGTGGGCGTGGGCGCCCTGCTCAGCGCGTGGACGGCCCACCCGCACTTCCATGACGCCTTCTTCCCGATGACGGTGGGCATGATGGTGGGCGCGGCGCTGACTTGCCACATGGCCTTGGGCCGCGTGCAGCGCGATGGTGCCCCACCCGACGCCCTGCCGGCCTGATGTCTGCCCGCTTTCAGCTTGACCATGCCTGACGCCACCACCGCCCTGCCCCGCCTGTGGATCCTCGCCGGCCCCACCGCCTGCGGCAAGACCGCTGCGGCGCTGGCCATGGCGCAGCACCGCCCGATCGAGGTCATCAGCGTCGACTCGGCCCTGATCTACCGGGGCATGGACATCGGCACCGCCAAGCCCACGCCCGATGAGCTGGCGCAGGTGCCCCACCACCTCATCGACATCCTCGACCCCACCGAGTCGTACAGCGCCGCGCGCTTCGTGGCCGACACCACGCGCCTGGTCGGCGAGATCCGAGAGCGGGGCCGCGAGCCCCTGCTGGTGGGCGGCACCATGCTCTACATCAAGGCACTGCTCGATGGGCTCGATGAGCTGCCCACGGCCAGCCCCGAGATCCGCGCGCAGCTCGATGCCCGCATCGCCGCAGAAGGCATCGCCGCGCTGCACGCCGAGCTGGCCCAGGTCGACCCCATCACCGCGCAGCGCCTGCCGCCGGGCGACACCCAGCGCATCCAGCGTGCGCTGGAGGTGTGGCACGCCAGCGGCCGGCCTCTGTCGAGCTTCCACACGCAAGGCCAGGCCGCACGCCCGGCCCGCTGGAACGCCACACTGGTGTCGCTGGAGCCGCATGACCGCGCCTGGCTGCACCACCGCATCGGCCTGCGCTTTGAGCAGATGATGGCCCAAGGCTTGGTCGACGAGGTGCTGCGCCTGCGCCAGCGCCCCGAGCTGCACGTGGGCCTGCCGGCCATCCGCTGCGTGGGCTACCGCCAGGTGTGGGAGGCGCTGGATGCCGGGCTGGACCTGGCCAACCCGAAGGTGCGCGACGAGGTGATGGCCCAGGGGATGGCCGCCACGCGGCAGCTGGCCAAACGCCAGGTGACCTGGCTGCGCAGCATGCCGCAGCGCATCGCCATCGCCTGCGATGAGCGTGAGGTGTTGGCGGATGTGATCAAGGCCTTCGACCAATCCCTATCGGCTTGATCCAGGTTAAGCCCAGCAGGCGGCTGCCTGACTAGAGTGGGCGACTTCCAAAACTGGAGGCCGCCCATGTCATCCACCGAGCTTTACCGTGATCGGCACCATGCCTGCCTGATGTTCTCTGACCTGTGCGACGAGGGCGGCGAGGCGGTGCAGGCCAACCAGTTCCTCATCGTCAACGAAGACACGGGCGCCATCATCGATCCGGGCGGCAACCTGGCCTACAGCGAGCTCTACCTGGTGATGTCGCGGCACTTCACGCCATCCAAGCTCTCGGCCATCCTGGCCTCGCACGCCGACCCGGACATCATCGCCTCGCTCGACCGCTGGATGACCGCCACGCCCAGCGCCAAGCTGTATGTGTCGCGCCTGTGGGAGCGCTTCGTGCCCCACTTCTGCAAGCCGGGCAAAACCACGGGCCGCGTGGTGGGCGTGCCCGATGCGGGCATGCGCATCCCCATTGGCAGCAGCACCCTCATCGCCCTGCCCGCGCACTTCATGCACGCCGAGGGCAACTTCCAGTTCTACGACCCGATCAGCCGCATCCTGTTCTCGGGCGACCTGGGCGCCTCGATGCTGCCCGCCGCCGAG
>Ga0228699_1001122_pt1 | contig 15039 bp, 21 predicted proteins | sample McNCre217_Aug_MG_FD_178016 | JGI IMG/M metagenome (GOLD analysis project Ga0228699, IMG submission 178016) | Freshwater microbial communities from McNutts Creek, Athens, Georgia, United States - 2-17_Aug_MG | ecosystem: Environmental > Aquatic > Freshwater > Creek | place: USA: Georgia...
CATATTCCGGTTTAACGTCGGAGTTGATAACCCAGATGTGTGGAAATTGTGGTTGCTCGCCCCATTCACTGATATATCCATCGGTCATGGTGATCATGAATGCAGGAGTAATGTTCTGTTCTTCGATATAATCGAGCACCGGCGCAAATACGGTTCCACCACCGCCACATGGACGAGTCTGTTCCAACTTTTCAGATGTCACCAAGTCGATAGTCTCATGACGTTGAACACCGACGTCCCAATACATGATGTGCAGAGTCTGAATTCTGACGGATTCACAAATTGCCTTGGTATGACCTAGAAAGTCCGCCAACATATCTTGACTGATAGAACCGGAAACGTCGATAGCAATTACTGCAGATTTTGCAGTCTTTGATGCAGACGATGGAAAATATACGCCTTGCCACGCAAACCTACGATTTGGCTTGACCCATGTACGTTCGCCACCGGCATATACACTACGAGTAATCCACTGAGAAAGCAATTCTTTCCAGTTCACTTCTTCTGGTTTATTGAAGTCTGCCTTACGACCCATTGCTTGTGCTCGGTGTTTGCCGATGCCCGTTGCAACTTCGATCTCGGTCATTTCTTCATTAGAAAAATCTACGAAGTCATGAATGTCAATTGTCTGGTAGTCTTCAATGTCTTTACCGCTATCGCCATATCCGTTCTTGCCGATGTCATTCCATATTTCCATGAAAGACATGCCGCGGTACTTAGGAGTACGGACAATAGGGAACCAAGAAGGTGGTGCAATTAGTTGCTCGGAAGGATCACATTCAAGAAGAAAGTTGTTGACAACTTCATCTGCAACGATTCCTGCTTTCTGCTTATTCTCTTTCAGATGCGAAAGATTCTTGCGAGGATGCATGAATAGTACGTGTGCAACCTCATGAGCGGCAACCCAAGCAGTTTCTTTCGGAGTTAGTTTCTTGAGGAACCCAGCACCCCAGACGACCTTCTTGCCGGTGGTATGAGCAGTCGGAACATCTTCACTAATCTCGTGCTTAATGGTTAGAAGCAAACCAGAGATTAGAACGAATTGTTTAGAAGACGACAGTTCCACGTTTGCACGCAGAATTTTATTTCTCAGGTTTGGATCTACCATTGGTGCATTCTCGATTAGTTGGAAGGCTGAACTGGGACGCAAGGCATTGGTGTAATGTCGATCACACCGCCTTTGGCGACATAGACCGGAGCATCTGGGGCGAATGGTTCGACTTCCTTGGCGGAACCGTTGGCGCAGTACTCGGAGAAGCGATTAGTAACCGCGATCCAAACAGCACCAGACAGAAGGAATGCTTCTGGCAGAACTGCTTCGAGCCGACCAACGTTGGTCATGGTCACGGTACGGATTGAAACGATCTGACCGATCAGAGCAGAGTAGGTTGGGTCGACGAAATTACCATCGGCGTCAAGGCAGTCTTTGTAAGAGATGTTCATAATAAAGTTTCCTTCTTCAGTTGTTTAAAATCAATTATAACAAAATACACAATTAGTGTTGATTATCGTGCAGAACGAATCTGAGCAGATAGATTCGTCAGACCAAGTACACCCAGACGAGGTGTGAGTTTGATCGTAGAAGCAGTGTTCGTCACGATGTGAACAAACGTTGCAACGGTTTCACCACCGATACGTTTGATGTACGTAGAGATGGCATCGATGTTCTTGGGAGTCGACTGCTGGGCAAGACGATATGTCAGAATCAGACGACCGATTGGATTCTCTGGGACTTCAGTTTCAGAAGGCGCAGTCACGATCTGCTCTGTTCGAGGTAGTTCAGAATCGGTATCGATGAAACCGAGAATATCGTATGCAGCAGCATGTCCGATAAAACCAGCAAGTGCACAGACGAAAGTATGACGATCGGTGTACTCATTACGCTTTTCAATGACAGATTTTGCTGCCTTGAAGTATGAACGTGGAGTGACGAACTGGTCTGTCAGTTTACCCGGTTTGTAGATGTATGGGTTAGTCTCAGTCTCTTTGGAGTACTCAGCAAAGATGTGAGGACGTTCAAGAGCGAATGCGATCGCAATTGGATCCATGCCGGCAGGAATAGCAAAGTCCTTGAGCCACTCACCGGCACCGCCGAAGTCATCTGTCAGACGAGGTTTGCGCATTTCAAGTACACACATACGATTGTAAGCATGTGGAGGAATACGATCACCAACCAGTTCAGATGCAAGGTTGCCGGTACAGAATACGATTGAACCTTCTGGCAGTGGAGTCGCATTCACGCGACGTTCCAAGATGGTTGGCAGAACCATGTTGATGACGGAATCTGGTGCCTTTGAAAGTTCATCGAAGTTGATGATCAGAGGTTTGCCGAGGTGTACACCCAGCAATTCCGTAGGAGCATAGGAAGTCACCTTCACACCATTGATCTCAGAACAGAATGGAAGAGCAATGTCGCCTTCTGAACGAACTGCACAGTCAAAGGTGACTAGTGTGTATTTGTCCTTGCCCATTTCTTCCCAGAGTGCAGTGCCCAGAGAACTTTTTCCAATTCCCATTTCACCACGAACCATGACGGTAGATTCTTTACCGATGATTTTGATGACTTGCTTCACTTGCTTGAAACTCAATGTTTTATCATTGCTCATTTATTCCATGCTTTCATAATAATGTTTGATGATCAATTATAACAAATTAAATCTTTTGTGTCGATTCTTACATATAACTCATCATCTTACATGCAAGACCTGCTGCAGAACCAGCAGCAAGAGTCAGGCCAAGATGCCCGTGAGCACCGTGAACCCAGACAGTTTTGTCATTTTTAGTTGGTCCGTAAACCGGTAACATGTCTGGTGCCATTGGACGAAGGCACGACCACTTGGTGTACTTCTCGGACTTGATCTTAAAGTTATTGTATGCCCAACCGATCAGTGGAGAAATTCTGTGTTCTGGGATGTCCAGGTTATTGCCGCACAGTTCTGCGGTACCAGCAACCCTGAAGATCTTCTTACCAGAATGTTTCAGAGTAGAAGTAACGATCTTCCGATCATCGTGTAGCAATGAATAGTCTGGAATCAGATCATCTGGCCCGGCTTCGATTGACACAGAATAGCCTTTGACGGGATAGACATTAGTCTTTGTCCCGAACTTTCTAGTCAATCTGTCGATGTCCCAACCATTTGCGACTACGACATGATCGTATGCAGACCAAGAATGGCCTTGCTTGAGTTTCAGCACATTCTGAGTACCGGACTTAACAATCTCGGTGACTTCACTATTATAAAGAATCTGTGCTCTTCCGGAAGTAACCAACTTCTTCTTGTACATCTGACATAGTTGATGAATGTCTGCTACTTTATCTCTGGTGAACAATAGTCCGCCGTAGATAGTACTAGAAAATCTTTGCATCGGAACATGTTGCATAATCTCTTTATTGCTTAGACGTCTATTCGCAAGATTAGTTTGCATGTAAACATCAGTCTGCAGACGAGAATACGTGTCGATCAATTGTTGAGAATCATCGATTGCTTTTGGAGAAGTAAAAATTTGCAGCATACCCTTATAGTCTGGGTCTGCATAACCTACTCTAGAACCGACCAATTCTCCGCCAACGGTTTCTTTCATGAACTCTTCAAGACAACTTCTAGCAGTAACGCCCAATTGGATTGTCTTGAGAGTATTTTCTATCGCACTCTTTTCATTCACATTAGATACAAACCTGGCGAGCCACATCAGTTTATCAAGATCAAATGATGTAGAGATCTTAAGAGGAGCATCTTTCTTGAATAACCACTTCAGTCCTTTTCCAACGTTCTGCCATGTATTCCAGACGGAAGAGTTGCAGACCGAGATTTGACCGCCATTTGCGAATGAACATTCGCCGGCAACATCATCATTCTTTTCGAAAAGATGGACTTCTACACCGGCATCAATTAGTTCATTTGCGATCGTCAAACCTGCGATTCCACCGCCAATTACTGCAATTCTCATTTTTCTTCATTTTTCCTGTGTTTTGTGTATTATAATACACGGACGAAAATTTCACTATAAAATTCACTCATTTAAAGAAGAAAACACATCATTTCGATAGTATTTTCATACGAAATGATGTGTTTTTGCATCTATTTTTGGTACACCAAATTAGAATCGCATGTGATAGAAAGTACTTTGGCGACCTTAGTACCTTCTACTGTCTTCACTAAAGTGTCAAAGTTTAACTTGGAGCAAGGCTTATCTTCAGAGAAGATTTGAGTAGAAACGATAGTCGCAGAACCGTTGCCCCTCTTTTGCATTTCGCCGGGACCAAGATTCATCTGAAATACCGTCACCGTAGAAACCACTATTGCAATAATAGACATGTCAGATGCCGATGCAGCTGTCGATCACGTCTTGTACTCGGTCTGAATTACTAAAGTACACCTTTAGTTCTCCGACTTGGAGAGTATCTTCAGCGTCTACGTACTCCATACCACCGTAATAGTCTAGACTCCTTGAGAGCGACGTTGCGATAAAGCTTTCGCAGACATAAACTCCACCGGCTCTTGCATCAAGTCCAAATGTTCCGGGTTTATGATACGTACACTTTTCGATGATCTCGTATTTAAGATCTTCGATTTTCTCAAACACATAACTAATGTCCATTATAAAATCTCCAGAATTAACGAGGTTTGGTCAGACCGTTCTGAATGTCAAGGAGTGCAGAGATCGTATTGCCGGATGTAAAATCTTTGTTGGCACGTTTCTTGATACCGATCTGTCGATGACGAGCAGATGCCATCAGAACTAGATCATAACGATTACCGCCGACAATTTCTACACACTTCTCAAGATCTACTTGAGGCTGACGTGAAAGACCACGACCAAATGTTTCCATACCCATAATTAACTCCAATGTTTTACTAAATTGTTTACATATTCCTGGGAGGAATCTCCCAGATCATGATCTTCCGTAAAGACTGCATGTGTTCCAAATTTCGCCAGTCTTTTTCCTGCACTATCGTTATCACATACGGCAACTACTTTTCTGTTGAGAGAAAGCAGCCAATCCCTAAGTTCCGGTTTCTGATCGTTGGACAGAACAGCAAGAGCAGAGTATCCAAGATTGGTCAATCTGCAAGCATCGAAGACTCCTTCTGTCAGAAATACAGTCTTCGACAAATGAAGAGATTCTACACCAAACACTGCAAGTGTAGGAGACTTCCTCATTGTAAAGTACTTACCGTCTTTAGGATTATTGGGAGTCTTTTTATCTCCAAGTGGTTTGTACTGTTGATATCCTACCAACTTTCCAGAAAGATTCCACAGATAAAATGTGGCAGTGCACTCTTCTTCATTCAGAACTGGCCGATGCAATTCAAGATTGCAATGGCGAGAAAGTAAATGTTCTTTGAGATTCATATCTGTTCCGGTGCGTTAAAATAATTATAACACACTAGAACATTTGTGTTGATTCTCAAAAATAGATGTCTGCAGACTGATTTTCAGAAAGTTTCGTATGTACTATTTTCCCATAGAAATGTCTTCCATCATCGAATTCCGTCACGTACATGTAATCAAATTCAGATCTGAATTTATAGTAATTAGCATCTGCCAGTTGATACACAATTTCCGAACACGTAACATATGTCGACTTATTGTAAGGTAGAGGAATCATATGGTTGATCTTGAAATTACTCTATGAGTTATTATTGTATGACCACCAATAAGAAACTTAGAACTAAAAACATCCAAAGAACCGGAAGCAGACATGTCATTCGTGTACATATGTTTAGAATTAAACCGTGTGTTTGGGTATCTTCTCTTTGCAGATAGAAAATCACCACCATCGTTCATATGAACTATTGCCAAATTGATTACCACAATTTAGTCCTATGCAGACATGTGGTAATCTGAGTGTACCAATCTCTGTTCTCTCTATAGAAATTTGTAGTCGGTTGTTTTAAAAACGCAGTTAAAGGATTCCGCGTAAGTATCATAGTTTTTACTCTACGACCACCGCCCATCACGGTTGTTTTATCTACTACGAGAAGACAAATTGCCGTAGTTATTGGGATCATAGACTGATCTGGTATGCGGGTGTGTCTTTGAGATAGATGTTATTCCTTCGAAGAATCGCCTTGCGGATGCATTCTTCTCTAACCCAGCCAGATTCTCGTGAGAACTTGTACCTATAATCTTTGACACCAGAAATTACTACCATTCCGGAGTCGGTGACGCCTTCATAGACTCCGGTGTTGATTGACTTGCGTCCAGTGCAGGTTGCTACATAGGTAACTTCAGTACCGGGTTGAATTGTCTGTCCCAATTGATTGGTGAATAGTTTGGAGTTCATTTGTTGAATTTAGTGTATGTTACTTGATTGTGATGACGAGCACGATCCAATTTACTTATAGTAATCTTAGACTGCGTGTATCTTGATTTGTCGGCACCATGATATGTAGCTGTTCTGCACCACGAATTACTTTCCTTACTTTCCTCTAACGACGTAGTCAATCTGACGAAAGTCACAGAATACATGCAAGTCGTGTATGCCGAACGAAATGTGTGAAAGATCATGTATGTCTAGTCATATCAGTTTTGTGTTCAAGACGAGAATATCCAAAATAAGAACGTGATAAAATTTCTGTAAAGTAGGTTCTTATTAAGACACCACCTCCTGCCCGTGTTGCCATAAAGAATGTAGCATACTGTAAGTTGATCGGCTGTACAACCGTCCGGTTCTTATGATTAGGCGGCGAGAAAATCATTTATGCCGAGATGCTTTAGTGTACCTAAAGACACCATAAAGTCTACAGTGTGTAAAGTATGTCACTCTATTCTGATGGCCGATTTGGACTGTTCTCTTACTATTGTACTGGCGGTATGTATTCGCCGTGGCCGCAGATGTTGCGATAGGGTCAAAGATCATTATAAGTGGTGCGCCAGAGTGGATTCGAACCACCATTGACTCCGTTACGGTACTACGCTTTAGAAGAGCGTTCCGGTACTGGCGCATTTATTTGGTACGAGTGGTCAGATTCGAACTGACACGCCGAGGCGTCTGGGCTTAAACCAGATGTGTCTACCATTTCACCACACTCGCATTATTCTTGGTGCATCCGCTGGGACTCGAACCCAGATCTGCACGATTATGAGTCGTGAGTCTTGACCAATTAGACGAAAGATGCAGTACTTAATTTCTTGTATGCTTCATACAAAGATCGGATTAGATTAGAATCCATGTCTTGGAATTTATCCAAACCAGTTTTCATCAACCAATCTTCGTATGACATCATTTTTGTTTATTCAGACGTTCTCTTGCGGACGAAGCAAATGCAGAAAAGTTTCCGCATTTGTCTTCCCAACGAAGCAAACTACGGCAGGTGTATCCGATGTCGGAACGGCTTTCGCAAACTGCTTCTTGGTTCAGTTGACCGTTAGTAAACACACGAACGTGAAACTTTCCATCGATGTTCTTTACGGTAACTTCATGTTCTACTTCATCAAAGAACACGCGTTGCAATGTGATGATTTGTTTGTATTTAGACATTTTAAATTATTCCGTATTGCGTTTCGATAGATCAATTATACAACGAATTCTATTTTGTGTCAATTAGAAGAATGAACAATCTTCAAAGGAACAGTTTTCTGCGAATTCCATGTGATTGTAGTATTCTTTGAGATCTGCAACATCATGGAATGTTGCACAAAACTCGTCGGTAGAGGTTGAACCGTCTTCAAAGTCAAAACTTACTTCAACGAAGTACACATCCAGATATTCATCAAAATAATGACTGCAGTAAACATTTATAACTTTAGACATTTTAGATTTTCCGTATTGCGTTTCGATAGATCAATTATACAACGATTGTTATTTTGTGTTGATTCTCTATAAAACTTTGTCTAACCACCAAGACGGAAAATCATCATACAGTTCTTTTCTGGTCAGAAGTCCTTTTTCGATGTCTTCCTTCCACATTGTGACCATTACACCAGCCCACTTCTTGCCCTGATAGAAACCGTTGAACTTGGATACTGGACTTCCATACGATTCTCCGTTGAAGGCTTCTATAATAGCTTCGTCTGAAAAGTCTAGACAATCTTTCCAATCTTGAGCAAACCGTTTATGTATTTCACACATCAGTTTGAACTTGTTGGAAACTCCGTTTATGCTTACCTTTAATTTACCACCGTTGCGTTTAGCGATGACATAGCATCCTCCATTATCTTCAATGCTTTGATTAGACGTTTACGTTTGATCTTAAATGAATCTGATTCTATTCCACCAAAAATTTCTGCATTCGCAAATAATTCAGACCATGCAGTTGCATACAAATGATCTGCAAACGGAAGATTACATGTAGACAGTAGATCTTCACCACGAAGAGTATGAAAATCCATGTCATGAAGAATCATCTCGGATTCTTCCCTAAATGATTCTCCAAAAATACTTAGAAATCTTTTAGAAGAAACTTCAGAATGGTTGGGATAATGTTCTCTCCCAGTCTCATCATATGTTATACAGTACGGTTTTCCACAATCATGGTAGATATGATATAGCGTAAGATCTTTCTTTCGGTATCCTTTAAACCACTCTAGAACTTTTGCATCCGTTATGTATTTGTCAGGATCATTCGTAATCTTCCCGTACCAATTATTGACGGCAATACCATGTCTGAACCACTTTTCAATTAAGGCTTCCATAATTGGTACTTCCTTAAATGTTGGCGTTCATCTTCTAGTAAAGGTCTAGTACCAAATGAAGTATTTCCATACTCCCAAGATGGTTCAAAGAACATTGCAGTTTCGATACCAAGTGAGTTCAGGTATGCTTCTGCTTTTTCCAGTGCTGCTTGGTTCTTCACCCCGATCATGATCAGAGATGATGGTTCTGCAGTCTTATATGGAAATTTGATTCCGGCTTCAAGTGCACCATGAGCAGCTTGGACCATCTGATGTTCTAACGGTATGTCTCTACGAATAAACGTGTACACATATGTTTTGTCTAAGATCTACATTTTCTTCCTTTTTGTTGATGAATTTTTGGTGCGAAGTATGGGATTCGAACCCATGACCTAGGAGTTTTAGAGTCTCTTGCTCTACCGCTGAGCTAACTTCGCATAATTATTTATAGAATTAGAACGAAAGACATTCCAATTCTACGCGTTTATAAAACTTGAATTTTTCTTTCACTGCCCTGTTAAAATCTACGATCGGTGTGTACATACCTTCATCATACTCAATGTCGAACATGCACATCGTGTATGATACTCTATCATCTGGACAATTCACCGAGATTACTTTTGGTGAGATACTGATCTGAGTGTACTTAATCTCTTCACCTTCGAATAGACAGACAACATCTGTACTATTCTTTAGAAGATCTTTTATCTCGGAAAATACACGACAGGCGTTATTCCACCTAGCTTCGTAGACATTCATTTCAGAGTCCCAGCAGTACTCGTTCGTCTGCAGTCAATTTTGCAAGAGCTGCAGCTTTAAGAGTGGCTTTTGCTTCTTTTTCTTTTCTGACTTGCTCAAGACGGTCTAAATCATATTCGAGTTCTTCAAGAACTTCTAGAGCTTCTGGACTAAAGACGACGTCCAGTGTGTATAGATCGTCCGTACGTGCATTGTGAACTTCGAACTGCATGAGTGGCAGAACATCGACGTCAAAGTACTCTGCTTGAGCACGCGAGACTACAGTGAATACGCGTGGCATAAACGTTTCTTTGGTTCGAGCAAGTGCTTCCATTGCTTCCATTTCCAACCGCATACGTGCTTGAGCTTTTGTTTCTTTAGCCATTTTAGATTATTCCTAATTGCGTTTCGATAGATCAATTATACACGGAATTCTATTTTATGTTGATTCTAAATAATCACTTAACACCTAAGGCTTTTCTTTCTGCATCTGTCAGTTTAGACAGAGCTGAAGCTTTAAGAGCGGCTTTTGCTTCCCTTGCTTCAAGAGCCTTACGTTTTGCAAGAGCTGCCTCTGCGTCTGCTTTTTTATGAGCTTCCCACCAAGTAGCAGCTTCCTTGTTAGAAAAGAGTTCGTTGCTAGGTTCAAGCTTCTCCAATTCGGTTAGAGCTTTGCAAGCAATACGAGCAAGCATGTCCGTTTTCTCTTTCCAATCGGAGGCGGCGTATCTAGGACTATCATCATAACTCATGCAGGGCATTTTGTTTACTCCGTTGCGTTGTCGATAGATCAATTATACACGGAATTCTATTTTATGTTGATTCTAAATCTTAGAGTGTAGATTCTAAGATAGAAGTCTATTTGATCGCTTTGTGCATAATAAAATGTGGCGGAAGTGGGTTGAATCGAACAACCGACAGTCTGCGTATGAAGCAGGTGTTCTACCGCTGAACTACACTTCCATTTTGAAGATTGGTGAGACAGGAGGGATTCGAACCCTCAAGGAGATTTCTCTCGCCACATTAAAAGTGTGGAACCGCAGCCAATTCGGTATCTGTCCCGTATGTGGTCCCTTCGGAGTGTTACTTCAAAGGGCGGGTGGTTTTGTATTTCATTTTCTTTAATGAGCCACCCTGAACCAATACGGGATTCTTGGATGACTCTATGGTTTAGCAGTTTCGCTTTTCATAGGTACTTTCTAGATTTTACTGTTATCTGAAAACTTAATCTGATTATAATGAATGTCCAACAATTCGTCCATGCCAAATTTTGGTAGTACCCCTGCTGTCTTTAACGATAGTTGGTGTATGATGAATTTCGATATGATGACCACGATGTAATAGAATTTCATTCTCATCATTGTAAGTAGTATGATCTTTCACTGACATAGCATGAGCACCTTCTGGGACGTGTAATTTCAAAACGTGACGTTCTGAGGTACCTTCATCTTTATTAGGAACATTTCTGGCAAATTCACTAGCTACTCTTTTTGTTGTAGATGTAGACATAAATGCAGGATGTCTAAATGTAGTGGAATCGCTATTTTTCTTAAATTCTTTAGCCGGATCTACTTTAAGACCAGTAAACACATGGAATTGCTTCTTCACTTTATGTTTACTCATGATGTGATCTAAATGTTTTCTTACATTAAAGTAGTCACTATAGGCATGTCCTTTGATGAGTGCTTTATTTATAGGGTAATAAGCATCGTCAGTATAGGTTTTAACATGATCTTTTTCAGCATCAGTCAAGATTAGCGGCATTTTCTTTATGAATTTTATCTTCTTCTGCAGGACTATGTTCGCCAATTTGTTTTTCGATAGATGGAGTTTCAGCTTCATCCAATGACTCTTTAGTTTCTTGTGAATGCTTTCTAGACTTTTGACCAAAAATAGTTTCTAACTCTGGAAGAGTCTCTTTTTCATCTTTCTTTGATTTTTGCCCAAAAATAGTTTCTAACTTTGGGAGTTCGTTTTTCTTATTATCAATGTATTCTTTGAAACTCTTCATAGTTGTCTTTCTGTTGGTGTACACCGGATGAATCGAACATCCTTATCTAACTTTTCAGGCTAGCACACAGACCACATATGTCAGGTGTACATGTTATGTAGCAGGACATGGTAACGCTCCACGCTCGGAGCAGGGTTATGAGCCCTGCCGGATCAACTTGATCTTCCTGCATATTCATGGTGCTGGAGGTGAGACTCGAACTCACGTAGGTTTCCCGACGGCTTACAAAACCGTTGCAATTGCCACTATGCGACACCAGCATATTATTATTATTATTTAAAGTTATGAATTTCCATCATATGAGAGTGGCAATGTAATCTGCGTTTATTAAGTCTTTGGTAACGATTCTTAAATCTATCTTATTTTGATGGCGAACCTTCTCAATTTTAGGAAGATCCTTAACAGCCAAATAGTCATTCTTTGTGTCTATGTATATAGAACCAACCTTAAAATCTGGGTAGTATCTATGGTCCTTATCATTATCATCTATCCAAATGAAAGGTTCTGGCCTTTCCCAGAAGATACCCAAAGAATCTAAAATTTTAGCAAAATCAATCTCATATGATGACTGCAGGTAAATTACATCGCCGCTAGGCGTTTCGTAATATAGTTGCTTTTTCGAAGTATGACCGCCCAAATTATTTGATTTGGCGATAATACTCAATTTTTTCTTTGTTTCTGCTGAGAGAGTCTTTCCTGTAGACTTCTCTCTTATCTTTTGTTTTGTTTCCTCCGTATGGGAATCCATTTTTCCAGAAGTAAACTGATTCTTTTTTATCTTATTTCTTTGTACATCTAAACTTTCAAATGGACTGAATTGTCTATTTGAATTTAATTTGCAAAGTCTTTCATGATTTCTTTTAGAATTTCCATTCTTACACGTTTTTCCACAAAATATACATACATACAAAATTGGCTCCTAAAGAAGTTTTCATGTATGTATTTATACCCTAAGAGGGTTGCTCTCCCACTGAGCTAATCGGGCATGTATTATTATTTATTTGAAGCCATGACTTGCCATTGTAGTGTCATGGAACATTGGCGTCTTCAAAATCTTGGAACCTTGTCTCGGAATCAAACCGAGTACGTCTGGGAGGAAGCCAGAAATGTAATCACCAACACTTACAAGGCATTATAAAATTGGTGCGGGGTAAGGGAGTCGAACCCTTGACTAAACTTTGGCAAAGTTTTATTTTCCCGTTAAACTAACCACGCATAAAATTGGCCCATGAGGTGTATGTCGAAGTACACATTTCCAACTATTGGCAAGGGTGTATACGGCCCCGCTTAACTCATGGATAAAAATTGATGTGCTCTAGGTGGGACTTGAACCCACAAAACCCAGTTTCTAAGACTGGTACGTATTCCAATTCCGTCACCAGAGCAAAATAAAAACGCTCGAGAAGATGCATCGGCATGACCAACGTACTGAACTCTTATCCGCTTGATTTTGGTTCAATAGAAACAACTATCAAGTTTCGAGCAAAAGTGGAGGAAGAATAGCAGAATCGAACTCTATCCGCTTTCGCAGACCATCCGCTTTCAAGGCGGTGCTGGACCCAGTCCAGTTAATCTTCCAAACTTGGAACACGCGGTGAGATTTGCACTCACGATAAATCCTGTTTTGCAGACAGGTGCGTTAGACTACTCCGCCACGCGTGCATATTAAATTTCGGTTCCGCCTAGAGGATTTGAACCTCTGTTGTCATAATGACCTGCTTTATCAAAACAGTGCCTAACCACTCGGCCAAAGCGGAATAATGTAAAATTACCTGCAGTGTGTACGGGTAACGCTCCCGTTCTTCAACAGTGACAGTGTTGCGTGCATCTATTAACACTTACACACTGCGGGTAATTCTGCTGCAATTTGGAAGGGGACCCTGGACTCGAACCAGGAACGACAGAGTCAAAGTCTGTTGAGTTACCATTACTCCAATCCCCTATAATTATATGGAAACCCACGGTACCGCCCCGTTGTAGTCGCACGCATTGCAAATGCATACCGCAGCCTTCTGCTGTCCCCGAAATTCGTGAAAGTTTCTATACAAACCCATTGAAACTTACAAACATTGAGATGTCATATTCATCTGTTTAATCTAGCTCCGTATCTTGGTAACGATCCCTAGACCTATTTTATTAAATAAATGGTACTCACGAAATTACCAGTTTCTAGTACCTCTAGTCATATTTTACTTAAGGAACTGCTATGACCAGCACAAATATTTATTCATGCACATCATGTAACAAAACATTCACAACTTTATTGGGTTTAAACGGACATGCTAGAATGCATGGTAAATCTAATGGAAAAACAACATATCCCAATAGAGTCTGCTGTGTTTACACACGTAAAGTTGTTACTGCTTCAAAATTAGAATCTTATCAAGAAACACTTTTGGGTTCAACATGCGCAATTCATCAATGCGAGTGTTGTGGCAAATTTATTTCTGACAGAACAAAATATTGTTCTAAGTCTTGTAGTTCAACAATAACTAATACAAAGAAACTACCTAAATCTCAAGAAACCAAAAATAAAATTTCTCAAACTTTAAAAAACAAACCTAAAAAATTAAAACCTTTTAAGTTTAAAGCAGTAAAAATAAAGAAAACTGATATTCTTGGACAATTTTCTAAACTCTTTCACTGCACATGTTCACACTGTGGTGTTCTAAGTATAACACGTATATCAAAGAAGTATTGCGAACTCTGTTCGCCAATTTATAGTGCAGAACCTAGAAACAGGTTCAAATTCACTTTTAACATTTATAATTATCCTGACCTTTTTGACTTGGAGCTTTTATCAAAAGTTGGTTTTTACGCACCAAGGGGTAAATCAGGAAGATGGAATCCTAATGGTCTTTCTCGTGATCATAAAGTGTCTGTTAACGAAGCGTTAAAAAATAATTATGATCCATTCTACATTACACATCCGCTGAATTGCGAACTAATGCCTCACCAACAAAATAACAAGAAAAAGAGTAAATCTTCGATTACATACTCAGAACTTGTTAAGTTGGTTGATAACTATCAAAATCCATTGCTCCAAGCCGAGGCATCGAACCTCGCCTAGAATTCCTTCCAGTCCTCCGATTAACAGTCGGGAGCCTTCACCAAGCCAGCACGCTTGGAGCAATGGATTCTGCGAAATAAATTTGGTATCCTGTATCGGTTATGCTCCGATCTCATTAGGGTGAAGGCCTAATTGCCACACTAGCTGCATCACAGGATATAATATCGGCACCTTGTCAATTCAAGTTATTTTCACCTTTACAGGGTTACTTCTGTCATCTGCTTACCACAGATTGTGCATTGTTTGGTGGGTGTTGATGGTAACGCTCCACGTGCCTAACTTCCATACCTTCAGGAACGGTTTTACAGACCGCCGTATGGGGCAACACCCGAAATTCTTGAAGGAATGCACGGCGTTAATACACACAACTAGTGAATATCTACTTCTGTCCTTCTTGCAGGTTTTCCGTTTGATAACATCAGAGAAGAGGCTGAGGACCCGCCGACAGTTGGGATTCAGTAAATCTCTGATGTTTATAATCAGATTAAATTTTTAAAGAACGATTGCAATTTTCATTGCGTTATAGTAATTATAACAAAGTTTTTAATTTATGTCAATTACTACGTTTTGTTTATGTTGTCCCAGAATTACTGCTAGTCCT
>Ga0228699_1001123_pt1 | contig 15035 bp, 11 predicted proteins | sample McNCre217_Aug_MG_FD_178016 | JGI IMG/M metagenome (GOLD analysis project Ga0228699, IMG submission 178016) | Freshwater microbial communities from McNutts Creek, Athens, Georgia, United States - 2-17_Aug_MG | ecosystem: Environmental > Aquatic > Freshwater > Creek | place: USA: Georgia...
ACGCCGCGGCCAAGGCCCGCATCTACGGCAAGGCCGCCACCATGGTGATCAACCGCGACGACCCGGCCGTGCTGGCCATGGTGCCGCCGCCCGAGGTGATCAAGTCGGGCGTCAAGGGCCGTCCGGCGCGCGTGGTGCACCGCAAGGTGGTGCACTTCGGCCTGGATGCGCCGCAGCAGCCGGGTGATTTCGGCCTGGTCACCGAAGCCGGCATGGCCTGGCTGGTGCGCGCCCGCGAAGCCGACCCCACCGAGAAGCTCAAAAAAGGCGAGCAACACGAGATCGTGCTGCAGCGCCTGATGCCCGCCGATGCCCTGCGCATCCGGGGCCGCCACAACGCCTCGAACGCCTTGGCCGCTTTGGCCCTGGCCACGGCGATCGGCTGCCCGCTGGCGCCCATGCTGCACGGCCTGCGCGAGTACCGTGGTGAGCCGCACCGCGTCGAGCACGTGGCCACGCTGGCCGGGGTGGACGCCATCGACGACAGCAAGGGCACCAACGTGGGCGCCACCGTCGCCGCGCTGCAAGGCCTGGGTGCCGACCTGGTCAGCAGCAAGCTCATCGTCATCCTCGGTGGCGATGGCAAGGGCCAGGACTTCACCCCGCTGGCCGAGCCCCTGGGCCGCTACGCCCGTGCCGTGGCCCTGATCGGCCGCGATGCCGAGGCCATCGGCCAGGTGGTGGCGCAGGCCCCCACGCTGAGTGGCCAGCCGTTGCTGGCCCAACGCTTCGAGACCCTGGAAGACGCCACTCGCTGGTGCTTTGCCCAGGCCTCCGCTGGCGACGCCGTGCTGCTGAGCCCGGCCTGCGCCAGCCTGGACATGTTCAAGAACTACGCCCACCGCGCACAGGTGTTCATCGACACCGTGCAGGCCATGGCCGCTGACAGTGGGGAGTTCGCATGAACGACACCGTCGCACGTGGCCCGCTCGCCGGTGGCCTCTCGGCCTTGCTGCAGCGCCTGCCTTGGCGCCGTGCGCAGCAGGGCGAGGCCACGGGCCCGCTGCCCGTGCGCGATTTCGTCGACATCAGCGGCGCCCAGCCCTCGCGCCTGATGGGCTATGACCAGCCGCTGGTGTGGGTCACGGTGGCGCTGCTGCTGATGGGCCTGGTGATGGTCTACTCGGCCACCATCGCGCTGCCCGACAGCCCGCGCTTCTCGAACTACACGCCCACCTTCTTCTTCACCCGCCACCTGTTCGCGCTGGTGCTGGCCACCTCGGTGGCGGCCGTGATCACGCAGGTGCCCATGGCCACCTGGGAAAAGACGGCCCCGTGGCTGTTCGTCGCCTCGCTGGTGCTGCTGATGCTGGTGCTGGTGCCGCACGTGGGCAAGGTGGTGTACGGTGCGCGCCGCTGGCTGCCGCTGGGCGTGATGAACTTCCAGCCGTCTGAGCTGGCCAAGCTGGCCATCGTGCTCTACGCCAGCGACTACATGGTCCGCAAGATGGACGTCAAAGAGCGCTTCTTCCGCGCGGTGATGCCCATGGCCACCGCCGTGGGCGTGATCGGCCTGCTGCTGCTGGCCGAGCCCGACATGGGCGCCTTCATGGTGATCGCCACCATCGCCATGACCATCCTCTTCCTGGGGGGCGTCAACGGGCGCATGTTCTTCCTGATCACGGCGGTGTTGATCGGGGCCTTTGCGCTGATGGTCACACTCAGCCCGTGGCGGCGCGAGCGCATCTTCGCCTACCTCGACCCCTGGAGCGAAAAGAACGCCCTGGGCAAGGCCTACCAGCTCACGCACTCGCTGATCGCCTTTGGCCGTGGCGAGATCTTTGGCGAAGGCCTGGGCTCCAGCCTGGAGAAGCTGCACTACCTGCCCGAGGCCCACACCGACTTCCTGCTGGCCGTCATCGGCGAAGAGCTGGGCTTTGTCGGCGTGTTCTGCGTGATCGTTGCCTTCTTCTGGCTGGTCGTGCGCCTGTTCAACATCGGCCGCCAGGCCATCGCGCTGGACCGCGTGTTCAGCGGCCTAGTGGCCCAAGGCGTGGCCGTGTGGATCGGCGCGCAGGCCTTCATCAACATGGGCGTGAACCTGGGCGTGCTGCCCACCAAGGGCCTGACCCTGCCGCTGATGAGCTTCGGCGGCTCGGGCGTGCTGATGAACTGCGTGGCCCTGGCCATCTGCTTGCGCGTGGACATTGAGAACCGCCAACTCATGAAGGGGGGCCGCCCATGAGCCGCCACCTCGTCATCATGGCGGCCGGCACCGGTGGCCACATCATGCCGGGCCTGGCCGTGGCCGATGAGATGAAGCGCCGTGGCTGGACGGTGTCCTGGCTGGGCACCGCCACCGGCATGGAAAACCGCCTGGTGCCGCCCACCGGCATCCCGATGGACACCATCGCCTTCAACGGCCTGCGCGGCAAGTCGCTCCGTGACACGCTGTTTGGCGGCGTGCGCCTGCTCAAGGCCTTTGCCGACTGCTGGCGCGTGCTGGGCCAGCGCCAGGCCGACGCCGTGCTGGGCATGGGCGGCTACGTGTGCTTCCCCGGTGGGCTGATGGGCGTGGCGCGGGGCAAGCCGCTGGTGCTGGTCAATGCCGATGCGGCCTTGCTGCTGTCCAACAAGCTGCTGCTGCCGATCACCGATGTGCTGGCCTGTGGTTTCGCTGGCCCCGCCGCCAAGCAGGCCCGCGCCAAGGTCACGGGCAACCCGGTGCGCGCCGAGATCGAGGCCATCGCCCCGCCAGCCCAGCGCTTTGCCGGCCGCACAGGCCCGCTCAAGGTGCTGGTGGTGGGCGGCAGCCTGGGCGCGCGCGTGCTCAACGAGACCATCCCCAAGGCCCTGGCCCTGATCCCGGCCGAGCAGCGCCCGCTGATCACGCACCAAACGGGCATGGCCAACCTCAACGACGTGAAGGGCGCCTACGCCGCCGCCGGCCTGGTGCCCGAGCGCGACGCCGAGATCGTGCCCTTCATCAACAACATGGCGCAGCGCCTGGCCGAGTGCGATGTGATCGTGGGCCGCGCGGGCGCCATCACCGTCAGCGAGCTGTGCGCGGCGGGCGTGCCGTCCATCTTGGTGCCGCTGATCGTGTCGACCACGGCCCACCAGCGCGACAACGCCGTCTACATGGCCGAGCAGGGCGCCGCCGTGCACCTGCCGCAAACCGAACTCACGCCACAAGGCCTGGCCGATCGCCTGATGGCCCTGCAGCGTGAGCAGCTCCAATCCATGGCCGAGCGCGCCCGCGCGCTGGCCCAGCCGCGTTCGGCCGCCCAGGTGGCCGACGCCATCGAACAACTCGTGAAACCAGCTGGAAAGGCGTCCGCATGAAGCACGCCGTCAAACACATCCACTTCGTGGGCATCGGGGGCGCCGGCATGAGCGGCATCGCCGAGATCCTGCACAACCTCGGCTACACCGTGTCGGGCTCCGACCAGTCGGACAGCGCCACCTCGCGCCGCCTGGCCTCGCTGGGCATCGCCGTGCACCTGGGGCACGACGCCGCGCACATCGCCGGCGCCGAAGCCGTGGTCACCTCCACCGCCGTGAAGGGCGACAACCCCGAGGTCATCGCCGCCCGCGCCAAGCGCATCCCCGTGGTGCCGCGCGCCGTGATGCTCGCCGAGCTGATGCGCCTGCGCAAGGGCATCGCCATCGCCGGCACGCACGGCAAGACCACCACCACCTCGCTGGTCACGGCCATCCTGACCGAAGCCGGGGTCGACCCGACCTTCGTGATCGGCGGCAAGCTGCACAGCGCAGGCGCCAACTCGGCGCTGGGCAGCGGCGAGTTCATCGTGGTCGAGGCCGACGAGTCCGATGCCTCCTTCCTGAACCTGATGCCCATCATGGCCGTCGTCACCAACATCGACGCCGACCACATGGACACCTATGGCCACGACTTCGCCAAGCTCAAGCAGGCCTTCGTCGATTTCTTGCACCGCATGCCCTTCTACGGCTCGGCCATCTTGTGTGCCGATGACCCGGGCGTGCGCAGCATCATCCCGCTGATTTCGCGCCCCATCATCACCTACGGTTTGGGCGAAGACGCCCAGGTGCGCGCGGTGAACGTGCAGGCCCTGCCTGGCGGCCAGATGCGCTTCACCGTGCAGCGCCGCAATGGCGTGGTGATGCCCGACCTGGAGGTCACCCTCAACCTGCCCGGCCAGCACAATGTGCTCAACGCGCTGGCTGCCATCGCCGTGGCCACCGAGATCGAGCTGGCCGATGCCCCGATGGCCAAGGCCCTGGGCGAGTTCACCGGCGTGGGCCGCCGCTTCCAGCGCTACGGCGATCACCCTGCCAGCGAGGGCGGCAGCTTCACCCTGATCGACGACTACGGCCACCACCCGGTGGAGATGGCCGCTGTGATCAGCGCCGCGCGGGGCGCCTTCCCCGGCCAGCGCCTGGTGCTGGCCTTCCAGCCGCACCGCTACACCCGCACCCGCGATTGCTTTGAAGACTTCGTCAAGGTGCTGGGCACCTCGGATGCCGTGCTGCTGACCGAGGTGTACGCCGCTGGCGAAGCGCCCATCGTGGCCGCCGATGGCCGGGCCTTGACCCGCGCCGTGCGCGTGGCGGGCAAGGTCGAGCCGGTGTTCGTGGACGACGTGGCCGCGCTGCCCGACGCCATCATCCAGAACGCGAAAGCGGGCGATGTGGTGATTTGCATGGGCGCGGGCTCGATCGGGTCGGTGGCCGCCAAGGTGGCCGAGCAGTTGAAGAACCGGAGCGCCGCATGAGCGTCACCCTGAAAGCCCCCACCCTCGATCCCAAGCGCCTGGGCAAGGTCGCCGTGCTCTTTGGCGGCCACTCGGCCGAGCGCGACATCTCCATCCTGTCGGGCACCGGCGTGCTCGAAGCGCTGCAGTCGGTGGGCGTCGATGCCTTCGCTTTTGACCCCGCTCAACGCCCGCTGGCCGACCTGAAGGCCGAAGGCGTGGACCGCTGCTTCATCGCCCTGCATGGCCGCGGTGGCGAAGACGGCACCGTGCAAGGCGCCCTCGAACTGCTGGGCATCCCCTACACCGGCTCCGGCGTGATGGCCTCCAGCATCGCGATGGACAAGATCATGACCAAGCGCGTGTGGCGCTTCGAAGGCATCCCCACGCCGGACTGGCGCATGGTGGGCTCGGTGGCCGATTGCGAGCAGGCCCTGGCCGAGCTGGGCGCCCCGATGATCGTCAAGCCGGCGCGCGAAGGCTCGTCCATCGGTCTGACCAAGGTGACGGACAAGGCCCAGTGCGCCGCGGCCTATGCGGCGGCCGCCCAGCACGACCCCGAGGTGCTGTGCGAGCAGTTCATCGACGGTGAAGAGACCACCTGCCCGGTGCTCAATGTGGACGGCACCCACGAGGCCCTGCCGGTGATCCGCATCGTCGCGCCCGATGGCAACTACGACTACCAGAACAAGTACTTCACCGACGACGTGAAGTACCTCTGCCCCTCGCAGCTGCCGGCCGACGAAGAGGCTGCCATCCAGCGCCACGTGGTCCGCGCCTTCGAGCTGCTGAACTGCCGCGGCTGGGCCCGTGCCGACGTGATGATCCGCAAGACCGACCGCCAGCCCTTCTTGCTGGAGATCAACACCTCGCCGGGCATGACCGGCCACTCCCTGGTGCCGATGTCGGCCAAGGTGGCTGGCTTGCCGTATGCCCAGCTGTGCATCCACCTGCTGGCCTCGGCCAGCCTCGACAGCCGCGCCTGACACCCCACGATCTGTAGCCCATGCAAGCCGCAGCCGCCCTCGACCCCAGCCTGCACGGCACGCCCTCGGACGTGGCGTGGATGCAGACCGCCAGCCGCGCCCTCGTGGGCCTGCTGCTGGCGGGCGTGGTCGCGGCCGGCCTGGTGCGCGTGGCGCGCCTGCCGTACTTCCACATCCAGAAGATCCAGCTCGAAGGCGACCTGCAGCGCAACAACCTGGCCACCGTGCGGGCCAATGTGGTGTCGCGCCTGAAGGACGGCTTCTTCCAGATCGACCTGGGCAAGAGCCGCGACGTGTTCGAGACGGTGCCCTGGGTGCGCCGCGCGGTGGTGCGCCGGGTGTGGCCCAACGAGCTGCGTGTGCACCTCGAAGAGCACCGCCCCGCTGCCTTCTGGCACCACGAAGACCGTGACGACGAGCTGGTGAACGTGCAGGGCGAGGTGTTCGATGCCAACCTCGGCGACGTCGAAGACGAGCGCTTGCCCACGCTCGATGCCCCCAGCGAAGCCGGCCCCGAAGTGGCCCAGCAGATGCTGTCGATGCTGCGCCAGCTGCAGCCGGTGCTCAAGCCGCTGGGTGAGGTCGACACCTTGAAGCTCACCGCCCGGGGCTCGTGGAGCGTGGACCTGGACAAGGACGCCCACATCGAACTCGGCCGTGGCACCCCCGAAGAGCTGCTGGCCCGCGTGGACCGCTTCGTGCGCACCCTGCCGGAGGTGCAGCGCACCTGGCCTGCGCCCCTGGCCCATGCCGACCTGCGCTACCCCGAGGGGTATGCGCTCAAGCTGCGTGGCCTGACCACGTTGCAAGACCCCAAGAAGAACCCGGTCGCTGGCCAAAAGCCGGCGGCCTCAGCCCAACCCAACCGTTGAACCTCATGGCCAAGGAATACAAGGATCTGGTCGTCGGCCTGGACATCGGCACCGCCAAGGTGATGGCCGTGGTCGCCGAGGTGCTGCCTGGTGGCGACCTGCGACTCGCCGGCCTCGGCGTGGCCCCGAGCCACGGCCTCAAGCGCGGTGTGGTCGTCAACATCGACGCCACCGTGCAGTCCATCCAGCAGGCGCTCAAAGAGGCCGAACTGATGGCCGACTGCAAGATCAGCCGCGTGTGGACCGGCATCACCGGCAGCCACATCCGTGGCCAAAACAGCACCGGCATGGTCATCGTGCGGGACAAGGAAGTGGCCCCGCTGGATGTGCAGCGTGTGGTGGAAACCGCGAAGGCCATCAACATCCCGAATGACCAGCGCCTGTTGCTTGTTGAGCCACAAGAGTTCATCATTGACGGCCATGAGGTCAAAGAGCCCATCGGCATGTCGGGCGGCCGGCTTGAGGTCAAGGTGCACATCGTGACCGGAGCCCAAAGCGCCGCCGAAAACATCGTCAAGTGTGTGCGTCGCTGCGGCTTGGAGGCCGAACAGCTGGTCCTCAACCCTTCTGCAAGTTCTGCAGCCGTGCTCACCGAAGACGAGAAGTCTTTGGGCGTCTGCATGGTCGACATCGGCGCCGGCACCACCGACGTGTCCATCTTCACCGATGGCTCGGTGCGCCACACGGCCGTCATCCCCATCGCCGGTGACCTGATCACCAGCGACATCGCGATGGCGCTGCGCACGCCCACCAAGGACGCCGAAGACATCAAGGTCGATTACGGCGTGGCCAAGCAGCTGCTGGCCGATCCCAACGAACATGTGGAAGTGCCCGGCCTGGGCGACCGCGCCCCGCGCATGCTCTCGCGTCAGGCCTTGGCCGGCGTGATCGAGCCGCGCGTCGAAGAAATTTTCTCGCTGGTCCACCAGGTGATCCGCGAGTCTGGTTACGAGGAACTGTTGTCGTCAGGGATCGTCCTGACGGGCGGCTCGGCGGTCATGCCTGGCATGGTCGAACTGGCCGAAGACATCTTCCTCAAGCCCGTGCGCAAGGGGACGCCCTTGTACTCGGGCGCACTGCACGACATGGTGGCCAGCCCGCGCTCGGCCACCGTCATGGGCTTGCTCGAAGAGGCAAGACTCGCGCGCATGCGCGGGATGAAAGCGGCACAGCAGGCAGGGTCAGTCCAGTCCCTGTTCGGCCGTGTACGCGATTGGTTTGTAGGCAATTTCTAAAACACAGAACTGTTCAATCCGTTGAACAACCCAGACCCCAATTGGCAACTGCTTGACAAGAGAGAGGTAAACACCATGGCCATCGAAATGATCGAAAGCTTCGACGCTGGTACCCAAATCAAGGTGATCGGCGTGGGTGGTGGCGGCGGCAACGCCGTCGAACACATGATCAGCCAAGGCGTGCAAGGTGTGCAGTTCATCTGCGCCAACACCGATTCGCAAGCCCTGAACCGTTCCAGCTCGGAGATGCAGCTGCAGCTGGGCACCTCGGGCCTGGGCGCAGGCGCCAAGCCCGAAGCCGGCAAGGCCGCTGCCGAAGAGGCGGTGGACGAGATCCGCAACGCCCTCGAAGGCGCGCACATGGTGTTCATCACCGCCGGCATGGGCGGCGGCACGGGCACGGGCGCAGCCCCGGTGATCGCCCGCGTGGCCAAAGAGATGGGCATCCTGACGGTGGGTGTGGTGACCAAGCCTTTCGAGTTCGAAGGCAACCGCCGCATGAAGCAGGCCGATGTGGGCCTCAACGAGCTGGAAGCCAACGTCGACTCGCTGATCGTGGTGCTCAACGAGAAGCTGCTCGAAGTCATGGGCGACGACGTCACCCAGGAAGAAGCCTTCTCGAAGGCCAACGATGTGCTCAAGAACGCCGTGGGCGGCATCTCGGACATCATCCACATCCCGGGCCTGGTGAACGTCGACTTTGAAGACGTCAAGACCGTGATGAGCGAGCCGGGCAAGGCCATGATGGGCACCGCCACCGCTGGCGGCCCGGACCGCGCCACCAAGGCTGCCGAAGCTGCTGTGGCTTGCCCGCTGCTGGAAGGCGTCGACCTGTCGGGCGCCCGTGGCGTGCTGGTGCTGATCGCCGCGTCGAAGGCCACCTTCAAGCTGAGCGAGTCGCGCAACGCGATGAACACCATCCGCCGCTACGCCGCCGAAGACGCCCACGTGATCTACGGCACCGCCTACGACGAAAGCCTGGGTGACGCCCTGCGCGTGACCGTGATCGCCACCGGCCTGAACGGCGGCCGTGCCCAGGCCAAGGCCCCGATCACCGTGGTGCACAGCGCCCCGGCAGCCCAGGTCTTTGCCCGCACCGGCACCGACAACATCCCCGTGCTGACCCAACCGGTGGGCCACGCCGCTGCACACGGCCTGGGCGATGGCCTGGGCCACGGCCTGGCCATGGGCCGCGCCGCTGGCGGCCACGATTTCAGCAACCTCAACACGCCGAGCGTGTGGCGCTCGGGCCGCACCCAGGCTGCCGCCAAGGTGGACGCCCTGGCCAGCAACGGCATGGACGAGATCGAGATCCCGGCCTTCCTGCGCAAGCAAGCCGACTGATCGGCCCCGGTGACGCGGGCGCGCCTCTCTCTGCCCGCACTACCGCATTGACGATTGCCTGTTTGATCCCCCGCGGCGGCGGGTGGTGCGTGTGCGCCACCGGTCTGGCCTCGGGGGCTTTTGTGCTGGTGCCACGCCTGGCCTTGCGGGCTTTGCGAACGGACACACACGCGCTGAGGCATCGGGCGGCATACTGCGCCGATGCACCATGACCTCTCCCTGATCTCCACCCTGGCTGCGGGCTTTGCCCTGGCGCTGGTGCTGGGCTTTGTCGCCAGCCGCCTGCGCATGCCGCCGCTGGTGGGCTACCTGCTGGCCGGTGTGGCCATCGGCCCGGCCACGCCAGGTTTCGTGGGTGATTTGCACCTGGCCAGCCAGCTGTCTGAAATCGGCGTGATGCTGCTGATGTTCGGCGTGGGGCTGCACTTTTCGCTCAGCGACCTCAAGGCCGTGCGCGGCGTGGCCGTGCCCGGGGCCATCGTGCAGATCGCCGTGGCCGTGGCCATGGGCGCAGGCCTGGCGCACTGGTGGGGCTGGCCGCTGGGCGCCGCGCTGGTGTTTGGCCTGAGCCTGTCGGTGGCCAGCACGGTGGTGCTGCTCAAGGCGCTGGAGGCCCGCAACTGGCTGGAGACACCCAACGGCCGCATCGCGGTGGGCTGGCTCGTGGTCGAAGACCTGGTGATGGTGCTGGTGCTGGTCTTGCTGCCGGTGCTGCCGCAACTGCTGGGCATGCCGGCTGTGCCTGATGCACACGGGGCCACACCCGGCGCGGGCAGCGCTGGGGGCGCCAGCCTGTGGATGACCTTGCTGCTCACCTTGCTCAAGGTGGGTGCCTTCATGGTGGTGATGCTGGTGGGCGGGCGCAAGCTGCTGCCCAAGCTGCTGTCGTGGGTGGCGCAAACCGGCTCGCGCGAGCTGTTCACGCTGAGCGTGCTGACGCTGTCGCTGGGCCTGGCCTATGGCGCGGCCATCTTGTTCGGGGTGTCGTTCGCGCTGGGGGCCTTCTTTGCCGGCATGGTGATGCAGGAGTCCGAGTTCAGCCACCGCGCGGCCGACGAATCGCTGCCGCTGCGCGATGCCTTCGCCGTGCTGTTCTTCGTGTCGGTGGGCATGCTGGTGGACCCGGCCGTGCTGTGGCAACAGCCGCTGCAGTTGGCGGCCACGGTGGGCATCATCGTGGTGGGCAAGACCCTGGCGGCCGTGGCCCTGGTGCTGGCGCTGCGTTACCCGCTCAACACCGCGCTCACCGTGGGCGCGGGCCTGGCGCAGATCGGCGAGTTCTCGTTCATCCTGGCCGGCTTGGGGGTGAGCCTGGGCCTGCTGTCACCCCAAGGGCACAGCCTGATCCTGGCCGCCGCCATGGTGTCCATCGCGCTGAACGCGGCCTTGTTCGGCATGCTGTCGCCGGCCCTGAACTGGGCGCGCACCCATTCCACCTGGGCGCAGCGCATGGAGGCCCGCGACGACCCCCTGGCGCAACTGCCCGACAGCGTGCCGGCCACCGCCTTGCAAGACCAGGTGGTGCTGGTGGGGCTGGAGGGGTTGGGCCAGGCGCTGCTGGGCGAGCTGCGCACCTCGGGCGTCAAGCTGGTGGTGGCCGACACCAAGCGCGAAGCCATCGAGGCCTTGCGCATCGAGGGCGTGCACGCCGTGGCGGGCGATTTGCTCGACCCGGCCACGCTCATCCAGGCCCACGTGGCCCATGCGCGCTGCGTGATCGTCACCGTGTCTGACCCGGTGGTGGCGCAACAGGTGGTCGAGGTGTGCCAGGGGCTGCAGGCCCAGGCCCGCATCGTGGTGTGCGCGCCCAACCGCGAAGAGGCGGCGGCCTGGCGCGCGCGCGGCCAGGTGGAGGCCTGGTGCGGCGACGAGGCCCTGGTCAGCGGCTTGCTGGCCACCTTGCGCCCGGCGGTGCCGCACCGCGCCTGAGGGCCCGAGGGCCACGGCGGTGCGCTCAGCCCAGGCTGCGGTCGAGCCGGGTGGCCACGCGCAGGCCCACCACCAAAGCCAGGCCCAGCAGGGTCAACGCCGGCTCGCGCTGGGCTGGGTTGGCCACGTCCAGGCTGGCCCACAGCGGCGCGGTGTCGCCCCCCGTGCTGCCCAGCACCACCAAGCCCCCTGCGGCGAGCACCACGCCCACCTGCACCACATCCCGCTGCCACGACTGCATGTTCAACCACCTTGCGACTGAAGACGAGCGGAGGTTAGGCAGCACGGCCAGCCGTGCCATCACCGGGTGGGGGTGGGGCGCCTAGTAGACCTGGGGGGTGTCCCAGGGCGGGCGCCCCCAAAGGACGGGCCCCGCGAACCTGGGGGCTGCAGGCTGTTGGCCGTGGGGTGGGCTCATGGCGCCAGGGTCACCGCGCCAGCTTCACAGCGACACGTTCAGGGCCGCGCTCAGGCTGTTGGCGCTTTGCGGCTTGCGCAGCAGGCGCACGCCCGCCGCGGCACAGCGCTCGCCCAGTTGGGCGTCGAGGTCGCCGGTGAGCAGCCAGGCGGGCAGGGCGTGGCCAAACTCGTGGCGCAGGGCGGCGATGCAGGCCAAGCCATCTTGCGCCATGGCGTCGGCATTGGCGTCGGTGCCCGCGCCGGTGCCGCTTGGCGGGGCCAAGCGCCAGTCGGAGATCACCGCCAGTGGCATGCGCCCGGCCGCCGCCACGGCCTCGGTGGCCTCGCGGGCGTCGTGCCCACAAGCGATCGCCCAGCCCAGGGCTTCGAGGCTGTCGCGCATGGCGTGCAGCACGTCGTCGTCGTCGTCCACCAGCACGATCAGGCGGCCTTCTGGCGGCTGGGCGGCCAGGGTGGGCGCGCTGTGGGCCTGCGCGTCGCCTGCACCGCGCCGTGGCGGCAGGCACACCGGCAGGCTCAGGCTGAACACCGAGCCCTGCTGTGGGCGGGAGCGCAAGCGCAAGGTGTAGCCCCCGGCTTGCACCAGCCGGCGCACCATGGCCAGGCCCAGCCCCAGGCCCTCGCGGCGCTGGCGCTGGGGGTTGTGGCCTTGCACGAAATCGTCGAACACGCGAGGGCGCAGTTCACGCGCGATGCCTGGGCCGCTGTCCCACACCTGCACGCACCACTGGTCGGCGCGGCGACGCCAGCGCAGGCGCACGCCGCCTTGCAGGGTGTAGCGCAGGGCGTTGTCCAGCAGGTTGCGCACGATGCGCTGCACGAACAAGGGGTCGGCCGAAGTCCACGTCGGTGTGGGCGGGGCATCGAGCGTCCACGTCAGGCCTTTGGCCTCCATGGCCACGGCGTACTCCTGGTGCAGCTCGCGCAGCGCCTCGCCCAGGTCGAGCAGGCGCGGCAGGTGGGCCTGCTTGCCCGCATCCAGCCGGGCGATGTCAAAGAGCTGGTCGAACACGAAGCTCAGCCCATCGACGGCGCTTTGCATGCGTTGCGCCGTCTGCTGGAGGTGGGCCGGCACCTCGGCGCCCGTGCGGTCGTGGTCTTGCGTCAGCATGCCAGACAGCAGCGTGAGGCTGTGCAGCGGCTGGCGCAGGTCGTGGCTGGCGGCGGCCAGGAAGGCCGACTTCTGGCGGTTGGCCTCTTGGGCCTCGTCGCGGGCTTGCCGCACCTTGTTGATCTCGCCTTCGAGCTCGCCCACCAGCTGGGCATTGCGCAGGCGCAGGCGCTCGGCCTCCAGCAGCCGCCGCTCGATCAGCCGACCCACGCCTAGGCAGGTGAACATGGCCGCGGCCAGGATCAGCGCGATGGTGCCGGTGCCCGGGGCATCGTCGGCCAGCAGCCGCCCCATGAGGATCAGCTGGATGGGCAGGTTGGCGGCCGTGGCCACGCCCGAGTCGTGGATGCTGAAGAACATGGCCGTGAAGGCGAACACGATCAGGCCGGTGAGGATGAGCAGGTGCCAGTCGCTCGGCAGGGCGCCCCACAGCAGCGCGCCGATGCCGCCCCAGGCGCTGCTTTGCACCAGCTCGCGCAGCAAGGTGATGGCGCGCCAGTGGGCGTAGGTGTCGGCCTGGATGCCCACGGTGCGCAGTCGCCGCTGCGACAGCGCCCCCCAGGTCCACGAGCCCAGCAGCAGCGCCACCAGCGGGCCCCAGGCCCAGGGCGAGGCGGTGCTGCGCCAGATCACCGGCAGCAGCGCGGCCAGCACCACGGCCTGGCCGGGCACGGTCCACACATCGAGGCGCCAGTGCTCACGCAGCTGTTCGATGTGGATGTCGCGATCGGCGGCATCCAGGCCATCGAGGCGCAGGCGCAGGAAGCGCATGGTGTTGCCTCAGGCGGGATGGCGGCTGGCGTCGCCGGCCTGGTCGCGCGAGCAGGCCAGCAGCAGCTGCACGCGGTTGGCCACGCCGTAAGCGGCAAGAATGGCGCTCACGTGCAGCTTCACGGTCTCGGGGCTGATGCCCAGCGCTTCGCCGATCATGGGGTTGGTGCAACCCTTGAGCAGCTGCGCGAGCACCTCTTGCTGCCGGGGGGTGAGCTGGGGCGCCACCACCGGCGCGGCCGGCAGCTGCGCCGTGACGAAGAGCTCGCGCGGGAAGTACAGCCCGCCCTGGGCGATCACGCTGAGCGCCTGCTGGAACTGCACCAGGCTGCCTTGCTTGGGCACGAAGGCACAGGCGCCTTCGCGGATGCAGGCCATGGCCAGGTCCAGGTCGTTGTGCGCCGAGACGATGGCGATGCGCGCCTTGGGCGACCAGTTGCGGATGGCCTGCAGCGTGGCCAGGCCCTGGCTGTCGGGCAGGGTCAGGTCGAGGACGATGGTGTCGCAGGTGGCTGCATCCACGTCGAGCAGCGTGGCCTGCAGGCTGTCGGTCTGGCAGATGTGTGCGCCAGGCTGCACCCGCGCGATGGTCGCGGCCACGCCTTCACGCAGCAGGGCGTGGTCATCGATGACGAGGAAGCGGGCAGACGGGGGCGACAGCATGGTCAAGCGGGTGTACCCCCTGAGGGTATCAAAGCGCCAGGGTCTGCCCCACCGCATGGGCGCGGGCCTGGGCGATGTGCCCCGCGATCTGGGGGCCCTTGAGGCCACGGGCCACGGCCTCGCCGGCCAGCTGGGCCGTGTCCACCCCGGCGGCCGCGTGGAACACCCGTTGCACGAAGTGCGCCTGCACATAGGGCTGGGCGCTGAACTCGCCGCCACGGCCGCGCGCGTCGCACTCGCAGGCCAGCAGGATGTCAGCCAGGCGCTGTGGCTTGCGGAAGGCGTCCAGGCGATCCAGCAGGCGCACCAGCGCCTCGGGGCCGAAGTCCATGCAGCGGTGCAGGTGGCCGTGCTCGCGCGCCACCACCTCCGACAGCTCGCGGCAATCGGTGGGGACGCGCAAGCGCTCACACAGCGGCTTGAGCAGGCGCACGCTGCGCTCTTCGTGGCCAAGGTGGCGGGGCAGCACGTCGGCGGGGGTGTTGCCCTTGCCCAGGTCGTGCATCAGGCAGGCCACGCGCACGGGCAGGCTGGCTTGCAGCTGCGCGGCCATGTCGAGCACCATCATCAGGTGCACGCCGGTGTCCACCTCGGGGTGGTAGTCGGCGCGTTGGGGCACGCCCCACAGGCGGTGCACCTCGGGCAGCAGGCGCTGCAGGGCGCCGCAGGCACGCAGCACCTCGAACATGCGCGAGGGCTGCTCAGCCATCAGGCCGCGCGAGAGCTCTTGCCACACGCGCTCAGGCACGAGGTGGTCCACCTCGCCGGCGTCCACCATGTCGCGCATCAGCGCCAGGGTGTCGTCGGCCACGGTGAAGTCGGTGAATCGCGCGGCAAAGCGGGCCAGCCGCAGGATGCGCACCGGGTCTTCGGCGAAGGCGGGCGAGACGTGGCGCAGCACGCGGGCTTGCAGGTCGCGCAGGCCGCCGTGCGGGTCGATCACTTGGCCATCGGCGTCTTCGGCCATGGCGTTGATGGTGAGGTCGCGGCGCAGCAGGTCTTCCTCAAGGCTGACGTCGGGCGAGGCC
>Ga0228699_1001127_pt1 | contig 14962 bp, 11 predicted proteins | sample McNCre217_Aug_MG_FD_178016 | JGI IMG/M metagenome (GOLD analysis project Ga0228699, IMG submission 178016) | Freshwater microbial communities from McNutts Creek, Athens, Georgia, United States - 2-17_Aug_MG | ecosystem: Environmental > Aquatic > Freshwater > Creek | place: USA: Georgia...
CTCTCGCTGCAGGTCCTGCGCGACCGCATCGGCATCGTCCCGCAAGACAGCACCATCTTCTCCACCAGCGCACTGGAAAACATCCGCTACGGTCGCCCCGATGCCACCGACGACGAGGTGATCGCCGCCGCCCGCGCGGCCCACGCGCACACCTTCATCGAGGCCTTGCCCGAGGGCTACCACACCTTCCTGGGCGAGCGTGGCGTGCGCCTCTCAGGCGGCCAACGCCAGCGCATCAGCATCGCCCGCGCCATGCTCAAGAACGCCCCGCTGCTGCTGCTCGATGAAGCCACCAGCGCGCTCGACAGCGAGAGCGAACGCGCCGTGCAAGCCGCGCTGGAGGCCGCCATGCAAGGCCGCACCACCCTGGTCATCGCCCACCGCCTGAGCACCGTGGTCGATGCCGACCGCATCGTGGTGCTCGATGGCGGTCGCATCCAGGATGTCGGGCCCCACGCCGAGCTGCTCAGCCGCAACGCCCTGTATGCTCGCCTCGCCGCCATGCAGTTCGGGCATGGCGATGCCGATGCATCCTTTGTCAGCGCAACCCCGCGCTGATGCGTTGAGCACCCCAATCCAACACAGCCCGCTGGGCCGCACCATGAACATTTCGCGACAACTCCTCATCCCCGCCGCTTGCGCCGCCTTCCTGATCACCGGCTGCGCCAACATGGACAGCACGCAAAAGGGCACGGCCGCTGGCGCGGGCCTGGGCGCACTGGCCGGCGTGGCCATCGCCACCGCCACCAAGGGTGACAAGGCCGCCGGCGCCGCCGTGGGTGGCATCCTGGGCGCCGTGGCCGGCAACGTCTGGTCCAAGCGCATGGAAGCCCAAAAGCAAGCCATGGAGAAGGCCACCGAAGGCACCGGCGTCGACGTGACCCGCACCGAAGACAACCAGCTCAAGCTCAACATCCCCAACGACATCTCGTTCGCCACCGGCAGCGCGGCCTTGAAGCCCGAACTGCGTGACGTGCTGAGCCAGTTCGCCAAGGGCCTGACCGAGGCCCCGAACACCTACGTCAAGGTGATCGGCCACACCGACAGCGTCGGCACCGATGCCAACAACCAGAAGCTGTCGGTCGAGCGCGCCGACTCGGTGCGCGATTTCCTCAACGACCGAGGCGTCAGCGGCAACCGCATCGAAGTGACCGGCCGTGGCGAGCGCGAGCCCATCGCCAGCAACGAGACCGTGGAAGGCCGCGCCAAGAACCGCCGCGTCGAGATCTTCCTGCGCGAACCCGAAGCCAAGTGATGCCGCAGCGCTGAGCGGTCTCCGCCCTGGGCGCACCGCAACAGCGCAGCGCGCACCCACATCCCAGCAGCCGACATAATGTCGGCTGTTGCCTTTTCAGCCTCCGGAAATCCCCTCGTGAGCACCCCTGCCCAGAGCACGCGCCCCGTGCGCAGCCAGTACGAAGACTTCATGCGCCTGGTGCACACCACCGGCGTGCTCAAGACCGACCGCACCGGCACCGGCACCCGCAGCGTCTTTGGCCACCAGATGCGCTTCGATCTGTCGGAAGGCTTCCCGCTGGTCACCACGAAGAAGGTGCACCTCAAGTCCATCATCGTCGAGCTGCTGTGGTTCCTGCGCGGCGACAACAACGTGAAGTGGCTGCAAGAGCGCGGCGTCACCATCTGGGACGAGTGGGCCCGAGAAGACGGCTCGCTGGGCCCGGTCTACGGCGTGCAATGGCGCAGCTGGCCCAAGCCCGATGGCGGCCACGTCGACCAGATCACCGAGGTGATCAAGCAGCTCAAGCAAAGCCCTGACTCGCGCCGCATCATCGTCAGCGCCTGGAACCCGGGACAAATCGACCAGATGGCCCTGCCGCCCTGCCACGCCTTCTTCCAGTTCTACGTGGCCCCGGCCCAAGATGGCGGCCGGCCGCGCCTGAGCTGCCAGCTCTACCAGCGCAGCGCCGACATCTTCTTGGGCGTGCCCTTCAACATCGCCAGCTACGCCCTGCTCACCCACATGGTCGCCCAGCAGTGCGACATGGACGTGGGCGACTTCATCTGGACGGGTGGCGACTGCCACATCTACAGCAACCACACCGAGCAGGTCGAGCTGCAGCTCAGCCGCGAGCCCTACCCTTACCCGGTGCTGCACATCCAGCGCAAGCCCGATTCGATCTTCGACTACGCCTACGAAGACTTCGAGGTGCGCGAGTACCAGCACCACGCGCCCATCAAGGCCCCGGTGGCGGTGTGAGCCCTGGCCCGCAGGCCAGGGCCCTTGCTCAGCGCCAGTTCCGGGTCACCAGCTGGTCAACCACCGCCGGCATCACGGCCGCCGTGCCGCCTGTGCCCGTGGGCATGGTGAAGCCCGACATGGCCGAAACCAGTGCATCCACGCGCGAAGCGGTCAGGGCCTTGCCTCCCGCTTCGAAACGCTCGACGCGGTAGTTCGATCCCGCGTACCAATCCTTGATCGTCACGCTGTCGGTCGTCCCCAGGGTGCTGACCACCAGGTCTTTGCCTGACTTGCTGAACCACAATTGGTTGGCCGCGGCATCCTCGAACCGGGCCACGTCCGTGGCCAACAGGGCAGACTCGTTTTCAATGACCACGTCACGGCCACAGCCCTGCTGGAACAGGTAGACGTCTGAGCCCTTGCCGCCAAGCAAGGTGTCTGCGCCTTGCCCACCCACCAGGGTGTCGGCACCGGTGCCACCGTCCAGGCTGTCGTTGCCCGCTTGACCATCCAGCACGTCGTTGCCGGCCAAGCCCGACAAGGTGTCGGCACCCACGGTCCCCACCAGGGTGTCGGCCTTGCTGGTGCCCACCCTGTTCACCGTTTGCGACCGCTGCCAGACGTCCGCGCCCGTGAGCACCGTGCCGTCGGCCAGCTTCACTTGCACACGCTGCTCTGCGTTGAGGTCCTTGAGGCGGATGCTGTCCGTCAGCCCCTTGAAGCCAATCACCGCATCGGTGGCCACAGCAGGATCGGTGCCCCCTAAGCTGAACAGCATGTCCGCTAGGGTCAGGCCTGCGCCCAGCTCCAGCACGTCGCTCGACATCATGCGCACGGTGTCTTGGCCATCGCCCTTGGCGAACCTGATCACGTCCGCGCCTGAGCCATACACCAGGTCATTGCCCAAGCCGCCAATCAGGGTGTCATGGCCGGCCGCGTCATCGTACTGAGACACAAACGTGTACGCCTGGGCATAGCCGCCATACAGGGTGTCGCTGCCCGCGTTGCCCAAGATGAGGTCCGAGCCTAAGCCCCCCTCGGCCCGGTCGTTGCCCGCCCCCAGCTTCACGACGTCATCGCGAGAGCTGCCCAAGACGGTGCTGTTGCCTCCCTGAGTGGTGCGATCGAGGTTGAGCGCCACGGGCGCAACGCCCAAGTTCGCGTAGCTCTGGATGTCCTGAGATGTCCATGCGTCACCGTTGTCAAACTCCACACGAGACAGCCCCATCACATCCAGACCACCCGGCATGCCCTTGAAACGGATCACAGTGGGCGGATCGGCCAGGTCACTGCCCACGCTCAACAAGACGTCTTCAGGTCGGATGCCCCCTTGCAACTGCACGGTCACCTCGCCAGTGAAATGTGCGGGGCCGACGCCCTTGATCAGGTACGTTTGGTCATACACCTGGTCGTAGCCATCACCCGGCTTGTAGACCACCTTGGGCGCCGACACCACATCATCGCCACGACCGGCCTCGACGACTTTGCCACTGATCATGTCATCGCCGTCGGTGCCGCGGAGGTAGGTCGGGCTCACGGGCGCCGCAGGCGCAACCGGGGTTGCGGGTCGCAGCGCCTGGATGTCTTCCAGGGTTCGGGTGCCACCGTCAGCGAACTTGAACACCACCTGGCTGGCTTGTGCTGCACTCCAGGCAGAGAGGGGGATGTTCGTGCGGAGCACGACTTCTTGGCCATTGCCTACGGTCAGGAGGGTGACGTTGTTGCCACCGTCTGCGACCGTCAACTGCCCCACCGCAGAGCCTGCGCCAAGCTCAACCGTGTCCACGCCTTGCGCAGCCAGATCGTCCAGCGCGTTCAACAACAAGACGGTCTGGTACGGCCCGGGGTTGAGCACGTACGTGTCCGAGCCCAAGCTGCCCAGCAGCGTCGATTTGTCGCCCACGGCGATCTGGGTGTCGCTGCCCTCGGTGCCCGGCACGTTCTTGCCCGTGTTGGTCAGGTCTGTCGCCATCGCCATGGCGGCGGCGGCGCTCAGGGTGCTGCCATCGGCGAACACGAACTGCTCCACCCCTTGCAGACCCGACGATGCGTACTGCCCATTGATGTCCAGCACATCATCTGTGCCCCGGATGTGAACCAGCAAGTCCGTCGAATCCGACGCGCCCAGCAGGCTGACATCGGTGCGTGTAACCTTGTAGAACGCCAGGTCGTCCAGCGAGACGCCGGCGCCCAAGGCCACGCGATCGACCGAAGTGCTGTCGTAGGCGATGTCGACCACCGTGTCATGCCCACTGCCTCGGCCGAAGCGGTAAGTGTCGCTGGATGGGATGCCTTTGTAGCGCGTGTCCCCGGACGGGATGTAGCCGACGCCGGGCACGAAGATCACCGGGCCAACGGGCGCCTGGTATGCCTGCGCATCCCGCAACAGGTCTCGGCCTGCACCGCCGTCATACACATCATCGCCGGCGCCCCCCATCAACAGGTCGTCACCGGCGCCACCCAGCAGCGTGTCGGCACCCGCACCGCCAGCGATTTGGTCGGCACCACCCAGGCCATCGATCTGATCGTTGCCCACGCCACCTGCCACCAAGTCTGCGCCAGCAGTCCCCTTCAGCACCTCAGCGAGAATTTGCGATGTTGACCATGCAGGGCCGGCGCCCCCATCGAACACCAGGCTGCTCACCGTGGCCGCAGCGGAATCGGCTGTCACGGCAAAACCCTTGATGGTGAGCACATCACCCCACGAGGCCACCATGCCGCCTTCGCTCACCCGACGCTCGATCAACAGGCTGCCCTGCTCATCCAGTCGCACCTGCACGGCGGCCGGCGTCAACCCCGCGCCCAACTGGATCACGTTGCCGCCTTCGTTGTCGGTCATGGTGTCTTTGCCCCAACCCGCGCGGATGAGGTAAGTGTCCTGACCCGCGCCACCCGCCAAGGTGTCGCCCCCATCCGAGGCTCCGAGCAGCCCAGCGTAGCTGCCGCTGGGCAACCCATTGGCGCCACTGTCGATGGTGTCTGCCCCTTGCCCCCCTGTCACCAGGTGAGCGTTGTACGCGGACACGGTCAAGAGGTCATTGCCCGCCGTGCCGGTCAATTCCGCTGGCACACGCAAGCGCGACCCATTGGAGGTCGGCAAGCTGCTGAGCAGGCGATCCGACGAGATCACGGTGCCATCGCTGAACACCAGGTTGCGCAAGCCACTGGCGGCGGCCGTGGGGGTGTTGGTGATGGGCATCTCAGCAGACAGCATCAGCTCACCCGAGCCATCTTTGAACCGAAGCACCAGGGCTTTGCTCAACGCGTCAGCGGACCAGACCAGCTCGAGGTCGGAGGGCGTCACGCCTGCAGCCACTTGGACATCGAACGACCCCAATGCTGAGCCACGCGTCACGCGGTCCATGCCCTGCCCGCGTCCGAACGTGAGCACAGCCCCCGCACCCTGCACCTGCACCACGTCGTCGCCCAAACTGCCCAGCACCGTGTCGCCTGCCGTGGCCAACAACGTGTCTTGACCTGCCGTTCCCGAAATGACTGTGGCCATGCCAGCTCCCATCTTGATTGAATGAAGAAATCAGACAAAGCCTACAACCCAACAAGGTTAAAGGCCAACCCCAGATACCCAAAGCGTCCCAGGTTCTGGCATGTTTTGACCCCGCATGACATTGGTTTTCAAAAATGCCGTGGACGGCGCTTGACGGCTCTGCCGAGATCTGGCCAATACCGGGCCAAAAGGGCCTGCCAGCCCACAGCACGGCGATAATCCCCGCCGATGAAACCTCAACGCCTCAGCCTGATCGCCGCCGTGGCCCGCGACGGTGGCATCGGCCGCAACAACGACCTGCTCTGGCACGACCCGCGCGACCAGAAGCACTTCCGTGCCACCACCGTCGGCTGTCCGGTCATCATGGGACGCCGCACCTGGGACTCGCTGCCCGAGCGCTTTCGCCCCCTGCCCGGACGCCGCAACATCGTGGTCACCCGCAACGTCGCCTGGGAGGCCCCCGGCGCCGAGGTGGCCCACTCGCTGAGCGAGGCCCTGGCCCTCGTGGCCGATGTCCCCAAGGCCTTCGTGATGGGTGGCGGCCAGTTGTATGCCGAGGCCCTGCCCGTGGCCGACGAGCTGGTCTTGACCGAAGTGGACGCCACCTTCGACGCCGACACGCATTTCCCCACCTGGTCGCGCGACACCTTCACCGAGGTGGACCGGCAGCGCCACGAGGGGAACACCACCCACCAGATCCCCTTCGACTTCGTGACTTATCACCGGCGTTGAGCCCAGATCGCCTCCCCCACAGGAGGGGGTGTGGCTAACATCCACTGGCGCTGAGTTCCTCCACTGGGTGAGGAGCCCGAAGCCATCGCGGGGGATGAAGCATGGCGGTCGCAAGCCACCGTGGATTGCACACAGCCAGGCGCCAGGCTTGCAGACGGATGCTGGGCGCCTGCGGGCTGGCGGCCTTGTCGCCGTTGGGGCTGTCAGGCTGTGCGCTTCAACCTCCACCCTTGCGGGTGGCGATGAACAGCTGGATCGGCTACGCGCCCATGTTCCTGGCGCAAGACCTCGGCCACATGGCCGATGCCGATGTCCGCCTCATCGAGTTCCCATCCAACACAGCCAGCATGCTGGCACTGGCCGACGGCGACGTGGAAGCCGCCGCCCTGACCCTCGACGAGCTGCTGTTGATGCGCGAGGGTGGCTTGGATGCCCAAGTGGCCATGGTCTTCGACGAGTCGCAAGGCGCCGATGCCGTGTTGGCCCATCCAGACCTGCCGCGGCTCAACCAGCTGAAAGGCCGACGCATTGGCGCCGAATCCTCTGCAGTGGGGGCATTGATGCTCTCGCAGGTGCTGGCGCGCGCGCAACTGCAGGCCAGTGACATCACCTTGGTGCCGCTGACCGTTGACCGCCATGCCGCGGCCTTCACGGCCCGCGAGGTCGACGCCATCATCACCTTCGAGCCCATTGCGTCGAAGCTGCAGGCGCAAGGCGCGCACCGACTGCTCGACACCCGAGACCTCCCTGGTCTGGTCGTTGATGTGCTGGCCATCCGGCCCGACCCGACGCGCCAACAGACCAGGCAACTCAAGCAGCTCACCAGCGGGCACTTTCGGGCTTTGACCCACCTCGCCACGGCACAGCGCGACGCGGCAAACCGGCTGGCGCTTCAACAAAACGTGGCGCCCCATGAGATCCTGAAGTCACTCGAGGGCATCCACATGTTCGATCTGAGCGCCAACCGCAACTGGATGACCGGCGCCGAGCCCCGGTTGGTGCGCTCGGCCAACCTCGTGGGTCAAGTGATGCAAGCCAATCGCCTGCTCGTCCACCCGCCACAGCTCGCCAACCTGTGCTGGCCGGGCGCACTGCCGGAGGCTCCATGACGCATTGGGGCTTGCGCCGCATCATCCCAGCCACGCTGCTGCTGCTCATGCTGGCGGTCGGAGCCTGGTCGTTCTGGGCCACACTGACGCAGTACCGCACCGACCTGGTCACGACCGCCCGACATGACGTGACGGGCGATGTGGCACGCCTGGGGCGGCTCAACGACAACACCGTGGGCGCCAACGCTGCGCTGGCCGCAATGGAGTTGGCGCAGGTGGCATGCCGCCCGGAAACCCACATCGTTGCGGTGACCGACGAGCGCGGCCTGGTCCTGTCCTCGAACAAGCCCGCTTGGCGTGGGCGCTCGCTGCTGGAATTGGCCCCGCACATCACGGCCGAGCGGCAAGGGCGCGTCAACCACAGCCGCCTGCCGGACGCCGAGTTCTCCCGAGAACGGCTCACGGTGGACGCCTTGCAATCCTTCCAGCTGGCCTCACAAGAAGATGAGGTCCGAGGCACACGCCGAGGCATGGTCTATGTGGAATACGACTTGCGGCGCGTCTGGATGAACGCCTTGCGCCAACAGGCCCAGGCCCGGGCCCCCGATCTGCTGAGCCTCATCGCCGTGTCGCTGGCCCTGGCCTGGCTGCTGGATCGACACGTGGCTCGTCCCTTGTCCGCGCTCCAGCACACCGCCAATGCGTTGCGCGCTGGCAAGTGGTCCACGCGGGTGCCACGGGGCGGCTTCGCTGAAATCGACCAACTCGCCCGGGGCCTGGAGGCCATGAGGCACGAGCTTGCGGCCACCTGGCATGCCATGCCAGACCTGCTCTTTGAGATGGACCACAAGGGTGTCTACCTGCGCGTGGAAGCCTTCCGCCCGGAAGCACTCGCCCACCCACCCCACGAACTGCTGGGGCGCAACATCCACGACAGCTTGCCGCCATCTGCGGCGCGCACCATCCAATTGGCGCTCGACGAGGCAGAGCGCACCGGCAGTGCCAAGGGCAAGGAAATCGTGCTCGACGTGCCCGATGGCAGGCGATGCTTCGAGTTGTCTGTCGCCCGCAAGGAAGGCATCGATGGTGCCCATCCCACCTTCATCCTGCTCTCGCGCGATGTCACCGAGCGCAAGGCAACCGAGCAGGCTTTGGCGCAACTCCAGCAAGAGGTGGCGCAAATGCGCTCGAAGGACGCCCTTGCCTCGCAGGCTCAGGACAGTTGAGGTGCATGGCGCCTATCATGTCGCCTCGTTCACCGCATCGCTCAGTCGCTCCCCATGTCTGGCAACCACTTCCACGTCCACGGCCCCCACGACCACGAACTCGAACACCGCGCACAACACGAGCCTGACGGCATGGCCGGCCAACTGGCTGTGATCACGGCCATCCTGGCGACCGTGGGTGCGCTGTTTTCGTACATGGGTGGCGCCACGCAGGCCAATGCCGGCCTGTACAAGAACAACGCGGCCATCAAGAAGACCGAAGCCTCCAACCAGTGGAACTACTTCCAATCAAAGAGCAGCAAACAAGGCATGGCCGAGCTGGCCCAAGCCCTGACCACCGGCGAGAAGCAAGAGTTCTACGTCAAGGAGGCCGCGCGCTACAAGGCCGAGAAGGTCGAGATCCAGAAGAAGGCCGAGGCCCTGGAAGCCGAGTCGCATGAATGGGACGAGCGCAGCGAGGCGCAAATGCACCAGCACCACCGCTGGGCGCAGGCCACCACCGCGCTGCAAGTCGCCATCGCCCTGGCGGCCATCGCCTTGCTGACCCAGCGCCGTTGGCTCGAATGGGCCACGGTGGCGCTCGGTGGTGTGGGCGTGGTGGTCGGCATCCTGGCCTGGCTGCACATCTGAAGCACGGCCGCGTGGCGCCCATTGCCCCCAAGGGCACACCCGACTTGCCGCATGGCGCTCGCCGGCATCCAATGGCAGACAAACAGCCCCATGAACATGTGGCAACACATGCACTTCCTGGGGCGAACACACATCAAGGATGCTGCCCGTGTTTCATCGCTCCCCCCGTGCGCTGCCCCTGATCGCTGGCGTGCTGCTCGCAGCGGCCGCCACCCTGGCCAGCGGGCAAAGCCTGCCCCGCTACACCATGCGGGAGTTGATCAAGCCCACAGGCGGCGACATGTGCGGCTTCTGGGGCGACATGAACGCCAATGGCGACGTGGTGCAGGCCTGCCGCTTCACAGGCGGCACCCGCACCGAAACCGTCTTGACCTGCCTGGGGCCCTACGCGACCTTTTGCTACAACGCCAAGGTCAAAAAGACGTGGACCCGCTTCCTCCCCGTGTGGTGGCCCGCGGGCGGCAGCGCCCGCACCCTGAGCCTGCCGATCGCCGCCACGGTCGAGCGGGTGTACCTGAGCGATGTGGGCGAGGTGATCGCCACCGGCTTGCCCATCGACACCCTGGGCTACACCACCCAAAGCAACCAGGTGGCCTGGCGCGTGCCCGCAGGCAGCACCATGGGCGTCGACCTGCCGCCGCCCGGCGGCCAACCCGCCAGCACCTTTGCGCTGACCCGGGCCAGCCACAGTGGCCACCAGTGGTGGTCAGACAAGAGCGACCAGCGCCACCTCCTGGCCAACGCGCAAGGCCAAAGCCTGGACATCGCGACACCCCCCACCACCGGCACGGTGACAAGCGAAGAGTGGCCGGCCTTGGGCGAAGGCGGGCAACTGGCCTACAGCCGCCGCCTCTACACCGACGCCACCCGGACCACCCTGATCAACGAGAACTGGCTCTGGACCGGGCAGCGCTGGCAGGCCTACACCCTGCCCGGCAACGCCTTCCCCGACATGAACCGCCGGGCGTCCATCAACGCCTCGGGCCACCTGCTGATCACCGACTGGAACAGTGGCTTGAACCTGTTGGCGCCTGAGCGCAGCAGCACACCCCAAGCCATTCAATTGGACGGCGCCCTCAACCCTGGGCTGCACCTGCTCGACGCCGCCGACCGCGCCTACGGCGATGCCGTCGTCACGGGCATCAAGAACGTCAGCGCCCATGCCCTGGTGTGGGCCAACGGGCAGTGGGCCGACATCAACACCTTGGTCAACAGCCGTCCAAGCTCCTGGCACATCACCTTCATCCGGGCGGTCAACGCGCGCGGCCAGGTGCTGGCCCAGGTCAACGACAACAGCCGCACCGGCTCGGCGGCCGAACGCATGGTGGTGCTGACCCCGGTGCCTTGAAGCGGCCCAACCAACAGGCGCGGCCTCGGTCAAAATGGCGATCCTGCCCCATCGCCCTGACCCACGCGGTCTGACCGTCGCATGCAACTCGCCACCTGGAACGTCAACTCCCTGTCCGTTCGCCTGCCCCAGCTGCTCGCCTGGCTGGCCGCCAACCCGGTCGATGCCCTGGTGTTGCAAGAAACCAAGCTGACGGACGACAAGTTCCCCGAGGCCGAGTTGAGCGCAGCCGGCTACCACGCCCACTGGTTCGGCCAGAAGACCTACAACGGTGTGGCCCTGCTGACCCGCGTGCCCAGCACCGATCCCGTGCGCAACATCCCGGGCTTTGCCGATGAGCAGGCCCGGGTGATCGCCGGCACCGTGCCCGATGGGCAGGGCGGCCAGATCCGCGTGGTGGGCGGCTACTTCCCCAACGGCCAGGCCCCCGACAGCGACAAGTTCGTCTACAAGATGGCCTGGCTCGATGCCCTGCGCGGGTGGCTGCGCGCCGAGCTGGCCCAGCACCCCAGGCTCGTGCTGATGGGCGACTTCAACATCGCGCCCACCGATGCCGACGTCTACGACCCCGTGGGCTGGAAAGACCAGATCCACTGCACCGTGCCCGAGCGCGAGCACTTCCAGCAGCTGCTGGACCTGGGCCTGCACGATGCCTTCCGCCTGTTCGAGCAGGCGCCCAAGCTGTGGAGCTGGTGGGACTACCGCAACCTGGCCTTCCGCAAGAACCAGGGCCTGCGCATCGACCACATCCTGGTCAGCGATGCGCTCAAAGCCCAGGTCACGGCCTGCATGATCGACAAGGCGCCACGCAAGAACGAGCGCCCCTCCGATCACGCGCCGGTGGTGGTCACGCTGGGCTGAGCCCAGCGCGCGCGCTCACTTCTTCGTGTCGACGTAGTTGCTGTATTCCAGGGTCCATGTACGGCCTTCGTCCGACGATCGCCGGATCGCCGCGAAACCCGCCAGGTTGGCGCCATCGTCGACCGCAAAAATCCCCTTGTTCGGCAAGGCCGTGAGCCTGGTGCCCAGGGTCAGGCCCTTCTCGTATTTCGTCCAATCGGTCGCGCCGGGCTTGAGCAGGTAGAGCTCGTCACCCGAGAAGACGCTGCCTTGCAACAGCGTCGCGCCAGAAGCCAGCTGGATGGCCTCGTTGCCATTGACCTTGAGGGGCGACTTGAGTTCGGTCCACAGCGCGCCCTGGTTCTGGCTCACATACAGGTGGCCCCAGATGCCAGACGGCGAGCTCAGCATGCTCAGCACGCCGCCCGGGTCCATGTGGATGCCCATGATGCCGCGCCCCTCAGGGGCCGCCGTCTGCGTCCACGCCTGGGTCGCGAAGTTCAGGTGGTGGATCTCGCCCGACGACAAGGCATAGCCCAGCCCCTCGGCGGTGACCCAAGACCAGAAGCGCGCCTGCCCCAGCCAGATGGACGAGCCCAGCTCGACCGTGCGGATCGCACGCCAGTCGCCGCCCTCCAGCCGATCGGAGCGGTAGATCACCACACGGCTGCCTTCGCTTTGCGCCACGTGCCAGCCCACACGGCTGTTGCCAGCGATGCGGATCAGGTTGCCCGATGGCAGGTTGCCCGGCGAGACACGTTGCACCTTCCAGTTGCTGCCCATGCGCACGATGGTGCCGAACTCACCCACGGCCACCAGCCGCGTGTCTGGCTCGTCAACGGCCGCGAGCGCCAGCAGCGACTCCAGGCCACCGATCCCCACCCGGCGCCATTTGCCATCGGTGGGGCGCACCAGGATCGAGCCCAGCCGGCTGACGGCCACCACCTCGCCGCCAGGCAGCTCGGTCATCGACTCGGCCCCAGCGGGCGTGGACAAGGCGAACTCCTCCACCAGGTCCTTGCTGCTGCGCTCGGCAGCCCAACCCGTGCCCTCGACATTCGAGGCAAAACGGGCCGCATCTGGCGCGTAGCGGCGGATCAATTCCACGTTGGACTTCACCTGTCCGCTGCGGCCAATCAGCACGCGGTCGTTGAGGTTGGTCACGATCAGGCGGCCCAGGTCGCGGGTCTTGCCAGCTGACACCACCACCGTGCCAATGCGCTCGCGGCTGGCCTCGTTGATGTCGATGAACAGGGTGCCCACCTCGAAGCGGGTCACCCTGTAGCGTCCGTCAGGCAAGACGCCCACGAACAAGGCCGTGTCGCGCGAGATGCCCCGCGCCACCTGAGCCATGCGGTAGCTGTGCTTGACGCCCTGCTCCGCCAGTTCGGCTTCGAGCACGATGTTGTCAAACTGACCTGTGCGCGGTGAATTGCTGGTCACGCTCAGCAGCACCACGCCTTGATCGGCGGCCACGGTCGTCTGGTTGGTCACCGTTGCACCATGCTGCGTGGTGGTGCAACCCACCATCGCCAGCGCCAACATGGCCCCCGCGAACGCCCTCACCCCAAGCTGCCCCCAAGCGCGGCTGCGCTCCTTGCCCTGCATGGATCACTCCCTTTGTTGATGTGCTTGACTCTAGCAGCGCCCCCGCCCATGCGCAGCGGTGAAGCCAGCAACAACGGACAAACCCAGGTGGCAGTCGGATCAACCCAACAGCTTGGTCAGCGCAGCCGGCAAGCCCAGGGTCGGCAAGGCATCGGGCGCCACCCAACGGCCATGGGGATCGCGCGCGGCCAAGCGCTCGGCCCAGTCCTGCGGCAGCTCACCTTCTGGCCACACCAACCTGCGCGGGTGCAGGTGCCAGTCCAGGTGGGTGAGCACATGCTTGATGCGCGGCTGCAGTTCGATGCGCGCCGCATCGGGGCCGCACCAAGCCGTCAGCTCGGCTTCGCGCTCGAACAAGGGCAGCGTCCACAGGCCCGCCCACACGCCGGTCTGCGGCATCTGCTGCAGCCACACGCGCTCGCCCCACTGCAGCCACAGCCACCAGTGCTCACGCTCGCCGCGCTTGAGCTTGCGGGTCTTGATGGGCAGGCGTTCAGGCTCGCCCTGCTCGCGGCCCACGCACACCTCTTGCCAAGGGCACACCAGGCAAGCAGCCTTGCGCGGCATGCACACGGTGGCCCCCAGGTCCATCAGCCCTTGGGTGTAGGCCACCATGTCCTGGCTGTGCTGGGGCACCAGCGCGGCGGCGGCGGCGATCAAGGCCTTTTCGTGCACGCGCTCCGAGAGGTCGCCCTCGAAGCCCAGCACGCGGCTGAGCACCCGCTTGACGTTGCCATCCATGATCGATGTGCGCTCGCCAAAGCAGAACGAGGCGATGGCCGCAGCCGTCGATGGCCCGATGCCCGGCAGCGTCTGCAAGGTGGCGCTGTCGCTGGGGAAGGCGCCCCCATGTTCGGCCACCACGGCCTGGGCGCAGCGGTGCAGGTTGCGCGCGCGGCTGTAGTAGCCCAGGCCGCTCCACAAGGCCAGCACATCGTCCAGCGGTGCGGCGGCCAGGTCGGCCACCGTGGGGTAGCGCTGCAAGAATCGCTCGAAGTAGCCCAGCACCGTGCTCACCTGGGTCTGCTGCAGCATGATCTCCGAGAGCCACACGCGGTAAGGCGAGCGGTCGCTTTGCCACGGCAGGTGGTGGCGGCCACTCTGGCGCTGCCAGGCCACCAGCCGATCGGCCAGCCAGGGGCTGCGCGCCTGGGCACGCGCCAACACCTCATCGTCTTGGCGGTCTGGCCGCCGGTCACTGCCCGTCACGGTGAAGCGGCGGCTCAGCTCGCGCTGCCAGCCGGCGTCGCCAGGCTCAGGTCCAGCTCAACGTGGTCCAGCGCGCCGGGTGCGGTCTGGTGCCAGGTGGCTGCGCCCTCGGCCTTGCCGCCTGGGTGGCGGGCCTGCCCCACCAACTCGTCCATCAAGGTGGCGAAGCGGGTTTGGAGCTGCAGCACACGCTCGTCTTGGGCCTGCACTTCCTGCAGGCGGTTGTCGAGCTCGTTGGCCGCTGATTGGATGCGGTCCAGCGACTCGTAGCGGCGCTTGAAGTTGCGCCGGCGCTCGCGCAGCTGGCTGTCCACCTGCGCCGAGGTGGTCTTGTTCCAGAGCTCGATGTCGTTGCTGACCGTCTCGAAAACCACACGCAGGCGCGACAGCAACATGCGGCGGAACTGCTCCTGGAAGCCCGCCTGCGCGAGGCGGAAGGCCTGGCTCAGGCCGAGGTACTGCACGTAGTTCTGCTCGATGAGGTTGAGGTCTTCGGTGTACTTGCGCACATCCAGCGGCTTGTCGCTCACCAGGCTGAAGCCGAACTCGGCGTTGAGCTTGGCGTACGAGGCCACCAGCATCGCGTGGATCTCGTCGTTGCGGTTCTGGGCCTGC
>Ga0228699_1001128_pt1 | contig 14951 bp, 9 predicted proteins | sample McNCre217_Aug_MG_FD_178016 | JGI IMG/M metagenome (GOLD analysis project Ga0228699, IMG submission 178016) | Freshwater microbial communities from McNutts Creek, Athens, Georgia, United States - 2-17_Aug_MG | ecosystem: Environmental > Aquatic > Freshwater > Creek | place: USA: Georgia...
AAGCTGGCCAAGGGTGATGTGATTGCCGACGGCGCATCGACCGATCTGGGCGAAATCGCCATCGGTCAGAACATGCTGATCGCCTTCATGCCCTGGAACGGCTACAACTTCGAAGACTCGATCCTGATCTCCGAACGCGTGGTGGCCGACGACCGCTACACCTCGATCCACATCGAGGAACTCGTGGTCATGGCCCGCGACACCAAGCTGGGTGCCGAAGAAATCACCCGCGACATCCCCAACCTGTCCGAGCAGCAACTGGGCCGCCTGGACGAGTCCGGCATCATTTACGTGGGTGCCGAAGTGCAACCCGGCGATGTGCTGGTGGGCAAGGTCACCCCCAAGGGCGAGACCACCCTCACGCCCGAAGAGAAGCTGCTGCGCGCCATCTTCGGCGAGAAGGCTTCCGACGTGAAAGACACCTCGCTGCGTGTCGACCAAGGCTCGCAAGGCACTGTGATCGACGTGCAGGTCTTCACCCGCGAGGGCATCGTGCGCGACAAGCGTGCCCAGCAGATCATCGACGACGAACTCAAGCGCTACCGCCTGGACCTGAACGACCAGCTGCGCATCGTTGAAGCCGACGCCTTTGACCGTATCGAAAAACTGCTGATGGGGCGTGTGGCCAACGGTGGTCCGCAGAAGCTGGCCAAGGGCAGCAAGATCGACAAAGCCTATCTGGACAGCGTCGAGAAGTTCCACTGGTTCGACATCCGCCCGGCCGAAGACGAAGTGGCCACCCAGCTCGAGTCCATCAAGAACTCGCTGGAGCAAACCCGTCACAGCTTCGACCTGGCTTTTGAAGAAAAGCGCAAGAAGCTCACGCAAGGCGACGAGCTGCCCGCTGGCGTGCTCAAGATGGTCAAGGTCTACCTGGCCGTCAAGCGCCGTCTGCAGCCTGGCGACAAAATGGCTGGCCGTCACGGCAACAAGGGTGTGGTCTCCAAGATCGTGCCCGTCGAAGACATGCCTTACATGGCCGACGGCACGCCGTGCGACATCGTGCTCAACCCGCTGGGCGTGCCTTCGCGCATGAACGTGGGTCAGGTGCTCGAAGTCCACCTGGGTTGGGCTGGCAAGGGCATTGGCCAGCGCATCGGCAACATGCTGCAAGCCGAAACCCAACGCATGGAGAAAGTCGCCCAACTGCGCAAGTTGTTCGACGAGCTCTACAACACCCTGGGCCGCAAGGAAGACCTGTCGCAGCTGTCTGACGACGAGATCCTGGCCATGGCCGCCAACCTGCGTGAAGGCTTCCCCTTCGCATCGCCCGTGTTCGACGGTGCTGCCGAAGAGGAAATTCGCGCCATGCTCAAGCTGGCCTACCCGGACGAGATCGCCGCAGCCAAAGGTCTGACGGCCACCCGCACGCAGGCCAACCTGTTCGACGGCCGCACCGGCGATGCCTTTGACCGTCCCACCACGATCGGCTACATGCACTACCTCAAGCTGCACCACCTGGTCGACGACAAGATGCACGCCCGCTCCACCGGTCCGTACTCTCTGGTCACACAGCAACCGCTGGGCGGCAAGGCCCAGTTCGGTGGTCAGCGCTTCGGTGAAATGGAAGTGTGGGCGCTCGAAGCCTACGGCGCCTCCTACACACTGCAGGAAATGCTCACCGTCAAGTCCGACGACGTGCAAGGCCGTACCAAGGTCTACGAGAACATCGTCAAGGGCGAACACTCCATCGAAGCGGGCATGCCCGAATCGTTCAACGTGCTGGTCAAGGAAATCCGTTCCCTGGGCCTGGACATTGAACTGGAACGCTCTTAATTCAACAGGCACAGAAAGGATTTAAACCATGAAGTCACTCCTCGACCTGTTCAAGCAATTCACGCCCGATGAGCATTTCGATGCCATCAAAATCGGTCTGGCCTCGCCCGAGAAGATCCGTTCCTGGTCTTTCGGCGAAGTCAAGAAGCCCGAAACCATCAACTACCGCACCTTCAAGCCCGAGCGCGATGGCCTGTTCTGCGCCAAGATCTTTGGCCCGATCAAGGACTATGAATGCCTGTGCGGCAAGTACAAGCGCCTCAAGCACCGCGGTGTGATCTGCGAAAAGTGCGGCGTTGAAGTCACACAGACCAAGGTGCGCCGCGAGCGCATGGGTCACATCGACCTGGCTGCACCTTGCGCCCACATCTGGTTCCTCAAGTCCCTGCCTTCGCGTCTGGGCCTGGTGCTGGACATGACGCTGCGCGACATCGAGCGCGTGCTCTACTTTGAAGCTTATGTGGTGACCGATCCCGGCATGACCCCGCTGAAGAAGTTCAGCATCATGTCCGAAGACGACTACGATGCCAAAGTGGCCGAATACGGCGATGAATTCCAGGCCAAGATGGGCGCGGAAGGCATCAAGGAACTGCTGCAGGGCATCGACATCGACCAGGAAATCGAACGCCTGCGCGGTGACCTGACCGGCTCCGAAGTCAAGGTCAAGAAGAACTCCAAGCGCCTCAAAGTGCTGGAAGCCTTCAAGAAGTCGGGCATCAAGCCCGAGTGGATGGTGCTGGAAGTGCTGCCCGTGCTGCCGCCGGACCTGCGTCCGCTGGTGCCGCTGGACGGTGGCCGCTTCGCCACCTCCGACCTCAACGACCTGTACCGCCGCGTCATCAACCGCAACAGCCGCCTGCGTCGTCTGCTCGAACTCAAAGCGCCCGAGATCATCGCGCGCAACGAAAAGCGCATGCTGCAGGAAGCCGTGGACAGCCTGCTGGACAACGGCCGTCGTGGCAAGGCCATGACGGGCGCCAACAAGCGCGCCCTCAAGTCGCTGGCCGACATGATCAAGGGCAAGAGCGGTCGTTTCCGTCAGAACTTGCTGGGCAAGCGCGTGGACTACTCCGGTCGTTCCGTGATCACCGTGGGCCCGACCCTCAAGCTGCACCAGTGCGGCCTGCCCAAGCTGATGGCGCTCGAGCTGTTCAAGCCCTTTATCTTTGCCCGCCTCGAAGCGATGGGCATTGCCACCACCATCAAGGCGGCCAAGAAGGAAGTCGAATCCGGCACCCCCGTGGTGTGGGACATCCTGGAAGAGGTCATCAAGGAGCACCCGGTTCTGCTCAACCGCGCCCCCACGCTGCACCGTCTGGGTATCCAGGCGTTTGAGCCCATCCTGATCGAAGGCAAGGCCATCCAACTGCACCCGCTGGTTTGCGCGGCGTTCAACGCCGACTTCGACGGTGACCAGATGGCCGTACACGTGCCGCTGTCGGTGGAAGCCCAGATGGAAGCCCGCACGCTGATGCTGGCCTCCAACAACGTGCTGTTCCCCGCCTCGGGTGAACCCTCCATCGTGCCCTCGCAAGACGTGGTGCTGGGTCTGTACTACACGACCCGTGAGCGCATCAACGGCAAAGGCGAAGGCCTGATCTTCGCCGACGTGGGTGAGGTGCAGCGCGCGCTGGATGCTGACGTGGTCGAGTTGACCGCCAAGATCAATGTGCGCCTGACCGAGTGGACCAAGGACAAGACCACGGGCGAATTCACTGCCGCCACCAACATGGTCGAGACGACCGTGGGCCGTGCGCTGCTGTCCGAAATCCTGCCCAAGGGCCTGCCTTTCAGCAACCTGAACAAGGCGCTGAAGAAGAAGGAAATCTCCAAGCTGATCAACATCTCCTTCCGCAAGTGCGGTCTCAAGGAGACGGTGGTCTTTGCCGACAAGCTGCTGCAAAACGGTTTCCGTCTGGCCACCCGCGCCGGTATTTCGATCGGCATCGACGACATGCTGGTGCCGCCCGAGAAGCACAGCATCATCACCGAAGCCGAAAAGGAAGTGAAAGACATCGAGCAGCAATACGTCTCGGGTCTGGTGACGGCTGGCGAACGCTACAACAAGGTGGTGGACATCTGGGGCAAGGCCGGTGACGCCGTCTCCAAGGTGATGATGGACCAACTCCGCAAGGAAAAGACCATCGACCGCCATGGCAAGGAAGTCGAACAGGAATCGTTCAACTCCATCTACATGATGGCCGACTCGGGTGCCCGCGGCTCTGCCGCCCAGATCCGTCAGCTGGCCGGCATGCGCGGCCTGATGGCCAAGCCAGACGGCTCCATCATCGAGACCCCCATCACGGCCAACTTCCGTGAAGGTCTGAACGTGCTGCAGTACTTCATCTCCACGCACGGCGCCCGTAAGGGTCTGGCCGACACGGCTTTGAAGACGGCCAACTCCGGTTACCTGACCCGCCGTCTGGTGGACGTGACGCAGGATCTGGTGGTGACGCAAGACGATTGCGGCACTTCCAACGGTTCGCTGATGCGCGCCATCGTCGAAGGCGGTGAAGTGATCGAGTCGCTGCGCGACCGTATCTTGGGCCGCACCGCTGCCGAAGACGTGCTGCACCCCGAGACCCGCGCCGTGCTGGCCACTGCGGGCACCATGCTCGAAGAAGACCTGATCGATGAACTCGAAGCCGCGGGCGTCGACGAAGTCAAGGTCCGCACCGCGCTGACCTGCGAAACCCGCTTTGGCCTGTGCGCCCGTTGCTACGGTCGCGACCTGGGTCGCGGCGGTCTGGTCAACAACGGCGAAGCCGTCGGTGTGATCGCTGCCCAGTCCATCGGTGAACCCGGCACGCAGCTGACCATGCGTACCTTCCACATCGGTGGTGCGGCTTCGCGTGCAGCCGTGGCCTCCAGCGTGGAAGCCAAGTCCAACGGCATCATTGGCTTCAACGCCACGATGCGCTACGTGACCAACTCCAAGGGCGAACTGGTGGTGATTGCCCGTTCCGGCGAGATCGTCATCCACGACGAACACGGCCGCGAGCGTGAACGCCACAAGGTGCCTTACGGTGCCATCCTGTCGGTCAAGGCCGATCAGACCATCAAGGCCGGCACCGTCCTGGCCAACTGGGACCCGCTGACCCGACCCATCATCACCGAATTCGCCGGTCAGGTGAAATTCGAGAACGTGGAAGAAGGCCTGACCGTGGCCAAGCAGGTCGACGAAGTGACCGGTCTGTCCACCCTGGTGGTGATCGACCCGAAACGCCGTGGTTCTGCCAAGGTGGTGCGTCCGCAGGTCAAGCTGATCGACGGCAACGGCAAAGAAGTCAAGATCCCCGGCACCGACCACTCGGTGACGATCGGCTTCCAGGTCGGCGCCCTGATCCAGGTGCGCGACAGCCAGGACGTGGGCCCCGGCGAAGTGCTGGCCCGTATCCCGGTCGAAGGCCAGAAGACGCGAGACATCACCGGCGGTCTGCCGCGTGTGGCCGAGCTGTTCGAAGCCCGCTCGCCCAAGGACAAAGGCGTGCTGGCCGAAATCACCGGTACCGTGTCCTTCGGTAAGGAAACCAAAGGCAAGGTGCGTCTGCAGATCACCGATCCGGACGGCAAGGTCTGGGAAGAACTCGTGCCCAAGGAAAAGAACATCCTGGTGCACGAAGGCCAGGTGGTCAACAAGGGCGAAAGCATCGTCGACGGCCCGGCCGACCCGCAGGACATCCTGCGCCTGCTGGGCATCGAAGAGCTGGCACGCTACATCGTGGACGAAGTGCAGGACGTGTACCGTTTGCAGGGCGTGAAGATCAACGACAAGCACATCGAGGTGATCGTTCGCCAGATGCTGCGTCGCGTGGTCGTCGAGAACCCGGGCGAATCGACCTACATCGCTGGCGAGCAGGTCGAGCGTTCCGAAATGCTCAACACCAACGAAGCGCTGCAGAAGGACGGCAAGATTCCGGCGACCTACAGCAACCTGCTGCTGGGCATCACCAAGGCCTCGCTGTCCACCGACTCGTTCATCTCGGCGGCTTCCTTCCAGGAAACCACCCGTGTGCTGACCGAAGCGGCCATCATGGGCAAGCGCGACGAGCTGCGTGGCCTCAAGGAAAACGTCATCGTGGGTCGCCTGATCCCGGCGGGTTCCGGTCTGGCTTACCACCAGGCGCGCAAGGTCAAGGACGAAATGGACGAGGCCGAGCGCCGCGCCATCGCCGAGGCCGAAGAGGCCGAACTGGCCGGTGGCGAGGCTTCGGCCGATGCGGCCATCGAAGGCGGCGAAGCCTGAAATCTGCATCGCCCTTGAACGGGTGATACCGCCCAGCCCCTGTGCCGCATGCGGTGCGGGGGCTTTTTTTATTCAAGCCTGTGGAGTGTGCTGGCATGGCCTGGTTGATCTTCGGTGGGGTGCTGGCCCTGGTGCTGTTTTGGGCTGTGGGCGCACACAACCGGCTGAGTCGCTTGCGTGCCGAGGTGCTGCGCCAGTGGGGCACAGTGGACACCGTCTGGCTCAAGCGACTCATGCGCTTTCAGGCCGCAGTGTCGGCGCGCCAGATCTTGGCCTGGTCGTCTGAAGCCGATGACCTGCAGGCGCTGGAGGAAGTTGGTGAAGCCATGGTCGAGGCTTTGGCTGATGCCATGCAGCAGGGGCTGGACGCCAGCAGCATGCAAAAACTGTTGCAACGCCACGAAGCCATGATGCAGTGCATCGACGATGTGGCGCAGCGCGTGCCCGACACCGTGCGTGCGCACCTGCTGTCGGCGCAGTCGCGGATTCTGCAAAACATCCCATCGGCCATGGTGCCCTACCACCAGGCGGCCGAGAACTACAACACCGCCTTGGCACAGGCGCCTGCCAGTTGGCTGGCCGCCCGTTTGGGCATGCAGCCGGTGCAAGTGTTGCGCCTGCCGGCGCGCATGGCCACAAGCGGGGTGCTGGCATGAAGACCCCCACGCAGGCGCCACCCCTGTGGCAGTTGTTGCAGCACACCGCCGCCGCAGTGCAGGCGGTGGGGGCCGGCAAGTCGCTCACGGCCCTGCTGGAACGTGTGCCGCCGACCTTGCGCCCGGGCGTGCAGGCGCTGAGCTTTCAGGCCATGCGACAGTTGGGGCGGGCGCGTGCCTTGCGTGCCCTGTTGGCCAGCCGCAAACCTCCGCCAGCGGTGGACGCCTTGCTGTGCTGCGCCCTGGCCCTGGGCTGGGATGAGGCCCAGGCCCCTTACTCGGTGCACACCCTGGTCAGTCAGACGGTGGAGGCTGCGCGGCGCCAGAGGCAAACTCAGGCTCAGGCCAGTTTCATCAATGCTTGCCTGCGCCGTTTTTTGCGCGAACGCGAGGCGCTGGTGACGAAAACCGATGCCGATCTGCAGGCTTTCTGGAACCACCCGCTGTGGTGGATCGAGCGGCTGCAGCAAGATTACCCGCAGCACTGGCAAGAACTGCTTGAACGCACCCGCCAAGCCGCGCCCATGACCTTGCGTGTGAACGCGCGCCGTGGCAGCGTGGCGCAGTACCAGCAGCGCCTGCAAGACGCGGGTCTGGGTTCGGGGCTGCCGGTGGGGCCGTCTGGCTTGCAACTGGCGCAGGCCGTGCCTGTGCACCAGTTGCCCGGTTTCGCCATGGGCGACGTGTCGGTGCAGGATGCGGCCGCCCAAGTGGCAGCGCCCCTGCTCTTGCAGGGCCTGCCTACACGCCCAGGCCTGCGCATCCTGGACGCTTGCGCGGCGCCAGGTGGCAAGACGGGGCATTTGTTGGAAATGCGTCCCGACGCCGAAGTGCTGGCACTCGAAATCGATCCGGCACGCTGCGAACGCATCCACCAGAATTTGCAGCGCCTGTCCCTGTCGGCCAAGCTGCTGCAAGCCGATGCCAACGAACCGCAGTCGTGGTGGGATGGGCGGCTTTTCGATGCCATCTTGCTCGATGCGCCTTGCACGGCTTCGGGCATTGGACGGCGGCACCCCGATGTGCGCTGGCTGCGCCGACCCGAAGACAGCCCGCAACTGGCCCAGACCCAACTGGCGTTGCTGAACACCTTGTGGCCGCTGCTGGCGCTCGGTGGGCGGTTGTTGTATTGCACCTGCTCTTTGTTCCGCACCGAAGGCGACGAGGTCATGGCCGCGTTTCTTCGGCGCAACACCCAGGCCCATTTGATGGCTTCGCCCGGACATTTGATGCCCGGACAGCCCCCGATGGGAGGGGCTCTCGGTGACAATCCATTGGGTGAGCATGACGGCTTTTATTACGCGCTGCTGGAAAAGATGGCCCCTCGCCCTTGAGGCCTGGGGTCTGGCCTCCGTGTTGCTGGTCCTGATGGTGCTGATCAGGCCTGCATGGGCGGCCGCAGACATCGAGCAACTGCTAGCCGAGCGGCATGACGCGGCCTTGCAACTGCAAGTGCAACTTAAATTCGATCTGGGCCCCACGGTCGAGGATGCTTTGGTCAAAGGCGTGGCCGTTCACTTTGTGGCTGAAGCCGAAGTCGTCCGCGACCGCTGGTACTGGTATGACCGCAAGATCGCACAAGTCAGCCGTTATTACCGACTGGCTTACCAGCCACTCACGCGCCAGTGGCGTTTGCAGGTCGCCAGTGAGCCCATTTACGCCAGTGGCGCCAGCAGCAGTCTGGCTCAAACTTACGAGAGTTTGCAGGCGGCACTCGACGTCATTCGACGCCAGTCGGGCTGGAAAGTGGCCGACATGGGCGATATGGACCCGGATGCGCGCCAGCACCTGAACTACCGCTTCAGGCTCGACATGTCCCAGCTGCCGCGTCCGTTCCAGATTGGTGTGGGCAGCCAATCCGACTGGAGTCTCAACCTGAGCCGACAGTTGCGCATCACACCCGAGGTCTTGCGCTGACATGGACAAGGTACCAGGCAGCCGCCGCTGGCTTTTGCTGAACTCTCGCACCAGCCGCTGGGTGCTGGCGCTGGGCCTGACGGCCATGGTGGTGATCGGCCTGGGCTTGTTGGTGCTGCTGACGCAGGCCAGCGACCGGCTGGAGCGATCCAACCAGAATTACGAATGGTTGTTGCTGACCAATGCGGTCGTGGCGGTGGGTTTGCTGCTCACGATTGTGGTGGGCACAGTGCGTTTGTGGGTGCGCCAGCGGCGCGGCCAGTTTGGTGCGCGTTTGCTGCTCAAGCTGGCCGCCATTTTTGCCTTGGTCGGAGTGGTGCCTGGGGTCTTGATCTACACCGTGTCTTACCAGTTCGTGTCGCGGTCGATTGAGAACTGGTTTGACGCCAAGGTGGAAGGTGCACTGGCGGCTGGCTTGACCTTGGGCCGCGTGTCGCTGGACACGCTGAGCCAGGACCTGGGGCAAAAGAGCCGACAGGCTGCGTTGCAACTGGCCGATACCCCTGATGCCAGTGCAGGCCTGACCTTGGAGCGCTTGCGCGAGCAACTGAGCGCGCGTGACATGCTGCTTTGGAGTGGCAACGGTCACCTGATCGCCAGCGCTGGGCAGTCTCGTTTCCAGATCCGGCCTGAAAAACCCCTGTCTGGCCAAATCCGCGAAGCGCGCCAAAAATCGCTGCTGGTCTGGATTGAAGGACTGGACGAAGCCGATGTGCTGGCCAATCAGGCGCGCATCAAGGTGTTGGCCGTGGTGCCTCAACTGGGCCTGTCCTTGCACGACGATGTGCGTATCTTGCAGGTGGTGCAGGACTTGCCATCTACACTGGTCAGCAACGCGCTGCAGGTGCAGGCTGTCAACAGCGAATACCAGGAACGCGCCCTGGCCCGCGAAGGGCTTCGCCGCATGTACATCGGCACGTTGACCCTCAGCCTGTTTCTGGCGGTGCTGGGGGCCATCTTGCTGGCGGTGCTGCTGGGCAACCAACTGGCGCAACCTCTGCTCTTGCTGGCCCAAGGCATGCGCCAAGTGGCCAAGGGTGACCTGACGCCCAAACTGGCTTTGCAAAGCAAGGACGAGCTGGGCGGGTTGACGCGGTCGTTTGCGGACATGACCCAGCAGTTGGCCGATGCCCGCACAGCAGTCGAGCGCAGCCTGCAGCAACTGGACCAGGCGCGTGCCAACCTGCAGACCATTCTGGACAACCTCACGGCCGGGGTCATCGTGCTCGACCCTTCGGGCACCATCTTGTCGTCCAACCCGGGCGCCACACGCATCTTGCGTGTACCCGTGGCGGTGTACGAGTCGCAGGCATTGACCCAGTTGCCGCAGTTGCAAGACTTTGCCAAAGGCGTATTGCAGGCGTTTGGGCAGCTGGGCACATCGGCCGAAGCACACGAGCTCGACCATTGGCAAAAGTCTTTTGAACTCCATGCATCGGGGCACGGGGTGATGCAGTCCTCGGTCACTTTGCTGGCCCGTGGTGCGGTGCTGCCCGATGGCATGCGCCTGCTGGTGTTTGATGACATCTCCGAAATTGTTTCGGCTGAACGCACCCAGGCCTGGGGCGAGGTGGCGCGCCGACTGGCACACGAAATCAAGAACCCGCTTACCCCCATCCAGCTGTCGGCCGAGCGACTCGAACGCAAGCTCGATGGCAAGCTGCAAGAGACCGATGCCGCCGTGCTGCACAAATCGGTACGCACCATCGTTGACCAGGTGGATGCCATGAAACGGCTGGTCAACGAATTCAGGGATTACGCCCGCTTGCCGGCTGCAGAGCTCAAACCCCTGCAGATCAATGCCCTGGTGGGCGATGTGCTGAGTTTGTATGGCACTGAAGGCGGTGCGCAGATCGAAATTCAGCGCGAGCTCGATCCCGCTTGCCCTCCCATCATGGGTGACGCACAGCAACTGCGACAGGTGGTGCACAACCTGCTGCAAAACGCACAAGATGCTTGCGAAACTGCGCCGCAACATCTGCCACGCATCACCATCCGCACCGAATGGCACGCACAACGCCATCGGGTGCGGTTGTCTGTGGTGGACAGTGGCCCTGGTTTTGAGCCGCGTATCCTGCAACGCGCCTTTGAGCCTTATGTCACCACCAAAGCCAAGGGCACGGGCTTGGGCTTGGCCGTTGTCAAAAAAATCGCCGACGAACACCACGCACGCATCCAGCTGAGTAACGTGGTGGAAGAGGGGCGGGTGATGGGGGCGCAAGTCTCGTTATCATTCGTGCTGGGCAACGCGCACACAGGGACTTGATCCCGCAACACAAAAAAGCGACTGGCAACATGGCAAACATTCTGGTGGTTGACGACGAACTGGGCATTCGGGACCTGCTCTCGGAAATCCTGTTTGATGAAGGCCATCAAGTGGAGCTGGCCGAAAACGCGGCTCAGGCCCGCGAGGCCCGCCAGCGCATGCGCCCAGACCTCGTGCTGCTGGACATCTGGATGCCCGATACCGATGGCGTGAGCTTGCTCAAAGAGTGGTCCGCGACAGGGTTGCTGAACATGCCCGTCATCATGATGAGTGGACATGCCACCATCGACACCGCTGTGGATGCCGTGCGCATTGGTGCCCAGGCCTTTCTTGAAAAACCCATCACCTTGCAAAAGCTGCTCAAGGCGGTGGAACAAGGCTTGTCACGCGAAACGGCGAAGCCCAGCACTGCCCCCAGCGTGCAAGCCTCGCCAGGGCAAGCCCTTTTGGGCGATGTCGCCGCAGACTTTCCCGATCAGATCCAGGTGCCCAGCCACTCGCCGGAGCCGCAGTTCGATCTGGACAAACCTCTGCGCGAAGCACGCGATGCGTTTGAAAAAGCCTATTTCGAATTCCACCTGGTCAAGGAAGGCGGCTCCATGACCCGTGTGGCCGAAAAGACCGGGCTGGAGCGCACCCACCTTTACCGCAAGCTCAAACAACTGGGCGTTGACTTGTCCCGCAGCAAAAAATCGGCTTGATGGAGCGCAGCTTGGATGCCCCAGGGCATTCGAGCGAGTTGTCCGTAGAACCTAGGCCCTGTCGCCTGTGCAACCAAGTGCCTTGGGGGCGTGAGTAATATGAGGCCATCCTTGGCACCACGCTGAACGTGTGTTGTGGACGCTTCAGAAATTCAATCATCAGGAGACAACATGATTCGAGCGGTATTGGTCGGAAGTGTGTTTATGGCAGGGCTTGTGGCGTGTACAACGGCAACCCATGAGCCACCTGCAACGCAGACGATGGTCGATCAACGGGTGAGCGATGCGCGGCGCATTGCCGGCGAAGACTTGAAATTCCTGATGCCCATCTGCAATCCGCAGCCGGCGGTGCGCGCTGTACCCAGTCCGGCCATGGATGAGATGCTGGCCAAGCTGATCCAGCAGCCGTCGCCAGAGCCCGGGCAGGCCTTCGACAACCTCTATTACGTGGGGTCGGCATGGATCAGTGCCTGGGTGTTAAAGACGAGCGAAGGCTTGATACTCATTGACGCGCTGAACAACAACAAAGAAGCAGTAGACCTTATTGAAGGTGGAATGCGCCAGCTTGGGCTGGATCCGGCACAAATTCGCTACATCCTGGTCACGCATGGGCATGGTGACCACTATGGTGGGGCGCAGATGCTCGCCGAGCGCTACCGTGCCCGCGTCGTGGCCAGCGAAATCGACTGGAAGATGATGGAGACTGAACTGGAGTTCGACTCCAAATTGTGGGATCGCCCGCCCAAGCGTGATATTGCAGTGAACGAAGGCGATACGCTGACGTTGGGCGATACCACGGTCCATTTCCTCATCACGCCTGGCCACACTTTGGGCACTGTCACGCCAGTGTTTGATGTGCGCAACGGCCCACAAAAACACAAAGCCATGATCTGGGGCGGAACTTCATTCAATTTCGGTCGAGATCTGCAACGGCTCGACAGCTACATTGCGCAAACCGAACGCGTGCGTGAACTGGCGGCGAAGTGGCGCATTGATGTGCCCTTGAGCAATCACCCCGGCTACGATGGAACAGTCGCCAAACTCAAAGCCAGAGCTGCGAACCCTGCAGGTTCAAACCCCTTTGTCAGTGGTCAATCGGTTGTTGAGCGAGCCATGCAGGTGCTCAATACTTGCGCCCGAGCGCAAAAGAACCGGTTCTTGCTTGCGGACAGTGATCCTGCTGGCAAATCGTTCGCATCCATCAGTCAAACAGGACCTTGGGAAGTGTCAAGTCATGAAGATGACGATCACGTCACCGCACATTATTTTGCGCGCTCCTACAGTGACGCTGCGCAAGTTTCGCGACGGGTGTTTCCTTTTGGAATGCTCTGGAGCAACAGTGAGGACGTGCATTGACTGCCTCTGATTGGCAAAAAAATGATGCTATAATTTCATCTCTCTGGCCCGGTAGCTCAGTTGGTAGAGCAGCGGATTGAAAAAGCGTACTTTAGGTTTAAAACCGTGTACGCATGGGCCCTACAGCACGGTTGCAAAAAGGTGTCTGACACACTGTCCCGCAAGCCCTGCACTTTCTCCAAAAAATTCCCCATCACCCTGATTTGAAGATTTCGCCCATCATCGGGTGGGGCTGCGCTTTGGGCTGCTCAAGCTAAAAACAGCCCTGCAAGCGTTTTTTCTGCGCCCAGCTACCAGAGCCAGCCTCCAGCCTAAAAAACCGCGCCACGGGCTGATTTGAGGTGTTGTTGGCTTAGGCTCTCCATGTGGCAAGTTGCTAGATTTCAAATGACGGGCAAAAAATGATCGCATGTGGAGCAGGGGGAGAAATACAACCAAATGCAAAACATCGCATATTGGTTTGGTACGGGGAAAAGCTTTGCCCGATAGTGCGCTTTGCAATCTCAAAAGATGGCAGTATCAATTTCGCGCCATACCTTAAAGATGCAACAGAAATAGCCATTCAAAGATTGACAGCAAGTGAACACGGCGAGCTTGAGGTCAAATATGGAATGGGTGAAGTGCTTACAAAGGATGAGATCCGTGATGGAAATCCGCTGAAAGTTAACTATCACGCATCCGGCTATATTCATTACGGGAATGAGCGTAGACACGGAACGCCACTGAGAGGGCTTCAGTCGCAGATAGAAATCGCCATGATCCTGATCATGCACCCTCAAGAAATGGGGTTGATAGCGACATCCGACGTTCGCAAAACTGACATGGTTACTAAGTTGCAGGTGAAGGAGGCGAACCCACTGCATCTGCGACTGCTAGTAACCCCTAAAAACCATCAATTCGCTATACCTGACATTGCCCAGCAGGTATGGGTGCAGTGTTTGGAGGCGAAAAACTTGAATGATGGAACGCCAGACCTTCTTTACAGCTTTCATCTCATTGAAAGAGCAACAGGGCCGTGGCCTCTGGAGTGTGGCGTCCTTTTGCCTACGAAGCAAACTGCTGAAAGCGATCAGTGAAATTCCCCCATGAAGCAGTGCTTCAACTCGTGCCCAAGCTGATGCATTGAGGTCTGGTTTCCCGTGACGATCAAGCATTGGTCCCTGTGCCAGAAAGCACAGGCATCTACTACGTAGCCAAATCCGCCAAGGCCCCGCTGCTTGCTAATGCCTTCACAAGCCCGCTGAACATTAGGCACAGACTTCCACGTGACTGTGATGGTCTGAGCACGTATAGGCCGCGCATCAAACATGGCATCACCATTGCGCCAATCGCTTGCAAACACAAGTGATGGCACCACGAACAAGAGAAGGAATGGTTTTGGTTTTGGGAGCCTGAACATGACCAAACCAATCAGTACTCGCTGGGCAGCATTGCAACCCACCCCTCGCCAAACCAACAACAGTACAGCGTGATGCTTGGAAGGGGGAAGTCAGTGAACTCAATGTCCTGGCCTGCAATGGCGTTGTTGTTACCATCCTCAATGACTGCGGATGCCTTGCTGTCCTGCACAGTCAACTTCAGCACAGTGAACTCGTTGTCAGCCGGGACGATGGCGCAGATGTGGCTCCAGTACAGATCAAAAAGCCAGTAGCAAGAAGCATTGTCGGCAAGGTACTTGGCACCATCAGTCAGGAAAAACTTTCCATACATGCGGTGGTAATAGTTGGTGCCCGTGAACTGAGCCAGATCGGAGACCAGTTGCTCTGGGTTAGTTGATGAATTGCTCATCAAGGCTCTCCTGAACTACTTTCACAACCCAGATGTCACCCATGTCAGCGTCATGGGTCTTGGCTGCAAAAAATTTATATGAAGCGGATGCGTAACTACGGACAACGGCATCAGCAAGCTCAAATTGACTGGTGAACGCCGACAATTGGATGCCCAGCGGCGTAACCACTGCAACGCCCAGAACAAAGTCGTTCCCACGGCCAGTGAGCAGCAAATGATTGGTGATCGCGCGGACAATCCAGTAG
>Ga0228699_1001131_pt1 | contig 14897 bp, 11 predicted proteins | sample McNCre217_Aug_MG_FD_178016 | JGI IMG/M metagenome (GOLD analysis project Ga0228699, IMG submission 178016) | Freshwater microbial communities from McNutts Creek, Athens, Georgia, United States - 2-17_Aug_MG | ecosystem: Environmental > Aquatic > Freshwater > Creek | place: USA: Georgia...
GGCGTCGCTCACATGCACCATGGCAAGGTTGGCGTCGTACTCGTAATGCCCTGAATTAAATGTGCCCAGCACCTTCATTTGCTTGAGACGCGGCGTAATACCCGCAGGCGTCACTTGTCCGCTAGGCGCAATCAAAGTCACTACATCACCCGCCACCACACCCAAGCGCTTGGCTAGATCATTGCCCAAAACAATACCAAACTCACCCTCGCGCAAGGCTTGAAAGACAAGGCGCGAGCGCTCATTGATCACATCGCTTACCTCAGACTCCAACTCTGGTGCAATGCCACGAACGAGCACGCCCTTCATATCCTCCCCCCGTGCCAGCAATGCCTGCGCATCAATAAACGGCGCGGCTCCCACTACCTCACGGTTCTTTTTCATTTCAGTAATAGTGCCCAGCACGTCGCGCAATGCGCCACCATCATTCGCGATGACTTCAATGTGCGAAACCACGCCCAGCATACGATCGCGCACTTCTTTTTGAAAACCATTCATCACCGACAAAACGATGATGAGCGCGGCCACACCGAGTCCAATCCCCAGCATCGATACACCCGAGATAAAGGAGATAAATCCATTTCGCCTTGTGCCCCGCCCCGCCCTTGTGTAACGCCAGCCAAGCACCCACTCGTAGGGAATTTCATACGTCTTAGAGAAAATTTTCATAAGAGACAATTGTGGCATGGTCAACACCTCCTCATTCATCATCCCTTTCGCCTCCAGCTTGGACGAGGCCTGCCAAGCCACGATCAAGCGACTTGCTCTGCCAAACCTTTCTCGCTTTCTAAGGCAGGCTGATCTGGCACACCTGGATAAGGGCGACGAATTCGATTTCATTCCTCCGCACGAACGTGTGCTCCAAGCGTCCATGCAAGTCGTTGTCACGCCCTGCCACTGGTCGGTTGGCATTGACAACATCCGCATGGAAAACCCAGTCGATTTGGAGCTTACGGATAGCGAGTCTCGTGCCTTGTTTGAAGCAGTTGCACCTTACTTTGAGGGTGATGATATTCAACTAGCTTACGACAAACCTCTACGCTGGTTGGCACAGGGGGAAGCCTTATCCCGTATGGCTTCGCAAGGCATCGCATACGCATCACTTGACCGCGTCATTGGCCGCAACGTCGATGTCTGGCAACCGCAAATCGATGCCAGCAAGGCCATTCGCCGCCTGCAAAACGAAATACAAATGCTGCTCTATACCCACCCGATGAACGACGCTCGCCAAGCGCATGGCCTGCCAACGGTCAACTCGTTTTGGCTTAGCCACGCGGTCAATAACGATATGCGTTTTGACTTTTCCTTGCGCGACAGCGCCTTGCGCGGCGACTGGCAAACTTGGTCACAGGCTTGGGAGGTATTAGATAAAAAGCTCGCGCAAGCCACTCAGATCACGCTCTGCGGGGAGCGTCATTCCATCAGGCTTGCAGCGTCATCGTCCCGAACACTCGCACAAAAAGCAAAACGCTTATTTCAACCCAAGCCTAGCGTGCAGTCCATTTTGGAGTCGCTATGAGCAGCAACATTCATATTTCAACCCGCGATGTACCGCCTCGCACGCAGTGGGCATTGGAGCAATCAGGACTGCCGCCGCTGCTCGCCAAACTCTACGCCGCACGGGGCGTGACTTCGCGTGATGAATTAGATGACTCACTCGCCAAACTCTTGCCGCCCAGCGGATTGCTAGGTATTGAGAGTGCCGCCAAGTTGCTTGCTGATGCTATCGCTAAACAACAGCGCATCTGCATCGTTGCTGACTATGACTGCGACGGTGCAACGGCCTGCGCTGTGGCGCTTCGAGGCTTGCGCCTCCTTGGCGCGCAGCATGTGGACTATCTTGTTCCTAACCGCGTGGTCGATGGCTATGGCCTCACGCCAAGCATTTCAGAGCGCGTGGCTGCCACTGGCGCAAACGTGCTCATCACCGTGGATAACGGCATCGCCAGCGTCACGGGCGTGGCTCGCGCCAAAGAGCTGGGGCTGACCGTCATCGTGACCGATCACCATTTACCCGTAGCAGAAACACCTGTAGCAGATGCCATCGTCAACCCGAATCAACACGGCTGCACGTTCGCCAGCAAAGCCATGGCAGGGGTGGGCGTGATGTTTTATACGCTGCTCGCCGCGCGCTCTGAAATGCGCGAGCGCGGCTTGTACGAAACTAGTCAGCAACCCAAGCTAGACGTCCTCTTGCCGCTAGTAGCGCTGGGAACGGTTGCCGATGTGGTGAAGTTAGACGCGAATAATCGCCGTCTCGTCTCGCAAGGTCTGCGGCGTATTCGTGCGGGGCAATGTCCTGTAGGTATGGCGGCACTGTTTGCTGTGGCAGCTCGCAAATCGTTTGCTGCGACCACGTTTGATTTTGGTTTTGCGCTCGCGCCGCGCATCAATGCGGCGGGGCGACTGAGCGATATGCGACTTGGCATTGAATGCCTGACCACTGACGACACGGCAAGAGCAAACGAGCTTGCAAAAATGCTGGACAGCATCAACCGCGAACGACGCGACATTGAAGGCGGCATGCGTGATCAAGCGCTAGAGATGGCAGCTGGTTTGTTGGACTCATCCGAAGAACCGCCAAGCGCGATTAGCGTGTTCGATCCAGACTTCCACGAAGGCGTCGTCGGCATCGTCGCCTCGCGCCTGAAAGACCAATGGCATCGACCCACCTTTGTCTTTGCGCCCAGCGGTGCACAGGGCAAGGCGCACGAACTTAAAGGCTCGGGACGCTCGATTGCAGGCTTTCATCTGCGCGATGCACTGGACCTCATCACCAAGCGCCACGAGGGTTTGCTTCTGCGCTTTGGTGGGCACGCGATGGCGGCAGGTTGCACGATTGACGCGGACAAGTTCGAACTGTTTGATAGCGCCTTACAGCAAATTGCCAGAGAGTGGCTGGACAAAGAAACCTTGCAGCGCAAGCTAGCAACTGACGGCTCGCTGCCCGCGACTGACTGCCGCGTCGATGTGGCCGAGAGCTTGAATCGCGAAGTGTGGGGGCAGGGATTTTTGCCGCCTATTTTTTGCGACACGGTCGAAGTGGTGAGTCAGCGCATCGTAGGCGAGAAGCATCTCGCGCTCAAACTCAAGCACCAAGGACTAGCGGTTGATGGCATTTGGTTTAATCGCATGGAACCGCTGGAAAGCCCAGCTACATTGGCCTACAGGCTAGAAGCCGATGAGTGGCAAGGCATTAAAAAAATCAAATGGATGATAGAAGCGGCCAGTTAGCTAAACAAAGCAGCAATCTTCTTTTTCGATTTGATATTGAGTGATTGTCCGCGAGCCACATGTGTATTGGCTTTCGGGGCATCGTGCCCTGTAAGCCCTACGCCATCCGTGCTAGCGACCTGCTCTACATACGGAGTGGTAAAGAATGGATCTAACGGCTTTTGCGGCGCTAAAGAACTGGCGCGAGGCGAAAACGATTTAGGCGCATAGCCCGTGCGGTCTTCGCGCGCAGCGCGGTGGCCACGCCTGTCTTCGTCACTCCACACACGATCACCCGAGTTGAAGTGACCCTGCTTGCGGATGTCGGGCTGGTACTCGGGAAACTCAATCGGTAAAAGCTCAATTTTTTGCTTGGTGAGCTTTTCAATGTCACCCATCAAGCGCATATCGTTATTACCGCCCACAAAGCTAACCGCAATGCCACTCGCACCCGCGCGGCCTGTACGGCCAATGCGGTGGATATAGTCTTCGGCGTTAAACGGAATGTCATAGTTGAACACGCAGGGGACGTCTTTAATGTCGAGTCCACGTGCTGCGACGTCGGTCGCAACTAGCAAATCGACTTCACCTTTTTTGAAGGCATCCAATGCTTTTAAACGCTCGTCTTGCGACTTGTCGCCATGCAGCGCCGTGGCTTTGAAGCCCGCCGATTCAAGGCTTCTAGCAAGGCGCGCACATCCCAGCTTGCTATTCACAAACACGAAAGATTGCTTGATGCCTTTTTCTTTTAAAAGCTGGATCAAAGCGCGGCGTTTGTCGTCGTCTTTGACACTGTAAAAACTTTGCTCAATCGTCGATGCCGTCTCGTTAGGCCGCGCAACCTCAATGGTGACGGGGTTTTGCAAGTAGCTGGCCGACAGACGTTTGATCTCAGGCGAAAAAGTGGCCGAGAACAAAAGGGTGGTGCGTGACTTGGGCAAAAAGCTCAAGATGCGCTCCAGGTCAGGCAAAAATCCGATGTCTAGCATTCGGTCGGCTTCGTCCAAGACCACATATTCAACTTGTGCGAGCGAGACGTTTTTCGCCTCGATGTGATCGAGTAATCGGCCTGGCGTAGCAACCAAGACTTCCACGCCTTTTTTAAGCTCAACCGTTTGCGGCTTCATGTCCATGCCGCCAAACACAACCGCGCTGCGAAGCTGTGTGTACTTGGCATAAGCCTTGACTTGCCCCGCGACTTGGTCGGCGAGTTCGCGCGTAGGCAAGAGCACCAAAGCACGCACAGGGTGACGTGCGGGCGAGGTCGAGGCGCTCTCATGTTTCAGCATCCGCTGCAAGAGTGGCAGCGTAAATGCTGCTGTCTTGCCAGTGCCCGTTTGGGCTGCACCCATCACGTCGCCGCCCGCAATCACCACGGGGATGGCCTGCGCTTGGATGGGAGTCATGGTTTCGTAGCCCATCTCGGCTACGGCACGCATCAAATTAGGAGCGAGGTTAAGTTCTGAGAATGATAAAGAAGGAGATAAAGACATTAAAAAAGTAAGAAGGGATCAAAGGTCCCGCGTATTAAAAGTGTCACAGCGCTGGATGCTGCCACTTTGTAGTCCTGTGTTAAACCAGCGGACTCGTTGTGCGCTTGTCCCATGCGTAAAGCTCTCGGGACGCACCGTGCCACTAGCAGCACGCTGCAGCGCATCATCGCCTATTTTAGTCGCTGCGTTCATGGCCGAATCGACATCATTTTGGTCCATACGGAATTTATCCTTCACATGGAAGCCCCATACGCCCGCAAAACAATCCGCTTGCAGCTCTAAGCGCACGGATAGCGCGTTTTGTTGCACTTCGCTAATGCGCCCCCGCTGTGCATCGACCTTGTCGCTAATCCCCAGCAAATGTTGCACATGATGACCGACTTCATGCGCAATCACATACGCCTGCGCAAAGTCGCCTGGTGCACCTAGGCGGTTCTTAAGCGTTTCGTAAAAGGACAAATCAATGTAGACTTTTTGATCAGCGGGGCAATAAAACGGGCCTTGCGCGGCTTGTCCTTGTCCGCAAGCGGTTGGATACGAGCCACGAAACAGCACCAGCTTGGGTGCTTTGTATTGCGAGCCAGCAGCTTTAAATTGTTCGCCCCAAACCTCTTCCGTTGTGCCAAGCACCTCTGCAACACGCCTCGCCAATACGTCACTTGCGGGAACGGCATGCGGCTGAGCGTGCGGAGCTTGCACTTGGGGCACTGAGCCACCGTCTAAGAACCCCAGCACGGTTAGCGGGTTAATGCCTAAAAAGTACGACGCAGCTAACGCAACAACGATAGTGCCAATGCCGATACGGCCACTGAGCAAACTCCCGATAAGGCCACCACCGCCCATACCGCCGCCTGAGCCGCCACTTGCATCACGCACGTCTTCAACGTTGTCCGATTCGCGATTGTTACCCCATTGCATGATGCGCTCCTTAATCGTTAAATGGTGACTGTTAAGTTTTAGGCAACGTCACACCAACTTGACCTTGATATTTACCGCCGCGATCTTTATACGAAGTCTCGCAAACTTTGCTGGCTTCAAAAAACAGCACCTGGGCACAACCCTCGCCCGCATAAATTTTGGCAGGTAGCGGGGTGGTGTTAGAAAATTCCAGCGTCACGTAACCTTCCCATTCAGGTTCAAACGGCGTGACGTTCACAATGATGCCGCAGCGTGCGTAGGTGCTTTTACCCAAGCAAACCGTGAGCAAATCACGCGGAATACGGAAGTACTCCATCGTTCTAGCGAGTGCAAAGCTATTGGGCGGGATGATGCAGACATCGCCTTCAAAATCGACGAAGCTTTTTTCATCAAAATTTTTAGGATCAACAATAGTCGAATTGATATTGGTAAAAATTTTGAACTCCCGCGCACAGCGGATGTCGTAGCCATAGCTGGATGTGCCATAGCTGATGACGCGGTTGCCATCAACTTGTTTTACTTGCTTGGGGCTAAACGGTTCAATCATGCCTTTGGCGGCAAGTTCGTTAATTTGGGTGTCGCAAAGAATACTCATAGCAGGATTGTAGAGGGCATAAAAAGAGCGCCGAGGCGTTTGGCCGAGGCGCTCTTGCGTTGAGGTATCTCGAGGTTTTATCCGCCGTGCACTACCCACCAAGGTAGGCCGCCTGCACCGCAGGATCGCCTTTGAGCTTATCGGCTGGGCCATGTACCGACACACGCCCGTTCTCCAGCACATAACCGTAGTCCGCTACATTGAGCGCTGCTGCCGCAAATTGCTCGACCAAGAGCATCGTCACACCTTGCGCTTTGAGGCGGCTGATGATGTTGAAGACTTCTTCCACCAAGATGGGCGCAAGTCCCATGGATGGCTCGTCCAACAAAAACACTTCTGGGTTGAGCATCACGGCGCGAGCCATCGCCAGCATTTGCTGCTCGCCACCAGATAAGGTACCCGCCAGTTGATTGGTGCGCTCCTTCAGACGTGGAAACATTTCAATCGCTTTTTGCAAATCGGCTTCCACATCGCCCTTGGCGCGTGCGCCCGTGTAACGCGCAAATGCGCCAAGCCGAATGTTGTCCAGCACTGACAGCGTGGGGAACACGCGGCGACCCTCGGGAGAGTGTGCCAGCCCTTGCTTGGCGATCTTGTAGGACGGCTGGCCCGTGATGTCAGCACCCGCTAACGTGATGCTGCCCGCAGTCGGTTTAATCATCCCCGAGATCGCGCGCATGGTCGTGGTTTTACCCGCACCATTCGAGCCAATCAAGGTCACGATTTTCCCCTTGGGCACATCGATATTCACCCCGTGCAACACTTGAACTTTGCCGTAGCCCGCTTGTAGATTTTCAATTTTTAACATGATGTGTGTCCTCTACTTATGCCTTAGTGAGCGTCGGTGCTGGAGCCGAGGTAAGCCTCGATCACTGCAGGATTGCTTTGCACATCAGCTGGTTTGCCTTCAGCAATTTTCTGTCCGAAGTCGAGCACTGACACCGTATCCGATACGCCCATCACCACGTCCATGTGGTGTTCGATCAATATGACCGTGATGCCGTGGTCGCGCACTTTTTTCACCATCGCCATCAGGTCTGGCAAGTCGGCTGGTGGCAAACCCGCAGCGGGTTCGTCTAGCAGCAACAGCTGTGGGCGCAGACCCAAAGCACGTGCGATCTCGAGCAGACGCTGCTTGCCATACGGCAGATTGCGTGCTTCATCTTCGGCCAACTCAGACAAACCAACAAATGCCAAGAGGCTCGCGCACTCAGCGCGAGCAGCTGCGTCTTCGCGCTTGTAACGCGGCGTATTGAAGATCACGTCCAAAATATTGCTCTTGTAGGTGTGATGCAAGCCAACGAGCACGTTATCCGTGGCGGTCATTTCCCCAAACAGTTGCACGTTTTGGAAAGTACGCGCAATGCCCGATAGCGCAATCGTGGATGGCGTTTGCCCCGTGATAACTTTGCCGTTAAACGACACCGTGCCAGCGGTTGGCTGGTAGATACCCGTCAGCACATTCATCATCGTGCTCTTACCAGAACCGTTTGGACCAATGAGACCATGAACCGATGCGTGTGCTACGTTTAAATCGACAAGGTTCAGCGCTTTCAATCCGCCAAACTGCATCAGCGCTTGCTTGACTTCGAGCAAGTTGGCGCTACCGCTCTTGGCGGCTTGCGCTGGCGACCATGGCTTGGAAGCCACATCGGACGTGGCTTTGCCAGCAGCTGCTTTGATCGCGCTTTGTTTATTCACTCGCGCAAAGAGTTCGCGTACAAAGCCGACCACGCCGTCTTGCAAGTAGTAAACCACGAACAATATCATCGCGCCAAAAATGGTGAGACGCCAGTCGGTGATGCTCTCTAGCCAAAACGAAAATGCCGCCATACCTACGGTGGCGACCACAGGAATGGCCACTTCGCGAACGGTACGAGATTTTTTGCTGAGGTTATAGATCGCCATGCCCGTCACGCCAATAGCAAGCGCAGTTGCGATTTTTCGGAAGAGTTCGATGTCCGACAAAAGGCTTGGGAGCATCACCACAATCGCCGCACCAATCAGAGCGCCCGAACGTGTTTTGCGCCCCCCCATGATGACAGCGAGCAAAAACAAAATCGTCAGTTCAAAGTTGTAGGTGTCGGGCGAAATATATTCTTCGGAATAGGTATAGAGCGAGCCCGCAAGACCCGCCAATGCTGCGCTCACGACAAACGCATAGACCTTGTAGCGATAGACCGACACGCCCATGCAATCGCAAGCCACAGGGCTATCGCGTAGCGCTTCAAACGCGCGTCCAAGGTGCGACTTGAGCACACGATGCACGACGATGAGGGCCAACACCATTGCAACTAGCACCACGTAGTAATACTCGTGCTCGGTCAGCTTATGTCCAAAGAAAATTGGCTTAGGTACTTTGATACCGATAGGACCTTCGGTGAGGAAGGTCATCTCGTTAATCAAGATGCGAATAATCGTGCCAAAGGCGAGTGTGACCATGGCAAGGTACGGGCCTGTGACGCGCAGGGCGGGTAGGGCAAGTACCGCGCCAAACGCTGCCGTCAGACCAATCGCCGCAGGCACGGCTAGTGCGAAAGGCACGCCTAGCTTGGCAAACAGCACACCCGCCGTGTATGAACCCACGCCAAATAGCCCCGCATGACCTAGCGACACTTGCCCCGTGTAACCGACCACAATGTCCAGACCAAACAAGAGAATTGCATAGATCAAAATTGTCTCGACCAAATGAACGTAGTACGGATTAGGAACAAGAACAGGGAAGACGGCAAGCGCCGTCAACAAAGCGATGATGGCAATCCAAGATTTGTTTTTCATATTCATTTTTTAAACTTTCTTGATGGCCATCTTGCCAAAGAGTCCCGCTGGCCTAACAGCAAGCACCAGCAGCAAAAGCACGAGGCCAGGCACGTCTTTGTAGCCCGTAGAAATGTAGTAGCCCGTCGTGGTCTCGGCGATACCCAAAATGAGACCGCCCACAATCACGCCCACGCCCGAGTTGAGTCCACCAATAATGGCGACCGCAAAAGCTTTGAGACCGAGCACCGAACCCATTGTCGCGCCCGTGAGGGTCAGCGGTGCAACCAGAACGCCAGCCACCGCTGCGGTTGCCGAGGACAGCGCGTACGAAAACGTAATCACCGCGCCCGTGTTAATGCCCATCAGCGATGCGGCATCACGGTCATTGGATGTGGCAACCACTGCTTTGCCGTAAATCGATTTGCGGTTAAAAATTTCCACCATCAACATCATGGCTAGCGCACCAATCACGACGACGATTTCCATAGGCAAAATGTTGCCCCCCAAAAACTTCATGGGGGATTCGGACAGTGGCGATGGAAACTTCAAGTCATCCTTGCCCCAAATGTTTTCTGCCACGTTTTTAAAGATGATGGCCAGAGCAATCGTGGACATGATCCAACCAAACTCACTCTTGATTTTGATGGCAGGGCGCACGCCAATCCACTCGACGATAGAGCCTTGCATCGCACCGAAAATGGCGACAAGTGGAATCATCAACCAGTAGTTGAGATACGGCCCGCCGTGGATCGTGCCTGCAAAAGACAAACCCACCAAAGCCCCCAGCATCAAGGCCTCACCTTGACCAAAATTGAGTGTTCCCGAGGTGGCGAACGTGAGCTGATAACCAAAGGCGATCACGCCGTAGATCATGCCCAGCGCCACGCCGCTATAAATAAGTTGGAGAAAAATTTCCATGAATGACTTTCAAATGTTCATTAAAAAAAGCCGACTCCTCAAGAAAGTCGGCTTTTAAAGGCAGCACACCCAATTATTTCTTAGTATCAGTAGCTGGCTTAGTTGCTGGTTTAGCGGCTGGCTTAGTTACCGACTTAGCGGTTGCTTTTGTGCGAATCTCGCCGCCCTTTTTCTTGTCTTCGTCATAGGCATAAACGATTTGTCCATCAACCGCCTTGCCAATCACCACCATGTTGGCGGTAATCGCCTCGTGATCGGCCTTGGTAAACGGCTTGTCGTACGTCGTGACCACACCCTCCACTTTTGCATCCAGATTCTCTAGAGCAGCCAATATCTTGGGGCCTTCCGTGCTTTTGGCTTGCTTAATCGCAGCGGCTAGCAAATAGATGGAGTCATAACCTTGAGCAGCTGACACAGGAGACGGGATGCGCTTGACTTTGTAGGCCTTTTGGTACGACTCAATAAAGCTCTTACGCTTAGGCGTGTTCGGCTCTTGAATGAAAGTTTGCGGCATGATCGCGCCGTCAGCGTTCTTACCTGCGTTATCCAAGAAGTTCGCCATCGACAGTGTCCAAGAACCCATCATCGGCACTTTCCAGTTCAGCTTAATCATGCCGTTGGCGATTTGTGCGAGCTCAGGTCCAATGCCGTAAGTGATGACCACTTCAGCGCCAGCTTCTTTTGCTTTGAGCAATTGAGCCGTCATGTCCACGTCTTTGATGTTGTACTTTTCAGTAGCAACAGCCTTCAAACCCTTAGCAGCCAAGGCTTTCTCGAGGTCTTCGCGCCCCAGTTGTCCGTAGTTGGTCGAGTCAGCAAGAATCGCAACCTTGGTGTATTTACGGCGTGTAATGAGTTCCTCAACAATCATTCCCGATTGGATGGTGTCATTAGCCGAGTTACGGAACACGTAATTCTCTGGCTGGTCAGCAAATTGCTTGGTGATCACGGAAGCCGTTGCCACGTTATTCATGACTGGGATTTTGGCTTCTTGGTAGAAGCGCTGCGATGCCAATCCCACGCCAGAATTGATATAACCAACAGTGGCGATGACTTTTTCTTTGTTAATCAACTCTTGTGCGATTTGCACGCCACGCTCGTTTTTCGCTTCATCGTCGCGCTCAATCATCTCGATCTTGCGACCCATAATACCTCCCTTGGCGTTGATCTCGTTGACAGCCAATTTGGCGCCATCACGCATCGACACACCCATAGGACTAGAGCCGCCCGTCAGAGGACCTTGCAGGCCGATCTTGATCGTATCAGCTGCAAACGACAACGTTGCAACAGCCATGGCGATAGCGCCAAATGTGAATTTGTAAGTCAATTTCATTTATAAATCTCCGTATGGTGATAGGGTGTCAACGAGGTCGGGCCGCAGCGCAATATCGCTGCGCTGTGAAGATTGTACTAACGGGATCTCAGCCAACCCATAGGTAAAACCCGCAGCAACTTGACCGATCACTTACGCTAGGAAAATCATTATTGACAGCTAAAACTGACCGCATCCTCGACCTGACCTGTCCCGCGATATTTGGCCGTTTTGGGATACGCGCACAGCGGCCGCGTGCGGTTTGCGCGCCACTCTGTAGGCACTTCCGCGTTCACGCCACCTGCGTTACCCGCACCACCCAAACTGCCGCGCGCCGTTGCAACAACGGCATCGGGGGCAATCCCTTGCTCGACCCATTTGACAAGCGGCGTGAGCATATCGAACTGGTCGGCTGCTGGCCCGCCACTGCAATGGTTCATGCCTGGTACAGGAAAGTACCGCACAAAATTTGCTGCAGCACCACCTTGCACGCCGTTGACTCGCTCTACCCATTGCCGCGTGTCTTCGGCAGAGAAAATCGGATCGCTCACACCGTGATACAGCATTACTTTTGCTCCACGTGCTTTGAGCGCGGCCAAATTGATTGGATGGTCGTTGTGCGGTGGCGTCATCAAATCTAAGCCTGAAACTTTGTACGTATCGTTCGTCGCGTTAAAAAGTGCCAATCGCTCGTCTGGTTTAACCGACATGGCATTGACGGGGGTTGGCGGAACACTAAACACCGTGCCAACAGCCAGCGGATCAAGCGCTAGTGAAAAAGAAAACTTCCATCTAGCCCAGTCAACTCCCGCCACGCCGATGTCGTGCGGAAAGCTGCTGTAAATGGCTTGCACACCAGTCATACCAGTCGCTACACCGCCAGTAAAAACACGATCAACCACTTCTTTCTGTAGCATCGTTAGACACCGCCCCGCGTCATCACGACGATCACCTACCGATGGATTAATAGTCATGCAACTCGGCACATCTCTTTTGACGTCAAACGCCGCTTGACACGCCTGGGTTGCCATCACCATGCCATCCTTTACACCGTCTAGCGCATCGCACTTAGCAAGAATCGCCTTCGCCACTGTTTGGCGCTCTGCTGTGGTAAATCCCGTGCCTAGGTCTGCAATGCGCGGCGCTTGCGCACTCATTGGATGCGGCGCGGTTACGCCCGCCGTTGCCACCGTTGCCCACTGCTGCGCACCCCACAATTGCGCGAGCGCGGCGTTAGGCAATCGATAGCCTGGTGCGCCCGCCAAATAGCCGTCGTACTGCTCTCCCATGCGCGACATCGCCACCATCGCGTGACGACCGCCATTGGAACAGCCGCCTATGTAGCTACGGTCAGGGCCTTTACCATAAGCCGCGCCAATCAAGGCTTTGGCCATGGGCGTGAGTTTTTCGACCGCCTGGTAGCCGTAGTCAAGGCGCGCCTGCGGCTCAGAGCCAAAGAACGGCGTTTGAGCGCCCGTATGACCTGCGTCTGAGCTGATGACCGCAAAACCTTGCATGAGTGCACCCGTCAAAGGCCCGCCGCCAAGCGCTCCAAGCGCAGGCTGCACCGCGCCATCTAACCCGCCGTTACCTTGATAGTAAAAGCGACCATTCCAAGCGCTAGGCAAACGCATTTCAAAGCCAATTGCATAGTCACGACCATCCGAACCTTTGCGCTTATTCATGTGTCCTTTGACCACGCAATGTGCAGGCAAGGCGTGACCCGCTTGCTTCATTTCGCCCATGGCCACAGGGGCTACTGAATCAATGTGAGTGTGATCAAATTTGAAGCTGCTAGCTAACGCTTCACAATGACCCAAAGCCTTAGCCGATGCGGCCTGCAGCTGGGCGGGTGGGTTGTCGCTACCACTCAAATTGGCACAACCTAAAAGGAAAACCGCACTGGCGGCCCCCGTGAGTGAGACCTTCAGTACAGTTTTTTTCATCACAAATATCCTTAAAAATTAAAAAATCAAGAATCAACCGAGAAGCCCACACGGTGAATAATCGGCCCCCAACGGTCGTACTCAACCAACGCGCTCTTGGCTTGCTCAGCAGGCGTACCGCCATAAGGGATCAAGCCCACGACCTTAAAGGAGTCTTGCACACTTTGGTCTTTCAGCGCTGCGTTGATCGCCTTGTTCGCAGCAGAGACTGCTTTAGCGGGTGTCCTCTTGGGCGCATAGAACCCAAACCACTCCTCAACGGTTAACTCTGGAAAGCCTTGCTCGGCAAAGGTGGCAACCTCAGGAACAAATGGTGATCGCTTTTTGCCTGATGTCGCGATGATGCGCATTTTTCCTGCTTTGTGGTTGGCAATAAAGTCGCCATGCGGCGTCACCATACAGGCAATTTGTCCGCCCACAACGTCCGTCACGCCAGGAACCGAGCCTCGATACGGCACATGTTTCAAATCGACGTTGTTAATGATACCCAAGAGCGCGCCAATGAAATGCGGCGTAGAACCTGCGGCAGGTGAAGCAAAGCTGGCCTGCGCAGGATTGGCTTTTGCCCAAGCCAAAAAACTCTTCACATCGGTCACCGAGGCTGGCACCATGGGCCCCACGGCCAGCCCGTGATGAATCATCGAGCTAGTACCCACAGGCGTGAAATCTTCAAATGGCTTGTATTGCAAATTTTTAAAAATATGCGGGTACAAAGAGATGGCAGAAAACGGCGTCATCGCTAAAACTGAACCATCAGCTGGCGCAGACTTGAGCAAGTTGAGCGCAATCTGACCGCCAGCGCCCGGCTTGCTATCCACAATGCCTGCATTTTTGGTATAGCCAGGTGTTGCACCAAACTTCTCTGACACGCGGCGCGCACAAATATCACCTGCACTGCCTGGCGGAAAACCGTACAGCACTTTGACTTGCTCAAACGGCAGGGTGCTTTGTGCAAGCGCCGCAAATTGACTCATCACCGAAGCGGTTGTGAGTGCGCCGCCTGCTTGCAAAATGCTTCGGCGATTAAAAGTAGAGATTGACATTGCGAGGACTCCTAGTTAATAAAAAAAATAAACATCGAAACACTAAAACCAAATTAAATCTGAGGCTTGATGATGCCTGTCGCTGTGTCTGCGTGCAGCGCATCTACCAAAGCGGCCCTGTGCGTTAGCACGGCTCTTTGATTAATCGACCCCTTGTCTGTAATCTCGCCCTTGTCAATCGAGGGCAAATCTTCCAGCACGATCATCCGCGCAACACGGCTGGCGCTGCCTGTGGAGGTTTTGGCCAACTCGTTCATCATGTTTTGAAAATGCACGTGCAGCGCAGTCTTATCAAGCGCTCTTGCCGCTGGCAACGGAAAGATCATCGCGCCGACTTCTTTCATATTGAGTCCCGTGATCACCGCGTCTTGCACATAGGGAGCACCTGCTGCAATGATCTTGGCACGCATAGGGCCCACACTCACAAACGTGCCTGTGGCAAGCTTAAAGTCTTCGGCAATGCGGCCATCAAACTTGAGGCCATGATTAATGTTGCTCTCGTCAATCCACTTGACCGCGTCGCCCGTGCAAAAGTAGCCTTCTTCGTCGAACGACTCTTTGGTGGCCTCGGGGTTTTTCCAATAACCTGGCGTGATGTTGTCGCCCTTGTAACGCACCTCAACCTTGCCGTTCATGGGTACCAGCTTCAAACTCAGACCCGCCGTGGGCAAGCCCAAGTAGCCCGCCCTCACATCTTTG
>Ga0228699_1001133_pt1 | contig 14854 bp, 14 predicted proteins | sample McNCre217_Aug_MG_FD_178016 | JGI IMG/M metagenome (GOLD analysis project Ga0228699, IMG submission 178016) | Freshwater microbial communities from McNutts Creek, Athens, Georgia, United States - 2-17_Aug_MG | ecosystem: Environmental > Aquatic > Freshwater > Creek | place: USA: Georgia...
TGCTCACACACAGCCTTCATCATGACCAAGTGCCAAGTTGGCGTTGTCATGGGGTCCAATTCCGATTGGGACACCATGCAACATGCAGCCCAGATTCTCCAAGAATTTGGTGTCTCTTTTGAAACCCGTGTCGTTTCTGCCCATCGTATGCCAGACGATATGTTTGCGTATGCGGACAGCGCACACAGCAGGGGTTTGCGCGCCATCATCGCAGGAGCGGGCGGCGCGGCGCACTTGCCAGGCATGTTGGCGGCCAAAACCATTGTGCCCGTGCTTGGCGTTCCGGTGGCCAGCAAGCACCTGCAAGGTGTGGATTCCTTACATAGCATTGTCCAAATGCCCAAGGGCATTCCTGTGGCTACCTTTGCCATTGGCAACGCCGGGGCTGCCAACGCGGCTTTGTTTGCTGTGGCGTTGTTGGCGGCTACCGACGCGGCGCTGGCCGAGAAGCTGCAAGCCTTCCGTGTGGCGCAAACTGAAGTGGCGCGCAATATGACGCTGCCTCCCCAATGACTCAAGCCATGAGCCAAGCCTTGAAGCCTTTGCTGCCCGGCTCCACTCTGGGCGTGCTGGGTGGCGGTCAGCTGGGACGCATGTTCGCGCACGCCGCGCAACGCATGGGCTACAACACAGCCGTGCTCGACCCCGATGCACACAGTCCTGCGGGGTTGGTGAGTCACCACCATATCCAGACCGATTACCTCGATGCGGCAGGGTTGAAGCAACTCGCGGCCGTGTGCCAAGCGGTCACCACCGAGTTCGAGAACGTGCCCGCCGATGCGCTGGCTCAATTGGCCGCCACATTGCCGGTGTCCCCTGCTGCATCTGCGGTTGCAGTGGCGCAAGACCGTGCCCGTGAAAAAGCCCATTTCGTGGCCTGCGGCGTGTCAGTTGCCCCGTATGCGGTGATCGACACACCTGAGCAACTTGCGGCCTTGTTGGCAGAGACCATCGATGCTGTGACGGTCGACAACTTGCTGCCCGGTATTTTGAAAACCTCCCGCATGGGTTATGACGGCAAAGGTCAACTGCGTGTGAGCACGCGTGACGAGCTCAGCGCCGGATGGGCCCAGCTAGGGCGTGTGCCTTGCGTGCTGGAAAAAATGCTGCCCTTGGCCAGCGAATACTCGGTCATCGTGGCGCGTGGTCGCGATGGCACGATGGTGAATCTACCCGTCCAACGCAATTTGCATCGCGATGGCATTCTGGCTGTGACCGAGGTGTTTGCAGGCAATGTGCCTGATGCGCTGGCAAGCCAAGCCATCACTGCGGCCAAGGCTGTGGCGCAAGAACTGAACTACGTCGGCGTGTTGTGCGTCGAATTCTTCGTGTTGGCCGATGGCAATTTGGTCGTCAACGAAATTGCCCCACGCCCCCACAACAGCGGCCACTACAGCCAAGACGCATGTGATGTGTCGCAGTTCGAACTCCAAGTGCGCACCATGGCCGACTTACCTTTGACGCAACCGCGCTTGCACAGTCCTGCCTTCATGCTCAACTTGTTGGGCGACTTGTGGTTTGTGAATCAATCGGGGTCAGAACCTCATTCTTTGCAGACCGAACCCGCATGGCAAAAGGTGCTGGCGCTGCCCGGGACGCACCTGCATCTGTACGGCAAGCGCGAAGCGCGCGTGGGTCGCAAAATGGGCCACCTCAATGTCACGGCGCAAACGCCTGATGCTGCGCGTGCAGTCGCGTTGCAAGCCGCCGCTATTTTGGGTATTGCACCCTTTTAACGGTTACTTAAGACATCCATGATTGTTGACGGCCAGTCTCTCCAAGCCATCACCGCCGCTGCACAGGCTCTGCAGCGTGGTGAGTTGTTGGGCCTGCCCACAGAGACGGTGTATGGCTTGGCCGCCGATGCGGGCAATGATGCGGCCGTGGCTAAGATTTTTGCGGCCAAAGGTCGCCCTGCCAACCATCCGCTCATCGTGCATGTGGCCAGTGTGCAAGGCGTCCAGCGGTTTGCCAGCCATGTGCCTGATTTCGCGCAAAAGCTCATGGATGCGTTTTGGCCGGGCCCTTTGACCCTCATCTTGCCGCGCCGTTCTGAAGTCGCTGCGGTCGCGGCTGGCGGCCAAGACTCGGTGGGTCTGCGTTGTCCCTCGCATCCGGTGGCCCATGCCGTGCTGCAAAGTGCCGCAACTTTGGGCGTGTTTGGCGTGGCGGCCCCCAGCGCCAATTTGTTTGGTCGCGTCAGCCCTACCACGGCTGCGCACGTGGCGGCCGAGTTTGGCGAGCGCTTGCTGATTGTGGATGGCGGTGCCTGTGACGTGGGCATTGAGTCAACCATCGTCGACTGCACGCGGGGTGCGCCGGTGTTGTTGCGTCCGGGGGTATTGACGCCTGAACAAATCAGCGCGGCCTGTGGCGTGGTTGTGCGCCTGCCCAAGCCCATTGATGTCGACGCACCACGTGCTTCCGGTACATTGGCGTCGCACTATGCGCCCTCTGCGCAAGTGCGTTTGATGGAAGCCCAAGAGATGCAAGCTGCTTTGACCAACCTGAGCACGACCACGGCTGGACTCAGCCGCGTCGCCGTGTGGTCGCGTCGCCCCATGCAAATCAATGCAGCCTTGAACGACCACGTGCTGCAATGTGCAATGCCGCAAGACCCTGTCGCTTGTGCCCATGTGTTGTTTGCGCAGCTGCGTGACTTTGATCACCAAGGCGTGAACCAGATTTGGGTCGAGCGTCCGGCCCAACTTCCCGAGTGGGCGGGCGTTTTAGACCGTCTGACCCGGGCGGCCACGCCAGCTGGCTAAACTACGCTCAATCAACGAGAACATCTGATGACCCATATTTCAATTCAACGTCTGATGGGCGCATGCGCCCTGGCCTTGGCAAGCTTGCTCAGCGCATGCGGCGGAACGAGCAGCACGGTTAAACCCCTCAGTACCATCGTCAACTCCAATATTGCCAATGCACGCGTCATTGCTTTTGGCGATGGCTTGAGCGATGTCGGTGCGGGTGGTTTTCGCTACACCGTAGACGATGCATCTGCAGGTGGCAGCATGACAGTGGCTGAGCGGTTTGCATTTATTTACGGCTTCACCACCATGAGCGCGGTCACGGATACGCGTGCACTTGCTGGCGGCGCTTACAGCTATGCCCAAGGCGAAGCCCGCGTGTCAGTGGCCATGACCAACGGTTCTGGCGCCGCTGTTGCGCCTTTGACCGATCAGGTGACAAATTTTCTGTCGCACAACACCCCGGGTGATAACGACTTGATCATCATCACAGCAGGAACACGCGACATCATTTACAACGCCAAGCAATATTTCGCCAATGCCATCACGGCAGACCAAGCGAAAACGAATGTGGCGCAAGCCGCCACTGATTTGGCCAATGTGGTGCAACGCTTAACCACGGCAGGTGCCAAGCACGTCTTGATCGTTGGGCCATTCAATGTCGCGCGCATGCCTTGGGTTTTTGCCGCAGAAACGACTACACACACGTTTTACCCCACGTTCAGTGATCAATACAATTTTGTGCAGCAACTGAGCATATTGACGTCCGGCGATACCAGCTGCAGCTCCTTCGGTTGCCAACTCTCTCAAGCGCTGGTCAATCGCTATCCCGGAACAACGTATGGCCAACCGGTGTTGTTGGCTGACATTGCACAGTATTTCAACCTGATGACAGGTACTGGAGCGGGCGGAAATGATATCTACGGGCGTCCATTTCCAAACCCTACGGGCAATACCAATACATATGGCATCCTAACTGCCTCCGGCGCTGCGATCACGAATCCGGACAGACCCGTGTGCTTGAGCGACATTACGGCTTCCACTTTATGCAGCACAACGACGGCGACTATCAAACACAATGACCCTCAATACAACAGTGGTGCGTTGCTGGACTACGCGACAGCGATCTTTGCCGACAACTACCACCTCACGCCTGCTGCCAACCGCATGATTGCAGACTACATCTACAACGTGACGGAATACCGCGCCGCCTGGCGTTAAGTCTCGATGTCAGTGCTTGCGCCAAAGCGCAAGCGCATCCACAAAATACTGGCTGCCAAGGCTAAGGTGATCACGTTGGCAATCACCACGGGCCAGGCTTGAATCAGCAAGCCGTAGGCCAGCCACAGCGCAATGCCTAGCGTGAAGGCGCTGTACATCCCCAACGAAATACCGCGCACATCCCGCGTTTTGAAGGTCAACCACGCTTGCGGCACAAAGCTCGCAGTGGTGAGTGTGGCGGCCGCATAGCCAATCCAGTCGGTGAGCAAGATCATCGGGTGTTCTTCATTCAAAAAAATATCAAGGCTGCTGGGCAGTCCAATCGATCAAGGCGTCCAGTGCGGGCCGCGCTGCGTTGGCATTGGGATGGTTGAGCACGGCGACCAGCACCCAGCGTTTGCCGTTGGCGCCATCGACAAAGCCTGCCACGCCCGCCACATCGCGCAAGCTGCCTGTTTTCAAATGCGCCACGCCTTGGGCCTTGCTGCGTTTCAAGGTGCCGTCGAGCCCACTGATGGGCAAAGAGCTTATCAACTCTGCCATGGTGGGTGAGGCCCAGGCGGTTTGCAACAAACGCGCCAAGGCTTGGGCGCTGATGCGTTCCTCGCGGCTCAGGCCTGAACCGTTGTCAAACACGGGCACATCGCCACCCACGCGTTCGCGCCACCAGCGTTGCAACACCTCGCGCGAGGCTTCCAAACTGCCCACGCCGCGTTGCTGTTGACTGAGCGTTAAAAAGAGCTGCTGGGCCATCACGTTGTTGCTGAATTTGTTGATGTCACGAATGACTTCAGCAAGCGTGGCAGAGTCGCTGCTGAACACGGGTTGCAAGTTGGCGGGCACCGTGCCCTCGCGTACTTGGCCGCTGAGATGTCCGCCCAGTTGCTGCCACATGCCAGCGATCGCGCGAGCGGCAAATTGCGGCGGTGCGCTGTAGGCGATGGGCCACATCTTTTCGCCACACGCAGCGGGAAAGCTGCCTGTGAAGCGAACCCGCGTGGGGTCAGACCAATCGGGCTTCAAACTGCCACGGTAGTCGTTGCACTCACCCGCTGACAGCGCGACGCTGGTTGGAAACTGCACGCCTGCCATGGGCGGCTCGATCTGAATGCGCGCAACGTTGGCCGCACGGTCGGGGACGAACTGAATCAACAGTGATTTGAAGTTGAGCAGCAAGGCGTCGGGTGCGGCGTTGTAGGGCCGCAGGGGTTCACCGTCAAAGCTCGCGGCATCGCGGGGGGGCACATCAAACGCGCTGCGGTCGAGCACGATGTCGCCCTGTATTTTGTGAATGCCCAAGCCCTGGATGCGACGCATCAAGAGCCACAAACGCTCCACCACCAAACGAGGGTCACCACTGCCGCGCAGGTATACATTACCTTGCAGCACGCCATCTCGTAAGGCGCCTTCCACATACACCGGGGTGCGCCACACAAACGCGGGTCCCAGCAGGTCCAACGCTGCCGTGGTGGTGGCGAGCTTCATCAGCGATGCGGGGTTGATGGGGGCTTGCGCCATATGACTCAAGCGCGGTGGCGCTTGCGCTTGAGTGTCCACCACCATCACGTGCAATGCATCCGCAGGCACCTTGGCGCGTTGCAATGCGGCTTGCACCTCGGGTGGTAAGTGACCGATGTCGCCTTGGGTGTGGCTGGGTGGCGTGTTTTTTATTTTGCTTGGTGCGGCGTGCGCCCATTGCGCTGCCAACAACCCAAGGCTGCACAACAAACCCGTTACAACCCAGTGCCACCCGATGTGCCGAACGCTTTGTTGACGCGTCGTCCATACCATGGAGGACGGTGCAAACCGGGGGTGAAGACGATTGAGCGTGAGCAACATGGGCAAATTATCACTGCCCGGATAATCACCCCATGCACACCTCTTCATGGCTCGCGTTAGAGACCAGCACCGATCTTTTGTCACTCGCCGTGGCGCGGGCAGACCAGCAATGGACCCACACCTCGGAGGGAGGCGCGAAATCGTCCGAACACATCTTGCCCAGCATTCAATCCTTGTTGGCTACTGCGGGGCTTTCGTTGCGTGATTTGCAAGCGGTAGTTTTGGGGCGTGGCCCCGGGGCGTTCACCGGTTTGCGCACGGCGTGTTCGGTGGCACAAGGCTTGGCTTTTGGCGCCGATTTGCGGGTGCTGCCCATCGACACCTTGTTGGCTGTGGCCGAAGAGGTGCGCCATACCCAGGCCTTCAACGCTCAGCCTGCGGTGACACGCGTGCTGGTGGTGATGGACGCACGCATGGCGCAGGTCTACAGCGCCGCTTATGAATACATTGCCAGCGGAGCCGAATCTGGCTGGCGCTGTGTGCAAGCGAATCAGGTCCACAACCCAGAGCATTTGCAATGGCCTGCCGATTGGGTCGCCGATGGGTTTGTGGCTGCAGGCAATGCGTGGGAGTTTTATGCACAGCGTTGGCCTGCTGCGCTGCGTGTGCCCAAGCTGCAGGCCATGCCCACGGCGGCTGCGCTGTTGCGCTTGGCACCTCAGGCGTGGGCGCAAGGCTTGGCTGTGCCGCCAGAAGACGCCTTGCCTTTGTACATCCGCGATAAAGTGGCGCAAACCACCGAAGAGCGCATGCAGGCCAAGCAAGCAACAGCACCGGATGCGGCTTGATCGACAATGCAGGCCTGAGACGCACCACTTTTATTCCATGAGCGCTGTTTTGAAACCCGAAGCCCGACTCGAGCCGCTGACCGAAGCCCAGCTCGACGATGTACTGCGCGTGGAGCAGAGCGCCTACAGCCACCCGTGGACACGCGGCAACTTTGTCGACTCCCTCAAAGCGGACTACCAAGTGATGACGCTGGTGGGGGGCGATACATTGCTGGGCTACTTTGTGGCTATGGAGGGCGTCGAGGAAGTCCACTTGCTCAACATCACTGTGGCGCCTGAATTTCAAGGCCAAGGCTGGGCAGTGCTGATGCTTGACGCACTCGCGCTGTGGGCGCGTGGACGCGGTGCACATTGGTTGTGGCTGGAAGTTCGCATTAGCAACACCCGCGCCTTGCAGGTTTATGAGCGTTATGGCTACCGACGTGTGGGTGAACGCAAAAACTACTACCCCGCACATCCTGGGCAGCGCGAAGATGCGGTCGTCATGTCGTTGAAACTGTGAGTCCACGACCATGACCGACACCTTGCACCTCGACAAACGCCAACGTGCCATGCTGGCCGAAATGGGCGTGCGTGTGTGGTCGCCTATGTCCGAGGCGGCAGTCATGGAGGCGCCTGTGGCCGAAGCGCTGGCGGTGGACACCTCTGCCTCCCAACTGCCAGACGCGGTGGTGCAGGCTCACGCTGACGAGGCGCACAGCTTTGTGGCCGTCAGTGAGTTGGCTACACAAGCCATAGTCAATCCAGTCAAATCTGCGCCAGTTCTCATCCAACGCCCCGAAGGCATCGACCAAATGGATTGGTCAGCCTTGCACAACACCGTGTCAGGTTGCCAAGCTTGCAGCTTGTGTGGCTCACGCAAAAACACGGTGTTTGGTGTGGGAGCCCCTGCGGCAGAAGGCCAAGCCCCGCAGGTGGATTGGCTCATCGTGGGCGAAGCCCCGGGCGAAAACGAAGACATCCAAGGCGAGCCGTTTGTGGGGCAAGCGGGCAAGCTGCTCGACAACATGCTCGGCGCCATGAAGCTCTCACGCACGGGCGCACGCAGTACGGATGGGGGCGGTGTGTATATCGCCAACGTGCTCAAATGCCGCCCTCCGGGCAACCGCAACCCCAAGCCCGAAGAAGTGGCGCAGTGCTTGCCGTACTTAGAGCGCCAAGTGGCCTTGCTCCAACCCAAAATCATTCTGGCCATGGGGCGCTTTGCTGTGCAAGCGCTGTTGCGCGACACCGTGCCCGATGTCGAAACCATGCCGCTGGGCAAGCTGCGTGGCCGCGTGTACACCTACCAGAACTTGCCCGTTGTGGTGACCTATCACCCCGCGTATGTGCTGCGTAACTTGCCCGAGAAAGCCAAAGTGTGGGCGGACTTGTGCTTGGCCATGGCGCATGTCAAAGGGTCTGAGCCCGTCTAAGCAGCCTTCGCAGGCCACAGCACAGAAGCAATCGCTACCACCATCAGCACCACGGCGCTCCAGTCTTGCCAGTGCAGCACTTCGCCCAACCACCAAGCGCCGCTGAACACGCCCAACACGGGAATGAACATCACACTCAAGGTGGACGCTACAGGAGGTAGGCCACGAGCGAGGGTCAGCCATGCCGCTTGGGCGAAAGCAAACACGCCCAGCGCGTTGTAAAGAATCGCCCATTGCGTGTTTGGAGCGGGCATGTGCCAACGGTCTTGCTCAAACACGCAGGCTAGTGCCGTGAGCAGCACCGTGGTCAGGCTGGTCATCCAAAACGCAATTGTCAAAGTGGGAACTTCCATCGGGGTATGACGCAAACGCTGTGTGCCATAAGCCCACACGGCGGCTGCCACCAAAATCATCAGCACCCCCACGGGCTGTCCTGCAAAGTGGTTGAGTTCGTTCCACAGCAAAAGCAGCATCCCCACTGCGGCGGCGAAGACGCCCAGCCACTGACGTGCACGCAGCGGCGCGTTGAACCACAGCACGCCACAGATGGCCGAGAAGATCGGCATGGTGTAGCCCAAAATCGCCGCGCGTCCGCTGGAGAGCATGGGGATGGCCAAGATCACCAAGATATGCCACACAAACATATTGGTGGTGGCCAACAGCAACAACTCGCGCCAGTGCGTGCGTGGAATGCGCAGCGGCACCTTCATCAGCACGAGTGCCAGGCCGAACACGGGTAAACCAATCAGCATCGACAAGCTGCGAAATGTCAGCGGAGGAAACCCCGTGACCCCAAATTTCATGATGGGCCAGTTGATGCCCCACACCAAGGTGAGGGTGATCAGCGTCCACAGCTGACGCCGCGTCAGCAAGGGCATGCGCGTGCTGACGGTGGGTGTTGGCACGGGGGCGGATGAAGACGTGGACGATGTAGGCATGGGCATCATGGTAAGCCTTCTAAAATCGCCTCATGACCTTTCTTGACATGCTTGCGCGCGCAGAGCGCCAAAACGCCTCCATGCTGTGCGTGGGCCTCGACCCAGAACCCACCAAATTTCCAGACCGCATCAAGGGTGACTCCAACAAGATTTACGACTTTTGTGCCGCCATCGTCGATGCCACGGCTGATTTGGTGAACAGCTTCAAACCTCAAATTGCCTACTTCGCCGCGCACCGCGCAGAAGGTCAGCTGGAGCGTTTGATGGAACACATGCGCCGCGTCGCACCCCATGTGCCCATCATCTTGGATGCCAAGCGCGGCGACATCGGCAGCACGGCCGAGCAATACGCCATCGAAGCCTTTGAGCGCTATGGCGCAGATGCGGTGACCCTCTCACCCTTCATGGGCTGGGACTCGGTGGCGCCGTATTTGAAATACCACGGCAAAGGCGCGTTCTTGTTGTGCCGCACCTCCAACCCCGGTGGCGATGATTTGCAAAACCAACGCCTCGCATCGGTAGACGGTCAGCCTCTGCTGTACGAACATGTGGCCCGCTTGGCTCAGGGCCCTTGGAACCTCAATGGTCAATTGGGCTTGGTGGTGGGCGCTACCTACCCGAAAGAAATTGAACGTGTGCGCGAACTCGCGCCTACGGTGCCTTTGCTCATTCCTGGTGTGGGTGCACAAGGCGGCGATGCCGTGGCCACTGTGAAGGCTGGCTTGCGTGTGAGTGGTGACCAAACCACCGGCCCCATCATCGTCAACTCATCACGCGCGATTTTGTATGCGTCCAAGGGTGACGACTTTGCTGACGCTGCTCGTCGCGTGGCCCTGCAAACGCGGGAGACTTTGCAGGTAGCAAAGTCAGCTTAGTGTGTGATGCCACCGAAGCGCATTAGCGGACGCTTGGGTGCTCTGCAATGAATTGACGCAAAGCTGCGTCAATTCGCGTTTGCCAGCCCTCACCACGGGCTTTGAAATGATCAATCACCTCTGGCGAAAGTCGGATGCCAATCCGAATTTTTGTCACATCGGCCTTAGGTCGACCACGCGACGTTAGCAAGGCTTGTGCGCGCTCCTTGCTGAAAATTTCAGGCAACAAGTCTTTGGCCGATCGCGCTTGGGCAAAGTCTTCCTTTGTCCAAGCTGGATTGTCAGCGTCTGCTGTGTGAGAACGAACTTTGGGTCTGCTCATAATGGTTGATCTCCCGTGCGTTGGCTTTGCGCAGACTGATGACGTGAACCTTGTCATGGCGCGGTGTAAATACGACGGCATGTAGTCGTCCATTGATGTGGCCGAGCAATTGAAAACGCCGTTCGCCGTAGTCCTTGCGCAAATCCTCTTTGATCCGTGCACTTTCCCATTCCAAGTCAAGCACCAATGAAAAGGGCAAACCACGCTCGACTTCATTGCGCAGACTTTTGCTTAGATCAAAACTGATGTTTAGGTGCATTTATTGTGACCACAATAAATTGTGTTGTCAAACTTTCAAGAACGCCTGTTTGATTCAGGGTTCATGCACATCATCTGCGTAAGCAGTGATCCAATGAAGGGATAAGAATTAAAAATTCAAAGGGTTCAAGTCAAGAGATCGCAAGCTAACTTGCGCTACGTGTTGGTTAGATCATTTACTGAAGCGCCGCGTAGACCAAGTTGCGAAACAGCGGGCGGTAATAGTCGCGCTGGTTGGGTGCTTGAATCAGGAGCATGGCATACATGTCCAGCGCGGGGTCTACAAAAAACGTGGTTCCTGCAATGCCGCCCCAGTAATACAAACCCACCGAGCCTGGCAAGGGCGACAGGCCCAAATGCGTGCGCACCGCAAAGCCCAAACCAAAGCCGTGGCCCGGCGGCAGCAAGGTGCCGTTGGCGGGAATGTCGCCCAGGTGGTCGGCAGTCATGAAGTCCAGCGTGTGCGGTCCGACCAAACGCACACCGTCTAATTCGCCACGGTTGCGCAGGCATTGCAAAAAGCGCGTGTAGTCCATGGCGGTAGACATCAGGCCGCCACCACCACTGTCCATGGCTGGCACTTCACGCGGTTCAATCACCGCCATCGGCACGCCACCGTCAGGGTCGTGGGCAAAGGGCTCGGCAATGCGGTGGTGGTGTTCGGGCGGCACGACAAAGCCCGTGTCCACCATGCCTAGGGGGTCGAAGATTTCTTGCTTCAAAAACGCGCCTAAATTGTGGCCGCTGACCACCTCCACCAAGCGTCCCAACACATCGGTGGCGCGACTGTAGGCCCACACGCTGCCGGGTTGGAACTGCAGCGGCATTGCTGCCAAGGTTTTTGAAAACGCGTCATTGCTGCGATCGCGGGAGGCGATGTTCATCTGCGCGTACTGTTGTTGCACAGACGATGCGCCCAAAAATTCATACGTCAGTCCTGCGGTGTGACGCAGCAGGTCTTGTACGGTGGCTTCTCGTTGGACGAGTTCCAGCCCGTGGTCGGTCGCGACTTGCTGATTCGCATATTCAGGTAACCAGCGACTCACCGCATCACTCAACAGCAACTGACCACGCTCCACCAGCATCATCACCGCCACTGACACCACGGGTTTGGTCATGGAATAGATGCGAAAAATGCTGTCCGTCTTCATGACCGATCCGGTGCCTGGATCTTGCTGGCCCACAGCGTCAAACAAGGCGATCTTGCCTTGCCGCGCAATCACCGCCACCGCACCTGGCAATCGTCCGCTGGCCACTTCACGACGCAACACGTCCATCAGGCGCTGGGTGCGTTCGGGGCACAGGCCCACCTCGGCGGGTTGGGCGTGGGGCAAAGGTGTGTGCGTTTGGGTCATCAGTAGCTCCAAGAGATGAACGTGTTGTACCTGAGGCTGATGCAAAGAGGTATCGCCCAGAGCACAGCGCGCGACAGATTTGTCGCTCATGCGTCAACCGCGCCAACTTTGGCATTGCCCACGTACTTGCTCCATAGCCTTCACGCCGATAAGCCACGACACCGGTTTTGCCGCAAGGTCGTGGACAATGGCATTTTTCATTCAAAGCTTAGCCATGCGCATCATTCAAGACACGGCCGTCACCATCAAATACCAAGTCACCACCCCTGCAGGCAAGCCCTTGGATTCGGGGCATTTGTCGTATCTGCACGGCGGCTACGACAACATTTTTCCAAAGGTCGAAGCCGCGCTCAATGACCAAGAGGTGGGGTTTGCCATCACGTTGGATCTGAGCGCCGAAGATGCGTTTGGCGAGCGCGATGAATCGTTGGTGCGCGTCATCCCTAAAGCCGAGTTTCCACCGGGCGTGAAAGTGGGCGGGCAGTTGCAAGGTGCGGGTGCCGACGGGCAGCCTCAGGTGTTCAACGTGGTCAAAATCAAAGGGCCCGAAGTGCACCTGGACGGCAACCATGCATTGGCGGGTCAAGCGCTGAACTTTCGCTGCACCGTGACGGATGTGCGCCCAGCCACCGCTGAAGAAATTACCCACCGCCATGTGCATGGCACGCATGGGCATCAGCATTGAACATCAGCTTGCTAACAAGCGTTTCAAGTACTTCCCGGTAAAGCTCGCAGGGTTGGCCGCCAAGTCCTCGGGTGTGCCAACGCCGACGACCATGCCGCCACCGCTGCCGCCTTCAGGCCCCATGTCAATCAGCCAGTCAGCGGTTTTGATGACGTCGAGGTTGTGCTCAATGATGACGATGGTGTTGCCCGCATCGCGCAGGTGTTGCAGCACTTTCAAGAGCAGCGCAATGTCGGCAAAGTGCAGACCCGTGGTGGGCTCGTCCAAGATGTAGAGCGTGCGCCCTGTGTCGCGTTTGCTCAGCTCCAACGCCAGCTTCACGCGTTGCGCTTCACCGCCAGACAAGGTTGTGGCAGCTTGGCCGAGTTGCAGATACGACAAGCCCACATCCATCAAGGTTTGCAGCTTGCGCGCGATGTTGGGCACGGCGTTGAAGAACTGCAACGCGGCTTCCACCGTGAGGTCCAACACTTGCGCGATGTTTTTGCCCTTGTACATGACCTCGAGCGTTTCGCGGTTGTAGCGCAAGCCGTGACACACATCGCAGGGCACATACACGTCGGGCAAAAAGTGCATTTCCACTTTCACCATGCCGTCGCCTTGACAAGCTTCGCAGCGGCCACCGCCTGAGCCTGCGGCCACGTTGAAGCTAAAGCGCCCCGGGCCGTAGCCGCGTTCGCGAGCCATCGGCACTTCGGCCATCAGCTCGCGGATGGGCGTGAACAGGCCCGTGTACGTGGCTGGGTTGCTGCGTGGTGTGCGGCCAATGGGGGACTGGTCGACGTTGATGACTTTGTCGAAATAGTCGAGGCCGGTGATTTCGTCGTGCGCGGCTGGCTCGTCGTGCGCACGGTGAATCGTGTGCGCGGCAGCGGTGTACAGCGTGTCGTTGACCAATGTCGATTTGCCTGAGCCCGACACGCCGGTGACGCATGTGAGCAAGCCCACAGGGAAATCGGCGGTGACGTTTTTCAAGTTGTTGCCACGCGCACCAAGGATGCGAATGACTTGGTGCGCCGACGCATCTTTGTGCAGCTTGCGTTGAAACTTTAGCTCTTCTGCCTCCACTGGCAAAAAGGCGTTGCGTTTGGTTGGCACGTCGATGCGCAGCGCTTGCGCCAAGTAGCGGCCCGTCAGCGAGTTGGGGTTGGCCTCCACTTCGGCGGGGGTACCGCTGGCCATCACTTGACCGCCGTGCACGCCCGCGCCGGGGCCCATGTCCACGCAGAAGTCTGCTGCGCGAATCATGTCTTCGTCGTGCTCCACCACCAACACACTGTTGCCGATGTTGCGCAGGTGTTTGAGTGTGTCGATCAGACGGTCGTTGTCGCGCTGATGCAGCCCAATGCTGGGTTCGTCCAGCACATACATCACGCCTGTGAGGCCCGAGCCAATTTGGCTGGCCAAACGAATGCGCTGCGCCTCGCCGCCCGACAGGGTGTCGGCGCTGCGGTCGAGGCTGAGGTAGTTCAAACCCACGTCATTCAAGAACTTCAAGCGTGATGCAATTTCGCGCACCACTTTGTCGGCAATCTCGGCTTTGGCACCTTGCAGTTGCAGGGTGTTGAAGTAGCCAAAGCACTCGCCCAGCGTGGTGTGACTGATGTCGAAAATGCCCCGCATTTGTTCACCTTCGCCAATTCGCACGTTGCGTGCTTCGCGGCGCAGGCGTGTGCCGCCGCACGAGGTACACGCACGCACGCCACGGTAGCGCGAGAGGTCTTCGCGTACCACGGTGGAGTCGGTCTCGCGGTAGCGGCGCTCCATGTTGACCAAGATGCCTTCGAAGGGGTGCTTCTTGCTCAGCTTTTTGCCAGAGCCGTTTTCAAGGCTGTAGTTGAACTTGATGTCTTCTTCGCCCGAGCCATACAGCAACACTTGGTGTATCTCGGGGCTCAGGTCTTCGTACGGCACATCAAGGTCAAACTTGTAGTGCTTGGCCAAGCTCTCGAGCATGGTGAAGTAATGCGCGTTGCGGCGATCCCAGCCTTTGATGGCGCCGCTGCCCAAGCTGAGTGACGGAAACGCCACCACGCGCGCAGGGTCGAAATAGTCTTGATGGCCCAAACCATCGCACGAGGGGCATGCGCCCACGGGTGAGTTGAACGAGAACAAGCGCGGCTCAAGTTCGCTGATGGAGTACGTGCACTGCGGGCAAGAAAACTTGGCGTTGAACGCATGCTCCACACCCGTGTCCATCTCTAGCGCGATGGCGCGGCCTTCGGCCAAACGCAAGGCGGCTTCAAAGCTCTCGGCCAAACGTTGGCGCAAGCCGGGTGGCGGTGCAGCCACGGCAATATCGCCAATGCTGGGTGCGGCCACAGGTGCGGGAGCTGCTGGCGCTTCGTGGCGCACCTTGATGCGGTCCACCACCACGTCGATGTCGTGCTTCTCGGTTTTCTTCA
>Ga0228699_1001136_pt1 | contig 14834 bp, 11 predicted proteins | sample McNCre217_Aug_MG_FD_178016 | JGI IMG/M metagenome (GOLD analysis project Ga0228699, IMG submission 178016) | Freshwater microbial communities from McNutts Creek, Athens, Georgia, United States - 2-17_Aug_MG | ecosystem: Environmental > Aquatic > Freshwater > Creek | place: USA: Georgia...
ATGTGCCCCCCCCCGATCGGGTCAAACGCCCCATCGGCATTGCCTCCGGCGCCATCGTCTATGCTTGCGCCCCTGATCGCGTTGAACGCCCGCAGCTGTCATTTGTCGTGTCTTCTCCCCCCACCATGAACCCGGCCCAGATGGCGGCCGTGCAGCACCTCGACACCCCGTGCCTGGTGCTGGCCGGCGCCGGCTCTGGGAAAACGCGCGTCATCACGCACAAGATTGCACGGCTGCTGCAACCCGGCCCGGGCGCCGACCTGGCCCCCTCGCAGATCGGGGCCATCACCTTCACCAACAAGGCCGCCGCCGAAATGCGCGAGCGGGTCAAGCACCTGATCGGCGCCAAGGCCGCCGGCAAGCTGCTGGTGTGCACCTTCCACTCGCTGGGGGTGCGGCTGCTGCGCGAAGACGGCGAAGCCGTGGGCCTCAAGCCCAGCTTCTCCATCCTCGACTCGGACGACGTCACCAGCATCCTGCGCGACTGCGGCAGCACCACCGACGCCAAGCTGGCGCGCAGTTGGCAGTGGCAGATCAGCCTGTGGAAGAACCAGGGCCTCAACGCCGACCAGGCGCTCTACCAGGTCGACAGCGACGACGCCCTGGTGGCCGCCAAGATCATGAAGATGTACGAAGAGCGGCTGCTGGCCTACCAGGCGGTCGACTTCGATGACCTCATCGGCCTGCCGCTCAAGCTGATGGCCGAGCACGAGCATGTGCGCGCCAAGTGGCAGCGCCAGCTGCGCCACGTGCTGGTCGACGAATACCAGGACACCAACGCCACCCAGTACGAGCTGCTCAAGCACCTGGTGGGCCCCAACGGCATCTTCACGGCGGTGGGCGACGACGACCAGTCGATCTACGGCTGGCGAGGCGCCACGCTCGACAACCTGAAGCGCCTGCCGCAGGACTACCCCAAGCTCAAGGTGATCCCGCTGGAGCAGAACTACCGCTCCACATCGGCCATCTTGCGCGCGGCCAACAACGTGATCGGCCTGAACCCCAAGCTCTTCCAGAAGACGCTATGGTCAGACCTGGGCGAAGGCGCGCCCGTCAAGCTCATGGAGTGCGACAACGAGGAGCACGAGGCCGAGCGCACCGCCTCGCACTTCATGGCGCTGCGCATGGCCCTGCTGGAGCGCCACCCGGGCGACCCGAGCAAGACCGACTGGAGCAACTTCGCCATCCTCTACCGCGCCAACCACCAGGCGCGGATGTTCGAGCAGGCGCTGCGCAAGGCCAACATCCCCTACAAGGTGAGCGGCGGACAGAGCTTTTTCGACCGCACAGAGATCAAAGACCTGTGCGCCTGGCTGCGCCTGCTGCTCAACAACGACGACGACCCGGCGTTTTTGCGCGCGGTGACCACGCCCAAACGCGGCATCGGCCACCAGACGCTGGGCGCCTTGGGCGAGTTCGCCGGCAAGTGGAAGGTGAGCCTGTTCGAGGCGCTGTTCTCAGAGTCGCTGGCGACCACGCTCAGCCGCCGGGCGCTCGATGGCCTGCACGAGTTCGGCCGCTACATCAACGACTTCGAGTACAAGGCGCGGCACACCCACGGCTCGGAAGGCGCGCGCGAGCTGCTGCTCGACTGGCTGGCCGAGATCGGCTACGAGAAACACCTCTACGAGAACGAAGAAAACGAGAAGGTGGCCCAGGCCCGCTGGGGCAACGTGCTCGATTTCGTGGACTGGGTGGCCAAGCGCTGCGGCGGCGACCTCGAAACCGACGGCGGCATGACGGTCGAGACCGAGAAGCGCAGCGTCATCGAGGTGGCGCAGACGATCGCGCTGATCACCTCGCTGGCCGAGCGCGAGCAAGACCAGAACCAGGTGACGCTGACCACGCTGCACGCCTCGAAGGGGCTGGAGTGGCCGCACGTGGTGCTGGCCGGCTGTAACGAGGGCCTGCTGCCCTTCTCGCGCGAGGAGGGCGACATCCTGCCGCAGCAGGTCGAAGAAGAGCGCCGCCTGATGTACGTGGGCATCACCCGTGCCCGCCAGACCCTGGGCGTGAGCGTGCTCAAGCGCCGCAAGAAGGGCCGCGAGTTCATCCAGGCCATGCCCAGCCGCTTCGTCGCCGAGATGAAGCTCAGCGAAGGCAACGGCAGCGCCCCCAAGGAAGACCCGCGCGAGAAGATCAAACGCCTGCGCGAAGAAATGGCCGCCCAGGCCAAGGCGCGCGCCGAAAAGCTCAAGGCCAGCCAGCAAAGCGGACAGGGCTGACCTCCTGGGCGCGCCGCCACACTTTTCCACCCCATTTTTTCCAGGCAAAAAAAAGCCCGAGGGTCATGGCCTCGGGCTTGCAGAAATTCCACCTGGAGAGGAGGAGTGGAGGAGACAAAACGAAACAAGCAACCTAGAGACCCTGCCGTTTGGCGAAAGTTCCGTGCTGCTGGAACAAATTGTATCCCTCACGCGTTGAATCTACAACACTCTTGACGGGTGACGCCAAGCAAAACCCTGGCATAGCCGGACAAAAACGCAAAAACCCCGGGGCTCTGGCTTGACAGCCCCGCCGGCGCACGCTGCTGCAGATTCCGCGACAATCGGCGGTTTCGGGGCCTGCGCCGCCCCCACGCGATCAACCAAGGACGTTTTTCCCATGGAATGCACCATCAACTGGCAACCGGCATCGGGCATGGCCTTCATGGCCGAAACCGGCAGCGGCCACATCATCAACATGGACGGCGCGCCCGAGGGCGGCGGCCGCAACCTGGCCCCGCGCCCGATGGAAACCGTGCTGGCCGGCACCGGCGGCTGCACCGCCTATGACGTGGTGCTCATCCTCAAGCGCGGCCGCCACGACGTGCGCGGCTGCCAGGTCAAGATCACGGCCGACCGCGCCGAGGTCGACCCCAAGGTGTTCACCAAGGTCAACATGCACTTCGTGGTCACGGGCGTGAACCTGCCGGACACGGCCGTGGCCCGCGCCATCCAGATGTCGCACGAGAAGTACTGCTCGGCCTCGATCATGATCGGCAAGACCGCCGAGATCACCACCAGCTTCGAGGTGGTGGCGGCCTGAGGCCGCTGACCGTGCGCCCCCGCCTCAGATGCGGTGGGCCACCGTGGTCATCACCTTGGCGGCCAGCGTCATCAGGCCCTTGACGGGCGCCGGCAGCGGGGCACCGCCGGCTTGCAGCGCGGCGTTGGCGTGCGCCACCTCGTCGTCGCGCATCTGGGCCACGATGGCGCGCGAGGCGTGGTCATGCGGCGCCAGGCGGTCGAGGTGGCTGTTGAGGTGAGCCTCCACCTGGCGCTCGGTCTCGACCACAAAGCCCAGGCTGATGGCGTCGCCCGCCTTGGCCGCGATCAGGCCGATGCCGAAGGCGCCGGCGTACCACAGCGGGTTGAGCAGGCTGGTGCGGCCGCCGAGCTCGCGCAGGCGCTGCTCGGTCCAGGCCAGGTGATCGGTTTCTTCGCGGGCGGCCTCGGCAAACTGCGCCCGCAGCAGCGGGTCGCGCGTGCCCAGCGCCTGCGAGGCGTACAGCGCCTGGGCGCACACCTCGCCCACATGGTTGACGCGCATGAGCGCCGCGGCTTCGCGCTGCTCGGTGGGGCTCAGCGGCGTGGTGTCGACCACGTCGGGCTGCGGGCAGAGGCGCGAGGCGCTGTGCGTGCCCAGGCTGGTGCGCAGGGCGGTGTCCACGGCGGCCAGCAGGTGGTCGAGCGGCGACAGGCGCAGCGGCGACGGGGCAGACAGCAGGGGCTTGAGCGCGGTGGTGTCGGTCATGGTCAGGATCTTCCCACAGGCTGCGCGCCCTGCACTTGAGCCAGCACAGGGCAGATGCCGGTCAGCGCTGCATCAGGCCCCGGCTCTTGGCGATCGACATCAGCATGCCCATGGCCAGGCCCAGCGTGACCATGGCCGTGCCGCCGTAGCTGATGAAGGGCAGCGGCACGCCCACCACCGGCAGGATGCCGCTGACCATGCCCATGTTGACGAAGGCGTAGGTGAAAAAGCTCATGGCCACGCTGCCCGCCAACAGGCGCGAGAACAGCGTGGGCGCCTGGGCCGCGATCATCAGCCCCCGGAAGATCAGCGCCAGGAAGCCCACCATCAGCAGCAAATCGCCCGCCAGGCCGTGCTCTTCGGAGTAGGCGGCGAAGGCGAAGTCGGTGGTGCGCTCGGGGATGAACTCCAGGTGGGTTTGCGTGCCCTGCATGAAGCCCTTGCCCATCACCCCGCCCGAACCGATGGCGATCATCCCTTGGATGATGTGAAAGCCCTTGCCCAGCGGGTCGGACGTGGGGTCAAGCAGCGTGCACACGCGGTTCTTCTGGTAGCCGTGCAGCACGTGCCACTCGACGCCCGGCTGACAGAGCTGCCCCGAGTACATGACGATCAGCGACACCCCGACGGCCGCTGCCGCCAGCACCGGCACGATGAGCTTCCAGCTCAGGCCCGCGTAGTAGATGACGTACAGCCCCGCCGACAGCACCAGCATGGCCGTGCCCAGGTCAGGCTGCTTGAGCACGAAGGCCACGGGCAGCAGCAAGATGCCCCCGGCCACCATGAAGTCCAGGCCGCGCAATTGGCCCTCGCGCCGCTGGAACCACCAGGCCAGCGTGAGCGGCATGGCGATCTTCATGATCTCGGAGGGCTGGATCACCACGCCCACGTTGAGCCAGCGGGTGGCACCCTTTTTGGTGATGCCGAACAAGGCGGTGGCCACCAGCAGGGTCAGGCCCACCGTGTAGAGCGGCACGGCCAGCGTCATCAGGCGCTGCGGCGGCACCTGGGCCACCACGAACAGCACGGCAGCGGCCAGCATCATGTTGCGCGACTGGTCGACAAAGCGGCTGCCGTTGTCGTAGCCCACCGAGTACATGTTGACCAGGCCGATGCCACACATGAGGGTGGCGATCACGATCAGCGGCACATCGAAGCCCTGGAAGACGGGCCGGATGCGCTGCCACAGCGAGGGCTTGTCGAAGGCGACGCTCATGGCGAACTCCCAGAGGCAGCAGAAGACGCGGCCGCAGCAGAGCGGCGCAGCAAGCGGGCCGGCACGGCCGCCGATGCGGCGGCGGGCGCGGAGCCGCCCTGTGTGGGCGCGATGGGCGCGATGGGCGCCGAGGCGGGGGCCAAGGCGGGTGACGCCGTGGGCGCCGCAGGCGAGGCTTTGGGGGCAGCCGCAGATGCCGCAGATGCCGCAGATGCCGCAGATGCCGTAGCCGATGCCGCCGAGGCCGCCTGCACCGCAGCGCCTTGCTGCGGCACATCCGCGCCAAAGGCGTCCAGCCCGCGCGGCAGCGGCACCTCGGCCACCTTGCGCGACGCGCCCACCGGGAAGGCCGCCTTGCCCTGCTGCACCAGCGCGATGTCTTCCTCACTGGGGTAGGTGCCCGCCAGCAGGTAGTCCAGCACCCGGCGGGCGATGGGGGCGGCGGCTTCGGCGCCAAAGCCCGCGTTCTCCACGATCACGGCCAGCGCCACGGTGGGCGCCTCCAGCGGCGCGAAGGCCTCGTACAGCGAGTGGTCGCGCTTGTACTCGTCCATCTTCGAGGCCACGTACTTCTCGTTTTGGCGCAGGCCCACGGCCTGGGCCGTGCCGGTCTTGCCGCCGCTCTTGTAGGTGGCGCCCATGAACACGCGCGTCGAGGTGCCTTCTTGCGTCACGCCATACATGGCTTCGCGGATGAAGGCCGTGTGCTCGGGCTTGTAGGGGATGGCGCTGAGCGCATCGCTGGAGCGCTTGCGCCGCTCGCGGGTCACCACGTCTTCGATCTCGCGCACCACGCGGGGCTCGAATCGGCGGCCATCGGTCACCAGCGACGACAGCGCCGTGGCCATCTGCAGCATGGTGAAGTTGTTGTAGCCCTGGCCGATGCCCAGCGAGATGGTCTCGCCGGCGTACCACTTCTTCATCTCGGGGCGCTTGTAGGTGCGGCGTTTCCAGTCGGTGCTGGGTAGGATGCCGGTCACCTCGCCCTTGAGGTCGATGCCCGTCAGGCGCCCAAAGCCCAGCGGCGACATCTGCTCGTGGATCAGGTCAACGCCCAGCTCATTGGCCAGCGAGTAGAAGTACACGTTGGACGACTTGACGATGGCGCGGCGCATGTCCATCGCCCCGCCCTGCTCGTTCTCCGGGCTGCGGAACTTGTGGCCGCCAAACATGAACACGCCGTTGTCCATGATGATGTTGTTGGGGCCACGCTTGCCCGTGTTGAGCGCCGCCATCGCCATGAAGGGCTTGTAGGTGGAGCCCGGCGGGTAGGTGCCCCGCAGCGCGCGGTTGAGCAGCGGCTTGTCGGCGCTTTCGTTGAGCTCTTTCCAGTTCTCGCTGTCGATGCCATCGACGAACAGGTTGGGGTCGAACGTGGGCTTGGAGACGAAGGCCAGCACCTCGCCATTGCGCGGATCGATGGCCACCAGCGCGCCCCGGCGGTCACCAAACAGGCGCTCGATCAGGGCCTGCAGCTTGATGTCGATCGACAGGTGCACCGTGTTGCCCGGTGTGGCGGGCGTGGAGCGCAGGCGTCGCACCGCGCGGCCACCGGCGCTGGTCTCGACCTCTTCCACCCCGGTGATGCCGTGCAGCTCGCGCTCGTAGCTTTGCTCGATGCCCAGCTTGCCGATGTACTCGGTGCCCCGGTAGTTGGCCTGCTCCTCGTCAGACCAGTCTTCCATCGCTTCGGCTTCGCGCTGGTTGATGCGGCCGATGTAGCCCAGCACATGGCTGGCCAGCTCGCCATACGGGTAGTGGCGGAACAGGCGCGCCTGGATGTCGACACCGGGGAAGCGGAAGCGCTGCGCCGTGAAGCGGGCCACTTCTTCGTCCGTCAGGCGGGTGCGGATGGGGATGGACTCGAAGCTCTTGGACTCTTCGCGCAGGCGCTTGAAGCGGCGGCGGTCGCGGGCCTGGATGTCGACGATGTGCGAGAGCGCCTCGATGGTGGCCTCGACATCCTCAACCTTGGAGGGCGTGATCTCGAGCGTGTAGGCAGAGTAGTTGTTGGCCAGCACCACGCCGTTGCGGTCCACGATGAGGCCCCGGTTGGGCACGATGGGCACCACCGCGATGCGGTTGTTCTCGGCCTGCAGCGACAGCTCGTCGTGGCGCACCACCTGCAGCGTGAACAGGCGGAACACCAGCAGCCCGAAGCAAAACAGCACGAAGCCCGCAGCCGCCCACAACCGCCCCCGAAAGCGGCTGAGTTCCTGCTCTAGGTTCTTGATCTCGGTCATGCTGGGGCGGCGGTCTGCGGCCTCACAGCGGCCGGTTCTTGTCGCGGTCGGGCGCGCGGCGCTGCGGCGCCAGCAACAGCAGCGAGGCCAGCGGCCACAGCATCGACTCGCCCAGCGGGGCCAGCACCAGCGTCCAGCCGGGGAAGCCCGCGCCGGCGATCATGCGCACCACCAGCGACACGGTGTGCGCCGCCACAAACAGCGGCACGATCTGCACGGCCTGCGAGGGCACCGTGAACCACAACAGGCGGCGGTGCACCGTGATGGCAAAGAAGCTCAGCAGCGTGTAGGCCAGCGCGTGCTGGCCCAGCAACGCACCTTGGTGCACATCGATCAACAGGCCCAGCACGAAGGCCACACCCACGCCCACACGGCGCGGCTGGTGCACGTTCCAGAACACCAGGGCCACGGCCACGAAATCAGGCAAGCCCGCCCAGCGCCCCCACGGCAGGATGTTGAGCACGAGGGCCACCGTCAGCGAGAACCAGATGAACAGCGGGTTGACGGGGAGCAGCAGTTCGCTGCCGCGCGGCATCATGGCTTGGCCCCCTTGTTGTCTTTGGCCCCATGGCCACTGCGGTGCCCCTTGCCCAGCTCTGCGGCCGAGGCCGAGCCCTGTGCCGCTGCAGCCGGGCGCTCCGGCAAGCGCTTGGCCGTGGGCTCCAGCAGCAGCACATGGCGGGCGTTATCAGGCCGGGCCAGCGGCTGCAGGCTGATGCGCGCGAAGGCCGAATCGGCACGGCGGTCCACCTGCGCCACCTTGGCCACAGGCAACCCAGCCGGGTAGACGCCATCCAGGCCCGAGGTCTGCAGCTCGTCGCCCGTCTGCACATCGGCATTGCCGGCCATGAAGCGCAGCTCCATGCCACGCGCCTGCGGCAGGCCATAGGCCACGCCACGCTGCTGCGTGCGCACGTTGACCACGGGCACGGCCGCGTCCTTGTCGGTGACCAGGGTGACCTCGGCGGTGAGCGGGTAGACGCGGGTCACCTGGCCCAGCACGCCCCGCTCGTCCACCACCGGCGCGCCCAGCTCCACGCCGTGGCTGCTGCCGCGATCGATGACGACCTTGCGCGTGTAGGGATCGGGGGCGTCGTACAGCACCTCGGCCGACAGCGACTTCACCTCCAGGCGGGGCCGCAGGTCGAGCATCTCGCGCAGGCGGGCGTTTTCTTGCTCCAGCTGCGTGATCCGCATGAGGCGGCTGGCCTGCTCGGTGACCTGGCGCTGCGCGAGCCGGCGGGCCTGCTCGGCCTGGTCGACGCCAGCGAAGTAGCGCGAGGTCTCGTCCCACCAGCGGCCGGGCGCCATCGCGATCACCTCGATGGGCCGCAGCGCGGTGGCCACCACCGCGCGCGCCGGCTGGGTGATGCGCCAGCGCACATCGGCCACCATCAGGAAGATGGCCAGCGCCGAGAAAAACAGCAGGCGCGTGAACGCCGACGGCCCTTGCTTGAAGAAGGGCGGCGGGCTGCGGTCCAGCGTGGCCAGCGGCATCGTGCGCGATCAGGCGCGGCTAGCGCAGCCGTGTCACTCCGAGGTGAAGATCGAGCCCAGGCGCTCCATGCGCTCCAGGGCCATGCCGCATCCGCGCACCACGCAGGTCAGCGGGTCTTCGGCCACCAGCACGGGCAGGCCGGTTTCTTCGGCCAGCAGGCGATCGAGGTCGCGCAGCAGGGCGCCACCGCCGGTCAGCATCATGCCGCGCTCGGCGATGTCGGCCCCCAGTTCGGGCGGGGTTTGCTCCAGCGCGTTCTTCACGGCCGACACGATCTGGTTGAGCGGGTCGGTCAGGGCTTCGAGGATCTCGTTGGACGAGATGGTGAAGCTGCGCGGCACACCTTCAGAGAGGTTGCGGCCCTTGACTTCCATCTCCTTGACCTCGGAGCCCGGGAAGGCGCTGCCGATTTCTTTCTTGATGGCTTCGGCGGTGGGCTCGCCGATCAGCATGCCGTAGTTGCGGCGGATGTAGTTGATGATCGACTCATCGAACTTGTCGCCGCCCACGCGCACGCTGCCCTTGTAGACCATGCCGCCCAGCGAGATCACGCCCACTTCGGTGGTGCCGCCGCCGATGTCGACCACCATCGAGCCCGAGGCTTCGGACACCGGCAGGCCGGCACCGATGGCGGCGGCCATCGGCTCTTCGATCAGGTAAACCTCAGAGGCGCCTGCACCCAGGGCCGATTCGCGGATGGCACGGCGCTCGACCTGGGTCGAGCCGCAGGGCACGCAAATGATGATGCGCGGGCTGGGCTTGAGCACCGAGCGCGGGTGCACCATCTTGATGAACTGCTTGAGCATCTGCTCGGTGACGGTGAAGTCGGCGATCACGCCGTCCTTCATCGGGCGGATGGCCTCGATGTTGCCGGGCACCTTGCCCAGCATGGCCTTGGCCTCCTGGCCAACGGCCTGGATGGTTTTCTTGCCGTTGGGGCCACCTTCGTGGCGGATCGAGACCACCGAGGGCTCGTCGAGCACGATGCCCTTGTCACGCACATAGATCAGCGTGTTGGCGGTGCCCAGGTCGATGGCCAGGTCGGTCGAGAAGTACTTGCGAAACATCGAATACATGCGCGCGCTCCGAGGGGGTCGTCACACCCCGGCAGACGTGGTTTCGGCAAGCGCCCGCCATGCACCTTGTCTGACCTGACACATGCCGAGCCAGACGGGCGGGGGGGAGGATGGACGCTTGCAGCGAGGGAATTTGGGGGCATCCAAGGCGCCGGCAGCTTGTGCGGCCTGTCGCGGGGGCTCCCCCACGGCAGACTGCGCGTACATACGCAGGCGCGTCAAATGGATAACCTAGGATAATACCCTAAGCACCCCACTCCCCCTGGCGGCGAGCGGGGCCCGACACAGAGATTGCCCCTTGTTTCAGGCCGATCCGGCCGCCATCTGCTGCCATCCCGCAGCACAGGCAACCGGCTTGGCCCACACCACCGTTAACGGACACCCCATGGCCCTGACCGCCCAAGACGTCGGCCGCATCGCCCAGCTCGCCCGCCTGGCGCTGCGCGACGACGAGCAAGCCGCGATGCTCACCCAGCTCAACGAGTTCTTCGAGATCGTCGAGAAGATGCGCTCGGTGGACACCTCCGGCGTGGAGCCCCTCTACACCCCCCTGTCGGCCATCGAAGACGTGACGCTGCGCCTGCGCGAAGACGCCGTCACCGAGCCCTCGACGCCTGAGCGCCGCGAGGCCAACATGGCCAACGCCCCGGCCCGCGACGAAGGCCTGTTCCTGGTCCCCAAGGTGATCGAGTAAAGAGACGCAAAGACGATGACCGCCTCGCAAGCCCTCCATGATTTGACCCTGGCACAACAAGGCCAGGCCCTGGCCTCGGGCCAGACCACCTCGGTGGCCCTCACCCAGCATGCGCTGGACCGCATCGCCGCCGCCGCACCGCTGCAGCTGGGCGCCTTCTTGCATGTGGACGCCGAGGGCGCGCTGGCTGCGGCCGCCGCGTCTGACGCCCGCCGTGCCGCGGGCCAAGCCCTGGGCCCGCTGGACGGCGTGCCCATCGCCCACAAAGACATCTTCGTGACCACGGGCCAGCCCACCACGGCCGCCTCGAAGATGCTCAAGGGCTACCAATCGCCCTTTGACGCCACCGTGGTGGCGCGCCTGAAGGCCGCCGGCGTGGTGAGCGTGGGCAAGCTCAACTGCGACGAGTTCGCCATGGGCGGCGCCAACGAGAACTCGGCCTACGGCGTGGCCCGCAACCCGTGGGACACCCGCCGCATCCCCGGCGGCTCGTCGGGCGCTTCGGCCGTGGCCGTGGCCGCGCGCTTGGTGTCGGGCACCACCGGCACCGACACCGGCGGCTCGATCCGCCAGCCGGCGGCGCTCACCGGCATCACCGGCATCAAGCCCACCTATGGCCGCTGCTCGCGCTTCGGCATGATCGCCTTCGCCTCGTCGCTCGACCAAGCCGGCCCGATGGCCCGCACGGCTGAAGACTGCGCGCTGATGCTGGACGCCATGAGCGGCTTCGACGAGCGTGACGCCACCAGTGCCCAGCGCCCTGAAGACGACAACATGCTGCAGATGTTCCTGGCCATGAACGCCAAGTCGCAGATGCTGGCTGTGCAACACCCCGGCAAGCCGCTGCACGGCCTGCGCGTGGGCGTGCCGAAGGAATTCTTTGGCGAAGGCGTGAGCGCCGATGTGCTGGCCGCCACGCGCGCCGCACTCAGCCAGCTCGAAGCGCTGGGCGCCACGCTGGTCGAGATCTCGCTGCCGCGCACGGAGCTGTCCATCCCCGTGTACTACATCATCGCGCCGGCCGAGGCCTCGTCCAACCTCAGCCGCTTTGACGGCGTGAAGTTCGGCCACCGCGCGGCGAAGTACACCGACTTGAACGACATGTACCGCCAGACGCGCGCCGAAGGCTTTGGCCCCGAGGTGAAGCGCCGCATCATGATCGGCGCCTACGTGTTGAGCCACGGCTACTACGACGCCTACTACCTGCAGGCGCAGAAGCTGCGCCGCATGATCGCGGACGACTTCCAGGCTGCGTTCAAGGTGTGCGACGTGATCGCGGGCCCGGTGTCGCCCACGGTGGCACGGGCCATTGGCTCGTCGACCGACCCGGTGCAAGAGTACCTGGCCGACATCTTCACCCTGCCCGCTTCGCTGGCCGGCCTGCCGGGCATGAGCGTGCCTTGCGGCTTCGGCGAGCACGGCCTGCCCGTGGGCCTGCAGCTCATCGGCAACTACTGGCAGGAGGCCCAGCTGTTGAGCACGGCCCACGTCTACCAGCAGGCGACCGACTGGCACCAGCGCGCGCCGGCTGCGGCCGCCTGAGCGCGCCCAGCCGCATCCACCCAGACACCGCGATGAACACCTCCGCTTCACCCAGCAGTGGTCACCCCGCCAAGGCCGACCTCATCGTGCGCCAGCTCGATGTGGACCTGGACGCGGGCTTCGATCGCCACTGGGTGGGCGGTGATGCCTACCGCTCGACGGTGTTCAACGCGCTGTCCTTCCTGTTCCCCGTGGGCGAGCAGTTCTTCATCGATGCGGTGCGCCGCTTTGCCCCACAGGTGCAGGCCATGGGCCTGACCGAGCTGAGCGCAGAGATCCGCCACTTCATCGGCCAGGAGGCCACGCACCGCCACCTGCACGGCCGCTACAACGCGCAGCTGCAGGCCATGGGCTACGACAACTGGAACGAGCGCACGATGGCCAAGTACATCGCCGCGTTCGAGGGCAAGGCCCCCAAGGCCGACCTGGCCGGCACCGCCGCCTACGAGCACTTCACCGCGCTGCTGGGCGACGGCCTGCTGCGCCACGCCGCGTGGACCGAAGGCATGGCCCCCGAGATGCGCAAGGTGTGGCTGTGGCACGCCGCCGAAGAGGCCGAGCACAAGGCCGTGGCCTTCGACACCTTCCAGGCTGTCGATGGCCGCTACTGGCTGCGCATCTTGGTGTTCTTGTACGTGTCGATCGAGTTCAGCGTATTCGGCACCATCCAGATCATCAAGATGCTGCGCCACGATGGGCAGCTCTTCAAGCTGCGCACCTGGGCGAGCGCGGCGCGCTTCTGGCTGGGCCGCCAGGGCATCGTCTGGCACACGCTGCCCCACTGGTTCGCGTACTTCAAGCCCTCGTTTCACCCCTGGCAGCACGACAACCGCGCGCTGCTGATGCGCTGGCGCGCCGAGCACGCGGGCGAGTACCGCACCGTGCAGACCCACGACCCCGCGCCCACCGATTCACCTCTTTCGTCCACGTCGCCGCAAGGCGCCTGAGTGGCTTCACATGAGCACCCCCGTGACCCCCAAACTGATCCGCGGCTACGAAGTCGTCATTGGCATCGAGACCCACGTCCAGCTGTCCACGCAATCGAAGATCTTCTCGGGTGCGCCCACGCAGTTCGGCGCCGAACCCAACACGCAGGCCTGCCCCGTGGACATGGCCTTGCCCGGCACCCTGCCGGTGATGAACCACGGTGCGGTCGAGCGCGCCATCGCGTTTGGCTTGTCGGTGGGCTCGACCATCGCGCCGCGTTCCATCTTCGCGCGCAAAAACTACTTCTACCCCGACTTGCCCAAGGGCTACCAGATCAGCCAGTACGAGATCCCCGTGGTGCAAGGCGGTGCGGTGAGCTTCTTCGTGGGCGAGCAGGCCCACACGGTGCGCTTGGTGCGCGCCCACCTGGAAGAAGACGCGGGCAAGTCGCTGCACGATGACTTCAGCGGCTTCAACGGCGAGAAGTCTTCGGGCATTGACCTCAACCGCGCGGGCACGCCGCTCATCGAGATCGTGACCGAGCCCGACCTGCGCACCAGCGCCGAGGCCGCCGAGTACGCGCGCGCCCTGCACACGCTGGTGGTGTGGCTGGGCATCTGTGACGGCAACATGCAAGAGGGCTCGTTCCGCTGCGACGTGAACGTGTCGGTGCGCAGGCCCGGGGCGCCCCTGGGCACCCGCCGCGAGATCAAGAACCTCAACAGCTTCAAGCACATCGTCCAGGCCACCGACTACGAGATCAACTGGCAGATCGACCAGATCGAAGACGGCTACGCCATCCAGCAAGCCACCGTGCTGTTCAACCCGGACACGGGCGAGACGCGCGCCATGCGCACCAAGGAAGACGCGCACGACTACCGCTACTTCCCCGACCCCGACCTGCCCCCGCTGGTGATCGCGCCCGCGTGGATCGAGCGCGTGCGCGCCACCATGCCCGAGCTGCCGCGCGTGATGGCCGACCGCTTCGTGGCCGACTACGGGCTGCCCGCCTACGACGCGACGATGATGACGCAGTCGAAGGCCTTTGGCGCCTTCTTTGAAGCCGCCGCAAAGGCCAGCGGAAGCCCGAAGCTGGTGAGCAACTGGCTGATGGGCGAGGTCTCGCGCCGCCTGAACGCCGCCGAGCAAACGATCGAGCAATCGCCCGTGTCGCCCGCGCTGCTGGCCGCGATGGTGGGCCGCATCAGCGACGGCACCATCTCGAACGCCGGCGCCAAGCAGGTGTTCGAGGGCCTGTGGGCGGGTGAAGGCGAGGGTGACGGCGTGGCACGCATCGATGCCCTGATCGACGCCAAGGGCCTCAAGCAGATGAGCGACACCGGCGAGCTGGAGAAAATCCTCGACGACATCCTGGCGGCCAACGCCAAGTCGGTGGAAGAGTTCCGCGCCGGCAAGGAAAAGGCCTTCAACGCCCTCGTGGGCCAGGCCATGAAGGCCACCAAGGGCAAGGCCAACCCGGCCACCGTCAACGAGCTGCTGAAGAAGAAGTTGACGGGTTGATCAGGGGGCCGACGCCGGCTTGCCCGTGCCCACCTCGGGCAGCGAGCCCGGCGCAGCCCCGGCCCACAGCTTGCGCAGGTGGGCCAGCTCGGCGTCGTACAGGCCGCCCACGCGGACCATCTCGGCCTTTTGCGTGGCGATGATGTCGCGCTGGGCCTTTTGCTGCGCCTCGTTGGCATCGAGCTTGGCCTTGAGCTTGGGCGGCAACTGCTTGCGCTGGTAGAACTCGGTCTCGGTGATCAGGGGCTTGCGCTCTTCTTCCAGCGTCTTGAGGTGGCGCTCGGAGGCGTCGATGGAGCGGCGCAGGTCGTCGAGCACGCCCTCGCGCGCCTTGTCGTGCGCAGCCTGGTCGGGGTAGCGCATCATGAGGTTGCGGTCGCGG
>Ga0228699_1001137_pt1 | contig 14829 bp, 10 predicted proteins | sample McNCre217_Aug_MG_FD_178016 | JGI IMG/M metagenome (GOLD analysis project Ga0228699, IMG submission 178016) | Freshwater microbial communities from McNutts Creek, Athens, Georgia, United States - 2-17_Aug_MG | ecosystem: Environmental > Aquatic > Freshwater > Creek | place: USA: Georgia...
CAACCCATGAGCGGGGTAGGCCGGGTTCGAAATATTGTTTGGATGATTGGTTAACGATGACGGAGCTGACAGTGTCTTTGTTGGTCAGGTTGTCGATGCCGACAAATGCCTCGACGCGAGCTGAGCCCACTTGGTATCGCTGGCGCACACGTGCGTTCAATTGGCTATAGCCGGAGGCGAGGGCGTAATCGGCACTGGTGCTGGAGTTGGTGTCGTTGGCCCACATGCGTGAACGAGAGATCATCTCGAGGCCCGTCTCCAATCCGAGCGCTGGTTTGTGTCCCGCTTGCGTAAATTCTTTTTCTGACCATTGCAAAGCGGCGAAGAGTTGTCGCTTCGGGATGGCAGGCAAACTGTTCCCGTTGGTGGGGCTGTAGTTGGCAGATCCGGCTTGGTATGTGGCGTTCATGACCGTGGCCGACGCTTGCGTGCGCCAGTGGGTAGAGTGCTGGTTGCGTAGGGCCAATTCAAAACCATCGCGCTTGGTTTGTGCGGCGTTGGCATACGCTGTTTTTCCATTGGACGAGAGTGCCGCCACGATTTCGTTGTCGGTGTCGATTTGGAACCATGCCGCATCTAGGCGCGTGCTGGAAGATGGCAGCCACTTGGCGCCAAGTTCCAAATGCTTGCTGGTGGAGGCCAGCAAGTTCGGGTTGAACTTCTCAACGAAATTGTTGTTGGCATCGCGGGAGTACGCAGCCTCAGCCATCGTGGGCGTTTCAAAACCTTTGCCTTGGTTGATATAAAGATTCAAATTGTTTTGTGCATGCCAAGTGAGCCCAACCACAGGGCTTGTGGCTTTGTAGGTGACGGACCCTGAGCCATCTACGCCTGTTGTCATGTCGTCACGGCTTTTGAGGGTGACGTTGCTTTGACGTGCGCCTGTGGTCAACGTGTAACGTTCTCCCAGCAACCAGTTCGCTTGCGCAAAGTAGTCGCGGTTGGTGGCTTCATTCAATTCGTTCCGTGTGAGTGCGCCACTTTTTTCACCAACCGCAGCAGCACCGCCTTGTCGCTGTTCTTGAGCATGGTCAAAGTCCACACCCATCACCCAATTCATGCGTTGACCATCGAACACATGGGCTTTGCCGTTGGCTTGAAATCCCACGCCCTCATACCGGCGTTCAAGTCCCGTCCACATGTTGGTGGCTTGGTATTGCAAGTTGGTCCGTGTGCCGCCGTAGATGCGCGCTTGCAGTTGCAAGTCGCTGTCAACACGGTGTTCAGCGACTGCGCCGACTTGCTCTTGTTTGACGGTCTTGCGTGTTCGTCGCGCCACAGCATTGGTGCCGGCTTGTGAGGGATCTGCGGCCAGTTGAGCAGCAGTCAACCCGAGCGCATCATTGGCATAGGGCATATCAAAAACATTCGCGATGAATTTGAAACGTGTATCGGGCTTGGCATCCACGGTGATGACGCTGTTGAGTTGCTGTCGTTTTGCATCGCTGTTGGTGCGATAGCCGTCAATGGCGAAGGTGCTGTAGTCGGCCACCAAGCCGACGTTGCCACTGCGTTGGCTGAATTGCCAGTCGGTGCGTGTCATGCCGAACGAGCCGGCATACATGCTGACTTGCGCCTCTGGGTTCTCTCCTGCCTCACGTGTGAACGTTTGAATCACGCCGCCTGAGGCGTTGCCATACAACTGCGCCAGTGGGCCTGTGAGCACTTCCATGCGATCGGTGGAGGTCATGCTGACGGTTGAGGCTTGGCCTTGACCATCCGGCATCGAAGCCGGAATGCCATCGGTGATGAGGCGGATGCCGCGCAAACCAAAGGCTGAGCGTGCGCCAAATCCGCGAATTGAAATTTGTATGTCTTGCGCATAGTTGTTGCGGTTGAGCGCCACCACGCCCGGGGCACGGTTGAGCACATCGGAGATGTTCACTTGCGCGCCTGAGTTGCGCAGGGTGTCGGCATCGACGGTGAACACCGATGCGGGCGCATCAAATTGCTTTTGCTCTAGGCGACCACTTTGAACCAGTATTTCATTGATCCCGTTTCCCGTTGCTTGTGCGAAGGTGGGAGCGCTAGGGAAAACGCTAAGGCACAAAAGTGCACCAAGCGCCAATGGGTGATGTGGCATGTAGCGTTTGTTGTTTTTGTTGAATTTCATGGCGAGTGCATTGGCCAGTGTGTGTGTTCTGAAAGGGTTGTCTCGCCAAGTGGCTAGCAAAACCCATTCCACCTCAAAGTGTTCCATCGGCGATGGCATCGTTCGTGCTTCTTGGTTGTCATTTGTAAATTGCTGTGACAAGGCTGATCAATTGATGTCTCGTGTGGTGATGCATCTTCTAACGAGTGTGGTCGTGTTCCTCTCAGGGTTGTTCCTGATGAGCGCGCATGCGGGTGTGATGACGCATGAAACGATGGTGCAGGCGTTTCCTGCGCCGTTGGTTGTGGGTGAGAAAGACCGCGATTTGCCTGTGTGGCCTATCTTTCGCCAAGAGCTCACCTCGACCACCATTGCTGCCTACGCTTTTGAGTCCCAAGACTTCGCGGCGATTCCTGGGTTTTCTGGGACGCCCTTTAACTTGCTGATTGCGTTAGACCCCAACGGGCAGTTCATGGATGTGCGCGTGTTGTCACATCACGAGCCCGTATTTTTAGAGGGCTTGGGCGAGCGGCCGTTGTTTGCATTTGTCGAGCAATACAAAGATTTGTCTCTGACTCAGAGCATCAAAATCGGCACAGGCCAAAGTAAGAGCGGTAAAGAAAATGGGGCCAACGTTTACATCGACGGTGTGTCCAAAGCTACGGCGTCGGTGCGCATCTTGAACCAAAGTTTGCTGGCGGCATCGCTGAAAGTTGCTCGGGCCAAGCTCGGTTATAGCGAGGGGCGAGATCCAGATTTGATCGCCAAAATCCGTCCCGATGTGTTCAAGCCATTGGATTGGTACGGGCTGCAAAAAGCAGGCTTGATTCAACGAGCCACCTTCAAGAACAGCGACGTTGAAAAAGCCTTCAAAGACTCGGCGGGCGAAGGTGTGGACGTCGAGGCTGACCAGCAGCCCAACGCGTTGTTTGCCGATGTGTATGTGGCGCATTTGAGTGTGCCCACGGTTGGCAAAAATTTGTTGTCACCCGAAAAGTGGGCGTATTTGCAGCAGCGCCTCGACCCTGGCGATCAGGCCTTGTTGGTGCTTGCCAGAGGGCGCTATCCCTTGATGGGAGAGGATTTTGTGCGGGGGACGGTGCCTGACCGCATCTCTTTGACGCAGCAAAATTTACCGATCGAAATTCGCGATTTGGATTTGGATTTGGATTTGGATGCGTCGTTGAATCTGCCGTCTGAATTGATGGATGCCCAGTGGCTGGCGGTGCGGGTGATTGCACCGGCGGGCCTCGACCCCGCGCAGCCTTTGAGCTATGCCTTGCATGTCACACGCAGCAAAGGCATGGTGTACCCCGAGTTGGTGACTCGACATTTCTCGCTGGCCACGCAACTACCGCATGACTATCTAGAACTTGCAGACGCAGATCAAAAAACATGGCACAGCATTTGGCTGGATCGCTGGCTTGAATTGATGGTCTTGCTGTGCGCGCTCGCCGTGTTGGTGTGGGCGTTGCGCGAGCCGTCTTGGCTGGTGCATCACCCGCATCGTTTGGTCTGGTTCAGGCGAGGCTATTTGTTGTTTACCGTGTGTTTTATTGGGTGGTACGCGCAAGGGCAGCTGTCCATCGTCAACCTCACGGCGGTAGTTCAAGCGGTGGCGGCTGGGCGTGGTGTGGGTTTTTTCATGTACGACCCCATGACCGTTTTGTTGTGGACGTTTGTGGCGGTGACATTTTTCGTATGGGGGCGTGGCACGTTTTGCGGTTGGCTGTGTCCATTCGGGGCGTTGCAAGAGTTGATCAGTTCGGTCACGCGAGGCCTGGGTTTTCAGTGGCGTCGTGTGCCGCAGCGCTGGGATGATCGGCTGAAAAAACTCAAATACCTTGTGCTTGTCGTGTTGTTGGTGTGCGCGGCTGTGTCGGTTACGTGGACTGACCGGTTGGTCGAGGTTGAGCCCTTTAAAACCAGTATCACGCTGAACTTTGTGCGTGCTTGGCCGTTTGTGGTGTGGGCAGTGGCGATGGTGTTGCTCAGTGCCTTTGTCTACAAGGGCTATTGCCGTTACCTATGCCCGCTGGGGGCTGGCATGGGCGTGCTGGGTAAATTGCGCCGCTGGGACTGGATTGCACGTCGCAGCGAATGTGGCCAACCCTGTCAGCGTTGCCATGCCGATTGCGCGTATCAAGCGATCGACAAGCAAGGCAAGGTGGATTACGACGAGTGCTTTCAGTGCTTGGATTGCGTGGTGATTTTTGAGAGTGACGCCTTGTGCGTGCCGCGCATTTTGGATCAACGCGCGCACCACGATGTGATTCCGATTCATGCGGTGGCCAATGCCGTTTCAGACAAGGAGCCGCGATGAAACGGCGCAACTTCATACAAGCGGGCTTGAGCTTCGGTGCCTCATCTATGGCGCATGCCGCCGCGACAACGCGCGCCTTGATTTGGCGTGACAGCACGTTTACGGGGCTAGGAACCGTGATGACGATTCGTGCTGCCCACAAAGACGCACAGGCACTCAATGACGCCTTGTGGCGTGCTCGGCAAGTGGTTGCACGCGTCGAGGATGAGATGAGTTTGTTTCGCCCCACGAGTGCCCTGAGTCGGCTCAATGCGACGGGGGTGTTGGCGCAGCCTTCATCAGAGATGTTGCATGTGCTGGACATGAGTCGGCGCATTGCGCAACGCAGTCAAGGTGCTTTTGATGTCACGGTTCAGCCCCTATGGCAGTTGTATGCGCAGACACAGAAAGAGGGGCGCTTACCAACGGCTGATGAAGTTGCGCACACTCAAAAAAGCGTCGGTTGGCAGCACCTACACATCGAGCCAACGCAAATTGCGTTGAGCCAACCCGCGATGGGCGTGTCATTGAATGGCATTGCACAGGGCTATGCGGCAGATGCCGTGCGTGCCAGCCTTCAGCGCGATGGGGTGTTGCATGCGTTGATCAACACGGGGGAGTGGTCAGCCATTGGCTTGGCCGATGGTGAACGGCCGTGGCGTTTGGGTATTGCGGACCCTCGTCGTGCCGATCATTGGTTGGCGCAGGTCATGTTGAATGGCTTGAGCCTTGCCACTTCGGCGGACGATCAGTGTGCGTTCAGCGAAGACCGCAAGCACCATCACATTTTCAATCCGCATACGGGCTATTCGCCGCAAGACGTTGCCAGCGTCACGGTCGCTGCTTCCACATGCACGATGGCCGATGCTTTGACCAAGGTGTTGTTTGTGGGCGGGTATGCGCGAGCCCTACCTTTGGCGAAGGCCTGGGGCGTGTCTGCCTTGGTGGTGAACAAGCGCGGCGAATGGAAAGCCTCGGCCTCATTTCCACGTGTTGCAACTTGATCGGAGCGACGGCACAAAGTGTTCCAAATGTGAACACCTGTCACAGTGGGTGTGACACACCTTCGCGCGTGAGTCTTGCGCAACCAAGGGTTAACGATGGGTTTGTGATGTGTTCTGTTGGCGCGAATCGCGCCGTCGCTCAGGTGACGATCTGGCATGTGTATTGCAAACCCGTTCGGTACGGATAAGTGGGGTTGCAAAAGTCTGCGTCATCCGCACCCAATGAACAAACGTCGCGCACGTTTATTTTTAACTGGAAAAAATACAGGAGATATGCTGTGAAAAGAAAACTTCTAAGCGTGCTGGTCATGCTCGCCACGGCCCACGTGTCGGCGCAAGTCACCGATGCCATGATTGCCAAAGATGCCGCTGATACAGATTCAGTTCTGAGCTGGGGTATGGGTACACAAGGCCAGCGTTTTTCGCCGCTGACCACCATCAACACCAAGAACGTGAGCAAGCTGACACCTGCATGGTCGATGTCTTTCGGGGGTGAGAAGCAACGTGGCCAAGAGTCGCAACCCTTGGTTTACAAGGGCAAGATGTTTGTCACGGCATCTTATTCACGCATTTTCGCGATTGATGTGAAGACGGGTGAGAAGGTTTGGAAATATGAACACCGCTTGCCAGAAGGCATCATGCCTTGCTGTGACGTGGTTAACCGTGGCGCTGCGTTGTTTGACAACTTGGTGATCTTTGGGACGTTGGATGCTCAGTTGGTGGCCTTGGATCAAAACACCGGCAAGGTGGTGTGGCGCGAAAAGATTGACGACTACACCGCGGGTTACAGCTACACGGCTGCACCGTTGATTGCCGATGGCTTGTTGTTGACGGGTGTCTCTGGTGGTGAGTTTGGTGTGGTGGGTCGTGTCGATGCACGCGATCCTAAGACCGGTAAATTGGTGTGGTCTCGCCCCACAGTTGAAGGTCACATGGGTTACAAAGATGGCAAAGAAAATGGCATCAGTGGCACAACCAATGCCACATGGCCAGGCGAAACATGGAAGACCGGTGGTGCATCCACTTGGTTGGGTGGTTCGTACGATGCGTCCACAGGCTTGGCTTACTTCGGTACGGGCAACCCTGGCCCATGGAACAGCCACGTGCGTAAGGGCGACAACTTGTATTCATCGTCTACTGTGGCGATTGATGTCAAGACCGGCAAGATCGCATGGAGCTATCAAAACACGCCCAACGATGCGTGGGACTTTGATGGTGTCAACGAGTTCGTGACGTTTGACATGGATGGCAAACGCGTGGGTGGCAAAGCGGACCGCAACGGTTTCTTCTACGTGAACGATGCCAAGACGGGCAAGCTCATCAACGCCTTCCCCTTCGTGAAGAAAGTTACATGGGCTTCTAGCATTGATCTGAAGACTGGTCGTCCGGTGTTTGATCCTGCCAACCGTCCTGGTGATCCAACAGCCAGTGGCGATGGCAAGAAGGGCTCATCTGTGTTTGCGGCGCCTGGCTTCTTAGGTGGCAAAAACCAAATGCCAATGGCCTACAGCCCCAAAACGAATTTGTTCTACGTGCCCACGAACGAATGGGGCATGGACATTTGGAACGAACCGATCAGCTACAAAAAAGGTGCTGCGTATTTGGGCGCAGGCTTCACCATGAAGCCATTGTTTGACGATCACATTGGCTCCTTGCGTGCCATTGATCCGAAGACCGGCAAAGTGGCTTGGGAAGTTAAGAACAACGCGCCTTTGTGGGGTGGTGTGCTGACAACAGCGGGTGACTTGGTGTTCTGGGGTACCCCAGAGGGCTACCTCAAAGCGGCCGATGCCAAAACAGGCAAAGTGTTGTGGCAATTCCAAACCGGCTCTGGCGTGGTGGCTCCTCCCATCACATGGAGCGACGGTGCTGACCAATACGTGAGCGTTGTCTCGGGTTGGGGTGGCGCTGTGCCGCTGTGGGGTGGTGAAGTGGCCAAGAAGGTCAACTTCCTTGAGCAAGGCGGCTCTGTTTGGACATTCAAGCTGCCTAAATAAACGCTTGACTGTTTGATCCTGGAAGGGGTTTTGGATGGCGCAAGCCTTCTAAAACCCCTTTTTAAATCAAGATGAAATTTATGAAAAAAATCACACTCGTATTGACGTTGGCAGCGATTCAAGCTGTCCATGCCGGCCCGACATTGAGCGCCAAAGAATCAGCGGCAGCGCTTGATCTGGCCAAGGCCAATGGCTGCTTGAGTTGCCATGCGTTGGATGAAAAAATTGTTGGTCCTGCCTACTCCAAAGTGGCAGCCAAGTACAGCGATGACGCAGATGCCGCTGCCTCTCTTGCGCAGTCCATTCGCAATGGCTCACAAGGTAAGTGGGGGCGCATTCCCATGCCGTCACACGGCACGATGAATCAAGAGGACATCAACCTGTTGGCGCGCTGGGTGTTGACCATCAAAGCCAACTGAGCGTCAAGTCACACAGAGACATCTTGTTGCGACAAGTTGGAGCAGGTGTCACGTCGCGGGACAACGCGGTGTGACATTACGGCGCGTAAATCACCCAAGGAGCATGGCACAACGTTTGCGAAATCAGAAACACCCGAGAGGGAAATTCTTGATAGTCAAAAAATGGAGATGACATGATTTACGCAAACCCTGGTGCAGCCGGCGCCAAAGTTCAATACAAAGCACAGTACGACAATTTCATCGGTGGCAAATTTGTGGCCCCCGTGAAAGGTCAATACTTTGATGTGATCACGCCGATCACTGGCAAGGTGTACACCAAGGCGGCCCGCTCAGGTGCAGAGGACATTGAGTTGGCATTGGACGCTGCGCATCAAGCCGCGGATGCGTGGGGCAAAACATCGCCGACAGAGCGTGCCAACATTCTGTTGAAAATCGCTGACCGTATTGAAGCCAATCTCGAAGTCTTGGCCTATGCCGAAACCGTGGACAACGGCAAAGCCATTCGCGAGACGCTCAATGCAGACATTCCATTGACGGTCGACCACTTCCGTTACTTTGCTGGTTGTGTGCGTGCGCAAGAAGGCGCGTTGTCAGACATTGATGAAAACACCGTGGCGTATCACTACCACGAGCCTCTGGGGGTGGTCGGTCAAATCATTCCTTGGAATTTTCCGATTTTGATGGCGGCATGGAAATTGGCACCTGCCTTGGGTGCTGGCAATTGCGTGGTGTTGAAGCCAGCCGAGTCCACGCCAATTTCTATTTTGGTGTTGGTTGAGTTGATCGCTGATTTGTTGCCACCTGGTGTGTTGAACATCGTCAACGGTTTTGGCCGCGAGGCGGGTATGCCACTCGCCACCAGCACGCGCATTGCCAAAATTGCGTTCACAGGCTCCACCACCACCGGTCGTGTGATTGCGCAAGCAGCGGCTAACAACTTGATTCCAGCCACTTTGGAATTGGGTGGCAAGTCACCCAACATCTTCTTTGCCGACGTGATGGACAAAGACGATGGTTTCCTCGACAAAGCCATCGAAGGCATGGTGTTGTTTGCATTCAATCAAGGCGAGGTGTGCACTTGCCCATCGCGTGCGTTGATTCAAGAAAGCATTTACGACAAGTTCATGGAGCGCGTGTTGAAACGTGTGGCTGCCATCAAGCACGCCAACCCACTCGACACCGACAGCATGATGGGCGCGCAAGCTTCGAAAGAGCAGCTCACCAAAATCATGTCGTACCTCGACTTGGGTAAGCAAGAAGGTGCTGAAGTGCTGGCGGGTGGCGAACAGGCTCATTTGGGTGGTGACCTCGAAGGGGGTTACTACGTGCAACCGACCTTGTTCAAAGGGCATAACAAGATGCGCATCTTCCAAGAGGAAATTTTTGGCCCCGTCTTGGCGGTGACCACTTTTAAGGATGAAGCTGAAGCCTTGGCGATTGCCAACGACACGCTCTACGGTTTGGGCGCGGGTGTGTGGAGCCGCAACGGCAATGTGGCCTATCGCATGGGGCGAGCCATTAAAGCCGGTCGCGTGTGGACCAATTGCTACCACGCTTACCCAGCACATGCGGCGTTTGGCGGTTACAAAGAGTCGGGTATTGGGCGTGAGACACACAAGGTCATGCTCGACCATTACCAACAAACTAAAAACTTGCTGGTGAGTTACAGCGAAAGCAAATTGGGTTTCTTCTAAGCCTGAGTGCTGAATGTCTGGGTTGCGCGTGGCGAGCAATTGCCACGCGCTTTTTTCGCATAGGAGTTGACCATGGTGGAAAAAGTTATTGCCACACCTGCCGCATTGGAATTGGTGGCGTTTCTAAAAGAAAAGCATGGCACGTTGATGTTTCATCAGTCTGGCGGATGTTGTGACAACAGTGCGGCCAATTGCTATTTGCCCGGTGAGATCACCATGGGCGCGGGCGATGTGTTGCTCGGGAGAATAGGCGATTGCGAGTTTTACATCGGGCGCAACCAATACCAGTATTGGAAACACACACAGCTGATCATTGACGTGATTGAGGGAACGGGCGGAACCTTCTCTCTGGAAGGTCCAGAAGGTAAGGCATTTCACACACGTTCAAGGGTGTTCACACAGGCAGAGCTGGATGAGTTGGCCGTGCAGGATGCGCAGAGTTAAAAAGCCGAGGGAGGCTTAACTCAAGGCGCCCTCGGGGAGCAAATGTTTTTTGCGGTAAATCGTGTTGCGTGAGACGCCCAAGAGTTTGGCCGCAGCCGAGACATTGCCTTTGCAAGACCGCAAGGCTTGAGCGATGGCATCAATCGCAACGTTCTCTAAATTGAAGGCTTCGGAGTTGTTGCGTGGCTCGGCGATGGCAGCCGTGCTTTGGATCGGCACGTGCGGTGCAAACACCAATGCTTCGCTTGAGGGCGTAGGCACGGGGGCCAAGTCTTGAACTTCAGACACAAAGTCGTCTGGCAGGTGATGCAATTGAATGTCATGCTCGCATTCGGCCATGACCACGGCGGTGCGTAACAAGTTGTAAAGCTGTCGGAAGTTGCCGGGCCATGCGTAACGGTGAAATATGGCCATCACCGCAGGTGCAATGCCAATTCGTTTTTCGGCGGGGCAAACGCTGGCCAAAATTTTCTTGGCGACAACCTCTAAATCTTTGCGGTCACGTAGCGCTGGAAGTTTCACCACCAAGCCGTTGAGGCGGTAGTACAAGTCTTCGCGGAATGTGCCATTGGCAATCATTTCTTTGAGGTTTTTGTTGGTGGCGCAGATGATGGTCAGATCCACTTCAACCTCGCGGCCGGAGCCCAAGGGGTTGACCTTGCGTTCTTGCAGCACGCGTAGCAAGCGCACTTGCAGGTGCAAAGGCATGTCGCCAATTTCGTCCAAGAATAAGGTGCCTTCGTTGGCGAACAAAATTTTGCCCACCGAACCCTTGCGCTTAGCACCTGTGAAAGCGCCTTCTTCGTAGCCAAACAGCTCTGACTCAATCAGGTTTTCTGGGATTGAAGCGCAGTTCACAGACACAAAGTTTTTATGGCTGCGTGTGGAGTCGTTGTGAATGGCTTGGGCCAGCAGGTCTTTGCCTGTGCCTGTCTCGCCCAAAATCATGATGGGAATGTCGCGACCTTGAATGATGCGCAGCTTTTGAATCACGGCTGCAACTTGTGGGTCCCCAGTGTCCAAATAGCGCAAGCTAGACAGCGGCAATTTTTCTTCTTTGCGTTTCTTATAGGTGGCGCTCGGTTGCATCACGTCGTGACTTTGCTGCGACAGGTGCGAGGCAGGATTGTTGAACTTGAGTTCGCTTTTGCAACACACGCTCACGCCATCGTGTAGGCACAGGCGAAAGTGTTGGCCATTGGCCGAGCGCGCATGGTCAAAAAACTGCGAAATGCCGATGCCAAACAAGGACGAAAACGTGTGCGCCCGCAGCGCATTGATTGACATGCCAAATTGAAATTGTGCGCTTCGGTTGGCCGATACAAATCGACCGTCCGTGGTGAACACGGCAATGCCTTCCACCATGGTGCCCACAAACTCTGGGCGTGCATGAAAGTGAATTCGAACCTCCGTTGGAAACACATCTGCGAACATGTGGTTCTCGATCATTTGTGCCGACATACGCGCCAGCGCCATGGTGTGTTGGTGGTAGCTGCGGTAGTCGCCGGTCACATCCAAAGCCCCAATCACATCGCCGTGCGGATCAAGAATGGGCGTGCAAGAGCAAGTTAAGAACTGGTTGGATTGCAAGTAATGCTGGCCACCATGCACCACCAGTGGTCGCTCTTCGGTGAGTGCTGTGCCAATGGCGTTAGTGCCTTTGCTTTTTTCCGACCAATCTACGCCTGGTGCGAGTGCGATTTGTGAGGCTTTTACTAAGAAGTCGGCATCCCCCAGTGAGTGAAGGATCGTTCCTGTGCGGGTGGTGAGCAACACCATGCTGTGGGTGTTGGCGATTTGTTCGTACAGCGTTTCCATCACGGGTGCTGCATGTTGGTACAGAAAGTGGTTTTCCTCAAGCAAGGCACCCACGGCATACGATGACGTGCCGCTGTAATCGGGTGTGTGAGCTGAGGTTAGCCCGTAGCTGCGCGAACGCGCTTGCGATGACGCGATGATGGCTGCGTGTTCAGGGCTGTTGTAGGTTGCGCCTTGGTTGTACGCATTGGTCACTCCACGGGACGATGGTTGGCTGGCGTTCATCATTGAAATATCCGTAAAGTGCTGATGGTGTTTATTCATTTGACTTACAAATATTTTCAACGTCCCGTTGTGGCTGTTGAGATAGTTCTTTCCCTAGGGTGGATGAAATAAGTGTTTCAAATTGCAACAGTTGCAAGTGGATTTGAATGGCTTGGTAATTGCTAGTTGCAAGGTGTCGTTTCAACAATTCTGAAAACAGAGGTTTTGCAAGTCATGTCTACCGCTCGTCACTCAACTCTTCGTTCATTCTTCGCCACCTGCTTCGCGTTGTCTTTGATGCTTGGCAGTCAGCATGTTTCAGCGCATGGCGATGTTGTGCCTCAGTCTGTCGATACATCCACTTTGCCGCAACTCGGGGCGAAGTGGTTGGATGACAACCCATTTTCAAAAGGTGCTGCACACGCTGAGGCGTTGCGAATTGGCACATCGGCGTACAACCAGAACTGTGCACGTTGCCACGGTCTGGAAGCCATTTCGGGGGGCATTTCGCCAGACCTGCGCAAGATTGACAATGATTGCGCAGATCTGGCTGACCAAGCAAAGAAAAATGTGTGCTACCAAGAGATCAACGAGTATTTTGTGGCCACCGTGCGTCGTGGCCGTACGCGTGACGGTCGGGTCTACATGCCTCCCTTTGAGGGCACCTTGTCGCAAGAAGCGATTTGGTCGATCAAGACATACCTAGAAACACGCCGTGAGCGTTGAGGAGTAGATTTTGAAATTCACCACCAAGAGTCAAGCCTCAGGGCTATCGCGTCGTCAGTTGCTGTTGGCCGCCCCATTGTTGTGGGTACCTCACCAGTCCGTGAGCGCGCAAGAGATGAGCGCCATGGAGAAGATCAAGGCGCGTGGTGTATTGAAGGTGGCGGTGTACAAAGACAACGCACCGTATTCCGATGGCCCGAATGCAGACATGCGAGGTGTCGATGTTTCGTTGGCTCAGGCGCTGGCGGGCAAGTTGAACCTTCAGCTCGCATTGCTGCCGTTTGATGCTGGCGAGAACATGAATGACGATCTGCGCAACATGGTTTGGAAGGGGCATTACTTGGGTTATGGCCCCGCAGATGTGATGATTCATGTGCCTGTGGATCGTTACCTGATGAACGAAAACAAACAGGTTCTGATTTTTGGTTCGTACGTGCGTGAGCATTTGGTGGTGTTGCACAACCCCACCCAGTTGGCCCATGTCAGCACCCCAGAGGACTTACAAGGGAAAACGATAGCTGTAGAAAAAGGCAGTGGCGCGGCCAGCGCTTTGATGGGTTATCGGGGTGGATTGCTGCGCGACAAAATTTCAATTTTCAAAGACGGTGTTGATGCAGCCAAGATGGTCACAAGTGGCCAATTTGATGCTGCGTTTGTCAGCCGCGCTCAGGCAGAGGCCGCTGTGCATGCGGCTTCTGGGCAGGATAAGTGGGTGTTGTCATCGGTGACTTTGCCTGGCGTCATGCCGGCAGGTTGGCCCTTGGGCTTGGCGGTGAAGGCGGACAACAAAGAGTTAGCCACGGCGCTAGACAACGCTTTGACTTCGTTGCGTCAGACTGGTGAATTGCTGAAGTTATTTCAATCACATGGATTGACGCTAGCAGCTCCTTGAAGTGATACTAACTACAGTCTCTTTAATAAGTCACGACCCATTGGATGAGAGGTCGTGTTTTTAGGTTTCATGTATGGACAATAAAAAATCACTGAGCATTGGCGTGCCTGCCGAAACGGCCGCTGGTGAATCGCGTGTGGCTGTGACGCCGGAGACGGCTAAAAAGCTGATGGCCCAAGGCCACAAAGTGCGTGTGCAATCGGGAGCCGGCATCGCTGCCAGCGTGCCCGATGATGCCTACGCCGCTGTGGGAGCCGAGCTGGTCAGCGCAGCGGCGGCATGGGCGAGTGACTTGGTGTTGAAAGTCCGCGCGCCTGAAGCTGCAGAAATTTCAAACGTTCAAGCAGGCAGTACCGTGGTGGGCATGTTGGAGCCTTTCAACGGCGAAGGTCTGCAACGCTTGGCCACAGCGGGCGCGACAGGTTTTGCACTTGAAGCCGCACCGCGCACCACCCGTGCGCAAAGCATGGATGTGTTGTCGTCGCAAGCCAACATCGCAGGCTACAAAGCGGTCATGTTGGCCGCTGATAAATACCAACGCTTCTTCCCGATGTTGATGACGGCGGCGGGTACAGTGAAAGCCGCACGCGTGGTCATCCTCGGCGTGGGTGTGGCGGGCTTGCAAGCGATTGCCACGGCCAAGCGTTTGGGCGCTGTGATTGAAGCGACCGATGTACGCCCCAGCGTGAAAGAACAAGTGGAGTCACTCGGTGCGAAGTTCATCGACGTGCCGTTTGAAAGCCAAGACGAAAAAGATGCTGCCGAAGGCGTAGGCGGCTACGCCCGCCCCATGCCACAAAGCTGGTTGGATCGTCAAAAAGTGGAAGTGGCCAAGCGCGTGGCGCTGGCGGACATCGTCATCACCACCGCATTGATTCCGGGGCGCGCAGCCCCCGTGCTGGTCACCGAAGACATGGTCAAGGCCATGAAGCCGGGCGCAGTCATCATCGACATTGCCGCTGGCAAAGGTGCTCACGGCACAGACGGTAATTGTCCGCTCACCGAAGCCGGCAAGACCGTCATCAAGCATGGCGTGACGATTGTGGGCGAGACCAATTTGCCCGCCTTGGTGGCCGCAGACGCGAGCGCGCTGTACGCCCGCAACGTGCTTGACTTCTTAAAGCTCGTCATCAACAAAGAAGGTGCGTTGCACATCGATTTAGAAGATGACATCGTGGCCGCTTGTCTTGTCACCCGCGATGGCGCGGTGGTGAAGAAATAAAACGAGGAATATCAA
>Ga0228699_1001140_pt1 | contig 14801 bp, 8 predicted proteins | sample McNCre217_Aug_MG_FD_178016 | JGI IMG/M metagenome (GOLD analysis project Ga0228699, IMG submission 178016) | Freshwater microbial communities from McNutts Creek, Athens, Georgia, United States - 2-17_Aug_MG | ecosystem: Environmental > Aquatic > Freshwater > Creek | place: USA: Georgia...
CGCCAAAGCATCACGCCGTAATCCCACGCGTAGAGCTTGGGCCGGCGCTCCAGGGTGCGGTAATTCATGGCGGCAATCTTGTCCAGAATGCGCAATCCGCCTTGCACCACCAAGCGCAGCTCCCATCCAGCGCGGCCGGGCAGGCGGTGTACCAAAGGAGCACCTTTTTGCATGCTAGCGCTTGCCCGCTGTGCGCAAGCAGCTATCAATTTAGTAGCGTTTTCGGTTTGCTTGCGCACCAGAATGTCCGCCTGGCTCACGCCGAAGCGCTCACAGTCTTCCTGCGGCAGGTAGAAGCGGCCACGGGGAATGTCCACGCTCAGGTCCTGCCAAAAGTTGATCAGCTGCAGGGCGGAGCAAATGGCGTCGCTCATTGCCAGCGACTCGGCATCGTGCACGCCGTAGAGGTGCAGCAGCAGGCGACCCACGGGGTCGGCGGAGCGGCTGCAATAGTCCAACAACTCGGCGTGGGTGCGGTAGCCGGTGCCGCCGCGGGTCTTCTCGGTGTCTTGCACAAAGGCGTCTAGCAAGGCATGCAGCAGATGCACCGGCAAAGCGTGGGCCTCGCGCTGCGCGCTCAGCGGGCCGAACACTTGGGGCCAGCGGGCCAGCGCCTCGGGCGCACCTTCTAGCCCGCTGCGGAACAGGGCCAGCTCGGCCAGGCGCTGGTCGGCGGTGGCGTCGCCCTCGTCGGCAATGTCATCGGCGGTCCGGGCAAAGTGGTAGATGGCTGTGATGGGGGCCCGCAAGTGCGGCGGGCACAGCAGGGAGGCCACCGGAAAGTTCTCGTAATGCGTGATGGGCGGGGCGTCTGCAGGCGGTGCCGGTTGGGCGTGGGCTGCGTGGCGTTCGGGCGGGGAAGACATGGCCGGCATTGTGCCTGCCGTGCAGGGTATGAAGCTTGATGGGGCAGGCTGCTTGACAAAGATCAGTGCGCCGCTTAAATTACTAACCAACTGGTCATTAACTTATTTCCTACCCTGCACTTATGTCTCCTCAGAAACTTCTTGTCGCCGTGCCGGTGCTGCTCAGTGCTGTACTTCTTGCTGCCTGCTCCAAGCCGGCGCCGCCCGAGGAGCCGGTGCGCGCGGTCAAGCTCATGACGGTGGGCGTGGGCAACATTCAGTCGAGTCTGGAGTTTGCGGCCGATGTGCGGCCCCGTGTCGAGTCCCGCCTCGGTTTCCGGGTGGGCGGCAAGCTGGTGCGCCGCGCCGTGGAACTGGGTCAAACCGTCAAGGCCGGGCAGGTGATTGCCCAGCTGGACCCGCAAGACTACAAGCTCGCCGCCGACGCAGCACGCGCCCAGGTAGCCGCTGCCCAGACCAACCGCGATCTGGCCGCAGCCGACTACAAGCGCTACAAAGAGCTGCGCGACCAGAACTTCATCAGCGGCGCCGAACTGGAGCGCCGCGACACCGCTCTGAAAGCCGCCCAAGCCCAGCTGGAGCAGGCCCAGGCCCAGCTCAATAGCCAAGGCAACCAAGCGGGGTACACCACGTTGGTGGCCGATGTGTCTGGCGTGGTGACCGCAGTCACGGCCGAAGTCGGCCAGGTGGTGGCCGCCGGCAGCCCGGTGGTGCAAATTGCGCAAGACGGCCCGCGCGACGTGGTGTTTGCCGTGCCCGAAGACAAGGTGGCCCTGATCAAGGTCGGCTCCAAGGTGGATGTGCGCGTCTGGGCCAGCAAAACCCAGGTGGAAGGCACGGTGCGCGAGGTGGCCGCCAGTGCCGACCCCGTCACTCGCACTTTTGTGGTCAAGGTGGCGCTTCTGGCGCAGGACGCCTTGCCGCTGGGGACAACCGTGTCTGTGGTGCCCAAGGCCCTGGACCGCAGCGCGACGCAAGTCATCAAACTCCCCACCAGCGCTTTGCTGCAAGCCGGTGGCGCTTCTCAGGTGTGGGTGCTGGACAGCGCCAGCATGACGGTGAAGCCCCAGCCGGTAACGGTGGCAACTGCCGACGGCAACGATGCTGTGATTACCCAAGGCCTGACCCCCGGCATGCAGGTGGTGGTGGCTGGCGTGCATGTGCTGTCGCCGGGCCAGAAGGTCACGGTTTACAAGGCAAAAGGCGCAGCAGCGCCCGCAGAACCTGCGCAAGCTGCTATGGATTCCGTAGCGGTTCCAGCGGCAACGGCCAGCGCACCCGCCAACGCATCGGCAAAGTGAGGCGCGCATGAACCTCGACGAACCGAAAAAAGGCTTCAACCTGTCCAAGTGGGCGCTAGACCATTCCGCGCTTACCCGGTACCTGATGATTGTGCTGATGCTCCTCGGCGCAGCAGCCTACTTCCAACTGGGGCAGGACGAAGACCCGCCCTTCACCTTTCGCGCCATGGTGGTGCGCACTTACTGGCCGGGCGCCACCTCGCAGCAGGTGGCCGAGCAGGTCACTGACAAGCTAGAGCGCACCCTGCAAGAGGTGCCCTATGCCGACAAGATTCGCAGCTACTCCAAGCCCGGCGAGTCGCAAATCATTTTCCAGATCAAGGACTCCAGCAAGCCTGCGGATGTACCCAACGTCTGGTACAGCGTGCGCAAAAAAATAGGCGATATCCGCGGCACCTTGCCAGCGGGTGTGCAAGGCCCGTTCTTCAACGACGATTTCGGTGATGTGTATGGCGTGATCTACGCACTGGAGGCCGATGGCTTCAACTACGCCGAGCTCAAGACCTTTGCCGACGACGTGCGCCAGCGTCTGTTACGCGTGCCCGATGTGGCCAAGGTGGAGCTGTTTGGCGCGCAGGACGAGAAGCTGTACATCGAAATTTCGCAAAAGCGCCTGTCGCAACTGGGCTTGGACTTCAACCAGGTACTGGCCCAGCTGGGTCAGCAAAACGCGGTGGAGTCGGCCGGTGCGGTGCAAACGCCGCTGGACGTGGTGCAGGTGCGTGTGGGTGGCCAGTTCAACCGCGTGGAAGAGCTGGCCGACATGCCGGTGCGCGGTGCCACAGGCAACCAGTTCCGCTTGAAAGACATCGCCACTATCGGCAAGGGTTATGTGGATCCGCCGTCCGTCAAGGTGCGCCACCAGGGCAAAGAGGTGATTGCGCTGGGCGTCTCCATGACCAAGGGCGGCGACATCATCGCGTTGGGCCATGCGCTGGAAAAGGCATTTGCGGGTATCGAGAAAGGTTTGCCCGCCGGCATCAAGCTAGTGCAGTTGCAAGACCAGCCCAAGTCCGTCACTACCTCGGTGAACGAGTTTGTGAAGGTGCTGATTGAAGCGGTGGTGATTGTGCTGGCGGTGAGCTTTATCTCGCTGGGCCTGCACAAGCGCCCCGGCAACAACCCCTTGTGGCGCCGTTGGACGCTGGATATGCGCCCTGGCCTGGTGGTGGGCATCACCATTCCGCTGGTGCTGGCCGTGACCTTTTTGGGCATGTACTACTGGGGCATTGGCCTGCACAAGATTTCGCTGGGCTCGCTCATCATTGCGCTGGGCTTGCTGGTGGATGACGCCATCATTGCGGTGGAAATGATGGTGCGCAAGATGGAGGAGGGCTACGACAAGGTGCGCGCAGCCACCTTTGCCTACGAAGTCACCGCCATGCCCATGCTGACCGGCACGCTGATCACCGCGGTGGGCTTTTTGCCCATTGGCCTGGCTAAGTCCACCACGGGTGAGTACACCTACGCCATCTTTGCGGTGACGGTGCTGGCGCTGATTTTGAGCTGGTTTGTGTCGGTGTACTTTGTGCCCTACCTGGGCAACTGGTTGCTCAAGAGCCAGCCTCACCATGCCGGCGAATCGGTGCACCAGGAGCACTTTGACACGCCTTTCTACAACACCTTCCGCCGCGTGGTGAACTGGTGTGTGCAGCATCGCTGGATGACGATAGGCGCCACCATTCTGGTTTTCGCACTGGGTATCGTGGGCATGGGCAAGGTGCAGCAGCAGTTCTTCCCGGACTCCAGCCGCCCCGAGGTGCTGGTGGACATCTGGTTCCCTGAGGGTACCTCGTTTGCCAACAACCAGGCCGTCACGCAGCGGGTGGAAGCCCGCCTGATGCAGGAGCCCGGTGTGTCCGCCGTGAGTACCTGGATCGGCTCCGGGGTGCCGCGTTTCTATTTGCCGCTGGACCAGGTGTTCCCGCAGACCAACGTATCGCAGTTCATCATCATGCCGGTGGACCTCAAGGTGCGCGAGGCTCTTCGGGTGAAGCTGCCGGCTTTGTTGGCCAGTGAGTTCCCTGAAGTGCGCGGCCGCGTCAAGCTGCTGCCCAACGGCCCGCCAGTGCCGTATCCGGTGCAGTTCCGCGTGGTGGGCACCGACCCTCTGGTGTTGCGCGAGCGCGCCGATGAGGTCAAGGCCGTCATGCGCCGCAGCACCAATACCCGTGGTGTGAATGACAACTGGAACGAGTCCGTGAAGGTGCTGCGCTTGGAGGTGGATCAAGACAAAGCCCGCGCCCTCGGTGTGAGCAGCCAAAGCATTGCGCAAGCGGCCAAAACGATCTCGCTGGGCTCTACCGTTGGTCAGTACCGCGAGGGGGACAAGCTCATCGATATCGTGTTGCGTCAGCCCCTGGACGAGCGCAACGCCATCACCGATATTGCGAATGCCAATTTGCCCACCAGCAGTGGCAAGTCGATTCCGATCACCCAGATCGCCAAGCCGGTGTTCACTTGGGAACCGGGTGTGATGTGGCGCGAAAACCGCGACTACGCCATCACGGTGCAAAGCGACATTGTTGAAGGCCTGCAAGGCGCCACCGTCACGGCCGAGTTGCAACCTCAAATGAAGGAGCTGCAAGCGCAGTGGGCGGCCAAGGGCCTGTCGGGTTACCGGATTGAGGTGGCGGGTGCGGTGGAGGAAAGCTCCAAGGGCTCGTCGTCCATCGTGGCGGGGGTACCCATCATGCTGTTCCTGACCTTTACGCTGCTCATGCTGCAGTTGCAAAGCTTCAGCCGCTCGTTGTTGGTGTTCATCACCGGGCCTTTGGGCATTGCCGGTGTTGCGGGGGCCTTGCTGGTACTGGGGCGCCCCTTCGGCTTCGTTGCGTTGCTGGGTGTGATTGCCTTGATGGGCATGATCCAGCGCAACTCGGTCATCTTGATTGACCAGATTGAGCAGGACCGGGCTGCCGGCATTCCTGCCTGGGATGCGATTGTGGAGTCGGCGGTGCGCCGCTTGCGCCCGATTGTGCTGACGGCCGCCGCTGCCGTGCTGGCGATGATTCCGCTGTCGCGCTCCGTGTTCTGGGGCCCCATGGCCGTGGCCATCATGGGCGGGCTGATTGTGGCTACTGTGCTGACTTTGCTGGCTCTGCCGGCGATGTATGCCGCTTGGTTCCGGGTCAAACGCGAGATTCCTGCCGCAACTTGAAAAGAAGGTGCCCGCTTACAGGCTAAAATAGCGGGTTGACCGATTTCAAACGGGAAGTCGGGGCTGTGCAGACTGGTTCTGTGGCGTGCCCGGCTCCCGTGTTTTGTTTTAGCGCGGGTGGCGAAATTGGTAGACGCACCAGGTTTAGGTCCTGACGGTGGCAACACTGTGGGGGTTCGAGTCCCCCCCCGCGCACCAACCTACAAAGGCATCCCAGCGATGCCGCAGGTGAAATTCCTGCCAAATCAATATTAGGAGTAAACGATGGCCGTTACTGTAGAAACTCTGGAAAAGCTGGAGCGCAAGATTACGTTGACACTGCCCGTGGGCGTGATCCAGACCGAAGTTGACAGCCGTCTGCGCAAGCTGGCTCGTACCGTGAAGATGGACGGTTTCCGTCCCGGCAAGGTGCCCATGAATGTTGTGGCCCAGCGTTACGGTTATTCCGTGCACTACGAAGTGATGAACGACAAAGTGGGCGAAGCTTTCTCCCAAGCTGCCAACGAAGCCAAGTTGCGCGTAGCAGGTCAGCCCAAGATTTCTGAGAACGAAACTGCGCCCGAAGGCCAAGTGGCGTTCGACGCGATTTTTGAAGTGTTTCCCGAAGTCAAGATTGCTGACTTGGCAGGTGCCGAAGTCGAGAAGTTGACCGCGGATGTGACCGACGAAGCCATCGACAAAACCATCGAAATCCTGCGCAAACAACGTCGCACTTTCGCCCAGCGCGCGCAAGACAACGCTGCCCAAGACACCGACCGCGTGACCGTGGACTTTGAGGGCAAGATCGACGGCGAACCCTTCGCCGGCGGTAAAGCCTCTGACTTCCAGTTCATCTTGGGCGATGGCCAGATGCTCAAGGAATTTGAAGACGCAACCCGCGGCATGAAGTTCGGCGAAAGCAAGACTTTCCCCTTGGCATTCCCCGCCGACTACCACGGTAAAGACGTGGCCGGCAAGACGGCTGACTTCCTGGTGACTTTGAAGAAGCTCGAAGCTGCCAACCTGCCTGAAGTGGATGGCGCATTGGCCAAGTCCTTGGGTATTGCTGACGGCACCGTGGAAGCCTTGCGTGCAGACATCCGCAAGAACCTGGAGCGGGAAGTCAAGCACCGTCTGTTGGCTCGCAACAAGCAAGCTGCCATGGACGCGTTGGTGGCCAAGGCTGAGTTGGACTTGCCCAAGTCCAGCGTGCAAGCCGAGCTCGACCGCATGGTCGAAAGCGCCCGTGCAGACCTGAAACAACGCGGTATCAAAGATGCCGACAAGGCGCCGATCCCTGACGACATCTTCCGTCCCCAAGCTGAGCGCCGTGTGCGTTTGGGTCTGGTGGTGGCTGAACTGGTCCGCTCCAACGACTTGGCCGCCAAGCCCGAGCAAATCAAGGCCCACGTGGAAGAGTTGGCTGCCAGCTACGAGAAGCCTGCTGACGTGATCCGTTGGTACTACGGCGACAACCGCCGCATGGCCGAAGTGGAAGCGGTGGTCATTGAGAACAATGTGACCGAGTACATCCTGTCCAAGGCCAAAGTGACTGACAAGTCAGTGTCCTTTGACGAATTGATGGGTCAAAACTAAAGCAGGGCGCAGGCGCAAACTTTGCGTCGTAGCGAAATGGGGCTTGCGCGGGACTTGCAGTCCTGCGTTTAAGCCCCATTTGCTTTTTGACTTGACTTTTTCGGTACAGTTACACCCTATATTTTGGAGAGCTTATGAACGTCAAATACGGAATGTCCGGCGCCATGGAAACCCAAGCCTTGGGAATGGTGCCCATGGTGATCGAGCAATCGGGACGTGGCGAGCGCTCCTATGACATTTACTCCCGCTTGTTGAAAGAGCGGGTGATTTTTCTGGTGGGGCCGGTGAATGACCAGACGGCTAACCTGGTGGTCGCGCAATTGCTGTTCTTGGAAAGCGAAAACCCTGACAAGGACATCTCGTTCTACATCAACTCTCCCGGCGGCTCGGTGAGTGCAGGCATGGCGATTTACGACACCATGAACTTCATCAAGCCCGACGTGTCTACGCTGTGCACCGGCATGGCTGCCAGCATGGGGGCATTTTTGTTGGCTGCAGGTGCCAAGGGCAAACGTTTTTCTTTGCCTAATTCCAAGGTCATGATTCACCAGCCGCTGGGCGGCACGCAAGGTCAGGCGACGGAAATTGAAATCCACGCTCGTGAGATTTTGAAAACCCGCGAGCAGCTGAACAAGATCCTGGCGGAGCGTACCGGCCAGCCCCTGGAGAGGATTGAGCGCGACACTGAGCGCGACTATTACCTCTCCGCAGACGAGGCCAAGGAGTATGGCTTGGTCGATCAGGTGATCGCCAAACGCCCCTGATTCCGGTGGGCTGCTTGGGCCCTCCCGAACGGTGCCTCTCCCTCGGACAGGCACCGTTTTCATTTGGTTATCATTGCTTAACTTAGCGAAAAAGGCAGACATCCATGGCCGAAAAAAAAGGCTCAACCAGCGAAAAAACCCTGTACTGCTCCTTCTGTGGCAAGAGCCAGCACGAGGTCAAGAAACTGATCGCTGGTCCGTCCGTCTTTGTGTGCGATGAATGCATCGATTTGTGCAACGAAATCATCCGCGACGAGTTACCGGCAACCACCGAGAACAAGGACGCCCGCAGTGATTTGCCCACACCGGCAGACATCAAGGCGAATCTCGACAATTACGTCATCGGCCAAGAGCCTGCTAAGCGCACGCTGGCGGTGGCGGTTTACAACCACTACAAGCGCCTCAAGCACAAAGAAAAAGCCAAGAAAGATGATGTAGAGCTCGCCAAGAGCAACATCTTGTTGATCGGCCCCACGGGCTCTGGCAAGACGCTGCTCGCGCAAACGCTGGCACGTATGCTGGACGTGCCTTTTGTGATGGCCGATGCCACCACCTTGACCGAAGCGGGCTATGTGGGCGAGGACGTGGAAAACATCGTTTTGAAGCTGCTGCAAAGTTGCAATTACGACGTGGAACGCGCACAGCGCGGGATTGTCTACATCGACGAGATCGACAAAATTTCCCGCAAATCGGACAACCCTTCGATTACCCGTGACGTATCGGGTGAGGGTGTTCAGCAGGCTCTATTGAAACTGATTGAAGGCACCATGGCGAGTGTGCCACCGCAAGGCGGGCGCAAGCACCCGAACCAAGACTTCGTACAGATCGATACCACCAACATTTTGTTCATTTGTGGTGGTGCATTTGCGGGTCTGGAAAAGGTGATTGAGAGCCGCACAGAGTCTTCCGGTATCGGCTTCGGCGCTGCCGTCAAGAGCAAACAGCAGCGTGCTTTGACCGAAGTCTTCAAAGAAGTTGAGCCAGAGGATTTGATCAAATTTGGCTTGATCCCGGAGCTTGTCGGGCGTATGCCCGTGGTGGCAACCTTGGCGGAGTTGACAGAGGATGCATTGGTGCAGATCCTGACAGAGCCCAAGAACGCCTTGGTGAAGCAGTACGCCAAGTTGCTTGCTATGGAAGGTGCGGAGCTTGAAATTCGGCCTGCCGCCCTGCAAGCGATTGCCAAGCGGGCTTTGGTGCGCAAAACGGGTGCGCGCGGATTGCGCTCGATTCTGGAGCAATCCCTGATCGATACCATGTATGAATTGCCGAATGCGGGCAATGTGGAAAAGGTGGTGGTGGATGAGTCCACCATCGAGGAAAACAAACCTCCGCTGCTGGTGTACCGAGAGTCTGCCAAGAAGGCGTAACAGTGATGCCTCAAGAGCTGAATTAACGCGGCTTTTGAGGGCATTCAATCTCACTTGGGGGATGGCTCAGTTTTTGATAATGGAGCCATCCTTGAAATCCGGGCTTCGCAGTCCATATTCAACAGGTAACTAAAGGTTTTCCTATGTCCGGTCATATTCCCCTGCCTGCAACCCCACTCGAACTTCCGTTGCTTCCCTTGCGGGATGTCGTGGTTTTTCCGCACATGGTCATCCCCTTGTTTGTGGGACGCCCCAAGAGCATCAAGGCCTTGGAAGCAGCCATGGAGGCCGAGCGCCGTATCATGCTAGTGGCCCAAAAAGCCGCTGCCAAAGATGACCCGGTGGTCTCTGACATGTTTGATGTCGGTTGCGTGTCCACGATTTTGCAGATGTTGAAACTCCCGGATGGCACAGTGAAGGTGTTGGTGGAAGGGCATCAGCGCGCCAAGGTCAACCAAATTGCAGAAGGCGAATCGCATTTCACGGCCAATGTCACGCCGATTGAAATCCCTACAGAAGGGGCAGACGCTGATCGCAAGGCGGGTAGCGAGGTAGAGGCATTGCGGCGCGCCGTGATGCAGCAGTTTGACCAGTACGTCAAACTGAACAAAAAAATTCCGCCAGAAATCCTGACGTCCATTTCCAGCATCGACGATGCCGGCCGTTTGGCAGACACTATTGCAGCGCACCTCCCGTTGAAGCTGGATAGCAAGCAGGCCGTATTGAGCCTGCCCGAAGTCAAGGATCGGCTGGAAAACCTCTTCGAGCAGATCGAGCACGAGGTCGATATCCTGAACGTGGACAAGAAGATCCGCGGGCGCGTCAAGCGCCAGATGGAGAAAAACCAACGCGACTTCTATCTGAACGAACAGGTCAAGGCCATCCAGAAGGAGCTCGGCGAGGGCGAAGACGGCGCGGACATTGAAGAGATCGAGAAGAAGATCAAAGCCGCCAAGATGCCCAAGGAAGCCTTGAAGAAGGCCGAGGCGGAGCTCAAGAAGCTGAAGTTGATGTCACCCATGTCTGCAGAAGCTACGGTGGTGCGTAACTACATTGAAGTGTTGACGGGCCTGCCCTGGACGGCAAAAACCAAGATCAAACACAACCTGCTTAATGCGGAAAATGTTCTGAACCAAGACCACTATGGTTTGGACAAGGTCAAAGACCGCATTCTTGAATACCTTGCAGTTCAACAGCGGGTCGACAAGGTCAAAGCGCCTATCTTGTGCTTGGTGGGGCCGCCGGGCGTGGGTAAGACTTCGTTGGGGCAAAGTATTGCCAAGGCCACAGGACGCAAGTACGTGCGTATGGCCTTGGGCGGTATGCGTGATGAGGCGGAAATCCGTGGACACCGCCGGACCTACATCGGAGCCATGCCCGGTAAGGTACTGCAAAGTCTCTCGAAGGTCGGGACGCGCAATCCTTTGTTCCTTCTGGACGAAATTGACAAGCTCGGCACGGATTTCCGTGGAGATCCAAGCAGCGCATTGCTGGAGGTCTTGGATCCGGAGCAAAACAACAAGTTTGGTGACCACTACGTTGAGGTTGACTATGACTTGAGCGATGTCATGTTTGTGGCGACTTCCAACTCGATGAATATTCCTCCAGCATTGCTGGATCGTATGGAAGTCATTCGCTTGTCCGGGTACACCGAAGACGAGAAAACGAATATCGCAATCACGTATCTGTTGCCTAAACAGATGAAAAACAACGGTGTCAAAGATGCGGAGCTTTCGGTCTCCGAAGATGCCGTGCGCGATATCGTTCGTTACTACACCCGTGAAGCCGGTGTGCGCTCTTTGGAGCGGGAGTTGTCCAAAATTTGCCGCAAGGTGGTGAAAGGCTTGTTGCTCAAGAAGATGACCGCGCAAGTGGTTGTGACTGCAGACAATCTGAACGACTTTCTCGGCGTACGCCGTTACACCTATGGCCGCGCGGAAGAACAAAATCAAGTAGGCCAAGTGGTCGGTTTGGCTTGGACTGAGGTGGGTGGAGACCTGCTCACGATTGAAGCTGCACTGACCCCTGGCAAGGGCGTTATTACCCGGACCGGATCGCTGGGCGATGTGATGAAGGAGTCTGTAGAAGCTGCTCGTACCGTCGTCAGAAGCCGGGCGCGTCGCTTGGGCATCAAGGACGAGGTGTTCGACAAGAAAGACATTCACATCCATGTGCCCGATGGCGCCACCCCCAAAGACGGCCCCAGTGCTGGTGCTGCAATGGCTACCGCCTTCGTATCCGCATTGACGGGCATCCCCGTGCGCGGTGATGTGGCTATGACTGGCGAAATTACCTTGCGCGGAGAAATCACGGAAATTGGTGGTCTCAAGGAGAAGCTGCTGGCTGCGCTGCGCGGTGGTATCAAAACCGTGTTGATTCCCGAGCAGAATGCCAAGGACTTGCAGGACATCCCCGAAAACGTGAAAAACGGATTGGAGATTGTTCCTGTGCGTTGGATCGACAAGGTGCTCGAATTGGCCCTGGAGTCGCAACCTGTACCTCTGGCAGAAGAGGAGATAGCTGCCGGTGTCAGTCCAGCCCCTGTGGCGGATGCGTCTTCAGTCATCAAACATTAAAAAATTTGGGCCTTAGACGAAAGTGCGCAAAAAGCACGCTATAATTTGAGGCTTGAAACGCGGGAATAGCTCAGTTGGTAGAGCGCAACCTTGCCAAGGTTGAGGTCGAGAGTTCGAGACTCTTTTCCCGCTCCAATTCCAAAAAGGGAAGCGTCAGCTTCCCTTTTTAAATGGCGCGGTAGCAAAGCGGTTATGCCCCGGATTGCAAATCCGGTTAGTCCGGTTCGACTCCGGACCGCGCCTCCAGATTTATCTGGCTCAAATGCCCTGTCAGCCCCGGTTGATAGGGCATTTTGTTTGACAATAGACACTCATGCCCGAGTGGTGAAATTGGTAGACACATCGGACTTAAAATCCGCCGCTTCGTGAATAACGGGCGTACCGGTTCGATTCCGGTCTCGGGCACCATTTACTAGTAGCCGTCTCATGTCACGCTTCAACGCCTCGTTCGAAATTCATGTTCATGGCCAAGTGCTTCTCCGGCCTGACGTTACTTACTCCCAACTCCAAGACGCGCTCAAACCTATCTGGCGTTACGCCGGCGCCAAGTCATTGGCAGACGGTGCCAAGAGCAGTTACGAAGACGAGCCTGGCATCCAAATGGATGCGCAGGAGCATGCCCTGCGTATGTGTTGGACCGTCTCTGGGGATGACGACTTTCGCCAAACGTTGGATGAGGTTTGCATGAATCTCAACGAGGTAGCGAGTGCAGGTGCAGCGATTGAAGTCACCTTCTACGACACCGAGTTCGACGAAGAAGAGGCTGCTCCGGGGACCCAATCCCGGGATGATTTCGTGATGGCTTTTGTGGGGCCTGATCCTGCCGCCATCATGCAAGTGCAGCGGGATATTTTGGTTCAGGACACTATCAACCTCCTTGAGCGTCATTTTGATGGTGCGGAGTTGGGAGGGGTCGTGGCCGAAATTGATAAATTGTTTGCCCAGCGCTTTGATGATCTGGTGAACTCGCTCGAAATCGGCAAACCACCTCGCGGATCGGGTGGTTCTGCTGGCGGGCATGGTGGTCGCAAGCCCCGGCATTTGCATTGAACCACGTGCCTGATGGCGTGTTCATTCATGTCTATGGCCTATACTGATTTTTATTGGATTTTCAGTTGTTTCAATCACGCAGTTTGAATGCGTAACGTTGGTGCATATCGCAGGCCTTTATGCTGAAAAAAATATCAGTGGAACAGCTTTCCGTCGGGATGCACCTCAAGGAGTTTTGCGGCTCTTGGATGGAGCATCCTTTTTGGCGTTCCGGTTTTGTGATCACGGACCCCAAAGACCTCATTACTATTCGCGCCAGCGCGATTCGTGAAGTTTGGATCGATTGCAGCAAGGGCTTGGACGTACCGGAAGGGGAGTCGGCAGTGTCCGAGTCCGAATCTGAGGAGCAAGTGGAGGCCGAGTTACGCGAGGCGGTGTCTGCGAGACGCCAAGTCGCTCCCGTACCAGTGCAGGCAGAGATTGAGCGAGCCGCCAAAATTTGCTACCAATCCAAGCAGGCGGTGATGTCCATGTTCAGCGAAGCGCGCATGGGCAAAACGGTGGATACCGGGAGCGCCAAGCAGTTGGTGGAGGAGATTACGGATTCCGTCTCTCGCAATCCCGGTGCGTTGATCAGTTTGGCGCGTTTGAAAACAGCCGACGATTACACCTATATGCACTCTGTCGCCGTCTGCGCCATGATGGTGGCGCTGGCCAAACAGTTGGGCCTTGACGAGGAGCAAACCCGCTCAGCGGGCATTGCTGGTTTGATGCATGACTTGGGCAAAGCAGCCATGCCCATGGATGTACTCAACAAGCCTGGCAAATTGACGGATGCCGAGTTTGCGATCATCAAAACTCACCCGGAAGAGGGCTACAAGCTGCTGCAATCCGGAACGGATGTGGATCCCATGGTGTTGGATGTCTGTCTTTACCATCACGAAAAGGTAGATGGTTCCGGCTACCCCAAGGGACTGAAGGGCGACCAGATCAGCTTGTTCGCCAAGATGGGCGCGGTGTGCGATGTGTACGATGCCATCACTTCTAACCGGCCCTACAAGTCGGGTTGGGACCCTGCGGAGTCGCTTCGCAAAATGGCGGAGTGGGCCAGCGGCCATTTCGATGGCAAAGTGTTTCAGGCCTTTGTGAAGAGCCTGGGGATTTATCCGATCGGCTCCTTGGTGCAACTCAGTTCCGGGCGCTTGGGTGTGGTGGTCGAGCAGACGGCTAAATCTTTGACAACGCCACGCGTCAAAGTGTTTTACTCCACCAAGTCCAACATGCGGATTGTTCCTGAAGTGGTGGACTTGTCCCGCCCCGGAACGATTGAAAAAATCATGAGTCGGGAGGACCCCGCTAAGTGGAAGTTTTCGGACCTGAACGAATTGTGGTCCGGGCTCTCCAGCCATCCTTGGTAATAAAAAGCCTCGCTAGCGCAGATCCCATAACAGGTTGTTGCTATAAAAAATGGAGTACCGCTTTGGGGCGGTACTCCATTTTTGTTTTAGCAACCCCGAGTGATTGGCATCTCTACGGGTTTCGGGTTCAGGGCGTATTTACCCAGCTCCAGTTTGGCAATCGCATTGCGGTGTACTTCGTCCGGTCCATCGGCAAAGCGCAGGGTTCGTGCACAGGTGTAGGCGTAGGCAAGCGGAAAGTCATCGCACATGCCACCGCCGCCATGGGCTTGAATGGCCCAGTCAATTACTTCGCAGGCCATGTTGGGTGCAACCACCTTGATCATGGCAATTTCATTTTTGGCAAATTTGTTGCCAGCCATGTCCATCATCCACGCCGCTTTGAGTGTCAACAATCGGGCCATATCGATTTTGCAGCGCGCCTCGGCAATGCGCTCTTGCGTCACCGTCTGGGCAGCCACGGGTTTACCAAAAGCGATTCGGCTGGAAGCGCGTTTACACATCAGCTCCAAGGCGCGTTCAGCCAAACCAATCAGGCGCATGCAGTGGTGTATGCGGCCGGGGCCTAAACGGCCCTGTGCGATTTCAAAGCCCCGTCCTTCGCCCAACAGGATGTTGCCTACTGGGACGCGGACGTTCTCAAACGTCATTTCCATGTGACCGTGGGGTGCATCGTCGTAGCCGAATACATGGAGGGGCCGCACGATGGTAATGCCGGGCGTATGGGCAGGCACCAGCACCATGCTTTGCTGCGAATGGCGTGGGGCATCCGGGTCGGTTT
>Ga0228699_1001142_pt1 | contig 14780 bp, 15 predicted proteins | sample McNCre217_Aug_MG_FD_178016 | JGI IMG/M metagenome (GOLD analysis project Ga0228699, IMG submission 178016) | Freshwater microbial communities from McNutts Creek, Athens, Georgia, United States - 2-17_Aug_MG | ecosystem: Environmental > Aquatic > Freshwater > Creek | place: USA: Georgia...
AGGGCGGGTTGTGCAACAAAGCCGGTGGACACCATGAGCGAGCCAAGCCCGATCCGAAGAAAGCACAGTGCCGAGTTGAAGGCACGGGCTGAGCGAGTGCCGGGAGCCGAGGGCGTCGATCGCGGCGGTGGCATTGGCTCACGGTCTGAACGCCAATCTGGTGCGCAAGTGGCTGGTGGGGCGAGGGCTGGGGCGCCTGGGCGGAGAGTCGGCCGAGTTGATGCAGCCGTCGTTGGTCATGAGGGCGGCGGTGAACGGTGCGCCGGGTGCTGGCCGGGCGCCGCAGGGGCCGTTCGTGGCGCTGCAGATGCCCAATGCAGGCCCGCAGGCTATCGAGATCGAGCCGAGCAGCGGCGAGCGCCGGCTCAAGGTGAACTGGCCGGCAGCGCAGGCGGAGTCGTGTGCGGCGTGGCTGCGTGAGCTGGCCGCCGGGGTGACGAAGTGATCCGCATCGACGCGCTGTGGGCGTGCACGGCGCCGGTGGACATGCGCGCCGGGGCGGACCGGCTGCTGGCGTGTGTGGTGCAGACGCTGGGGGCGGCGCAGCGACAGCTCTTCCTGGAGACGCTGGACGAGGACGAGGCGGACCTGCAGGCGCAGCTCGCCGAGTTGCAGGCCCGGCAGTCGCCGCCGCCAGTGAGCCCCGAGAAGGCCCCCAGCCGCCGCGCCGCCAGGCGCTGCCCGAGCATCTGCGCCGGGTGGAGCACGACCACGAGCCGGCCGACACCCACTGCCCGGCCCCGGGCTGCGGCGAGCCGATGACCCGGGTGGGCGAGGACGTCAGCGAGCGGCTGGACATCGTGCCAGCGGAGTTCTTCGTGCACCGGCACATCCGCGGCAAGTGGGTCTGCCGGTGCTGCCAGCGCCAGGGCATGGAGCGCCTGGTGCAGGAGCCGGCCGAGCCGCAGATCACCCTGCGGGGTATCCCGGCGAGCGGACTGGTGGCGTACACGCTCTCAACGCATCGCCGCGCCGCTGTGGCAGGAGCTGCACACCTGGCTCAAGCTCGAACGCGGTCGTGTCGCCGATGGCGGCGCCACCGCCAGTGCCATCGACTACAGCCTCGACCACTGGCCAGCGTGCAGCCGTGGTCATGCGCCTGGTGCAGTCGGCCAGGCTCAACGGGCTCGAACCCTGGGCCTATCTGCGCGACGTGCTCGATCGGCTGCCCACCCACCTCAACAGCCGCATCGACGACTTGCTGCCCCATCGCTGGCAGCCTCTGCAAATCCCGGACTGATCAGGGGCGTCTGACGGGGGACCGCTGGCCGCTCACCATCGACGCGCACAACAACACGGCCGAGCGTGCCCTACGCGGAGTCGCCATCGGACGCAAGAACTACCTGCACGTCGGATCAGACGCGGGCGGCCGCACCGCGGCGGTGATGTACACGCTGCTGGGCACGGCCAGGCTCAACGGGATCAACCCGCAGCGCTACCTGCGCCACATCCTGGATCGCATTGCCGAGCACCCGAGCAACCGCATCGACGAGTTGCTGCCATGGGCAGTCGCTGCGCAGTGGGACGCCGACGCCCGCGCGCAGCACATGCCGCTGGCGGCCTGAGCCCAGGCCCTGCTGGGGTGGGCAAAATGGGCCCATGCGCATCAAACTGATCGAAGATCTGCCGATGGCGACCAGCGCCGAGTTGTACCAGCTCAGTTGGGTCATCGCACAACTGTTGGCCGACCCGCGACGCATCGTCCAGGTGCGCGCGCAGTTGCACACCGGCCAGCAGGTCCAGTACCTCCACTGGGGAGACGGCAAGTTGCGCTCGGCGCGAGTCGTCAGCATCCACGGCGACCATGTGGCGCTCCTCGACGTGGCGGCCAACAAGGCCATCAAGGTGCATTACGCGGCGATCCTCACCGAGCCGAGCGCCGTATCGCCAGAAAGTGGCGCGTCGCCTTCGAATTGCTCCGGCCTCTCGTCTCCGTCTGACCAGCCGCACCCTCGGCAACGGTGCTCGTCGGACTAATACTGCGGACCAGGGCTGCGCGCCGCCGGTCCAACCTGCCCCCCCGGCCTCCCCCACACCGCTGTCAGGCCTGACCGTCCTGTGCGTCGACGTCGAGACTCTGCCGGCCGAGGACAACCGGATCTTCAAGCTCGGTGCCCTGCGCAGCGACCACCCGCAGGGGCTGCTCACCGACCTCGACCCCACCTCGATCCCGCAGACCGCCCAGGTCATCGATCAGCTCAGCTGGAGCTGTCGACCCTGGTCTTTCCCCCAGCAGTCCTCGCACCGCCTCTTCAAGGACTACAAGGTCGTCTCGGACACCCGCAACGACCCCTTGAGCGACGCACGGGTGAGCCTGGACCTCCTCAATGAAGAGATCGAGGCCTTGCGCCAGTTGAACCTCCAGCATCCACGCTGGACCGGCGTGGTGCCCCGCCTGCTGGGAGACGTCTGCTGCACCACCCGCCTGATGCCCGTGGTGCAGGCTCTGCTCACCGCACCACTCGACCAGCGCTGGGCGTTGGCGCAGACATTGAGCTGGCTGCGGGTGGCCGCCGGCACCTCGGCCCTGCCCCACTGGGTGCGCGCCACCTGGCCCCAGGCCGGCCCCCTCATCCACGAACTCCGAGCACTCGACTGTGGTGACCACGCTCACTGCAGCCACTGCGCCCGGCACCACCACCCCGAAGCCCTGCTGCAACAGCATTTCGGGCTGCCCGGCTTCCGGGCCGTGCCCGCCAGCCCCCGGGGCGGATCGCTGCAGCGCGAGATCGTGGTTGCCGGCCTCGACAAGACCAGCCTGCTGGCCATCCTGCCCACCGGGGGCGGCAAGTCGATCTGCTACCAGGTGCCGGCACTGGCGCACTACGCGCGCACCGGCCAGCTCACCGTCATCGTCTCGCCGCTGCAGTCGCTGATGAAGGACCAGGTCGACAACCTCGTCCGGCAGGGCGTCCAGTGCACGGTCACCCTCAACGGCATGCTCACGCCGCCCGAGCGGCGCGCGGCCCTCGACAAGATTCGCCTGGGCGAAGCCGGCATCGTCCTGGTCTCCCCCGAACAGTTCCGCAACCGCGCCTTCGCCGAGGCCCTGCGCCTGCGACAGATCGCCACCTGGGTGTTCGACGAGGCGCACTGCCTGTCGCGCTGGGGTCAGGACTTCCGCACCGACTACCTCTACGTCGCACGCTTCATCCGCGAGCACTTCCCCGGCGTGGCCGCCACGGTCGCCTGCTTCACCGCCACGGCCCGGCAGGAAGTCATCAGCGACCTCACCCAGCACTTCCGGGACGAACTCGGCATCGAGCTGCGCCGCCTTCCACGGCGGCTTGCCCGTGAACGTCAAGAAGGACATCCAGCAGCAGTTCCTGGCCGGAGAGTTCCAGGTCATCACCGCCACCAACGCCTTCGGCATGGGCGTGGACAAGCCCGACATCCGGCTGGTCGTGCATGCCGACATCCCCGGTTCGCTGGAAAACTACCTGCAGGAAGCCGGGCGTGCCGGCCGCGACGGCCAGCCGGCGAGCTGCGTGCTGCTGTTCGACGAACTCGACGTCGAGGCCCAGTTCCGCATGGCCGCCGGCGCTCGGCTGGACGGGCGAGATTTTCAGGGGCTGCTCAAGGCCATCCGCAGCCGGGCCGAGCGCTTCCACCGCCGCGAGGTGGTCGTCTCGGCCAAGGAGCTGCTGATCGCGTCCGAGGGCGTCGACATCGAGGTCGATGCACCCGACGCCAGCACCAAGGTCACCACGGCGGTGGCCTGGCTGGAGCGCCGGGACTTCGTGCGCCGCCACGACAACCGCAGCCAGGTGTTCCCGGCCAGCCTGCGGGCGGCCTCGCTGGACGAGGCACTGCGGGCGATCCGGCAAGCTGGCCTCAAGGCCGTGCAGCGCGAACGCTACGAGGCGGTCACCCGCAGCCTGTTCCATGAGGTCTCTCCCCAGGGGATCAGCACCGACGAGCTGATGCTCGCCGCCGGCGTGTCGCCCGAGGAGTGCTTCCGGATCCTGCACGGACTCGAACAACTCGGCGTGGTGGCCAACGACCTGGACCTGACCGCGGCGGTGAGCAAGGGCGTGCGGGGCGCGTCCGACAGCACCTTCCTGCACCTGCAGCGCCTGGAGAGCCAACTGCTCGGCCTGATGCAGGAGCTGGCCCCGACCGACGTGCACCAGCAGGCCCAGATGGTGTTCGAGGAGATCTCCCGGCTGCGACGGCTGGACCCCCAGCTCGCGCTTGGCGACATCGCGGTGCTGGCCCGCACGCACCAGTGCCTGGTGCCGCTGCGGGTGCTGTGCGAGTTGGCCGACTGGCGCTACACGCTGGTCCTGCCGCGCGACGCCCGCAGCACCCTGCTGACGGTGATGCACTCGCGCGAAGGCCAGCAGGTCCGTCGTGCGGTGATGAACAGTGGCTGCGCACTGCGTTCGACGGCGGCGCTGGCGCGCTGGGTGAAAGCGCTCGGCCGGCAGCAGCCGACCAATCCGTACTGGCAGGACTTGCGCAGCATCACCGAAGACCTGGCGCTGCCCAGCCCAGGCGGCAAGTTGCCGCCGCGCGAGATCATCGAGCTGCTCCACGAACACGCCGACGAGGTCGGCAGGGACGGCTGCGACTGGGGGCTCGGGCACGGCGATGACCGGCGGTTGCTCTATGTGGCGATCACCTGCGCGCGCGAGACCCTGGCGCTGTTCCGGGGGGAGCACGGGGGCAACCGGTTGCTGCAGGGGCTGGACGGACTGGACGGGGTTCATGTTCAAGCCAGTCAGCCGGTGCCGGCGTAGCAGTCGGAACTGCAGCGGCAGTACCTGTCACTGGGGCAGGCCGACGTCGATCTGGGCTTTGCGGGACGAGCCGGGCCTGCCGATGCGCTGCACCAGCGACTGGCCAGACTGGGCTGGGGCAGCCGGGTGCAGGTCGTCGATCGACAGATCCTGAACCAGCAGGGTGAACTGGTGGGCCGGCTCGCACAGAGGACGCCCCCACCCGGGCGTCCGGGTCAGGTGCTGGAGGCCAAGGTCACCGGGCTGATGGTGCGCCGACGCGGGCAGACCCACGTCGAGTACCTGGACAAGGTGCGCGTTGACCGTTGCGAGGTGCCGCTGGTCGAGGTGGTGTTGTAGGCAGAGACGATGCAGGCCGCAGGCGTGTGACGGACCTCGGTCCTCGGTGTGCATGGCGGGCGACAGTGACATTGCCAAGCTGCAGCGTTTTCGGGTTGATGGACGTGTCGGCCGCAACGGTCACCAGAAATCGTTTCAGGTCCGTCCCTATCTTTTGGTCAATCGCAATGCGTGTGGCCGGCGCCAGCAGTTGCGAAAGACGCAGCACATCGTTGAGGTGCTTGCGAACGTCCTTGGCATCCACCTTGGCGCCCTGCGCTTGGCGTGCCATCAGTTCCAGCCATGCGATCGCCTTGAGCGGAATCAGGCGGTCTTCACCGACCCACGGCAAGCCATCGACTTCGCGGCGTCCCGCCATGATGAATGCGTAGTAGGTCTCGTCCAGCAAAATGGCGGACAGGCTGGAAACCGCTTCGTCCAGCGGTATCGGTGTGAGCTGACCTGCCTGAGTCGGGTTGCAATCCGTCGGGCGCTTTCGCGAACAGCTCGATCATCGGCAGGCTTCTGGAATCGATAGAAGATTGGCTTTTCGGTGTCGCTCGCCTGACGGATCTCGTAACCACCCTCCTCGACGAATTCCCAGAAGGCTGTGCCAAATGCCGGCGTCAGTACCTACAGATGCAGGACGACGTCCAAGTCCTTGGTCGCACGAAACTCCAGCCCTGCCTCTTGCATCGTCAAGCTCGCGGCCGTGCCGCCAATCAGGACGTACTGATCGACGTAGACAGCAAAGCGCTGCTGGAAAATTTTCAACCCCCTCACCATGGAAGTTGTCCGTTCAGTTCGTCCAGTGCGATCTGGATTCGGTCATCACCGTTTTCTTGCAGGCTGAGCGTCAACGAGAGCGGGTCCACCGTGGTGGCGTCTGGCATCAACGCCGGGCTATAGCTCCACAGTTGCCATTCCTGTGCACCCGCTTCAGGCTCCGGCAGCGCCCGAACGCCTGCATCCGTCACCGCTTTCCAATCGGCAGCGGCCATGGCATACACCGGCCATTTCGGCTCGGTCAGCATGGAACAGCGGGCCAGCGCGCTCAGGCCAGCGGTGCGACTGGGTCGGAGTCCGATGACCTCAGGGGCTGGCGCCACCCAGACCGTGCGCCTGACGGGTGTGCGCAGTGCGGGCTTCGCACGCTCCCAGGTCTGTGCCGGTGGGTATTCCATGCGCAGCCAGCGCGAGCGGCCGACCATGTAGGCGGTGACCAGCCCTGCAGCCGTCAGTTCCTTGACCGCGCGCGACAGTGTCATCGGCGTGTAGCCCAGATCAACTGCGACCTTGGAGGGCTGCCAGTCGGATTGCCAGGGTTGGCGCAGCAAGACCGTGATCAGCATGGCCTGTGCGGACGGGCTCAGCGCTGTGCCCGTGGCAGGGGCGCGCTGCCGAAAATATTCACGCAGATCCAGCCCCAGATCCGGCAGATAAAGCTGGTTGCCAGGCACGATGAACGGAACCTTTTGCTCGATCAAACGCCGGCGTTCATAGGAGGCCAGTGCATCGGTCACGTAGACAGCAGGCTGCCCGCCCACTGCCCTGACCTTGTCCAGCCAGGTCCGGACTTCGCTGAGAGACTGCTTGGCCTGAGCGCGCCTGATGGCCAGAACCACGGACTGTCCCAGCAACTCCAGCTCGCTGAACTGGAAAGCGTCGCGAAGGAAGTACGGCAGTTCGCTTGAACGCACCCACGGCTTCACGCCTGGTGCATCAATGCCCAAGACGTCGTGCAGGTAGCGCAAAGCCGTGGTTTCAAGGATTGACAAGATTCTTCCTATATAACTTTGCTTCAGCACGGTAACATTGTTGCTGTTATCATGCAGAATAACACTTCCATGCTCACGACCTCCGACCACGACCTGTTCCGCCACCTCGGCGCCGACAAGGCCGACCTCTATCGGCGCATCCTGGCCGTGTTCGCCGCCGCGCTGCGCCAGTACCAGCTCCAGTTGCGACCGGACGAGGTGCTCGCGCAAGGTGACTGGGCGGCGGGGACGGTGCCGCGCATCGAGGACATCCAGGCGGCGCTGACACAACTGTCGGCCTGGGGCAATCTGGAGGCCCAGCCCGACATGGCCCGCGTGTCCAGCCTGAGCGACTACTACCGGGTACGTTGTCTGTACCGCCTGTCGGCGGGCGGCGAGGCGGTCGAAGCCGCGCTGGACGTGTTCGCCGCCAGCCTGCAGCGCCGGGCGGAGCTGCAGACGGTCGCACTCGAAGACATCACGATGCGGCTGCAGGCGCTGTGCCGGCTCGCTGCGGAGGGGCGCCAGCAAGGGGCGGGCCTGGATGCTGCCAAGGTCCACGAGACCCTGCGTGACCTCGCCCAGCGCTTCGAGGAGATGACCCGCAACGCGCAGCACTTCATGGCCGGCGTGGCCCGTCAGCTCGACCTGCGCCAGGCGGACGCCACCGCGGTGGTGCAGTACAAGCGGCGCCTGATCGACTACCTGGAGCGCTTCCTGGGCGACCTGGTGCGACGCTCGGGCACGATCGCCGCCCACCTGAGCGCGCTGGAGCCGGACATCGAGTCGCTGCTGCACGCCGTGGCCGCGCGCGAAGCCCGTGACGCTGCGCCCGACGCCTCGACCGATCTGGCTGCCGATCGGCTTGCACGTCACCAGGTCTGGCAGGGCCGCTGGCGGGGTCTGCGGAGCTGGTTCCTGCGCCAGGGCGACACGCCGCCTCAGGCGGAACTGCTGCGCGCCCGGGCCCGGTCGGCGATCCCGCAGCTGCTCGGCGCCATCGCCGCCGTCAACGAGCGCCGCAGCGGGCGCAGCGACCGCGCCGCCGACTTCCGCCTGCTGGCCGGCTGGTTCGCCGATTGCGAAGACGACGCCCAGAGCCACCGGCTGGCCCGTGCCGCCTTCGCGCTGCACCCTGCGCGGCACCTGGCGATGACGGTGTCGTCCGATGCGCCGCTGCCCGCCAGCACGCCGTGGCACCAGGCCCCGCCACTGGCCATCCAGCCGCGCCTGCGCGAACTCGGCGAAGCCGCGCCGCGTGGGGTCGCCCCGCCCGTGCAGGACCGCGCCGTCGCCCGTGAGCACATCGCTCGGCAACTGGCGGAGGAATCCCGGCAGATCGAAGCGGCCCGCCAGCGCCTGGCGACCGGCCAGGTGCTGCGGCTGTCCGAGCTGTCGGCCGAGCGCCCGCTCGAGGGCGAATCGCTCGACCTGCTGCTGAGCCTGCTCGGTGAAGCCCTGGCGGAGCAGGCCGACCCCGACCAGCCCGTCGAGCGCCTGAGCGGCGACGGCCTGATGCGCATCCGCCTGGAGCCCCTCGCCGCCGACAGCCATGCCGAGATCGTGTCGGCCCGCGGCGTGCTCGGCGGCCGGGACCACCTCGTGACCATTACCCTGGCATGACCCCTCCCCAACGGGCCCGTCCCCCCGCGAATGCCCGCCGCCCGGACAGCCTCGCCATCGGGCAGTGGCAGCAGCAGCAACAGCGCGAATCCTTGCGCACCGCGTTGCGGGCGCTGCTCATGACCCCGCTGAGCCCGCCAGCCATGCCGACTTCGCGGCGGTGCGCCAGCATGCGCAGGCCCTGCGCGAGTGGTTTGCCCGGGAAGCGGGCTGGACGCTGCAGGTCGAGCGCGACGGCGCGCGGCTGTACAAGCGCATGGCCGACACGGGCGACGCCACCCGCGGCCTGCCCGGCTACGACTGCCGACGCTATGCGTTGCTGTGCCTGGCCTGCGCGGTGCTGGAGCGGGCGGAGCCGCAGATCTCGCTGCGTCAGCTCGGCGAGCGCCTGCTGACGCTGGCCGCCGAGCCGGCGCTGGCCGAGCGCGGCTGGGGGTTCACCCTCGGCACGGCGGGCGAGCGTCGCGAGCTGGTGGCCGTGTGCCGCACCCTGCTCGGTCTGGGCGTGCTGGTGCAGGTGGCTGGCGACGAGGACGGGTTCGTGCGCCATGCCGATCCGACCGCCGACGCCGCAGCCCAGCACGATGTCCTCTACGACGTGCAGCGCCGTGCCCTGGGCGGGGTGTTCGGCGCCGTGCGCGGGCCGTCCACCTGGTCCGCCGACGAGGCCCCCGACACGCTGGAGGCGCGGCTGCAGGCCCTTGGCGCCGACGTGGTGGCCGGCGGCACCCTCGACAGCGACGAAGCCCGCCGCACCGCTGGGCGCCATCACCTGGCGCGCCGCCTGCTCGACGACCCGGTCGTCTACTTCGACACGCTCGACCCCGACCTGCGTGCCTATGCGGTGCAGCAGCGCGGCCCGATGGCGGCCCGCCTTTCAGAGGCCACGGGCCTGCAGCCCGAGCAGCGGGCCGAAGGAATTGCGCTGGTGGACGAGGACGGCCGCCTCACCGACACCGTGCTGCCCGGCGAAGGCACCGATGCCCACGTCGCCTTGCTGGTGGCGGGTCATCTGGCGTCTCGCGAAGGGGCTCATCGTGACGAGGTGATCGACTTCGTGCGCGGCTGCATGGCCCAGCACGGCCGCTTCTGGCGCAAGTCGGCCCGCGAGCCCGAGGCCGCGCCGGAGCTCGCCGCGCTGGCGCTCGACCGGCTGGAGCGGCTGCACCTGATCACCCGTACCGGCGAGTGGCTGCAGCCCCGCCCGGCACTGGCGCGTTTCGCACCCCCGCTGGCCACCGCGCCGTCCCGTCCGACAGGGACCGACCTGTTCGCCTCGCCGCACACGACATGATGGATTGCCTGTTCGACAGCCCCGCCGCCGCCCGCCCCGCTTTGCCCGAGCCACAGCGCACACGCTGGCAGCCGCTGCGGCTCGGGCTGGTCGAGCTGTTCCGCTACGACAGCGAGGAGTTCTGGTTCCGGGACGGCCACCTGCTGCTGCGGGGCAACAACGGCACCGGCAAGTCCAAGGTGCTGTCGCTGGTGCTGCCCTTCCTGCTGGACGCCCAGATCAAGTCCTCGCGCATCGAGCCCGACGGCGATCCGGGCAAGAAGATGGCGTGGAACCTGCTGCTGGGCACCTACCCGCGCCGCACCGGCTACACCTGGATCGAGTTCGGCCGCCGCGACGCCGACGGCACGCCGCACTACCTGACGCTGGGCGCCGGGCTGCACGCCGTGGATGGCCGCGCCCAGGTCGAGAGCTGGTTCTTCCTGCTCGAAGCGGCGCGCGAGCGCCCCGCTCCGCGCGTCGGTCAGGACCTCTGGCTGGTGAACGCCCGCCGGCAGGTGCTCGCCCGCGACAAGCTGCGCGAGGCCATCGACGGTCGCGGCCAGGTGTTCGAGACCGCGCAGGCCTACCGGCTCGCCGTCGATCAGCGCCTGTTCGGCCTGGACACCGAGCGCTACGGTGCGCTGATGGACACGCTGATCCAGTTGCGCCAGCCCCAGTTGTCCAGAAAGCCGGACGAGGGGGCCCTGTCGAACGCGCTGACCGAAGCCTTGCCGCCCCTGTCGCCCGACCTGCTCGGCGATGTGGCCGAAGCGCTGCAGCGGCTGGAGGAAGATCGCCTGGAACTGGAGAGCCACGAGGCGCTGGAGCGTGCCGTGCGCCAGTTCCAGCGCCGCTATGGCCAGTACGCCGCCACCCTCAGCCGACGCCAGGCCCGGCTGCTGCGGCAGGCGCAGACCGAGTTCGACCAGGCCAGCCGCGCCAGCACCGAAGCCCGCGAGCACCTGCAGACGGCCCGGCAGCAAGAAGCAGCCGCGGAGGCGGCCTTCGAGCAGACCGAGCTGTCGGTGCATGCCAGCCGGGCGCGGCTGGACACCCTGCGGGCCGACCCGACCCTGCAGGATGCCAACCGGCTGGCCATCGCCGAGCGTGAAGCCCGGGCCCGCGAGCGGGCCGCGCAGGACACGCAGCGCGCCCTGGAGGCCCTCGAACACCGCATGATCCAGGAGGCCAGCGAGACCGAGCGGCTGGCCGGACAGCTGAACGCCCTGCGCCAGGCGTGCGACCAAGCGCGCCGCGAGGCCCTGCATCAGGCGTCTGGGCTGGGCCTGGACGCCGAACACGCCGCTCACCCGCTGTTCATCCTCGACGACGAGGCGCTGGCCACGCTGGCCGCCCCGGCATTCGACGCGGCGTGCGAGCAGCTGCACCAGAGCGTGGCTAACCGCCGTGACGCCATCGCGCGGTTGATGCAGCACCACGAAGTCCTTCGACAGGCGCAGTGGCAGCAGCAGGAACACCAGCGCCGCCGTGACGAGAGCCAGGCCGAGGCCGACGAGGCGATCGAACGGGCCGCCCGTGCCGACGCGGCGGTCGAGCAGCAGGCGCAGCACCTGACCGAGGCCTGGCACGAGCACCTGCACGGGTTGCAAGCCCTCCCGCTGTCGCCAGACGAGCGCACGAGCGCCTTGGCTGCGCTGGCTGACTGGGTGCGCGATCCCCAAGCGCTGGCCCCACCTCGCCGGGCTCTTGAGGACGCGCGTCAGCGGGCGTTGCAGGCGTTGAGCGCACAGCAGGCCGCCCTGGACCAGACCGCACGTACCCTGGCCGAGACACGCGACCGGCTCGACCAGGAACGCCAACGCCTGGCGTCGGGGGAAGAGGTCACACCGCTGGCCCCGGCCTGGCGCGATCCTGCCAGCCGCAGGGACCGCCCGGGGGCGCCGCTGTGGCAGTTGATCGAGTTCGACGACTCCGTGCCCGATGACGCTCGCGCCGGCCTCGAAGCCGCGCTGGAGGCCAGTGGCCTGCTCGACGCCTGGGTCTCGCCCGACGGACAGCTGCAGCACGATCCCCGGCACGACGGTGCACCTTGGCAGGACACGCAGGTGCGGGTCATGGCGGACGCACCGATGTTGCCGTGCGCGCAGTCATTGGCGGGCTGGGTTCGCGTGGCGCAGGTCGACGCTGTTGAACCGCCGGTGGCCGCCGCGGTGGTGGAGCGGATTCTCAGCGGCATCGCCTGCGGTGGGGACGATCCGGGGAACGCGGTGGCCTGGGTGTCGCCGCAGGGGTGTTTCAGGCTGGGCGCGCTGGTGGGGGCGCACACCAAGGCTGCCGCCTGCCACCTCGGCTTCGCCGCACGCCTGGCCGCGCGTCAACGCCGTTTGGCCGAGATCGCGGCCGAGCAGCACCAACTGGCCGTGCAGCAGCAGGCCCACGCGCAGCACGTGCAGCAACTGGCCGTGCACCGGGCTCGGGCCGACGGCGATTGGCGCAGTGCGCCCGCCGACGATGCGCTGCGCCAGGCCCATCTGGAGGCCCAGGCGAGTTCCCGCACCCTGGCGGCGGCTCGCACGCGCCTGCAGGCCGCCGAAGACCGGTGCCGCGCGGCCCGTCAGCAGGTGGACGCGGCCCGACAGGTCTTGCACGACGATGCCACGGACCTGCGGCTGCCCGAGCGTGCCGAGGCCCTCGCCGCCCTGCGCGAGCCGCTGGAGCAGCTCGCCCGGACGCAGGGTGCGCTGGTGCGCGCACTGCAGGCGGCGCGCCTGCTGCATCCCGAACACCAGCGTCAACAGGCCCGGCAGGCGCGCACCGCCCAGGACCGCGCCGAGCGCCAGACCCAGTGGGGTCTGCAGCGGCAGGAGGCCGAGGAAGCCCGTGCGCGCTGGGAGACCTTGCGCGACGCCGTCGGCGCCGAGGTGGACACCCTGCAGCGCCAGATCGCCCAGGCCGAGCAGCAGGTGCAGGCCCAGGAGCGGGCCCTGCGCGAGGCCAGCCAGTCCCGGCAGCAGGCGGGCGAGGCGCGAGCCGTCGCCGACGCTCGGGCCGAGACCACCGCGCAGGCGTTCGCGCGCAGCACGCAGGCCCGCGCGGCCGCGGTCGCCCAGTTCCAGCGCTTTGCGGACACGGGCCTGCTGGCCGTGGCCCTGCCGGCGCTCCAGCCCTGACGCTGGCCCGCTCGGCCGAGCGTGACCTGAGCGAGGTCCGCGACGACGACGAGACGCGCGACCGCCTGCAGCGCCAGATCTCGCAGGATCTGACCGAGCTGCAGGGCGCGCTGACCGCGCTCGGCCACCGTGCGCAGGCCGAATCGAGCGACTTCGGGCTGGTCGTCAGCGTGCTTTACCAGAACCGCGCCGAGCGACCCGACCAGCTCGCTGCCCGGCTGGCCGACGAGATCGCGCAGCGTCGCGAGCTGCTGACGGCCAACGAGCGCGAGGTGCTCGAAAACCACCTGCAGGCCGAGATCGCCGCCGAGGTGCAGAAGCTGCTGAAGGCTGCGGATCTCCAGGTGCAGGCCATCAACGCCGAGCTGCACAAGCGCCCGACCTCGACCGGCGTGCGCTACCGGCTGCGCTGGGAACCCCTGGTCGAGGGCAGCGAAGGCGCGCCGGTCGGGCTGGACGCAGCGCGGCGCCACCTGCTGCACACCAACGCCGACCTGTGGTCCGCGGCCGACCGGCGCGTCATCGGCACGATGCTGCAGCAGCGCATCCTGGCCGAGCGGGCGCGTGCGGAGGCCGCGGGCACCGGCAGCCTGCGGGAGCAGCTGGCCCGCGCGCTCGACTACCGCCGCTGGCATGTCTTTCGGGTGCAGCGCTGGCAGGACGGCCAGTGGCGCAAGCTCAGCGGACCGGCCTCCAGCGGCGAGCGGGCGCTGGGTCTGACGGTGCCGCTGTTCGCAGCGGTGGCGAGCTTCTACGGCAGCGGCCCGCAGGCGCGTGCGCCCCGCCTGGTGCTGCTCGACGAGGCGTTCGCCGGCATCGACGACGCCGCTCGGGCGCACTGCATGGCCCTGATCCACGAGTTCGACCTCGACTTCGTCATCACCAGCGAACGCGAGTGGGCCTGCTACGCCGAGCTGCCCGGCGTGTCGATCTGCCCGTTGCTGCGCCGCGAAGGGGTGAACGCGGTGCTGGTGTCGCGCTGGAGCTGGGATGGTCGCGCCCGCCGCCGCGAGGACGATCCTGACCGGCGCTTCGAGCCGGCCGAGGCATGAGCGCGGACCGGGAGCGGCTGCGCCGGGTGCTGGGCGGCGAGGCGGGATCCGGGCTGCGACAGCGGCTGCGCCAGCGTTTCGAGCGCAGTCCGGCCGACGCCCCGCCGACGCGGATGCGACTGACCGCGTTGGCGCCGCATGAGCAAGAGATGCTGGCGGGGCTGCTCGGGCAGGCCGCCCGGCACAGCGGGGCGCTGCAGATCGATGTGCTCCGCATCGACGAGGCGCTTCGGCGTGCCGGGCTGGCCGCTTCGCTGCGCGACGCGCTGGAGCAGCTCGACGGGCCGATCGTGGACCGCGCCGCCGAGCAAGCCGCCCTCCAGGACCGCTGGAACGGCGTCGTGTCCGGGGTCGCGCAAGGCACCTGGCTGCACCGGTTGCTCCAGCGACCGGAGGGCCGGGGGCTGCTGAAGCGGCTTTCGGGCGCACAGCCGCAGCGCGCCGAGCGCTTGCTGCGACAGGCCGAGGCCGTGCTGGCGCGCCTGCCCGCGCAGGGTCTGACACGCGCCCAGCTCGCCGCCGAGACGCTGGGCGATGCCCATGCGCTTGACGATGGACAGCCGCTGGCCACGCTCGTGCTCGCGGGTGCGCCGGAGGCGGAAGACGATCCGGACCACGAAAGCCGGCGGGCGCGCTGGGCGCGGTGGGGCGTGCTGGTCAACGAGCTGGCCCGGCCGGTGCTGCACCTGAACCTGCCGACGGCTGCGGCGCCTGACGCCGGGCCCTGCCCCGGCGAGCCCGCCTACACCTCGCTGCGGCTTTGTTGCACAACCCGCCCTGACAGCCGATGGCCGAGCGGTGAAGTAGGCTGACGGGATGAGCAAGCCGGCCAAGAAGAAGTACAAGACGAAGAACTGGGCGCCCTACACGAAGGCGCTGAG